>Ga0315314_1001742_pt1 | contig 18886 bp, 24 predicted proteins | sample TDP9_MG_FD_203631 | JGI IMG/M metagenome (GOLD analysis project Ga0315314, IMG submission 203631) | Freshwater sediment microbial communities from Lake Towuti, South Sulawesi, Indonesia - TDP9 | ecosystem: Environmental > Aquatic > Freshwater > Lake > Sediment | place: Indonesia: South Sulawesi...
TGGGCGAAATCAACGTTGCCATCGGTGTGGCAGGCATCAATCCAATTCGTGATAGAAGAGGCGAAATTGACCTTTTTGGATACGTTTTACATATCAAACAAACAGCGATAGCTGATGAACTTGCATCTGCAGCAGAGCTGGTCATCGGGCAAGCGAATGAAGGCATTCCAGCTGCGATTGTGAGAGGATATGCTTATCCAAGGTCTGAGAAGGCAAGCGCCAAACTGCTCATAAGAAAGAGGAAAAAGGACCTATTCATCTAACTTGGGGTCAATGTCTGGGCTGCTCCCTTGACTTTGTGTGCTAGGCTTCTGCCAAAGGTTGCTGCTTTTTCAAGGTCCGCTTTCTTCGGTTTTCCTCTGACTTCAAGGGTCTCGGCTATAGTGAACCCGGCTTTCTCCAACAGGTCTGTCATCTGCGTTACTGCTCCTCTTCCCCATCCATAGGAGCCGAAGACTCCAACAGTTTTCGCCCGTGGTCTATAGGCTCGGAGGATTTGAACTGCTTTCATGGCTAGGGGGTGCGCTCCGTTGACAAAGGTTGGAGAACCAATCACGATAGCGCTTGCGTCTATCAGATCACCCAAAATGCGGGTTACTTCTGACACAAAAAGATTGTAGGGCACAGCCTCAACGCCCTCGGCTGACAAGGCGTCAGCAATAGCCTTAGCCATAGCTTCGGTCTCGCCCCACATACTAACGTATATGATTACAGCCTTCGGTTTGAGTGGTCCGCGAGCCCATTGTTCGTAAAGTTCTACTATTCGACTTGGGTTTCGGTACACAGGACCGTGGCTTGGCGCGACAATTTTGAAGTCTAAGGTTTTCACCTTGTCTAAAGCTCGTTGAATAGAGACTGGATACGCCATCAGGACAAACCCGAAATACTTCTTTGCTTCAGCGACAAGCCAGTCGCCCGCCTCGTCGTCGTAGAGCCGGCTCTTAGCCATGTGGGTCGCGAAGAAGTCGCATGGAAACAGCACCTTATCCTCAACGCAATAGTCAAACATGGTTTCAGGCCAGTGCAGCCAAGGAGCCTCAATGAACCTTAAAGTTTTGCCGCCTAGATCAACGGTGTCACCATCTTTCACAATCATCATCCTTTCTTCAGGTATGTCATAGAAAGCTTTAGCCATGTCAAACCCAATTTTGGAGACTATTAGCTTGGCCTTGTGGGCAACTGACAGAACCTTTGGTAATGCGCTTGCATGGTCTAGTTCAGCATGATTCATCACAACATAGTCAACGCTCTCGGGCTCCCTGATTCTTCGTATTTTGTCCAAAAGCTGGTCTGCAAAATCCTCGTAAACCGCGTCGATTAACATTGTTTTGTTCGCGCCCACAACGAAATACGAATTATAAGACGTGCCATAGGGCAGACTTATCAGCGCATAGCTAGTTCTCTTGTGCCAATCTTCGACTCCAACCCAGAAAATGCCTGGTGCAATTTCGTGCACTTCTTCTGCTGTCACGAAGTCAACGCTCCCATGATGGACTATTCTAATGGAACCTTGTCTTTTTAACTCTGCGATGCAATTGCTGACTCAGGTGCGTGAGAATAACCGAAGTCATTAAAGAAAGCAGGCAATTAGAGTTTCACGCCTTCTTTAATTCTCATCGCTACGCGTTTGCCTAAATCTGCTGCCTTTTGCAGGTCCCCAGTTGTTGGCGGTCCACGCACTTCCAAGGTTTCCAAGACTTCAAAGCCTGACTGCTTGAAGCGTTCCGTTAATGTCTTCGCTGCCCCTCCTCCCCATCCATAAGACCCGAAAATAGCCACTAGTTTGGCACGCGGCTTCAACATGCGGATTATTTCCGTTACCATCACCGCAAGCGGGTGGGCACTGTTGAGCACAGTGGGCGCGCCTATTAGGATGGCGCTCGTGTCTATCAGATCGCTCATAATTAGTGACACATCGCCAAACAGCAAGTTGTATGGCACAGTTTCAATGCCCTCGGTTGTAAGCGACTCAACCACTGCTTTCTCTAGGGTTTCGGAGGAACCCCACATGGTGACGTAAATCACAACAGCCTTCTGCTTCAGAGAGCCTCGAGTCCAGTTTTCATAGGCGTCCAGAATCAGTTTGGGATCTCGGTGGACTGGACCATGGCTTGGAGCAATCATTTTAACATGAAGCTGCTTGACCTTATCGAGTGCCCTCCCTATCGGCAGCTGGAACGGCATCATGATTTCTGCATAATACCTTCTCGCTTCGGACAAAACCATGCCCATGCCAACTTCGTCCTCAAACTTCTTGCTACTAGCGATGTGAGCTCCGAAAAAATCGCATGAGAAAAGAATTCCATCCTGCTCAGTGTAGGTGAACATGGTTTCAGGCCAGTGCAGCCAAGGCGCTTCGATAAATCTCAGTGTCTTGCCGCCCAGGTCAAGCATGTCGCTGTCCTTAACAATCATTACCCTTTCAGCTGGAACGCCATGGAAGATGCGAGCCATCTCGGCGCCCATCTTTGTAACAATGAGTTTGGCGTTTTTGGCGATTTCCAGCACTCTAGGTATGGAGCCGGCGTGATCTGGTTCAGCGTGGTTCATGACAACGTAGTCGATAGATTCTGGGTTCACGACTGTGCTGATCCTTTGCAGCATGCCTTCCTGAAACGTTTTTTGAACAGTGTCGACTAAGACTACCTTTTCGCCATTGATGAGATACGAGTTGTAGGAAGTTCCATAGGGTAAGGGTATGAGACCGTCAAAGATTCTGCGGTTCCAGTCCTCAGCTCCAACCCAAAAGACGTTAGGAGCAATCTGCTGGGCACTTTCGCGGCTCATTCGAAACCACGAGCGCAGTTTTGTCGTGCTAACTTATTTTAAGTTGGTTTTCTAAGTCAGAGATCATGTTGAGGTATGCGTGATGCTTTCCCTCGCCGATTCTATCTCTCTCTATCTCTTCAAATTTCTCCAATAGTTCTTTTTGCTCGGCTGGTCCGCAGATTTGGTCGGCCAGAGGATAGAGAATGTTATCTTCTTTCGGTATGTGCTGAGACAGTAAGTCTGTGTAACCTCGCGCATTCTCAATGATCGCTTGCCTTACAGTTTTGTCGCCTCGTGCATATTTTTCAGATGCTTCAGCCAAGCCTCGAACATAGCTTCTGCCCTGATCGTGTTCCAACCGCATGACTCCAGTGGGTCCTCCTTCCTTGGGAACGCGTTTCTCTATTTTGGGAAACAACGTGTCCTCTTCCTTCCCGTGATGGCACCTGTCGGCGAAAGTCCTTATGAAATCAACCGCCTTCGTGAAAACTTCAGGTGAAACTTCCTCGCCTCGACTCAGTTTTTCAGAAGCTACGTTGAGTATCCTTAGCATTCGTTCAATCGCTCTGTGTTCTTCCTTCAGGCTTTCAGTTGCAGAAGCCGCATGTGAAGGATGCAGAATGTTTCTCCTCCTTCAGACCAAAGTGAAAGCGCTAATAAGGAATGAAGTCTAATAAGCCTTCTGTTCTTTGGTGACCCTGAGAAGACAGATTATGAAACACGAGGGCAGAAGAAAGTTCGCCATGGAAACAAGCTTCGGCGTCGACCACAAGAAGATTATCAAGATACTGAAACGATTAGCTGAATCCTTAACGTCAGGTCAAAAAACTTCAGAGCTGATGGAAGCCCTCAGAAAAACTATGGAAGCCCACTTCAGTAAAGAGGAAACCGTGCTCTTTCCAATATTGAACAAGCATTTCGAATCAAAATTGAAGGAAGCAGGAGCAGACCTGAAGCCTGTGGGCGGCCCCGTTAACGTTATGCGACTTGAACACACGGCGCTGAGGACGATAATCAAGAATTTGGAGCAAGCACTCGAAAGAGATGACAGAGAAAGCTCCCAACGCACTTTTAGGCGCCTATCCAGTCTGCTGAAGAGTCACATCTTCAGAGAGGAGAACGTCCTCTACGTGATAGCGGACGCCAAACTGGGAGAAAGGGAGAAAGCGGAAATAGCCCGAAGAACCTCGAAGGGCTAAAGCTTTATTTGAAACTCATGAATTTTATGGATATTTCTCAAAAGGGATGGAAGAAACGTTTGGAACACGAACGGAATCCCAAATTAATGGAGAAACTCAAAGACGTCATCGATCCAGAAGTGGGCGCAAGCGTTGTTGACATGGGCTTAATACAGTCGGCAAAGCTTGACAAGGATGGAAACGCGGTTGTCGAGTTTGTTCCATCAAGCCCAGTTTGTCCAATTGCCTTCTACCTCGCTTCTGAGATAAAGAAGAAAATATTGCAGGCTGAGGGCGTACACAAAGCAACGGTGTACTGCCGTGGGCATGCCATGGAAGAAGCCATCAACAAACAAGTAAACACAGAATAACCTACGTGCAAGGTATGAAACTGTGCCCAAACTTGCTTTGCACTTCAGGTTCTTCCAGATGGCTGTTATATACTTCATAATAGGCGGTCTTCTGGGCTTAACCTTCTCAATTCCACAGGTGCAGCCATTCACACACAAATCAATGATCGCTTCAGGACACATTATCCTCGTCTTCTTTGGATGGGTGACGCTGACCATCATGGGTGCGATGAGCAAGATGGTGCCAACAATGCTTGGAAAAGACTTGTACAGTCAAGAATGGGCGGAAATCACGTTTTGGCTGATGAACATCGGAATATTGGGATACGCAGGACTTCTCATTCTGGAAGGCATAGCTGAACGAGTCTATCACATGCTCTTACCCGCATTCTTGGCGAACGTGAACCTTGTCTTTGTTTCGTTCATCGTTGTAGGTGCGTTTTCTTTTGCGTACAACTTCTACAAGACAGCTGGGGCGAAGACGGCTAAGCCTTTAGAACCCAGCATAGGATTGACTCTGAAGTTTTATCGAATGTCCATCGCTTATCTCCTTGTGTCCCTAGTCATCGCCGTCATCACCATCCTTGGTTACACTGAGAATATTTTCTTTGGGCTTAGTTTTGCTTCAGTCTTGTGGGTGGCGCCATTCACAACGCTTGGCTGGATGACTCTGACGATCATGGGAGCGATGTATCATTTGCTTCCAATGTTCACGATCTCTAAAATCCCCAGTCTGAAGCTCGCAGGCTTTCAATTCTATGCGTTGAACATCGGAATCGTGTTCACGGGAGTTGCAGGACTCTTTGGAGCTAAACGAATAATCTTTGAAGGCGTCGAAGTGACTCTGCTAAGTCTACTGCAGACTATCGGCGTCGTATTCGCTGGGATAGGCACCTTCCTGTTTGTTTACATAATGGCGTGGACAGTTGTGACGCGAAAAAGGAAGGACCTCAACGTTTCGATGAGGTTCTATTTGATCGCGCTCGTATACTTCACGATAACCGGACTCTTCGGAGTGATCCTCAAGACACAGCCCGGCTACGAGTTTTCAGAAAACACCAACATAATTCTGGGACATGGATTACTCTCCGTGATTGGCTTTGCTTCGTTGACAATTATGGGCTCGATGTACTCCATTATTCCGATGCTGGCTGTCGTCGACCTGCATGAGAAAAAGAAGAAGGTTCCCGAAGTGCTAACTGAAATGTACAACGAAAAGCTTGCTCGACTCAGCTTCTGGTTGGCAACGATCGGCGTTGCAGGATACATCATAGGCTTGGTCGGCGATGGTTACGTAACCGCAACTTTAACGCAGCAAGGCGCAAGTGCAGCAGTTGAGGCTGCGGTATTTCCGTTTACTTTGTTGTCAATCTTGTTCGTCCTGATACTTGAAGCAGGAGTCTTTCTGTTCGCTTTAAACATACAAAAAATGTATGGTTGGCTGAAGGACTAGCAAAGAAGCGAGGTTATTTTTGGTAGAGTTCTATGTAATGGCATCCTTTGCAGATGTACGACGTGACCATTTCTTCGATTGGAAAACCCGCAAACGGGTGGCCTTGAGCCATTTCCCTCCCACATTTCGGACATTTCTTTGTTTCCGGCATAACCGTCTTCTCCCGTACAGATCGGCTTGTACCTAGAATCCTATGATTGAGTTAATAAATATTATAGGTTTGAGAACCACAAGGCTTAAATGGAAATTCATATGAAGAGTTATTCATATGACTCTCAGCGCGCGAAAAAACCCTATGAAACGCGGACTAAGCGAAACATGCCACGTATTCTTTTCGACCCTTGCAAACCCAACTCGCTTAGCCATCCTAGAACTCTTGAGAGACGGCCCCATGAACGCAACTCAAATGACCAAAGTTCTGAACCAAGAACAGAGCATGGTCTCCCACAACCTTAAGGCATTGATTCGATGCAGGTTCATACTCGTAGAGCAAAAGTGGAAGGAACGCATCTATAGTCTCAACGAGGAAGTTATGAACCCACTGTTTGAAACTGTCCAAAATCACGTTTACTCTAATTGTCCACATGGAACCTGCTGGACTCGAAATGCCGGAGGCAATTAAAGCAGATGCCATCTTTTAGAGAGCATCTGAAGCGCAGCACTCAACGAACTGGCGAGCCACACATCGAACTCAACAAATCGTTAGACGGAGATCACATCACGCCGTTCCAGAAACTGAGAAGGCACATTCCGACCCAGAGACGCTCTGGATATGTGTTGGAGAGATGGGGAGAAAAAGGTTTGACTGAATACAGAAACCACTTGCTGGATGACATCAAGTTGTTCCGAACCGTAACTTCAGCCCTACGTGAAAACCTGGCAAAACTAGGGACTGCGGTTTTGAGAGGAGGTGACAGTAGGCGATGAGCAAGACTCCAGAAACATGTCCAGGCATATCAAAGTTCATTCGTCCAGCTCCAGAGTTCTTTCCATGCCCACATTGTGGCGGAAGAGTAGAAATCTGGAGTGACGAGGATGTCGGCATATGCACAAACTGCGAAAAAGAATCCCCCAGACCAATCAAAGGGAAATCATGTTTGGATTGGTGTGAATTCGCAGACAAATGCAAGGGCATAATCGACGACAAGAAACGTGCATTCGGCTAACTTTAGGAAGATGCGTCTGATGTCGGAAAGAGGATAGGAGGAGGGATAAAGGGATAATACATGACTGAACCGTTTGATCTGAGAAAAATAAGCATATTCGAGAGACACAATGTTCTATTCGACAGGATTTTCAAGCTTGGACCAGACGAAAGCTTCACTTTCATAAACGACCACGAACCACGCCCGTTGTATCCTGAATTGGTCAAGAGAGGATATCGATACGAGACAAGGAAAGAAGCTGAGGACAAATGGGTTGTGACTGTCACAAAACCGAAGTAGAAAGAAGGTTCACAATTTGTTTGACGATGACAAGGGGAAGGAGACAAAGCGTCATTGCGACCACGAGTGGAGGGCGGTCGGCGAGTCCCACCTTAAAACTCACGTTCAACTTATCTGTGTTAAGTGCGGAGAGAAAAGGGAGATAGAGCAGTTCCCACTTTTAACTCAATGTGCTGAAGGCCAACTTCACGCTGTTCGAGTATAGCTCTCAGTTTCTGACATGAGTTTCTCAAGATCCGCCTTCGAGTGTGCTGCACTTAATGCGCCGGCTTTTCCTGGAAGGAAGAACACTCCTTTTTCCATAAGGTGCATGTGATACCTTGTGAGTTTTTCTTTGTCAGCGCGAGCCACCGCGTTGGGTTCTTCGATCTTCTCCTTGCTGAAGTGAGTGTGCCACAATGAGCCTAAGCCGGTGACTTGGACGTCCATGTTCCCGCGTTCAAACACGTCTCCAAGTTGTCTACGCAGATGGTCAGCCTGTTTGTTCATTCGATTGATGAGCCTTCCATCCTCGAGCGCTTTCAGCGTTGCCAACCCAGCGGTCATGGTTATTGGATTAGCTGTGAAGGTTCCCCCATGAAATGCGAAATTGGGTCTTTGGTACACCAGCGGGTTCATGTGTTCCATTATTTTGCGTGAAGCACCGACAGCCCCAATTGGAAAGCCTCCGCCCAGTATTTTGCCAAAGACTGTGATGTCAGGCTTCACTCCCAGTAGTTGCTGCGCTCCCCCTGGCGCCAGCCTGAAACCTGTGATTATTTCATCAAACACTAACAGAGTGCTGTTCTCGGTGCAGAGTTCCTTGAGTTCCTCTAGAAAGCCCCCCTTGGCTGGAATACATCCGCCTGAAACCATCACAGGCTCAACAAAAACTGCGGCTAGCTTTTTTGTCCTGATGATTTTTCTTATAGGCTCTATTTTATTGTAAGGCAGAATGACTGTGTCTTGCAGCGCGCCTTTGGTTAGACCGCCAGACTCGGCTATGTCAAAGGGCTGCTTCACTGCGACATGAAGTGCATCGTAGCCTCCATGCCACCCTCCTTCAAACTTGCCCACACAGTCTCTTCGGGTCACAGCTCTAGCCAGTCTAGTCGCGTACATGACAGCTTCGGTGCCTGAATTCGTGAATCTTATCATCTGCGCGGCTGGCACCATTTTGGCGACTTGTTCTGCGAGCGCGATTTCAAGTTCGTGGGCAGTACCATAATGTGAGCCCTTGTCAAGTTGCTTTTTCACCTCGCGAACAACCTTTGGTGGGCTGTGCCCCAGAATGAGCGCGTAGTGCCCGATCCAGAAATCTAAGTATTCGTTTCCGTCTACATCATACAGCTTGCTTCCTATGGCACGCGCTGTGTAGAACGGGTAAGGGTCCATGTATCGAAGGAAGTACGAGACACCTGCAGGAAGAACTCGCTTTGCCCTGTCATATAGTTTCTTGGACTTCACTGTCCTCGACAAATAATGGTTAGACAGACCGCCAACTCTCCTTTGACTCTGATAAGAGCAGATAGTTTTAAAGTCTAGCGGCTACGAAGCTTCAGAAGGATAAGCAAAGTGACCCTACATGATGTGAGACTATCTTGATGGAAGCTCGGGTTTCTGTGCCTTGATCAGCCTCCACTTGCCAATTATGTCCTTTTTGAACATGTGCAGCATGCCGCAACGCGTACATCTCATTACTTTCGTGCTTCTACGAAAGTCCAATTCATAGAGCTCCATTGGCGACCCACAACCTTTGCATTTGCCCTTGGCTTTTGACGGTTCAAGTAATGCGTCGTGAATTGATCTACCTGTCTCGCCCATTAAACTCTCCTCGACAACGGTTTGGCTCGAACCTTTCTAGGTTTTCGACAGTCGTTTTAAGCGTTCATAATATTCACGCATATACAGGCAAATTACAAAGGCTTGGTTTTTCAGCTGCCTTTTGCCGTCAACATTCAAAATTTCATAAACGCATCGAGTGGCTTTGCTGTCTTACTGTAAATCGCGTCAGCCACAAATAGCTTAAAAGTAACGAAGGCCTAAACGACTTTGAAAACAAAGATGGTTGTGGAGAAAGAAGTTCTTCTATCTATGCTTCGATGTACGAGAGCAGGTCCAGTCAGCAGACAGCATTTAGCAAAGGTATCAAAAGTGTCAATGCAGGATTTGGAAACGGCGTTGGCCAATTTCTCTAGGGCTGCGTTGTTCAAAGAATATGGCAGCATCATTGAGGCATCATCAGATCAGCGAGTGAGAATGGTAGTTTTTGCTCTTCAGCTAGGCGCGGATTTTCTGCGTGTGTGCAACTTGCTCTCTTGGAATGAATTTGAAGGCGTCGCCGCTCAGGCACTTGAATCAAACGGCTACAGAGTGACACGAAATTTTCATTTCAAACGAGAGGGAAAGAAAAGGGAGATCGACGTTCTAGGCATTAAGAAACCTTTGATCCTGTCCGTTGACTGCAAACACTGGAGACACGGATGGCGGAACACAACAAATTCAAAAGCTGTCAAGGCTCAGATAGCGCGAACTCTGGCTCTCGCCGATGCCCTGCCCCACCATACCCAAAAGCTCAATCTTGATGGTTGGCACAGAGCGACGCTCGTCCCCTTAATCCTGTCACTGTTCCCGGGACCCAGCAAATTTTACGACAGAGTGGCTGTTGTGCCAGTCCTTCAACTGCAGGACTTTATAAATGAGGTCCCACTTGTACTCGGATCCTTGCTGCATATCGATAGAGAATGCGAGGGCGCACCGTCGAAATTGACAGATTTTTTGAAAAAATGACCCTCAAAAGCTGATGCAACAGACGTTTTTCGCGTGATTTTGTCAAAAAATCAACCATCACAGAGTTCCGCGTTGGATCGAATCAACCTTTTTAACATAATTGAGGCCTCGCTGTCTAATGTTTTCCGCCCTCTCGGTTGGAAGATGCAGACAGCTTTTGGATGTCTACATCCCTAGGGAATGAGATGAAATGCCAAGGGACTAAGCGAGTTTTTCAGCCAACACGATCATGCGAGAAGCCTGGATAAGGAACTCCTGTTTATCATAGCCGCCATACACTTCCTTGACCTCAAAGCCAGCCTCATTGAGCAACTGCTCTATACGTGTGACAGTGAACAAGCGAACAGTGTGCTGAATGGAATCAATACGACATGTGTTCTTGTGGATAAGTGTCCATTGGCTTGCCAGCTTGGAGCTTTTGAGATCAAGCGAACGTTTCTCAAGCAGATAAAATGGTTCAAAGTCTGCCCATTCTCTCTCCCGAAAAGTAGTGACAATGTGGTCTCTATTGGCCAAGTCGAGTAGGAATTTGCCTCTACCTCGCATAGTTCTATTGATTTCCAATAGACTCAGGGCATCTTCACTTTCCGAGGGCAAGTATCCGAAACTCGTGAACATGTTGACGACTCCGTTAAAGAGATTGTCTCGAAACGGGAAGAACCGCATGTCCGCTCTAACTAGAGGAAACTCGATCCTAGCACGTTTCATTCGCGGCTTGGCGAGTGCTAACAAGCTCTTGGACAAATCCATTCCGACTACAGTCCAGCCTCGCTTGCTTAGAGCTATCGAGTGACGCCCTGTGCCGCAGCACAAGTCCAGAATTATGCCCCTCTTAGGCATAATATTCGCAATGAATTCCGCCTCTTTTTCGGTGTCATGCATATTGACGATGGCTTCCCAGTCGGCGCCCATGTCGTTGAAGATGTTCACATACCGTTGATTTTTCTTTGATTCGGGCTTTCTCAAAGGAGAACCTCGCAATCCAAAACATACCTTAAGAACTTGCTTATAACTGCCGACACTTCACGGTGCTTTTGATCATGGTTTGGATCCGATAAGTTTCCTCTAGTCTTTTAAGGTCTCATTCGCATACCTAACACAGGTCGCTTCATATTGACACGGGTGTTGCTATGAAAAGGGAAGATGCTGAAAGACTTCGCCGTTGGCGAAGACGTGGCTTTTATAGCGAGAATTCGTTGGTTAAGCTTCTTCAAAAGAACAACTTCTCTGCCGTGCGGGTGCCGGTAAGCAATCCTAGCCTCAATCCTCTGCCCGACATCATTGGCAGGCGGGATAAACATGTCTACGCCTTTGAGGTGAAAAACGCAGGCTACTACGTTTATTTTCCAAAACAGCAGATTCAAAAGCTGTTCGAGTTCTTGACCCAGTTCTTTCCGGTTGAGGAGCAATACAAGCACCCGATTCTAGCGGCACACATGGGTAAACGCTGGGTGTTCCGTGAAATCAATTGGCAAGTGTGGAAAGAAGGTAAGTTGCCTGAACACGAGCGAATACTGAAGCGTGATGTTGGCAATTTCAGGCTGGAAGTGGGCAAGGAGGATAAGTCGCCCGAAGCGACAGACGACAACGTAAGCGTCCAGAGAATATCTTAAGCGAATATCCGCTTAGACGATGGCAGATTCTGGCTACGTTAAAGCGTGGCGCCGCAAGTCTTGAAGCTCGGCGATGCGATCCATGATGACTGTACATAGTTTTCTTTTGAGAGTTTTGTTGCTCCTCCATGTTGTCTTGAGGCTCTTTAGTTTGCTTATACGGGATGCAAGTTCGGAATCGCCAAGTACCTCTTTTACCCAGTTTTCAAAGTCTCCTCGTTTGAGGTGGAAGGTCACAGATTTAGGAGTAACCGTGTTGATCTTGCTGCACAAGTCAGATAGGCTGATGGCGAAGTCGCCGGCAGGTTTGCCGATGTCCTCGTAAAAGAAGAAGGCCTTGTCGTGGAGAACTGTTCCGAGAATTCTGGTGATTAAACCGCGGCTTAAGACCTCGAATGCAGGATCGTTTGGCTTCTCCTCACTGAGGATTGATTTCTGAGTCATGGCTGTTCGTGAATAATGGCGTTGCCGATTTTCTAAAGAGTTTTATGAATTCCGAATTCACATTTTGATGCTTGGAAGTATCAGTCTTGACGTATCGGTTCATGATATATTGGTTCCAGAGAAGCATCTTACTTATAGAGAAAAGAACAGTGTACAAGGTAGGTGCGGAAAAATGGACAGGAATGAATGGCTTGTTCGAGCTGAAGGCACAACTCTAGATTCATATGGAAAACTTCTTGATATGATGAGTCGCTTAGAAGAAGATATTGATCCAAAATTCACTCCTGAGCAGGCTGAGTTCTTCAAATCGCTTATTACTGGTCTAATCGACACGATAAGATCGTTTAAGTATGAAACAAAGCGCTAAAGAATTGAAACGCCCTTAACTTCTTCTTTTCATAAGTAACCTCTTAATTATATCGTCATAGGACTCGCCTTTACGTCCTCTTTCCTTCAACATTTCGACGGTTTCCTTGCGAAGCCTTATACTCGTTAGGTTCCGTTTCTCTTTTGAGGGCTTCTGTTCAACTGGCTTTTCTTCAGTTGCGCTCAAGCTAGTCGCCACGCATCACTGATATGCACAGTGCATATAAAAGCCTAATTGTGCCGCAGATCCTTCGATTATTGGGGCCTCATTAAATAGAGTGTACCAAAATCTATGGGAACTGCAAACTTGGCGTAAGAAAGTGCGTTTTGTGCACAAACGCGCTAGAGCGACGCATATGCGCATCGGGTGCGTTTTAGGTTTTCTCTTCCTTTTCTGACAATAGCACGTGTTGAGCAAGCGCTTTGAAAGTAAAGGGGCGATACCTCACCCTGTCGTTCAAGTCAATTAGGAAACTCTCGATGCGGTCTACGTCTAGGAAGTTGAATTGTGCGAGCCATTTTCTGAGTTTCCGGTATTCCGTGTAGTCCTTATGATAGGATATTACGACTCCATGACTAGCGCAGCCTATTCCTCTCTCCAACATGACTATCTCGTGTGGTCCAGTTTTCAGGCTTTCAATCGCCACTTTTCTTGCCTCTTCAACGGCCTTTCCAGTGACCGCTACTCTAAGCTTTACGAATGTGATAGCCATGATTCTGTACCCGAGCTTGCTGAGATCTGGGATTATTGTGTATTCTTTTATGTAGCCTTCCTTTTCCAACCTGTTCCGAAGTCTAGATACTGTGGGTTGAGAGACTCCAAGTCTTATTGCCAATCGCCTGTCAGACTCACGCGAGTTCTTCATGAGCTCGGAGATAAGCCGCAACTCAAGCTTCCTAACCATGAAACCAACCACTCTTGATACACTCAACGCCTTTCTAAGTTAAAAAGACGCCGCGCCCCTGAACGGTTAGGTGTTTTCGACTATTTAGCCTAGCCTAAACCACTTCAAAAATGGCTGTCGTTTCCATGAGGATGCTTATTGTTGATCAGGCTATACGTCAGATTACGTAGTAGTCAACTACTTTTTGAATCCTTTTCGGGGTCTGTGGTTTAACATACATCTTCTTAAGTATCTTGATAATCTGGGGCTGAAAACGAGCAATATCTGTTAAGGTAAGCAAACCCACGAGGTCACTCTTCGAGACCACCGGCAGTTTCTTGACCTTCATCTTGAACATTAGTCTAGCCGCTTCCTCAAGATCCATGTCTGGTTCGGCCACGATAAGAGGTGAGGTCATTACCTCAAAGACTTTGGTCGCCTCTGGATCGCGCGATCGCGCTAACACCCGGTTCAGCATGTCACGTTCTGTTATGATTCCAACAGCCTTACCGCTCCTCACAACAATCAGGCAACCTATCTCATGCTCATTCATTAAATCCACAGCTCGTTTAACCGTAGCATCGGCATCTATCGTTACGACATCTTCAACCATTGCATCTTCGACCTTAAGAGACACTTCCATCTAACCTTCAACTTGATCTGTGCACTTTAAGGTTAAAAGATTAATCAGCAGAGGAAGGAACTGTCTATGCTTTTGTATACAACTTCCATCAGCGGAGCCACTGGCAGAACGACGAAAATAGGCTCAAAACGAGCTTATCAACTATGGAGGATTATTTCTTGGGCACTTAGTGTGGGCAAACCTACCGATTTCGGGCACACTTGCCCATTACTGCAAGCAACTAAGGTGATGTGGGTGATGCGGTATTACATGCACATGAAGATCATCACCATGACTCACCGAACCCTTCCTATGGAATGCAAAAGCATAAACAGACGGTCAGCTTCCGCTTGGTTCAGCCATTGAAAAGCATTTGGGAATCTTGTAGTTGACGATTTTCACAGTCTTGTTCAGCGACTTTGCTAGCTCTTGTGATTTCGCGTTGAGCCTCAGGCTTGCGGTAGGGAGTGGGCACGATGCTTTCAAAATAGGTGTAACTCAAGCCTTTGCCTGATCTGGTCACTCTTCTGCTTGAAATAGCTTTATTTTTCTCAGCGTTACACTAGAAAAAGAGGTCAAAGTAACCTTGAAGGTTTTCAGCGAGACCTTGAGGTTGTCAACCCAAGGCGAGATCGGGTTTTCCGACATTTCCGATAAAGTTCAGGATATCGTGGACAGGTCAGACGTGAGAAATGGCATAGCGCATGTCTTTGCACCTCATGCCACGGGAGTGCTTATCCTAACTGAATACGAACCTAGCCTACTCAGTGACATTAAGAACATGCTGGAAAAACTGATTCCAAGACGTGGAGACTACTCGCATCCTTCTAATGCTCATTCTCATCTTAGATCGATGCTATTTAGTCCAGAAAAGACCTTGCCTGTAACCGACGGACGAATCGTGCTTGGCACTTGGCAGTCACTTGTCTTTGTTGAAACAGACGTTCATCCGCGACAAAGAACGATTGTTGTGCAGGTTTTAGGTGAATAACTGAAAGAGAACCTTAGACGATCTCCATGAGCCGCCACTCACGATAGTCAGTTGCCACTTTTATATACCCTTTAAGCATTCTGTCAACCTCTGGGTCGCCTGTATCGATTCGTAGGACGCCATCATCAATTCCTTGAATCTTGTTTTTCGTGGCGACAACTATTATGTGGTTTTTTCCGATCCGCCTGATGACTTCAGGGCTTATCTGCTGGTTTCCTCTACCTAGCAACATGCCTTGGCGCCCTATAGGAGAAAGCACAATCCAAGTGGCTTCCCATTCTTTGACGACGCGCAGAATCTTTTGCTCGTTTACATCCTTGATCATTTTTTTATTATGGAAGACATCAACGCCCAACACGGTCTTTTCAACGCCCAGTAGATCTGCGATGCACTTGATAGTTGTGCCCGGTCCAAGGATGTACGTGGCTTCAGGCCTCATTTCTTCAACGATAAACCGCGCCACAGCTATCTGGCTTTCATGTTCGTCTATTGTTTCAGGGCTGATATGCTTACTTCCTAGAAACCGCATGGGGACAAAAGGACCCTTCAAGAAACCATAGAGACTTACTTTGAACCGATCGGTTCTTATGGTTTCTTCATCCGCGTCCATGACTTCAAGGTCCATGAGTTGTGCAGAACCCTCGATGAAGTCGTTAACAATGTCGGCGGCGTCTTTAGGGTTTGCGGCGAAGATTCCACTGTACATCTTGACTCCAGACGGAACGCCTAAAACTGGTATGTCCAAGCCTCGCAAGGCATCGAGAACATCTCTGGCGGTGCCGTCGCCACCTACAAAAGCAATTAGGTCGATTTTGTGTTGTGCCATTAGTTTTACAGCGGATTTTGTGTCATCTGCAGTTGTCTCTTTCTTATGTTGCATGGGCAGAACTTGGGCTTTTAGTCCAGCCTTTATGACTTCCCGGTTGCCCATTGGGTCTGGGCAAGTGATCAGGGTGATTTTGCCAGTTACCTGAAGGTCTTTGAGTCTTTTCAGGAAGTCTATGGCTCTCTTTGGGGCTATTGGCTTGGCTCCTAAAGCAGCGGCGTCTTTTGATACATGGTTGGTGCCCTTCAATCCTACTCTGCCGCCCATGCCCGCAATAGGGTTAACTAGGAAGCCCATTTTCATTCGACTATTCACGCCTCGAATCCTGTTTAGGGGCTAAATCATATAGGGTTCAAACGGAAAAAGCTGTTCCGTATTCCGAATGACTTTTGCTTCTTTCGCTCTTTGTGAGAGACGCTGTGTGCAAGAGGAAGGAAAGCATCGCTTTAGCTCGTCTTCTTCCGTCGTTGCAGTTCAGACTAGCCTCTTGGCTGAGACCAAGAGAACGGCGATGACGAGAGCTGAGTCGATGTACTCGCCCTTCAATACTTTCGTCAGCACTTCTTTGAAATCTTGGAATTCCAGGTTTGCTATTTCGTCTGGGTTGAAGCTGCCTTTGGGTTTTAGAGTTTTTGTGAAGAAGATCTCGACTGTTCCTGGTCCCATGGCGCCTGGAGCCCAAGTGAACCTTCCTATCCACTCAAGTCTCTCAGCTGTGTAGCCCGTCTCTTCTTCCAGCTCTCGTAGAGCTGCTTGCTGGGCTGTTTCGCCTTTAATCATGCCTCCTGCAGGCAAATCCTCCATGAGTCTGCCGAAAGGATGCCGGTATTGCCTCGTCAAAATCATTTTGTTGTCTTTAGTGAAGGCAGCAATTGCCACAGCCCCTGGACCTTCCCATCCTGCCTTGAAGTACACCCATTCGTGAGTTGAGCCATCCGCAAACTCAAGTACATCCTCCATTATGCGCCTTCCATGCTTGTCATAGATTACTCGCGATTTCAGGACTTTCACTTTCTCAAACTTGCCCAACTAGAAACCCTCAATCAACTGATTATCTGCTGAACACTATGAAAAACCTAATCTATCAGCCCTCCTTAGTTAAGCACTTCACAATGGATCATCGGGAAGAGACCCAGGACAAACGGGTTGGACAAAATGAACGCAGTTGTTAAAGTTAAGAGGCAACCAGGCGCCGAGATAACGAAAGTAGGCTCTCCAGAAATCAAAGAAAACGAGGTACTCGCTCATGTTGAAGCCGCATCTGTGTGCGGCACGGATGTCCACATCTGGGACTGGAATGAGTGGGCGCAGCGCCGCATGAGGAAAATTCCAGTCATTTTTGGCCACGAGGTTGCAGGCAAAGTGATCGAAATCGGAAGGAACGTGACAAGCGTTCAAGTTGGCGACAAGGTTTCTGCTGAAACTCACATCGTGGACAACACTTGTTACCAATGCAGAACCGACAGAAAGCATGTATGCAAGAACATGGAAATCCTGGGCGTGGACAGAGACGGCGTCTTTGCTGAGCAGTTTGCTCTGCCTGAAGATAACACATGGAAGAATGATCAACACCTTGATCCTGGCATAGCCTCGATTCAAGAGCCACTTGGAAACGCTGTGCAAGCCATCCTACCCAAAGAGCATGTTGAAGACATCGCGGGCAAGAATGTGGCAGTTTTGGGCGCAGGTCCAATCGGTTTAATGGCAATCGCAGTTTTGAGAGAACTCGGCGCAGCTAGAATCTTTGCCACTGCTGGAGGCTTGAACAAGGTTCGTATGGATCTCGCCAAGAAAATGGGCGCTGACATGGTCCTGAGCGCCAGGGAGGAGGGAGACAGACTAGTGAAAACTATAGTCGACGCGACTGATACCAATGGGGTGGATGTAGCCTTAGAAATGTCTGGTGACCCGAACGCTTTGAAACAAGCGTTTGAAATGGTCACTCCAGGCGGCAGGGTGTCGTTGCTCGGCATTTTCGAGAGGTCGACAGAGCTCGATTTGAACAATGCCATAATTTTCAAGTCGGCAACTGTTTATGGCATCACGGGTCGTAGATTGTTTGAGACGTGGTACCAAGTGCGCGGCTTGCTTGCCAAATCTAGTTTTAGAGAAAAAATTGCCTCTGTGATCACGCATAGAATTCCGATGCACGATATAGGCAGAGGCATGGATTTGATAAAGTCTAAGCAAGCTGGCAAAGTTGTGTTGGAGCCGAAGTGGTGACAAAGTAAAAGTTAAGAGAAACATGGTGATGAGACTAAACCTCTCAGGGTGAAAGAATCATGCGCAATCCGACGGCGTTCTTGACGCAGGAATATCAAGATTTGGTTAAGAATCAACTTGACTGGAAAATACGAGTTTTGGAAGGACCTAGCACAACATGGTGCGAAGTCGACGGCAAGAAAGTGTTGATGTTTTGCTCCAACAATTATTTGGGGTTGAGCACGCATTCAAAGGTCAAGGAAGCTGCCCTGAAAGCCATCAAAACACATGGAGCTGGCTCAGGCTCCGTGAGACCCATCGCGGGCACTATGGATATTCATATCAAACTGGAGAAAAAGCTAGCCAAGTTCAAGCACGCTGAAGCTTCGCTTGTGTATCAAACTGGTTTCGCCGCCAATGCTGGGCTTATCCCGCAACTGGCAGCAAAAGAGGATTTGATGATCAGCGACGAACTCAATCATGGAAGCATTATCGACGGCGTGAGACTCAGCCACGCAGAAAGAGCAGTCTACAAGCACACCGATATGAACGATCTGGACCGAGTTTTGAACGAGGCAGAAAAACACACACCGCCTTATAGAAGAATCTTGATAATGACCGACGGAGTGTTTTCCATGGACGGCGACATTGCACCCCTAGACCAAATAGCCAAGCTGGCAGCTGAACATGGCGCCATGGTCTATGTGGACGACGCGCATGGTGAAGGAGTCTTAGGCGACGGTGGACGAGGCATAGTCTCCCACTTCAAGCTCAACCGCGACCAAGTGCATGTTGAAATGGGCACGTTCTCCAAAGCATTTGGCGTTGTAGGCGGGCACATCTCAGGAAGCCAAGACCTAGTCAATTTCGCGTACAACAGAAGCAGAACGTGGATCTTAAGTGGTTCACATCCACCACCTGTAGCTGCAGCGTGCACAGCAGCCATCGAAGTGCTTGAGACAGAACTGCAACAC
>Ga0315314_1001743_pt1 | contig 18883 bp, 22 predicted proteins | sample TDP9_MG_FD_203631 | JGI IMG/M metagenome (GOLD analysis project Ga0315314, IMG submission 203631) | Freshwater sediment microbial communities from Lake Towuti, South Sulawesi, Indonesia - TDP9 | ecosystem: Environmental > Aquatic > Freshwater > Lake > Sediment | place: Indonesia: South Sulawesi...
GCCCAGTGCAACTGCTTAGCAGGCAGCCCTGTTAGACCACTCCAGCACCCCTCCGCTTCCTCAAGGCGAGAAAGCTGCCGCTAACGACTTTGCACTCCTACCCGGTGCGCTGAGTGTCCACTCCCATTATATCGCTTGGGAATAAAGGTTCAACGGCGAATTAACCTCAGGGGCTACAGCACGATTTCTCCCGGCACGGAATGGCGGCTTTGAAACCCCGCCCCACCAAGATAAAGAAAGCACAGCCCGCCGAACGTTCTCCTGCTTGTCATTCCGAGTCCCGAATGCCTCGCCCCGAACCTTCGGGGCTGGCTTTCGGGACGAGGAATCTGCTGTTGAAGTGGTCCGGCCGGGAACGGCTGAAGCTTTGCCCTGATGCGACTAAAAGCAGATTCTTCGCCCCGAATGCCTGCCCTGGCAGGCCTTCGGGACTCAGAATGACACGAAAGAGTCGCCGGGAGGCACGCGGCTAGTAAAAGAGGTACTTGCGCCATCTTTCTTCGGCGTGGGTTAGCAGGCCCACGGGATGCGAAGGTGCAGGGGGTTGAACGCAGAGTTCGGAGCCTGTGCTTCCCCCTGCACCTTCTAGTTGCAGACTGCCGCAGTGGCGTTACTTCTTCTCCGGGTGCTGATGCTGGCCAGGTTGATGACCAGTGCACTTGCCGCTCTTATGGGCTTCGATGCATTCGGGTGAGCCTTCCGCATGCGGGTGCTCACCCTCTTCCGCCTTGGTGGATGAACCGGAACTGGCGGAAGACTTACCGTGCTGGCACTGCCCGGGCGCGTGACCGGTGCACTCGCCCGTTTTGTGCGCCTCAATGCACTCTGGCGAGCCCTCCTGATGGGGATGCTCGCGCTGGGGTGCACTGGCGGCGGGCGTTGCCTGTTGGGAATCAGCCTTGCTTCCTCCGGCATACACAGAGGCGAAAATAAAGGCTGCAACGGCAAGTAGCACCACTACGAGCAGCGGGAAACGGAGCCTTCTCATCGAGCCTCACCTCCTCTCGAAAGGGATTGCCTGGTTTGACGCAGAGTCACGCGAAAGCACCAGGTACTGGATATGCGGTTGCACTTCCTTCCCAGTTGAGAACCACCTCCTTCACTGCTGGGGGCATTGCTCTCTCACTCCGGGAGCTATAGGCTGTGTATCATGGTGTTCTTCGCGCACTACCCTCTCCTCTAGTATCTCGACGAACTTCTCCTGTTGTTGCGGAGTGAGTATCTGCTTCTCGCGTAGAAGGTAATCCACGACGACCTTCTGTATTTCGAGTTGCAGGTTGCTAATCTGAGCAAGTTTTTGATTGATTAATTCGGTGTTGGGTGATTGCTCTCGCATTACGGCGAATAATTCGGAACGAACGGTTCGGAGCTGCTGCTGGTAGGCATCTATTTTGGCTTCTAGCTCCCCCCGCAATTTCTCGATGCGATTCCCCTGATTGGCCGACAGGCCAAGCTCGCGGTCCAGAGTCTTTTCAGATGCTACCCATCCCGCTGCCCGGTGCTCACGCTCCCGGTAACCGGCTAGGCGGTGATAGCTGGCGACACTAAGGGCGCCAACGTTAATACCCAGCGAGAGAACCAAAGCTGCAACAAGATATCGTGTTTTCACGCTGGTCACCTCCCACTTTGCGACTGCTCCGCCGACCTGACCCTCAAGTAGCTGCCGCCCAGTGATTCCCGTGGAACATCAACCAGGAAGTCCAATTCGCGAAAGTTCAGCGCTTGCTCTGCGATTGCGGTCGGAGGGGTGAAATCCACGGTTCTATTTGGTTGAAGTTCTCCCCCCAACAACACTCCGAGAAAAAGACCAATCAAGCCGCAGGAAACTGCGACCCAAGTTGCGAGTTCACGTCGCAGTCGAAACAGCGGGATAAATTGGACAGGCCTTTCGGCGGGCAGAGCATTGATCCGCATCAGGAGCCGTTCTGGGAAGCCCGGAGGGGGCTCGATTCTAGTTACTTCGGGAAGCAACTCCCAGGCTTCCGCCAAGCTGGCCATTTCCTCTCGGCAGGTGGGGCAACCTTCTAGGTGTAATTCGATCTGGTGAGCTTGCTCCGGCCCAAGGGCCCCGTCCAAGTAAGCAGAAAGCCTCCATCGGACCTCTGAACAACGCATTGGGCTGATTGCTCCTCTCATCAATTGTATAAACAACCAGCGACGCAAAAACCTGCGCAGCTCTATTTGCGTCTTCGGTAGGCGACAAGCATTTCCCGCAACCGTTGCTTTGCGCGATAGAGCAGGGATTCTACCGCAGACACTGAACACCCCAGTGCCTGCGCTATTTCTTGGTAGGAGAGACCCTCAAACCGGTGCAAGATCACTGCGATTCGCTGATTAGCAGGAAGTTCGTCTAGGGCACGCGTAATAAAATCTAGAAGTTCCCGGTATTCGAATGCCACGTCAGGACGGGTTTCATGCCGCCGGTCGCGGCTTTTCTGTTCTGCATTGCCCAGCGATTCCAGCTCGTCAAGTGGCATATGGCCTGAACTTTTCTTCGATTTGAGCTCGTTCAAACAGAGGTTTGTTGCGATGCGATAAAGCCAGGTGGAGAATTTTGCTTTAGGCTTGTAGCGAGGCGCAGCCAGATAGGCACGTACAAAGACTTCCTGCGTCAGTTCCTCGGCTTGCGTCCGGTTGTGCACGAAGTGATAGATGAGATTGATCAACGGCTTCTGGTATTTCTCAACCAGCGACACAAAAGCGCGGACATCGCCCCCTGCGACAGCCAGCATAAGCTCGCTATCCTGATCTGCGGGTCTCATCACCCTCGCATACACATAAACACGATTCGGGACAAAAACTTGCGCCTCTACCGGCCCTCGCATGTATGGCCATAGCCCAAAACTCTTACGGATGTGCCCGATTAGCGGAATTACTGGCTAGTAGAAGAGGTACTTGCGCCATCTTTCTTCGGCGTGGCCGAGCAGGCGCATCAGTTGGCGGTTAGTATGCAGGGTAAAGGGGCGTGGCTTGCGCACCAGGCGCAGGCCAGCTTCTTCTGGGGTGCGGTCGCCTTTGCGCCGGTTGCAAGTGTGGCAGCAGGCCACCAGGTTCTCCCAGGCGGTCTGCCCGCCACGCGAGCGTGGGATGACGTGATCGAGTGTGAGTTCGCTGGCCGGGAAAGCATTGCCGCAGAACTGACAGGTATTGCGGTCGCGCAAGAGGATGTTCTTGCGCGAGAGTGCGCGGGCATGGTGGGGAATATGGCGGTACTCGAGCAGGCGGATGACCGACGGCACAGGCATGGCAAACGACGGCGAGCGCACCAGGGCGTGGTTTTCTTCTTCCGCCCGCGCTACTCCTTTCAGCAGTAGGACGATAGCGCGCTTAGCGGCGGTGACGTGAATCGGCTCGTAGGTGGCGTTCAGCACCAGCACCGGGCTATTTATGAGCGGTGTCGCCATCATCGTCCCGTAACTCACCTGTCAATTGTACCACACGGGCGAGCGTCACGGCCTGTACCTCGCTAGCGCCAGCCCGCTTCAGGGTGCGCGCGCAAGCATTCAGGGTCGCCCCCGTCGTACATACATCATCCACTAATAGGATGCGCTTGGCGTCAAATGGGCTGCGGGCACGCACCGCGAAGGCGCCGCGCACGTTTTCCCGGCGCTGGCGTGGTGTCAGGCCGGTTTGGGAGGCAGTATCGCGAATGCGGACGAAAGAGCGGGCATCGAGTGGCAGAGCCAACTGGTTCGCCAACTTGCGGGCCAAGTATTCCGCCTGATTATAGCCGCGCAGGCGTTGCCGGCGCGGATGGAGGGGCACAGGGACTACAACATCCACGGCGGCCAGCGTTGGCTCGTTGTGCACCACGATGCCGAGTAAAGAAGCCAGCGGCGTGGCCAGCGGCACTACCCCGCCGTATTTGAAGAGGTGGATCAGTTCCCGCAGGGCACCGTCGAAAGCCCCGAAACTGCGCAAGCGGTCGAACTCGTTCAGGCCGCGCCGACACGCCCCGCAGAGCGGTTCGCGCTCGCTAGTCCGATAGATGGCGGAGAGCGACCGCTGGCAAAGCGTACAGGCGCAAATTAGCTCGAGCGGCTGCAACCGGCCCAAGCAGCGCGGGCAGACGGGAATGCGGGAGGCGGTGGTGAGCCATTCATCGCATACGCGGCAAGAAGCGGGAAAGACAACACTGGCAAGAGAATCCAGCGCCCTGCGCAGAACAACCCCCGGGCGGAAGAAAGCTCGATGAGTTGGTGCTGCTTCCGTGGAGCCGTGTTCAGGTTGGGTCGCGAAGACGAGCCTCCTGGCTCAGAGCAACCCTTGCTCTTGCTTCTCCTGACAAGGAATGCAGTGGCGGGCCCAAGGCACAGCTTCTATGCGCTTCTGCTGGAGTTCACCGTGGCAGGCCACGCACAGGCCGTAGGTGCCTTCTTCCATACGCTGCAAGGCCTCTTCCACGAGCAGAAGGATGAATCGCACATTGTTCGATTGCGTGAAGAGGAACTCCTTGGTGTAGGAGTTAGTGGCCTTGTCGGCGACATCTTGGGTGGGGTTATCGTCAGCAGCCCGGCCTTCCGCCTCCGCCTGCGCCACTAACCGCAGCAGCTCCTCGCGCTTAGCGAGTAATTTTTTCTTGTAGTACTCGAGGCGCTTCTTATCCATGGTTCCCTCTAACGCTGTCGCAGCCCGCAGCCGAAGCGCAAATTTTAGGCAGCCGGTGCGGGGCTGTCAAGTGCATCCGGTCGGTGGGATAACTAGCTCAGCAGCGGGAGGATAGATTGAAGCTGGCTGTCGGGCAGGCCTAGATGATCTTCAAGCGCTTGCCCACGCGCTCCAGGATAGCCAGTGCCTCTTCGAGGTCGGCGCGGGTGTGAGTGGCGGTGACGATGGTGCGAATGCGGGCCTTGCCGTGCGGGACGGTGGGATAGCCGATACCTTGCGCGAACACACCCTCCTGGAATAACTCCCGGGAGAACTGATGGGCGAGGGCCGCCTCGCCCACGATGATGGGTGTGATAGGGGTCTGGCTTTCGCCGGTGTTGAAGCCCAGGCGGTTCAGGTGCTCTTTGAAGAATTTAGTATTCTCCCAGAGCTGCGCAATGAGCTTTTCGCCGGCGGGCGAGTCGAGCAGGTCGAAGGCGGCCATGCAGGTGGCGGTAACGGAAGGCGGATGGGAAGTGGAGAAGAGGAAAGGTCGGCCGCGGTGGTAGAGGAACTCGATGAGGTCGCGGCTGCCGCAGATGTAGCCGCCAATGGAGCCAATGGCTTTCGACAGCGTGCCCACCTGGATGTCCACGCGGCCATGCAGGTTGTAGTGGTCCACGGTGCCGCGCCCGTTGCGCCCCAGCACCCCGGAGGCGTGGGCGTCGTCCACCATCATGATGCACTGATAGCGTTCGGCGAGTTCGACCAGTTTATCCAAGGGGGCGATGTCGCCGTCCATCGAGAAGACGCCGTCGGTGATAAGCAGCGTGCGGCCTTTGTGTGCCCGCGTTTCTTTGAGGATTTCTTCGCAGTGGTTGAGGTCTTTGTGGCGGAAGATTCTCCGGGTAGCTTTCGATAGTCGGCCACCATCAATGATACTGGCGTGGTTGAGTTCGTCAGAAATGATGAGGTCGTCTTCGCCCAAGACGGCTTGCACGGTGCCGGCATTGGCTACGAAGCCGGATTGGAAGACGACCGAGGCCGCGGTGTGCTTGAAGCGCGCGATCTGCTCTTCCAGCGCCAAGTGGATAGCCATCGTGCCGGCGATGGTGCGCACCGCGCCGGAGCCGACGCCGTATTTTTCGATGGCTGCCATAGCGCGCTGCTTCAGTTCGGGGTGAGTGTTCAGCCCGAGGTAATTGTTTGAAGACAGGTTGATGACCTTCTGACCGTCGAAGACAGCCACCGGGAGCTGCTCGCTTTCGAGCACGCGTAGCTTCTGATAGAGGCCTTGCTGCCGGAGGCGGTCGAGTTCTTCGCGCAGATAATCGAGTTGTGGGCGCGTAGTGGTGGGTTCGGTCATTGTCAGAGCCTCCGTGGGGTCTCGTCATTATTTTGGCAGGCCGTTCGGATACAGGAGCACTTTACAAGCTTCACCGGCGTTGAGCAGGGCGAAAGCCTGCTCGAAGTCTTCCAGCGGCAGGCGGGCGCTGATCAGCGGCTCCAGCTTGAGCGCGCCCGCCTTGAGCAGCGCCTGCATGCGATACCAGGTGTCGTACATACGCCGGCCGTAGATGCCTTGCACCGTGATGCCTTTGAAAATTACGTCATTGACCAGATCGAGTTCTACTGGTTGGTCAGGTAGGCCCAGCAGCGACATCCGCCCGCCCGCGCGCAGTACCTGAAATCCCTGCCGGATGGCCTGCGGGTGGCCCGACATTTCCAACACCACGTCCACGCCCACGCCGCCGGTAGCCGCGCGGATGGCGGCCACCACGTCGTCTTTGTTGGGGTCAAAGACGGCCGTGGCCCCGAGCTCGCGCGCTAGCTCAATGCGCGGCTGCTTCACCTCAACCGCATAGACCGCACTGGCGCCGCAGGCGCGTGCCAGTTGCAGCGAGAAAAGTCCGATGGGGCCGCAGCCCAGTACGGCTACTGTCAGCCCGGCGATTTCCCCAGCCAGCACGGTGTGGACGGCGTTGCCCAGCGGGTCGAGCACCGCGCCATATTCAGCCGGGATAGCTGGGTCAAGCAGCCAGATGTTCGTCTCCGGAATCTTGACGTACTGGGCAAAGCAGCCGTCACGGTCAATGCCGATGATCTCGAGGTTCTGGCAGATGTGCTGCTGACCGATGCGGCATTGCAGGCAGTGGCCGCAGGTTACGTGCATCTCGGCACTGACGAATTCGCCCGGACGAATGGTGCTCACCTCGCTGCCCACTTGCTTCACCACGCCGCAAAATTCGTGGCCAAAGATGAGCGGGGGCTTGATGCGGTTGCGCATGGCCGCATCCCAGTTGTAGATGTGCAGGTCGGTGCCGCAGATGGAGGCCGCATGGACTTCGACTAGCACATCATGGAGGCCGAGTTCAGGTACGGGAGTTTCGAGTAATTCCGCGCCCGCTGCCGGGCGCGTCTTCACCAGCGCTTTCATCGTGGAGCTAGGCATCTGATTGTTCTACCTTTGAGGTGTGCTTGAAGGACCGAAGCCCCCATCTTAGCACAGTGGCCGCCAGGAAGCTTGGCAAAGCTGCCGAGGTAGAGCTGTGGGCAGCCACAAGTTTCAGTACTGACTGCCAGCGAAGCGGCGCTCGTGCACGAGTAAGCGCTGCTTGAGCGCCAACCCACCGCCGAAGCCGACGAGTGAGCCGTCACTGCCCACGACGCGATGGCAGGGGATGATGATAGGGATGCGATTGGCGCCGCAGGCCATGCCGGCGGCGCGAAAAGCGTGTGGGTGCCCAGCGGCGCGAGCGAGTTGCTTGTAGGTGCGGGTTTCGCCATAGGGGATGCGCTGTAGGGCGCGCCAGACAGCAAGCTGGAAGGTGGTGCCGCGGAGGTCGAGTGGGAGGTGAAAGTTCCGGCGCTGGCCGCGGAAGTATTCGCGGAGCGCGGCTAAGACTTCCCGGTTCGCGCGCCGCGATTCTACCCACTGCGCAGACCCCCAGCGGGTAGCGAGCGCGGCGCGGGCACGGGCTAGCGACGCGCCGAATTGCACCAGGCAGAGGCCGCGCGAGCTAGAGGCGATGAGCAACTCCGCCCACGGAGATTCGCAGAAGGTATAGGCGATGCGCTCGGCCATTTCGCCCGGCCTATTTCTTTTTCTCGGGTTTGGCGCGCTCGAGGTAGGTTGTGGTCTCCACCTCGACCCGGATGAGCTCGCCCGGGGCGATGAACTGCGGCACCATAATTTGCAGCCCGTTTTCGAGCGTGGCTTCTTTCCAGACGTTGTCCGCGCTCTGGCTGTGCGCAGGCGGGGCGGTGCGTTCGACGCGCACCTCGACGATGCTGGGAAAGACCACGCCCACGGGCTGCCCTTCCGAGAACTCCACCGGCACGCTCATCTCCGGCTTCAGGTAGCGCGCCACCGCCCCCAGGCGCTCGTTGCTGAGCTCGATCTGCTCGAAGGTGTCGGGATTCATAAAGTAGCTCAGGTCGCTATCGGCGTAGAGGAACTGCATAGTTTGGCGTTGCAGGGTGACTTCTTCGACGTGCTCATCGGGGCGAAAGCGGCGTTCCCAGACGGCGCCGCTAGCTAGGTTGCGCAGCTTGGCGTGGGTGACGCCGGGCATCTTGCCGCCGCCAGCGTGGTAGTCGGCGCTGATGACTTTGTAGATTTGGCCTTCGACCACGATGGCCATTCCAGGGCGTAGTTCGGTCGCCGAGATCATTTTTGCTCACTCGCACTGCGGAGCACTTCTTCCGTAGTTACTAGTTTACCACCAGCGGTAAGGATTTCTGCAAACAGGCTTTGGGCTTTGGCCGCATCGAGCCACTGAGTGGCGTCGCGCACCAGGCGCACGGGGTAGTCGCGCTCGCGCAGGCCGCGCACGGCGTAGGCCACGCAGATCTCCGTCACCACCCCGAAGAGAACGAATTCGCGCTCGCGCCCGAGCTGCTGGAGCAGGGCTGCGCAGTTGGGGTTGGTGAAGACATCGAAGTGCGCTTTTTCCAAGATTATCTGCTGGTAGTCAGTGAGCGGGTCAGGGAGCGCGGTCGGGGAGTTGGGAATGGTGAAGCGGTGCGGGAGTAGAGTTTCTGGTAGCTTCTGCTGGCCGGGCGTGCCGGCCAGGCAGTGGGGAGGGTAGAGGCGGAACTCTTCGTCGTCCTCGGCGTGGCAGTCGGCGGAAGAAATCACGAGTATGCGCTGCTGCTGAGCGGCTTGCATCAAGCGGCGCAGGTTAGGAATGAGTTTTTCCGCTCCAGGGACGTAGAGCTTGCCCGTGGGCAGCATAAAGTCCACCTGCGTATCTACGTCCCAGAAAGTCAGCGTGCGCGCTGCCAAGATGACCTTCCCTATGGCTTCTTCGAGCTGCGATTGGCGGCAGGGGAAGCTGCGGGCAGTGGGACAGCTTGCAGCACCTGTTGGCGCACCTCGTGGAGGAGTTTTTCTAGCGCGGCACTAGTGCGCACGGGATAGGCGCCGCGCTCGTGGAGTTGTCGGCAGGCGTGCGGCAGGCGGTCGAGGTTGGCGGCGGCGGTGCGTCGGAGGAGGTCGAGCGGCGGCGAGGGTTGCAGCCAGCGGCCATCGCGCAGCACGCAGTGCAGTAAGGGCTCCCCGGTGGGGAAGCTCTCATCCGCCCGTGCCACCAAGTCGTGGTCGTAGAGGCCGTCGGGGCTGCAAAAGCGGAAGACCTGCTTGCGGCCGGGGTAGGTGACCTTATCTTCACTGAACTTGGCGCAGTAGTAGGGCTGTCCTTGGCGGATAACTTCCACCAGCTTGTAGATGACACTGAGGGTGGGCGCATCTTTGGCGGTGGCGAGTTCGGTGCCCACGCCGAAAGCGTCAATCGGGGCGTCAGCAGCCAGGATTTCTGCTATGCGGTATTCGTTCAAATCGCCGCTGGCAAATATCTTCGTCTCGCGTAGGCCGGCGTTGTCCAGGCATTGACGCACTTTGCGGCTGAGTTCGATCAGGTTGCCGCTATCCAGGCGGACGCCGCGCGGCTTCATTCCCAGGCGAATGATCTTTTCGACTGCGGCCAAGGTGTCGTAGGTGTCCACGAGTAGGGTGGCGTGCGCGGGGAAGACGCGGGCGAAGTCCTGGAAGCTTTCTTCTTCGCGGTTGTAGCGCATCACGAAGGAGTGCGCGACCGTGCCATAGGTCGGGATACCGAAGCGAAAGCCGGCCTCCACGTTCGAGCTGCCAACGCAGCCCCCGAGGTAGGCGGCGCGTGCCGCCAGCACGCCGGCCTCCGGGCCGTGGGCGCGTCGGCTGCCAAACTCCACCACCTCGCGGCCACGCGCCGCTTTCACTACGCGTGCGGCTTTAGTGGCGATGGCGGTTTGGAAGTTGATGGTAGTAAGGAGAAAAGTTTCGACCAGTTGTGCTTCGATGATAGGGGCCGTGACTCGGAGTAAAGGTTCATCGGCGAATGCCACCGTGCCCTCGGGCATGGCCCAAACTTCGCCGCGGAAGCAGAACTCGCGCAGGTAGTCGAAGAAGGCCGGGGTGACGTAGGCGAAGGCGGGGTGGGCGCGGAGGAATTCGATCTGAGCGGGGGTAAAGCGCAGTTGTTCGAGGTAATTGAGTGCTTGTTCGAGTCCCGCTACGAGCAGGTAGGAGCGATTTTCCGGCAGGCTGCGGACGAAGAGTTCAAAGCTGGCCAGGTCTTCGACGTTGTTGTCGAAGTAAGCCGCGGCCATGGTCAGCTCGTAGAGGTCGGTGAGCAGTGCTTGTCCGGTACGGTTCTGCTCTGGAGTGGGCTTGACAGAAGACACGCCGCCTCCCGCTTCCGGCGCAGGTTCCAAGAGCATCCATTATAGCGGCGGCATCGCCTAAGTGGGAATTAGAGGAAGACTCCGGCATCAGCTCAGGCAGTGTGCGCAGTAGGCTTGCAGGCTGCGGGTGATCTCGGCGTGGGTGGCGCAGAGGGTCTGGCCGCAGTGGTCGCAGCGGAAGTGGGCGCGCTGGTCGCAGCGCGGGCAGCGGTGACGCCAGGGCAGCACAGCGTAGTTGACCAACAGGCGATCAAGCGCTGGCGAAAGGATTTCTAGCGGCGTGCGCTGGTGGCGGAGGTAGATCCAGACTGTCATTCCAAGGATGAAGAGCATGGCCACGCCCTGGAAGACCCCCTGCACTAACCAGGGCGGCAGGTGGTGGGCGAGGTTGACCGTGGAAGCGGCAAACGGCTCGAAGGGAAACTGATTCCAAGCCACGGTCAAGTAGTCCTCTAGGAGGTGCATGGCGAAGGCGAAGACGATCAGCAGCCAGATGCGTGGTCGGCGGCGGAAGAGAAGCCCAGCCAGTGCCGCCACCGCCAGCGTGGCGCCCAGGTTGTGGAAGAGGATGTGGTGGTAGCGGTGGAAGGGTTCACTGCCGGCGAGCAACGATAAGCTGTCAAGGTCGGGCGCGGCCCCGGCCAGGGCGATGGCGGCGCGTTCGCGTCGGTTGAAGTCACCCCAATGCGCGAACCACCAGCCGTACTGGAGATGAGCGACCGGGCTCAGAGTAGCCTCCGCAGCGCGCAGGCCTGCCTGCGGCAGGCAGGTTCGCAAGAATTTGAGCGCTGATAGTGCGGGAGAAGAGAAAAAGGGGCAGGCCTGCCCGTGGCAGGCAGGCTCAGCCCCCGGGATGTCGCGGGCGCTAGCTGGGCTTAGGCGCGGGGACGACGGCCTCCTTGCAAGCCTTGGCCACGCGGAAGCGCACCACGGTCTTGGCTGGGATTTTGATGGGTGCGCCCGTCTGCGGATTACGCCCCATGCGCGCCTTGCGGGCGACCTTCACCAGCTTGCCAATGCCCGGGATGACAAACTGGCCGGTGGTCTTGGTCTCCTTGATCGCAGTCTTGGCCAGCTCTTCGAGCACTCCGGTCACGGTCTTGCGCGGCAGGCCGAGCTTGTCGGACAGATGCTTGATGGTTTGGCTCTTGGTCATCGGTTTTGCCATCGCCTACGTCTCTCCTTTGTGCGAAATTTGGGTCATCTTCCAGTTCCAGGCAAGCCTACTTCCCTGTCATCGCGTCTGGGCCTACAGGTGCTCACTATATAACGGAAGTCTAGCGTGAATGCAAGAAAAACCGCTAAAAATGCGGGTTTCAGAGCGCGAGCAGGCGTTGCGCATAAGCTGGGCCTTGGCTAGCTTCTCCTGGCTTGAAATAAGCATAGACATCGTGCCCGGCAGCGCGCCAGGTGTCCAATTTATTTTTCCACAGCTTTAGTTCCGCTTCGCTATAGGCTGCACGCTGTAGGCGCAGGTAGATGAAATCTGCGGTGAGGACTTCCGGTGGGGCAGCCTGGTCGGTTTCGACCAGGGCCAGGGCGGTCTGGTGTCGGCGGAGAAGCGCGTAAACGGCGTCGCTATACCAAGAGGGATGCTGGAAGTGAAAGGCAAAGCGTGCGGCCCGGGGTCGCAGCCCCAAGAAAGTTTCCAGCCGCTGAAGGTCACAGGCGAACTCCGGCGGCAGTTGAAAGAATATAGGCCCCAGGCGGTCAGCCAGGGCGAGCTGGGTAGCCACTTGCAGGAAGCGGCGCAGGGCCAGTTCGGAGTTCTCGAGCTTTTGGAGGTGAGTGATGCGCTGGTGGGCGAGGAGTGCGAACTTGAACTGCGCTGGGGTGGCCTTGAGCCAGGCTTCTACCGTAGTCGGTGTGGGCAGGCGATAGAAGGTGTAGTTGGTCTCTACCGAGGGCAGATGCTGGCTGTAGAAGCGGAGCATCTGGCTGGTAGGCAGGCGTGCGGGATAGAAGCGCCCCCGCCATTCTCTGTAAGCGTAGCCGGAGGTGCCGATGTAGAGTTCCGCCATCAGTTTCTAGCCAGCAGGCGCTGAAAGCGGCGGGCGTCGTCGAACATCGTCATATTGTTGAATAACACATAGGTAGTTTTGCGTCCGCGGCAGAGTGCAGCCAGGGCGCGCAGGTCGTCGGCGGTGTAGCGATAGCGGTAGCCGGTGCGGCCGTGCAGCCGGAAGTAGTTTAGCGCGCCCCAGGCGGGCGCGGCCTGGAAGGGATCGACGACGTGGATCAAGTCGAGTTGGCGACAGAGCTGGGCTACGAGCTGAGTGTCCCAAGGGCCGCGCGGTTCCCAGGCGAAGCAGAAGTCCTGGCGGGCGATGCGGCGAAAGAACGTCGTCAGGTTGGCGATGTGGTTAGCCGTGGGAGTAAAGCGCGCCGGGCACTGAAAGAGGATCAGGCTGGCGCCCAGGGTACGCGCGGCTTCGGCGGTGCGCGCCCAGGCGGCGAAGACTTCCTCGCTGGGCTGGAAGGCGCCGTAGCGTGCTCGTGGGGAGATTTTTTCCCGCAGGCGGCGGTAAGTGGGGCTGGTGGCTTCGTGGGTGATGAGCTGCCAGGCTTTCAGAGTGAACTCAAAATCCTCCGGCAGCGCAGCGCGCCAGCGGGCCAAGGTCTTGTTTTCCGGCGGTTGATAGAAAGTTTGCTGCACTTCCACCAAGGAGAAGTATTGCGCGTAGCGGCGCTTGTTGACGGGAAAGCCGCAGCAACCGATGCGCAGGCGCTGGGAGGGCATTTTCTTCTTCCTGCTAGTTTACTGTCTTGCGCCGGGCGCGTCTATGGGCGCGCGTTCTGGTTGACGAGTTGACTGCTGGCTGCTAGCATTTATCGACTAACACTCCGCGGTAGCCCTACCGGAAGCTGGGAGGCAGGCCTGGCGGGCCACCGGGAAATTCAGCAGTGAGAATGGCGTGGGCCGCCGACGCGAACAACGCATAGCGATGGCGCTCCCGGTACGGGTGTCCGGCACCGACCTCCACGGTAACCCCTTCTCCCAGGACGCCGAAACCATTGATATCAGTCGGCGCGGTGGTCGCGTGCGTTGGATCGCCTGTCTGCGTGGTCCCGGCGACATCATCGAGGTACGCTTTCAAAAGGAGAAGGCGCGCTTCCGGGTGGCCTGGATTGGCGAGGCGGGCAGCAAACGCGAAGGGCAGGTGGGACTGGAGGTAGTTGACGATAAATACATCTGGGGGACAGCCTTACCTTCGCCGAAGCCCGATGACTATATCCTGCCTGAAGAGGTGCCCACGGTTGAGCCGCAGCCCTTAGAACCACTGAAAATCGTCTTCGAGCCCGCCTGGACGGGCGAGGAGCGGCGCTACGCCTCTCGTCACCGCTGCACAGGTAGGGTCGAAGTCATCAACCCAGAGACCGGCGTAACGCTGGCGGGCAGTCTGAGCGACATTAGCAGCGGCGGCTGCTACGTCGAGATGATGACGCCGGTGGAGTCGGGTCGCGAGGTGGAACTGCGCCTGGCCACCGCCAGTCTCACCTTGAAGGCTCGTGGCGTAGTGCGCGCCTCTCATCCCACCATCGGCATGGGAGTTCAATTCACCGAAATGAGCGCCGAGGATCGCCAGCGCCTCGAACAACTCGTCGCGCAACTAGCCGGTGAGGTGTCGGCGGAAGCGGTGGTGGCAGGTGAGCCGCAGGTGATAGTGCCGCAGGAAGAAGCGGCAGCAGCAGCCAGCCCCATGCTGTCCATGGAGGCCTTCGACAGCAAGGTTATGCTAGAGACGCTCCTGGAATTGTTGCAGAGCAAAGGGGTGTTGACTCGGGAAGAATTTCTGCAAGCGTTGGAGCGCGCCAGCCGTATTACCTCCCGGAAGTAGTTCCCGCGCAATTAGAGAAGGCTTTGCGCCGCCGTAGTCTGCGCGCCGGGCGAGCTCTTCCGCAACATCATGGCCTCGCTCGCCGAGTTCGAGGCCCGTGTGATCTACGAGCGCCTCTTCCGCTGGGCGGCCGAGGGCCGGAGCCTGCCCTCCGTCGTTAAGGCCCTGCGCGGCGAGAACGCGCCGACGCGCAACGGCGGCGCCTGGCGGCCGTCCACGATCCGGGGGTGCTGCGGAACCGCTTCTACACCGGCCGCGTGGAGTTCGACAGCGACCTCATCCGCGCCCGGCACGACGCCATCGTATCGGACGTGCTCTTCAACACCTCTCGGCGTTAAATCGGTCGGCCGACGCCGGCCGCCCTAAGCGCAGCTTCCTCTGGCCCCCGTCCCGCGCAGCAGTCGGCGAGCTTGCCGTCGATCACCACGGCAGGAACCGACCGGATGCCCAGACTTTTCGCTCGAGCGGCGACGGCCGGCTCGTTCATATCGAGGATGGACACCTCGCAGGAGGGACAGGCGATCCGGTTAACCAGTTGGACCGTGTGCTCGCATGCCGGACATCCGGCGCTGAAGATCTCGACATTTCGCTTTGCAGCCATGACAACGTCTCCTTATCTTGCGGTTCTACTGCTTCGCCACGGATGATGTGGCATATCCCGCATCCGAGACAGCCTTGCGCAATTCATCCTCATCTACTGAGGAATCAGTGATTACCACCGCCAGCCCTCGGTCATAGCTCACGGACACTCCCCATACACCCCGAAGTTTCGCGAGCTTGGCCTGCAAGCTAGTGGCACATCCTTCGCAGGTCATGCCCTCAATGCCGAGCGTCCACTCGACCTTGTCCACGAAGCGACCGCTGTAGTTGCCGGCTCCGGCAATGGCCGCGAGGATCGCCTGCTTTAGTGCGTTCGATTCTCTGAGCACGCCGACCACCGCCTCACCCCTGGCGTAACTCACTTCCACGCCGGCCACGCCGGGGACCTGGCGCACAGATTTCTCGATGCTAGCGGCGCACGCCTCACAAGTCATACCATCGATCTTGACCAGGACCTTCTCCAGATCGTCGCGTGCCACAAGCGTGTCGCTCCCTCCCAGCAAGTAACCCACGTAGTTTGGAAAGAACGCGAAGGCCAATACAAAGACGGTCACCACCCACAGCATGACCTTGTTGAGTCTCTTGAGCGTGAAGCCCTTCGCGCCTTGGGGTGGACAGCAAGATTCCGCTTCTGTGTTTGCGCCGGGCACCGTGCAACCGGCCTCCCCGGCTCCTGCGGCTGCCACCCTCGGTCGCTGGTAGGTGAAATAGAAGGCGAGGCCGAGAAGTACAAACGTGACCGGCAGGAGTACGGGTCGCCAGGCCTCGAAGGTGGCTGAGAGCGCGCCGCCGGAGATTGCCACGGCGAGGAGAAGGAGCGGCAGCCAGCAGCAGGCCGAGGCCACAACGGCCGAGAAGAGCGCCGCAACCTGGGTGAGGGTTCCAGCCTCCATGCGGGACTTACGTCCTCCTGGATTAGCTCCTCCGTAACGCGTTTGGGCTGTCTTGATTGCCTGTCGGACGTTGCCCAGACAACAGGCCCCCTGAGGGTTGGTCTCCTCGCAGCGGTTCAAGCCTTGTCGGCACATCTCCGTGATCTCGTCGGCGACATGGGAGGCCCCTGTTCTCCGTACTTCCTCTTCGATCTCCTCGACAGTGTGCTTGAAGCAGTAACAAACCGTCCGCGGGGGCGTGGTCTCCTTCTGTCCGACACGGACCTTGACGTCGGAACGCAGGAATCGGTCCCCAGTCTCAGGGTGGAAGTAGGCCACCTCACAGGACGGCTCGGCGCAAAACCTGAACCCATCCGTGCGCCGCACCCGTCTTCGCGCCGAATCGACCACGAGGGAATCGATGGTGATTGGCTTGACCGTCCTACCTTTCTTTCCGCAGGAAGGGCACAGCAGCTTCCCGTCGATGCTTGCTCCTGCGGCGGTCCCATCGGCACTCATGGCTCCTCCTTGGTATCCAACGCGTCTAGAATCGGGCATTCGGAAATAGGGCTCCGGCGCACGCATTCCGACATCAGTGTGGAGAGCACCTTGCGCATGGCTTGGAGGGTTCGGACCTTGTCGTCGATCTCCCTCAACTTGGCTTCCGCACGATTGCGAACGTCCCCGCATCGGGTCCGAGGCGCAGCCCGCAGCGAGAGGAGTTCCTTGATCTCCTTTAGGGTGAAGCCAAGCTCCTGGGCGCGCTTGATGAAGCGCACCCGGCGCACGGTGTCCTCCGGGTACGCCCGGTACTTCGACTCTGTCCGGGGCGCCTTAGGCAGCAGTCCCCGCCGCTCGTAGTAATGAATCGTCTGCAGGTTCACGCCGGCCTGCTTGGCAACTTCACCGACCTTGAGGCCTATCATCGCTCATCTCCTGCGGGATTCTAAACCCTATACCTTACTATAGAGTCAAGAGCTATTCTCACGAAACAGGAATTACTTGAGCCACTCGCAATGACGGCATCGGCCAGGCGGCAACGTGCGGCTAGAAGGGAGAGAAAGTAACGCCCGGCCACCGATGCCGGATCCGGGCCCGCTAGCAGGTTTATGGCTCTTGGCGGTGAGCGTGCAAATGCTGCGCTCGGGCAAGACGCTGGCACACTAAGCGAATATTACGTACTGCGGGGCGAGCTAGCGGCCAGCGGTCACCTCGGCCAGAAAGCGACGCAATTTGGTGCGCTCCTCGGGCGTGAGGTGCACGAACTGGATGCCGAGGCCTTCCTTTGACGCCGAGCGCACCATGGCCGTAGCTTGCACCGGGTGGCGACCCAGCGTGGCCTGGAAGTTCAGCAAGGTTCCCACGGGAAAAGTAGCCGCCGTTTTGACGAAAGCACCGCCGAGCGCTAGCACGGCCACCTGTGCAGCGTGGGCGCGCGTGCCGATCTCCAAGGTGGCTGCTGGCATAGGTTGCAGCCAAGTGCGCTCGTAGGCGCGCTGGCGGCGCCAGGGTGCTTCGTAGGCGGTTTTGGGCGGCCCGACCCGCAATTCTTCTGCCGACAACTTTGCCTGCGCGACCAGTGCCTGCCCTCCCGTGGGGTCAATCTGGAGCAGGCTCTGACCGGCACAGACGCGCAGCTCCTGCGGTTCTTCCCAGCGCAAGACTGACTTGGCGAGCAGTATCTTCTCCAAGGCGGGTTTCGCTTCCGCGTAGCGCAGCCGGCCCAGCGCTTCCACCGCCTTGATGCGGCGAAAAGGGTCGGCGCTGCGGTCTTCGGCCAGCTTGAGCAGTGCCGGGCCGGCTTCCTGCAAGCCGGACATCCCCAGTTCGTCCAGCAGCGCAGGGAGCACGTGTTCGTGGGCCAGCGGGAGCAGTTGCAGGAGGATTTGTCCTAGCTGGGGCGCGCCGGCGCTGATGATGTGTTGCAGGGCAGCGTCCTGCTCACGGCGCTCCCAGCGGCGGAACATAGCGGGCAGTTGGCTGAGCACCGTTTCTGGTGCCAGGGAGGTCAACAGGCCGAGTACCGGCAGGACGGTGGCAGCGACGCCGCCCTCGAACTGGTTACGGAAATATTCTGTCCCGGCTGCGCCGAGTTGTTCAGCTAGGGTGCGGATGCGTTTCTTGGTTTCGGCGGCGGTGTCAGGTTGGAACCAGCGGGTGAGGATTTCTGCGGCTGGGTGGGGCACCTGGGCCAGGATACGCGGCAGGGTGGGCGGCAGTGCTGCGGAGGTCAACGCGGTTTGCAGGAGTTGTTCGAGCTGAGGTCGCGCCAGTACTTGGTCTTGGATCTGGGTCGCCAGGGTGGAGTCGCCGCGCTGCTGGAGGCGTTGGGCAGCTTCGAGGGCGTGCGCGGTGAGGGCGCAGGCGGCGGTGCCGCTGCTCTTGGCCACGAGTTCCAGCAGCGTGTGGGCCAATTGGTGTCGCAGCTCGGCGTCGGGTTCGGCGGCGAGCTGGGCGACCAATGCCGCGGCGGTGCGCGTAAGGACGTCTTCTCCGGCCGGGAGGTAGAGGTCAAGCAAGTCGCGTAGGCCGGCTAGCGCCTTCTGTCGCCCTTCGAGTTCTTCCGCCGCTACGCAGCCAGCGTAATTGGCCAGGATGGCGTTGGCCTGGGCAGTCTCTTTAGCGGCCTGGAGTTCTTCGAGGTAGGAGCGGACATTACGCGGCGGGATGCACCAGGCTTCCGAACTCAGCAGAACTTGCTGCTTGCCCGAGGCTGGCACGGAAGACCAGAACTGTCGATCCAGCAGCTCGGTGACCGGCTCCGCGGTGATGCCCACCTTGAGCATTTCTGCTTCCTGGGCCCCGACGAGCTGGCGCAGAGTTTCTAGCTCGCTGCTCATGCGCTGGAGGAGCTGCTGCACAGCGTGCACCTCAGTGTGGCCGGTTTCGTATTGCTGCATGGCGAACCGAATCGCCATGTGCTCGGCGAGCTCCACCAGCGGATAGGGGTGGGTGGAGCCGGCTTTGGTCAGTTCGGCGGCGGCCTGGTAGAGGCTTTCGCGGGCGCCGCTACCCATCTGCGCCAGGCGCGCGGCCAGGGCGCGACCAGCTTCCACTTGCTTGGCTTGGCTGGCGGGGTCGGTGGCGGGTTGAGCGAGCTGCCCCAGCAGCCCGATGACAACCATCAGGTCGCTGTCATCGCTGGCCCCGCCGATGGCGGGGCTGGCGGCGGTGCTTCCGGTGGGGCCGGAGGCGGCGATGATGTATTGCAGCATGGCGCGCGGGTCACGGGCCCACGCCGGCAAAGCGCCCGCAGTCTCG
>Ga0315314_1001744_pt1 | contig 18875 bp, 16 predicted proteins | sample TDP9_MG_FD_203631 | JGI IMG/M metagenome (GOLD analysis project Ga0315314, IMG submission 203631) | Freshwater sediment microbial communities from Lake Towuti, South Sulawesi, Indonesia - TDP9 | ecosystem: Environmental > Aquatic > Freshwater > Lake > Sediment | place: Indonesia: South Sulawesi...
GCGCGAACATCTCAGTATCAGAGACCAGCACGGCATCGGCGCGGAGCTTGTCGCGGTGGGCTGGCACGTAGGCCTCAATGCCCTCGCCGCCCACTTCCTCTTCGCCCTCGATGAGGAACTTGAGATTGAGCGGCAGCTTGCCGGTTTCCTTCAAGAAACCCTCGGCTGCCTTCAGGTGGGTGTAAAACTGTCCTTTGTCATCGGAGGCCCCGCGAGCATAGAGATTACCGTTGCGGACTTGGGGCTCGAACGGGGGGCTCTTCCAGGCTTCCAGCGGTTCTGCGGGTTGCACGTCATAGTGGCCGTAGCAAAGCAGGGTCGGTTTGCCCGTCGCCTTCAGCCATTCGGCGTACACCAAGGGATGGCCTTCGGTAGGGATGATTTCTGCGTGGGTCATCCCCAGGCGGCGAAATTCCGCCGCCACAAACTCGGCCGCGCGCTGAATGTCGGGCTTGTGTTCGGGCAGAGTACTGACACTGGGGATGCGCAGAAAAGTTTCGAGTTCTTCGAGGAAACGGTTCCGGTTACTGCGAACATATTCTTCGATGGAGAAAGTCACAGCAGTCTCCTCTCAGTACGAAATTGAGGCCTACATATCTAATTCCCAGCGGAGAGTCTAGCGCAGTCGCGCCAGGCTGCAAAGCCGCGCGTGCGGCTTCAGGGGCTGGGGATGGCGGCTGGCGGTTTTAGCAGCCGCGCCAGCAAAAGTCCGCCCAGAATCAGTTGTAGCAGATAACCGACGGCAGTGGCGCCCAGGGCATAGAGCGAAGTGCGCGTCCACAAGAACTGGAGAATCTCGAACGGCACCACAAAGCCTGCCCAGCAGAGCAAGCCTAGCAGTAAGCTGCGTTTGATGTCGCCTGCGAGCCGCGCCAGATGATAGAGAAAAGCAAACAGCAAGCCTATCCACAGAGTTACTACCGCTGACCAGAAGGTGGCCGTGTTGGGAGGTAGCGGAACGACCTCAGGATGTTCTTGCAGAAAGCGAGCAACCTGCTTGAAGATGAGGTGCTCGCCCGCGTCCGCGGCAAATCTGGTCAGCACGCCCAGCACCCCGACGAGCAAGCCAGCTACCACCACGCGTGCGGTCATTGCACCTCCTTTGGCAAACTAAGATTGGTAGGGCGCAGTGCCCTCAGGTCATGTCAGGTCCATGAGGGCCGCCTCGTGCTCCGCTTTGTTCAGCACCACTAGCAGGGAATCAGCCGGATTCGCGCCCGGCAGGGCCAGAAGCGCCGCTAACAGAAGAGTCACCCGCGCGCCCATGCGATATAGACCCCCTTCCAGCAGCCGTGGGTGCCTGCTATGTTGCACAATTGCGGCGTCATTTGCTATGGTGTTTTTTCGGAGCGGTGCAGGAGTGGTTTAACTGGCGGCACTGGAAATGCCGTGTCCCGATAACCTCGGGACCGTGGGTTCGAATCCCACCCGCTCCGCCACGAACCAGCCGGTTCAGGAGTCCGCCAGCTATTCAGCTTTCTAGCTAGGGTCGTGCGGGCACCTGAGTCGCCGCCCGGTCGAGTCGTTCCCGCAGGTCAGCCAGCAGCAGCATAACGTGGAGCAATTTGCCGCGTGTGAGTTGAGAAGCGGGCGGGTTGTAGGTGCCAATGGTGGCAATTTTGGCGGCGGCGAAGATTATGAACTGCGAGATTTCGCGTTGTAGCGCCTGACTCAGGTCTTCTCCTGCTAGCCGATGCGCCAGGCGGTTGCAGCGGTCTTGCACGTCGGTGACAAAGTGCTCCAGGCAAAGCTTCTGTTGCGCCAGATAGGGGTCAACCGGCTCACGGCAGCCACTGACTCGGCATTTTGCGGCCGGTTGTTGCTTACCCGAGTGCGCCATGGCAGCTACCTGCACCCTGAGCCGCTCATACTAGGCTTGCCCGGTAGCCAAAGTCAAAGTTTTTCAGACTATGTTTCCCGTGCGGGCTATTCGTGGTAAAGTACGGCCCAGTGTGGGTGAGGTCACGATGAAGGCTAACATCCTGGTTATTGACGACGATCAACTCCTACTCGCGTTGCTGGAAAAGGTTTTGACCAAGGTGGGCCACACGGTAACCACGGTGGCGGATCCTGAGTGCGCCCTGCAGTTACTGGACGAAAAGGGCTTTGACTTGGTTATCACCGAAATCATTATGCCCAAGCTCAGCGGCATCAAGGTGCTGGAGATGGTTAAGGCCCTGGATGAGACCATTGAGGTCATCATTTTGACAGCGACCGAAGAGGGGCGGTTTGAGAGTGCCATCGCCGCCCTGCGCCTTGGTGCCAGCGACTTCTTGCTTAAGCCGCTGCGTAACATGGACGAACTGCTGGTCGCGGTGGAGAAAGCGCTGGAGAAGCGCAAGCTAGCGGTGAACGTGCGTCAGCTCACCGAAAGCCTGGAACGAATGCGCAATACCGACTTCCTCACTGGCGTCTCCACCCGGCGCTACTTCTTCGAGCGGCTCAGCGTGGAGCTGATGCGCAGCCGCCGCTACGCCAAGCCGCTCTCTTGCCTGTTGGTTGACATTGATCACCTCGCGCAAATCAACAGCACCTGTGGTGTGCCCTGTGGCGACCAAGTGCTTGCGCACGTGGCGCGCTTGCTGGTGGCGGCTACGCGCGCCACCGACATCGTTGGCCGGTACGGCGGCGAAGAGTTTGTTATCGCCTTACCGGAAACTAGTCGCGAGGCCGCGCAAGCGACGGCGGAGAAGCTGCGCAAGCAAATCGCTGAGCAGCGCCTGCGATTCGGCGGCAAAGACGTCGAAGTCACGGTCAGCATCGGGGTGGCAGGGCCGACGGAAGCTACCACAGTTGCCGACCTGGTGGCGCAAGCAAGTCTAGCGCTAGAGCGAGCCAAGCGCGAGGGACGCAACCGCATCGCCGTCGGCTCGGCCTGCTAACGAGCTGACTCGCTGCGCGACGCCGGTAAGGCGGCGGCAAGCGGGAGAAAGGGAGCCGAACGCGGGGAGAAAAGGGAACGGTTCCCGCCTCAGGACGGCAGCCGCACCTCCCGCCCGGCAGCTTCGGCCCAGGTGCTACGTTGCGCTTCACTCCTTCCCCTGCTGTGCTATAATTGGCCCGTGAGCGAGCGTAGCTCAGCCTGGTAGAGCACTGCCTTGCCAAGGCAGCTGTCGTGGGTTCAAATCCCATCGCTCGCTCCATAATTTTTTCCGAAGGGAAAAATTACCCTGAGCATGCCGAAGGATTGGTTTTGCTATCTCCTTGAATGCGCCGACGGCAGTTACTACGTCGGTGTGGCCGCCGACATGAAAGGGCGGCTTGAGGAGCACGAGGCCGGCCGGGGCACCCGACATACCCGGCTGCGCCGACCAGTTCGGCTGGTGTGGTTTCAGCGCTACGCAAGCTACAGGCAGGCCCGAGCGTTGGAGGCTCGGCTGATATGCCAAAGTAGGGGCTGCGGAAATGCTTAAGGTAGTTTACTTTGAAGGAGGTCACGCTTTTCCGCCGGAAATCAGAGAGCAGGCTTATGAGTGGCTAGATCGCCACCTCAAAGGAGAGCAGGATTGAAGGGCTATTGACCTGTTTGGGCGAAAAGAGGTGCGCAATGACGAACAGGGAATTCTTCATCAGGCGGTGGGAGGAAGAGTACCCTACCTTCCTCAACGTGTTTCAGGCCCTGCCAAAGGACAAACCCGATTATCGGCCCCACCCGCGCTCGCGCTCAGCGGCCGAGTTGGTGTGGCTGCTGGTTCTTGAAGAACAAGCTTGCTCGGGGTGGATCGACGCCGGGAAGGTCGAGTGGAGAGAGACACCGCCGCCCAACAGCTTGGAGGAAGTAATTACGGCCTACGAGAAGGCACATACCCAGCTGGCTCCGCGGCTCAAAAAACTTGACGACAACACGTGGGAGAAGAAGAAGGTGCAGTTGATCGTTGGCGGCGAGGTGGGCCACTACGAGTTACCGTTGGGCGAAATGCTGTGGGCAGTAATGTTCGACGCTATTCACCATCGCGGGCAGCTCAGCCTCTACATACGGCTCACGGGCGGCAAGGTTCCTGCCATCTATGGTTCCTCGGCGGACGTGAGGCTCAGCTAGACTTTTTGGTGCGTCGCGCCCGCGAGTAGTAGAGAAGGAGCAGCTAGCTACGATTGTTCCTCCGCCGCAGACCGTAGTGTAGTTGCCCGAAAGGCAACGACCAGGAGGAAGGGAGAAAGACAACTCACCGGGAATCGGGGGCAAGCCGATTTGCCAAGGCAGCTGTCGTGGGTTTCCTTCGCTTTCGCTCAGGATAAACTCCTTCCATCGCTCCATTCTCTTTTTGCCGCGGGCGGGATGCGTTGCCCTCGTCGGCGCGACGGCGGGTGAGCTCCGCGCACTGCCGAAGGCCTCTCGCATGATGTCATCCTGAGCGAAGCGAAGGATCTGCTTTTCAGTCGGGGGCCGTGGGTTCCCTCGACTCCCCCGCGAGGGTGGGGTCGCTCAGGGTGAATGACAAGCATTCACAAATCCCATCGCTCCATTCCTTTTTCCCGCCTTGGGCAATGACTTACAAGCCACTTTTGACCTCTAGTTAACAGTAGCCGGAAAACCCTCGGTGCAAGATGCGGTGCATGTTAGGGCCGCTTCCAGTCTCCCCATTCTGCATAGCGGCCTCTAATTCAGGTTGCCGTGTCTTGATGTAATGAGTTCCAGTCGTACGAGGATTCGGATGGCTCAGGCTGACTCGCGTGCTGGCGCAAGGCGAGCACCTCGTACCTATCCGGGCGACGAAGCCCCGCAGGTATCCCGAGCACATGATGCGCTGCGGCGGGCTTTAAAGGACAAGACGTGAGGCGCGGGCGTAGGAAAGTCTAATACGGCGCGACGGCGTGGCGTCGTCTATTCGCGTTGGATGATGACCGTTGCTGGCAAGCTTTAAGAGAGCGGCTGGCGACCTCGTTGATGCCACAGGGCTGCGGCCCCGGCGATGCCGGCATCTTCTCCGTAGGCCGCTCGCCGGAGCGGAATCTCCTGGCAGCGCGAGTTGATGGACCATGTCGGAAGCTGGCCGCGGATGTGTTCGAACCACGACTCGATGACGGCGCTCATCCCGCCGCCGATCACAATCACATCGGGTTCGAGTAAGTCAATGACGTTGCCCAGCCAGATGGCGAGGTAATCGGCGGTTTCTGCCAGCAGTTGTGCCGCCAGAGGGTCGCCTGCCCGATGTGCCTCCGCGATGGTCTCTGCGGTGATGGCTTCGGGATTGCCGCCCGCGAGCGTAAGAATCTTTGACGGGCTGGCTTGGGTTGCCGCCAGCCGCTGCCGAGCACGTCGGGCGAGCGCGGGGCCGGAAGCAAGTGCTTCGATGCACCCGCGCTTGCCACAGGCGCAGGGTTCGCCGCGGTAGTCAATGATGACGTGTCCGCCTTCGGCCGCGGCACCGGTTCTTCCCAAGTAAATCTCGCCGTTGAGAATAATTCCCGTGCCGATCCCGGTGCCGAGGGTAACGTAGAAAACCGAAGCATAGCCCTTTCCCGCACCCCAGATGGCTTCGGCGAGGCCCGCCGCGTTGGCGTCGTTATCGATGAGAACGGGTAGCCGAGTGCCCCGGCTGACCTCTCTGGCCAGAGGAAAATTGCGCCAACAGGGCAGATTGGGAGGATTGATTACTAGGCCAGCGCGCGGGTCGAGCGGCCCCGGGGAACTGATGCCGATTCCAAAAACCTCGCGACCACGCGCCTTGGCCTCTGCCGCCACCGCATTCACAACCGCGAGGACGGCGTCAAGGCCGGCTTGCGCATCCCGGTCGGGCACCATCGTCACGCGCTGACGGTGGAGAATCGCGCCCTGCGCATCAACCAGTCCGGCGGCCACTTTGGTGCCGCCGATGTCCACGCCTAAGATCAAGGCTTCAGGCGGCGGCAAGGCTTTACGCTCCAAGTCGCTGGCTGGTCATGGCCAAGACGAAGATGGCTAACACAAGTGTCGCCACGCCGCCCAGCATGATTCGCAGCGGTTGTTTGCCGGTGCCTTTCCATTCACCCGTGGCGACTCCCCAGAAGCTGGCCGTGATGACGATCAGGGACATAAACGACGGCCAACCCAACACCACGCCCAGCCGGCCCAGCTTTCCGGCGGCAATCCCGTACATCAAGGTGCTGCCGAACCAGAATACTGCCATTAACGCCGCCAACAGCCAATGCGTTGCAGTTCCGCCTTGGCCATAGCGGCTCCAATTCTTGTTCTTCTTAAGCAAATAAGCACAGTAGATGAGATTTGGGATTCCGCCGGTTACCATCAAGGGCAGCCACACAGCGTTCGGCGCCCAGATTGCCGGAGCGCCCGCTTGCCGCGCGGCGCTGAGCAAGGGGCCACCGAATGCTAGACCCAGGTTCACCAGCGCCGAGCCGAGTCCGCTCAGGGTCGCGAAAAGCAGGCCCTTCGCCAGGGAGGGTTTTCCGACGGGGCCACCTCCCAGGACGGCTTCGCGTTTGCGCCCGGCTTTCGCGCAGATGAGCACGCCCGCGAGCACGATTCCCACGCCGCAGAAAACGCCAAGCCCCGTCCAGGTGAGGATCATTTCCGAATGCAATCGAAAGAGAGGCACCAGGCTCCCCACGGCTGCGGAGATTCCCAGAATCACGGAGAATGCCAGGGCTATGCCAATCGCATCCACGGCTAGGCCGAAAAAGACCTGGGAGATGCCCCAGCTGCCGCCAAAGGCGGCCACCGCCAGGACAAGCGAAGGGTTCACGGCCGCATACGTATGGCGCAGATCAGGCACGGTAAGACTGGTCACCACGGGAGGAAGCAGAAACAGAGCGAACAGCGTCCAGGCGAGCCAGGTGTTCTCCCAGGCCCAGCGACGCGTGAACTTCATGGGGAGGGTGAAGCTGCCGTTCATTCCACCAGCAAGAACCAGGAGCAAGAAGCCCGTAAGATTCGCGTCCATATGTCAACTCCGCAGTCGGCCGCGCCAGAAGCCGCGAAGCACGCCTATCGGTCGGCAAGCTGCCCCAGCGTGTCGTACAGGGGCTGAGCTGGGCGCACTTGCCCGGCCTGGGCCGCAACGCTGACCGCCAGAACGCGGATTTTATCGTTATCCGGCAATGTCAGCGTTCTCGCATTCGCCGGCACATCGATGGCATAGGTAAACAGGTAAGCATAGGCGTAAGGCTCGTTGACGCCTTCAGCCGTGTGGCGATGCGAAGCAAACCACGCCACGGGCGCGCGCTTGATGTAGCCCGGTGTCAGGCCCACATACTCCGGCATCATGATCGGCCCGTGCTCCTTCACGTACGCTCGGACTCGGGCCGCTCTTTGGGCCGCCGCGCTCGTGTCACCCGGCGCTGGCTCGGGCGGTAGCGGCATTTCTACCATCTTCCAGAGTCTATTGTCCCACTGCCCGATGTAGCCGTCCCAGGCCTGGATCGTCAGATCAACGGACTTATCGCCAATGCGGAAGGTGGCCTTCTGGTCGCCGTCCGCCGAGGCCGCCAGCAGGTACAGCCGGGTGAACTTGCCAGCCGGCAGCGAAATCGTCTGGCCGCGAGAGACCACCGCATTGGGTTTCTGGGCGGAAGCAAGGTTGAAGCTGATGCCGGCATAGGGAATCTCGCTGGGCAGCAGCTCGGCCGGCAGGCTGCGGCCAGCAGCATCGAAACCGCCCGCCGATTTCGTGCCATCCAGGCTGGCGACCGATTGATCGTAGGGCAACGTAACCGGCCGCCAGCGTGGCGCCGCCACCTTCGCGGGCGCTACGCCCAGCTTCACAGCGAAGCTCCGGAGCTGATACGGCCCCAAATCTGTCACCAGCTCGCCCTTTGTCACAGTGGCTTTGCCTACGGGCTGCTCCTGGCCGTTGACTTCGCGGGCGGCGGCAAGCGGAGCGGCAAAGCGCACGCGAACGTTCTGCGCTGGCTTGCCGTCGAGTTCGACCAGGCGGACGATCACCTCATTACTCTCCTCAGCTTTCTTGACCGCCAGGACGCGCACCCGGGGGTTGTTGAGACGCAGGAAGGAAAAGCGCTTGCCAAGCGCCCCCCGGTGCTGCGAGCTCTCGAAGGCAATGAGCGGCTGATTGAGGCGAAGCGCCTGCCAGTCGGTCTGTTCCTGGCGCCAGTCGCCGACGTGGCCGGCGAGGCCGTAGACAAATTCATGGTGGCCCCAATCCTGCGTGGCCTGGTCGCTGTAGCTCCTTCCGCGCTCGCTGATACCGGGGCTATAGAGAAGGGTCAAGCGCAGGGTGTTGTCGTCGGGTTTATCCGAGGCGTACTTGCAGTCCGAAAGCACGGTCACGCCGTAAGCCCCACTTCTGTCGGTGAGATCGAACCACTGGTGAGAGGGCACTTCGTACTTCTTCTCGTCGTTGTTGCCCCGCTGAATGGTGCCGACCTCCCAGGTGTAGGTGGCCTGGGGATTCGCCGCGGTCAAGGGGAAGGTGGCCTTGAGGGCGGTCTCGCCGATCTTCCAGTCGATGACGTTCGCGAATTCCACGCGATTGCCGGCATCACCGGCGGCCAGACGGATGGTCTGGACGAAGCGAGAGCCTTCGGCTTCGCGTGCGACTTCGAGGGCCACGCGAGCGGAACCGTTTTCGACGACGCGGACTTTCGCCGGCCCCTGGACGTAGGCGCGCGGCGGCTTCTGTTGGTCCGCCCAGTCCATGTTCCAGGCGGGCCAATTCGCCGGCTTTTCATACTGGAACGCCAGGCGCGCCGGGGCGGAAAGGAGTTCTCTGCTAAGCTTCTTGTCGAAGATGCTGGCCACGTCGCCGTTCTGCTCGATCTTCACCGTGTAGCGGGCGTTTTCCAGCGACGCCGCGGTCACTTTGAGCGTCGAAGGAGCGGCAGCCGCAGCGGCCTGAACGGCGTAAACTGCGTAGCCAACGGAAGGCACGTTGGCTAGGAAGAGCACCTTCGCCGCTCCGGTGTCGCTCCCGGCCAACTGCGCGGGCACTTCCTTGCCGTCCGGGCCGAGGACGCGCACGGCCTTCGGCACGCCGTTGGGGAAGGAGACCGTGGCTTCCACCACATCTTCGCGTGCAACGTTCAGCGGGTTGTAAACCACGATGGCGGTGCCCTTGGCCTGAGTGTTCAGGCCGGACGCGAGCGCCTCGGTGGCGCTGGTCAGGACGCCGGCGAACTGGTTCATCGCCAGCACTTCATCGTTCCAAGAATACTCATACGCCTTCGGGATGCTAGTGCCGGGCAGAATGTCGTGGAATTGCCCGCCCAGCACCAGCGTCCAGGCGTTATTCAGCCGCTCGCGCGGGTAGGGTCGGCCACCCAGCCATTCGGCAGCAACAGAAGCCCGCTCGGCGGCATCGGCCAGCACTTCGTTCTGGCGGTTCCACCGCTTCATGTAGGTTTGGGACGAAATGGAGCCAGCCGAGTGCTCGGTCAGCAGGAGGTCGCCTTTGTAGCGCGGCAGGCGAGCGGTCTGCTCGGGCTTGATGTCGAGGAACATCTGCTCAGCCGTAGCGGAGATGACGTTCAGGGGACCATCGCCTACCTGCACCTCCGGCCCGGTTGGCGGTGGCTGGTAGCGTTGGCCAGGGGCTTGTGGTGGCGGCAGCACCGCAAGGCCCTTGGTCACGATCGCTTCCAGCAATTTTACGGAGGGTTCCTGCGGGGAGCCGCCGATGTCGCCGGTGCCGTAGTAGTGATAATCAACGAACAGGCCGCTTTTCTCTCCATTCTCCTGGATGCGTTTGATCCAGTGTTCGCTCTTGCTGAGATCCTCTCTCACATCGCCGCCATAGCTAAGCGGGTTAAGCGCCGCAAGCACGCTCTTGCCGTCGGGCCCTTCCCAGATGCCGACGTTGAACGGGATGCCCACCGCCGAGCCCCAGGTCAGTTTCTGCGTGGAGAAACCCTTGATGCCGGTATGAGCGAGGATGCTGGGTAAGGAGGCGGGGAAACCGAAGCAGTCCGGCAGCATGTATTCGGCACTGGTCTTACCGAACTCGCGGCGAAAATATTGGCTGCCGTAAAGGATCTGCCGGATAAGCGACTCAGCGGAGGGCGTGTTGACGTCGCTCTCCTCCATGGCCGAGCCCGCCGGGAACCAACGCCCAGCCGCTACGTACTGCTTGACCTGCGCGTAATCGGCCGGGTAGTACTCCTTCATCATCCGGTAACGGTTGGCGCCGCTGAAATTGAAAATGTAGTGTGGGTACTTCTCAAACAGGGCGAAGTTGTCGTGCATGGTCTTCGGGATGTACTCCCGGATGGTGGTCGGATAGTCCCAGCGCCATTGCGTATCCAGGTGGGCGTAGCCGACCACGTACAGCGTTGGCTGCTTGGTCAGCTCCGGGGCGGCTGACCTCTCTGTCTGGCCCCAGGCCGCACTGAGCGCTACCAGGAACGCCAATAGCAATAAAGGCAAACGTTTTAAATTTCCTAGCATGCGCACCTCTCCACAACAGAGTCCGCTGAGAATAAGAATCCCACCTCTTCCAGATTACCTCAGGAGCACTTCTAAGAGCAAAGCCGGGTAACTTCTGGCGCCGAAGAAATTGAGTGATGCCTTTCAGAGTGTAGGGGCACGGCGCGCCGGGCCCCGAGATTTCCCATTCCTTAATAGTTCCTGTTCTGCACTAGCCCCGCGCCGCCTAAGTAGCTGCGGGTGGTTGACGCGGAGAAGCGGCGCTGGTAGAGTCGCTGCTCCGATGGCTACCCGGTTGACCTGGGTGCGATTCTTACCAGGAGGAGCAAAAATGAAGCGCAGCTTCGCCGTCAGCATTGCAGTTCTCTTTCTTCTGCTGCCCGTGGCTCTGCGGGCGCAGGAAGCGGAAGCTGGGAAATCGAAACTTGATCTGACCCAGCGGTTCCTGTTGCTCGCCACTCGCAAAACTTCCACCATGCAGAAAGAATTGAGCCAAGCCGCGGCCGCTGGCTACCGTATCCTGGTTGGCTCACACACCAGTGGCACCGAGATAGCCCTGATCCTAGAAAAAGTCGCTGAGCCGCCCAACACCTATGAGTACCTGCTGCTCGCCACCACCAAAACCTCTACCATGCAGAAGGAGCTGAACGAAGCCGCCGCCAAGGGCTTTCGCCTGCTGCCGCGCACTATGACCGCAAAAGAACAGATGATGGGCCCTACCGAAATCGTGATGATGCTCGAGAAAGCGCCTGGCACTCCCGCGCACTACCAATATCTACTTCTAGCCACCACGCGCACTTCTACCTTGCAGAAAGAGATGTCGCAAGCGATTGCGGAGGGGTTCGAAGTCGTAGGTATGGTGAGCCGGGGCGAGCACATGGCCATCTTGGAAAAACCCGTGAAGTAGCTGCCCTTGCCACGGGAGGCTTGAAGGCAGGCGGCAGCAGCAAAAGGCAGCGCTATTCCCCCACGTGCGCCTGCTTGCATGTCGTCGCCGCAGTGAGAGCCAGCGTTGGCGCTGAATATTCTGTTGGCAAACATGCCCCGTAGGGGTAAAATTCTTTCCGCAGCGAATCTTCTATGACCTGCTCTAGCGGCGTTCCGCTAACGGGGGTTCCCTAGAGCGCACTGCTCGGGGAAAAGGGGGAAGGAAAATGATCGGGATGAATTTCACATCGTTTCTGACTCTGCTGCTTATCAGCCTGGTGGTGGCTTTCGTCATCCACTACCTCTTCCGCTACCGCTTTGCGGAGGGCTTCGATGCCTTCATCGCCAAAGCGGTGCTGGGCTGGTTTGGTGGCTGGCTCGGCTCGCCGATAGTAGGCCACTGGCCGGAGACGCTCAAGATTGACAACGTTTACATCATCCCGGCCATCCTGGGCGCAGCCGTAGCCATCTTCCTGGGCTGCTTCTGGTTCAAGGCCTGGGCCAAGGTCTGGGGCGCAAAGGCACCCTAAAGTAGAGCCACCGGCACGCACGCAGCAGCGCCACCACTAGCAGCGCACTGGGGGCTACCTGCCTCTCCAGGCGTCGAAGCGAGGAGTGCAATTTTTCCTGAGCAGGCTGGCATTCCCAGCCGAGCGCTGGTAGCGTTCTCAGGAGTACACATGGTTGTCTCCTTTCGGTAAGAGTTGAGTTTCTCTAAAAAAAACAAAATCCAACCGCTGGAGACCCAGAGCAGTCCCTGTTACATCTAGGTGCAACTTGGCGGGGTACGCTACCGTTCGATAGGGTGTAAAGTTAAGGGGGAAAGATGAAGCTCAAGCCAAAACCGCCATTCGACTTCGAGCTGACAGCAACCCACATGTTTCTCCTGCCTCCCGCGAAATATGCGGCGGGAACTTTTTCCAGAATTCTTAGGCTTAGCTCTGGGAGATATGTTCTTGTATCTGTCACCTCAAATGATTCGGTGGAGAAGCCCGAGCTATTTGTTTCTGTAGAACCAAACGTTAGTGAACAGGGCAAAAGAGAGATCAAAGAAATAATCTCTTTTATGTTCAGCATAGGGGATGATTTGAAAGAGTTCTATTCGATGGCCCAGAGAGACAGCGTATTGAAACATGCTATCGAGGACTTATACGGACTAAAAGTCCAGACTACACCCACGCTATTTGAAGGATTAGTGATAGGGTTTTGCTTGCAATGGGTCTCTTTTCAGCGAGGGGTGAAGATGCTGGATTGTTTGATCAGAAGATATGGGAAGCGGGTAAACAAATTTTACGCTTTCCCCACCCCGCGAGCCTTGGCGAAGGCAACGCTAAAGGAACTTAAAGAGTGCCAGCTGGGTTTTAGAGCCGAGCGCATAAAATGGCTTTCCGAAAAAGTTGCAAAGGGCTTGGATTTAGAAAAATTGAAATTGTTGCCAGACGATCAACTAAGAGAAGAACTGATGGAGATAAAGTGGGTTGGCGAGGGCACAGCCGAGGCTTTGCTTCTTTGGGGATTCAAAAGATACCACGCCTTTCCTATAGACGTCTGGAGTGCAAAGATTTTTCAGAGATTCTATCCGGGACTTCGCGCTAAAACATTGCCCGGCATCAAACGATTTGCAGAGGATAGATGGGGTAAATACAAGGGGCTGGCTTACTATTACCTTATGTGCGGCAGGAAAAGTCTTGCCCAAAAGTTGAAAGTGGAATTGGGGTTGAGCTGGAATTCCTAGCCCGGCCAGCGCGACTGGCACGCGCTAACGTATATTCAACTGAAGATGGACGGACACCGAAGGTGGCCGTGGGGCGCTGATTAATCCCAATAGACCTCGAAATAAAATACCTCTAGGGCCTCCTCAATGCTGACGACGGAATCAGCGATAAAGCGAGCCTGGATAAAGTAAGTTTGTAGCCGGTCGATGATCAAGCTGCCACTGCCTGTGGCCGGCAGGTTCATCACCACCTTCTTCTGCTTCACTTCCGGGAGCTCATAAGGCGTCGCCGGGGCCAGCTTTAGCGTGGCGTAGCGGAGATGCTGTCTGGGGGCGTTCCATCTGACCCCACCTAGCTCAGCGGAAATTTCACCTTTCGTCACGTTGCCAACCAGCACAAACTGGCGAATAACGGCCTTCTCCGGCACCGGAAGCTGGCAGACGCTGTGCACGTCGCTCCGACCATCAAGGTTGAATACCAACAGGCCGCCACTCGAACTCAGCACCTGCGCCTTAGGGGTATCCAAATAGGGTACACAACTGCCAGCCGGGATTCGTACTCCGTGCTTGAAGTCCCTAGCAGCCGAGCCGCCACCGCCTGCTACCAGAACGCTTACAAAAATGCACGCCAGGACAAGCAGCAAGTTCTTTTTCATCATCCAACTCCTTCTCAAAGCCGATAATTGGCAAGCGCACTGCCAGAAATTGTGTCATCAGTCAGCGCACAAGTCCATGCCTGCCAGGCCAGACGCCGTTGACCCCACACGCTGACCTGTGCCAGTCTAACCGGGCGGCTAATGACCGACATTCAGTGGTAGCGCGCAGCACGGGGAAGGGAATTCAACCCGCAGAGGAAAAGCTATGAAACATTTCAAGCGTCAATCTGTCTGGCTCGTCTTACTGGCGAGCGTCATTTTTGTTCAGCCCTTAGCAGCGCAATGCACTCAACAATATGCCGAAAAACTAAAAGTCTTCGAAGAGTTTGCCAAAAGGCAGATGGCAGCGGACGGTATCCCCGGGCTGTCGGTTGGATTCATGAAAGGTAATTCTTTCTGTTTGCTGGGCTTGGGTTACGCCGGCTTAGAAAATAAATCGCCGGCTAGCGCACGCTCGGCTTATCGCTTGGCCTCGGTAACGAAGCCCATGACGGCGGTGGCCGTGCTGCAACTCGTAGAAAAAGGCAAGCTCGACCTGGATGCCGAAGTGCAAAAGTATGTCCCTTATTTCCCCCGAAAGCGCTGGCCGGTAACTGTCCGCCAACTGCTCGGCCACCTCGCCGGCATCAGCCATTACAAGGACTACGAGGTAGAAGGCCGCATTAAGGAGCACAAGGATACCAGGGAAGCGCTGGCCATCTTTGAGCAGTTCGATCTGGTGGCTGAGCCGGGGACTAAATTCAACTACTCCAGCTACGGCTACAACCTGCTCGGCGCCGTCATCGAAGGCGCCGCAAAGCAAGCCTATGGCGATTACATGCGAGAAAATGTCTGGCAGCCCTTAGGCATGATGGATACTCGCCTGGACGACCCGGACGAGCTCATCTCCAACCGCGTGCAAGGCTACCGCTGGCTCGACGGCCAGATAAAAAATTCCGAGTTCGTTGACATCAGCTCCCGCTTTGCCGCTGGCGGCACCCGCTCCACCGTCTTTGACCTGCTGAAATTCGCTCAGGGGGTAATTTCGCAGCAGATTCTGTCGCCGCAAACCGTTGACCTGATGCTTACTTCCCTGGCCACCACCGACGGCCGCCTGACCGACTACGGCCTGGGCTGGCAGGTATCCCCCGTAAATGGCCGTTTCCGGGTGGCGCATAGCGGTGGCCAGCCGGAGACCAGCACGCGCCTGATTGTTTTTCCCACGGAAAATTTTGCCATCGCGCTCGGCGCGAACCTCGAAGGTGCCAACCTCGAACCTTACATCGTGCGGCTAGCTCAGTTGATCCTCGATGAGCGTTGGAGTTCGGCGCCGGTTTACGTCCCTGACAAGGTGGCCAACGCGCTGCTCACGGCTCTCGGGGATGTCTTTAATTTCGGCCTGAGCTATTTCGAAAGACAGCAAGCACCGCTAACGCAGAATCCACAGGAACTAGCAGAAGCCTTCGCCTACTTCAACAAGTTCGTAGCTCCTGAAGCTTTGCGCGCAGCCTACAAAGAGACGGAAAAGAAGATAAAAGACGGTCGGCACCCAATTGCCAACCACGCTTTCGTCAAGCTCGGCTCCTTTATGGCCCTGAAGCTAGCCGAGAAATTCGGCCCCACCCAACTCGACACTTACCATAAGCTGGGCGCCATTCCCTTTTTCAACGATTATCTGCAAATCTATAAAGCTAACCCGGATTACCCGGCAGAATTGCGCTTTAGCACACAGTTCGAGCAGCAGGTCGGGCAGTGGAATCAGGACTGGGGAAAGACTAGTAACGAATACACGCGCCAGCTCGAAATTACTCCTTACGCCGACCTCAACCTGCTGCGAGAAGATTTGAAAAAAAACTTTGCGGGCGCGAGCGTCTATCCAAACTTCACTTGGGAATTCGCTTCCGTAACCAGCTATTTTTGCCGAACCGGTGACCGGGAAAAGGCGCTGGCGAGCGCCAACCTAGCCCTGGAACTTTATCCGCAAGCTGTTCTCCCACATGTTTTCCTGGCCCACGCACATATCTGTTTTGGCGAACGCGAGCGCGCGCTCACCTTCTACAAGAAAGCACACGAAATTAACCCTGATGACGCGGCCATCAGCGTCGCCAGCCTGAATCAGTACGCTAACCAGCTAGTCAGCTTCGGCAAGCTCGATGAAGGGGTAGGCTTGTTGCAGCTAGCTATCGAACTCTACCCACGCGAGGCCAGACTCTACGACAGCCTAGGCGAGTTCTACCTGAGAAAAGGAGAGAAGTTCTACAAGAAGGCACTGGAGCTCGACCCGGGTCTTGAGCGTGCCCGGGAAAGGCTAAAAAAGATTCGCTAGCTGGACGTAGCCTACAGTCCGGCACCTACCTAGAGGCTGAACTCTGCCGGCTGCTGAGAGTGCGGCAGACGTTGCTCGCGTAGCGAGCGAGGTACTACTGTGCTGCTAGCTAATCCCAGAGCACTGCTTATTTGTATTCTTCACCTCCCTTGAACACCTTGACCACGTGGCGCAGGTTACGGATGTCGGCCAGCGGGTCGCCTTCCACTACAATCACGTCGGCAAGCTTGCCCACCTCTACCGTCCCCAGCTCCGACCGGCCGTAAGCCAGCGCCGGGTTGCGCGTGCTAGCCACGATAGCGTCCAGGGGCGTCATTCCCACCTCCACCATCGCTTCCACTTCGCGATAACTGGTGCCGTGGAAATTCGCTAGCGTCCCCGCATCAGTGCCCATGGCGATGCGTGCCTTGGCGGCAATCAACCGCTTGAGACCGTCCATGCCTAGTTTTATCTCCGCGTAGCCCTCACGATAATGCGGCTCGCGCGTGTATTCGGTAGGGTCAGTGGCGTACTTGAAAAGGTCTTCCACTGCTTCCTTAGACAGCTCCAGTGCTTGCCGAGCTTCTTCCAGCACTTCCGGGTGCGCTACCGTATTGGCCACCGCACTGAAAGCCACCAGCGTGGGCACAATGTACACCGGGCTTTCAGCCAGCAGCCGCACGGTCTCGTCCGGCACGGGGATGCCCATGTACACCACATGGTGCAGGGCCTTCAGCCCGACCTTCACGCCGTTCACACAACCTTCCACGCCGCGCGTGTGCGCCGTCACTGGCAACTCGGCCTTCGTCGCCTCTTCCACAATCGCGGCCAGCTCTTGCGGACTTACCCGCGCCGCGTAGCCGGCGTAGCCTTGATCCGTCCCGCCCGTCTGGTACACCTTGATGTGGTCCACGCCCAGGCGCACGAGCTCACGCACTTTCTCCCGTGCGCCTTCTACTCCGACAAACTCGCCGCGCAGCAGCCGCTGCTGATGCAGCGCTTCCGCCGGGCTGCGGGGCGCAGGGATGGGCTGGCCACGATCGTTCCAAATGATCGGCCCCGCCATGAAGATGCGCGCTCCTACTCGCTTGCCGGCGTTGATCTCGTCCCGGATTTGTTTTAGCTCGTGGTATGCGCCCCCGACATCAAATACGGTCGTAACCCCGGAGAGCAAGTGCGCGCGGGCATTCTTGGCGATAGCCTCTAGCAAGTCCTTCCCGTACGCCTCACTGTACTTGCCGCGCATGCCCAGGCTGGCTAGATGCACGTGCGCATCAATCAGCCCCGGCAGAACGTACTTGCCACCCACATCGATCACCTTTGCGCCCGCGGGAATCGCGGCCCGGCCACGCACTACGCTAATGATCTTGCCACCCTGCATCAAGACCACCGCATCCTTCACTGGCGGCGCGCCCGTGCCATCGATCAAAGTCCCGCCTACCAGCGCCACCGGCCCAGCCGACTGCCCCATTAGCAGCGCGGGAGCAATAAAGAAAACCGAAACGAAAACTACCCACAGAACTTTTACTCGCCTGTGCATAGTTCACCTCCTTAGCAAGAACTCAAGCTAATCTCCGGCTAGACTTGTAACACTCTTTGTTAGCCGCCGAGAACAGGGCGTCCTTTCCCGGGGGCAAACTTCAGTCTGCCCGGGAACAGCGAAGCAATCTTTACTTCTTCTTTTTGACCAGAATCTTCTCCGAGATTGCTTTGGCCTGGGTGAAGAGCAGCAGGTAGTCGCTGCCGCCCGCTTTGGAGTCCGTCCCCGACATATTGAAGCCGCCAAACGGATGCACACCGACTAGCGCCCCGGTGCACTTGCGATTCAAGTAGAGGTTGCCGCAGAAGAAGCGCTCCTTCGCTTGCTCCAGCCGCTTGCGGCTGGCCGAATAGACCGCCCCGGTCAGGCCGTACTCGGTCGAGTTAGCGATTTCCAACGCGTGCTCGAAGTTGCGCGCCCGCAGCACGGCCAGCACCGGGCCGAAAATCTCCTCTTGGCCGAGCCGGGTCTGTGGGGCAATATCGTCAAACACAGTTGGCTGGATGAAGAAGCCGGTGGAGCAATCGCCGGTGCCTCCCGCCAGCAGCCTGCCTTCCTTCTTGCCCACTTCGATGTAACCCATGATGGAGTCATAGGCCGCTTGGTTGATAACCGGGCCCATGAAGTTCGTCGGCTCCTCGGCTGGCCCGACCTTGATCGCCTTGACGCCGGGGATGAATTTATCCAGAAACGCGTCGTGGATTTTGTCCAGCAAGACCAGCCGGGAGCACGCCGAACACTTCTGCCCTTGATAGCCATAAGCGGAAACACGCACTCCTTGCACCGCCCAGTCGAGGTCAGCGGTTTCATCCACGATGATGGCGTTTTTCCCGCCCATCTCCGCGATGACGCGCTTGATCCAGAGCTGTCCCGGCTGGGTCTTTGCCGCTAACTCCACAATCCCTAAACCCACATCTTTCGACCCGGTGAAAGCCACAAAGCGCGTGCGCGGATGCGCGACCATGGCGTTCCCGCACACCGCGCCGCCACCGGAAACATAGTTCACCACACCTTCGGGGAAATCAGCCTCTATCAAAATCTCGTAGAGTTGGGCGGCGATTCCCGGCGTGTCGCTCGAAGGCTTAATGATGGCGGTGTTACCTGCGACCAAGGTGGCAAAGGTCATCCCAGAAAGGATAGCGAGCGGAAAGTTCCACGGCGGTATCACTACGCCCACACCCAACGGAATGTAGCGCAACTCGGGCTTCTCGCCGGGGTAGGGCACTACCTTCTGTGGGCCACTCAGCCGCCAGGCTTCGCGAGCATAGAACTCGGCTAGGTCAATGGCTTCGGCTACGTCAGCGTCGGCTTCGGGCCAGGTCTTACCCGCTTCCAGGATGATCCACGCGGCCAGCTCGTAGCGGCGCGCCCGCAGCAGCTTGGCCACTTTCAGCAGCTGCGCGACACGCTTGGCTGCGGGCTCGAACTGCCAGTCTTGA
>Ga0315314_1001745_pt1 | contig 18874 bp, 14 predicted proteins | sample TDP9_MG_FD_203631 | JGI IMG/M metagenome (GOLD analysis project Ga0315314, IMG submission 203631) | Freshwater sediment microbial communities from Lake Towuti, South Sulawesi, Indonesia - TDP9 | ecosystem: Environmental > Aquatic > Freshwater > Lake > Sediment | place: Indonesia: South Sulawesi...
AACTTCCACTTTACCGACTTTTCAAGTTCTTCAAGCAACTTATCGTTAAACTTTCTGATGCTAGAAAATGTTTCTTCAAAAGTAACTTTTCCATTCTCAAAAGACCTCATGATTCTAAGACACTTGGTTTCGAGTTCTTTAAGACCTTCAAAATCAGCGTCCGGCCCAAGTTTTCTCTCACCTTTGAAACTACTTCGATTAGTATCAGTGAATGGTATCCTTATGGCTGTATATTTGTGAATCCCATTTGAATCTACAAAATAAGATTCTCCGCCTAACCATGCTCGACGTAGCCAAGAAGCAGTATCAAATGAAACCCTGACTTCTAACTCTTCTAACTCTTTAAATTTAGGGAAAAGGTTTGTTCGTCCCAATCCGAAAAAGTGAATCCTTTCTACTTTAAACTTCTGATGCTTTATATCTCTGATCAACTCATCGATGATCTTGATCACGAGTTTCGTGGATTTTTTAGCTAACCCACCAAAGGCAAAGGAAGTTATGCCATGCTCCAAATACTTCCCGTACATGTGTTGATAATCTTCAAGCTTTAATCCTTGAACCGAAACCAACAGTTGAAAGTCATGCCTGTACTTTTTCCTCCATGCCTCAAATCCCTTAATACCATTCTCATAGGTTACCCTCATTCGCTGTATTGTATCAAGCATGATCGTCTTCGCTTCATCTTTAAAGCGTGGAATTGCAAGATGATCTACTGTTACGGCTTCTTGGACGTCTAGATTCCTGTAAATCTTAAGGACATCGACTGCGTCGAACGGGGGCCCTTCTTCCTTGAGGTAACCCCAGGCTCCACAGTCGGCAAGAATTGGAAACCGTTCTGGGAGACGAAGATACTCGTGAAGTCCGCCCGCAGTTTGAATCTCTCTCTCTTTTCTCCCATTTCCTCTTATACTCATTAAGCTTACAAGAACTCCGTCAAATGGGACAAATTCTGGTTCAAAGATTTCCCACATATATTTGTCATTCCTTCTGGAGAGAAGATGACTATCAGAGTACTTTTCTTCCAAAAAATTGTAACCCGCGTCGACTTGATCATCCCATTCAGGAATAAAATATTTCATATGATCAACCCAAACTCATAGATTTGAAGGGATCACGAATCACCTCAGAATAAACGGGATATTTTATCTTCACTTTATAGCTCACCCTATGTATCTACTAGTTACTATTGATATTATTTTTCTAGTCTCATAAGAAGTTTTACCTTAATGCAATTTAGCCGCTTTTTTAATTTCTTACGGGGTTTTCTAGAAAACCTTTTAATAATAGTTTAATAATAAGATGATAATAAGGTGATAATTTTGGATTTGCGCATTCAACAAAAACCCCTAACTGAATACAATCTGAAACGAAACCCATTCCCAAATGTGGGCGTGCCCGATGAGCCCGTTTCCATATATACTGACCGTGAAGAGGAGCTACGAGTGATCGAAGACGCCATTAAAGGGACTTTAAGAGGAGGTTCCTCACACGTCGTAATTGTCGGCAGCTACGGCAATGGTAAAACAACCACTTTGAAGTTCGCTAAAGGTCAGATAGAGCAACAGCTTCCCGATTCGATAGCAGTGTATCTATCTAACCCCGGGGAAACGTTCCTTGAATTTTATCGCAACTTCATGTATGAGCTAAGGTTAGAAAGACTAGAACACTTCGCCTGGTCATTCTTAGGACTCGCTTATGGGGTATCAGACTTAAAACAAAGGGTTAACCGAGGCGACATCCTTGTATCCGACATAATTGAGGCGGGTAGAAGGCGTTTGTACACCGATCTACAGTATACCGATTTTGCCACGGCCTTTCTGAAATTGGTCTTGGATGAAACAAGGTTTCTTTCTTGGAAGTACTTGTGCGGTGAACCTGTCATCTTTGAGCAAAGAAGGGAGCTTGATGTAGTAATGCTCATTAACACGGATGAGAAGGCACTTAGAGCATTTATGTCTCTAAAGACAATATTACAATCCATCGGTTACAAAATGATCTGTATACTGGTTGATGAATTAGAATCCATTGAGCTTCTACACCCATTTAGAAAACAAAGAATACTAAATAGCATCAGACGACTAATTGACCTAAACCCTTCAGGTCTATGCTTAATCTTAGCATGTGCACCTGAAGCATGGAGCAGCATAATTCGTGATTACCATGCCTTTTCTGAGAGAATTTTCAGAGAAGTGGTGTTAAAGCCACTTAACAGAGGGGTCATTCAAGACTTTATTGCGGACTACCTGATTCGATCTCGAATAAATAGGATCGACGAAAATCCAGGAATTGCTCCCTTCACAGAAGATGCGATAGGGGACATTTTGATAGCAGCTCAAGGCAACTTGCGGAGGGTTGTTATGATTTGTAATCGCGCAATTGATCGAGGTTCGGAAATAGGTTTTCCGCTTCTCACAGCAAAAAAGTTAAAGGAAATTCTGCCTGAAATCTTTGAGATTCAATCTTGATCTTGGTGTTGTTTGTGCCATTGATAAGAGCTTCTCTTTCGTCAACAGAGCCTCTTTGCCTTTTCTGGTTATTTCCCACATTCGGTCTCTCTCACTTCCAGTTACTTCACGAAGCGCCCCCTCTGCCTCCAGTTTGTTCAACAGGAGAATGATGTTGCTTTGGGCTATTCCTGACCTCTTTGATATATCGTTTGAGTTTAGGGGGACTTGCGATTCTGCAATGATGCGTAATACTTTCTGTCTCCGAGAACTCCTTTTAAGCATAACCGCTAATCGATAATTCACACCCAACTTGAAATCTCCTACGAATTTGGAAATAATATGATAACATCGATATAAGTATGTAAGAATAATGTGATAACAATGTTTCAGATAATTGAAACGTATGGACCTGCAAGAATTGGATTGTTAAGCACAAAACATGGTACAGTCGAGACGCCCACAATTTTTCCGGTGCATAACTTGGGTGCGGACGCTGGTTGGAACACTCCACGATATTGGGATGTCTTTCCTGAGATTAACACTGGAATGTTTAATGCTTCTTATCTTTACATGGATAGACGGAACCAGTTAAATAAAATTGTGGAAAGAGGGGTGCATCAATACATAGGTTTTCCCGGTATCGTCTTCATTGATAGCGGGGGCTTTATTTACAAAAAATACAACCTTTTAGCAACTCAGCAAGAAGTGCTAGATATTCAAGAAAAAGTTGGAGCGGACATAGCGTCTACCTTGGATCAACCTATTTTTCTAACTAAGGCCAATCCGGAGAACCTCAAAATCAGTCAAAGCGTCGTAAACGCTAAGGAAGCTTTACGCATGCGTAAACATAAAGAGATGCTTCTGTTCGCTAGCATACATGGATACGATCCAATTATCCTCAGAAACGTCATTCGTCATCTCAATAAATGCGGAGAGTTTGACGGTTTCGCCATCGGCAGTTTAATGAGGCATTTCTCTAACTATCGACGGATCATCGACTTGGTAATTGCTGCAAAAAGAGAGATTCAAAATAAGCCATTGCACGTGTACGGGTTAAGCGGGATCCTTGTTACACCACTTTTGATTTACTTAGGAGTTGACTCCATGGATTCTTCGGCCTTTATCATAGCAGCCGGAAAGCGAGACTACATAGTCCCCGGATTCAGGAGGATATCAGTTCATCAGATTGAAGAAACAGGTGGTATATGCGAATGCCTCATCTGTTCTTCATATTCAATCTCCCAAATCAAAGCTAATAGAAAATATCTATCTCTGCACAACCTTTGGGCACTATGGTCTGAGCTCCAGCAGATAAAATGCGCCGTAAGGCAGAGAGAGCTGGAAAACTACCTTAAAGATAGATTTATTAATACCACTTGGGCCAAGGTGGCGTTTGAATACGCTAAAAGAAGGATTAGGTTTGGTTTGGCAGGTGGTTAATGTGAACCAAGTAAGAGTAAGTATGCGGCCTGTAACTCTCAAGCGTATTATAGAGGTTTGTAACCTCGCGTTGAGTAATAAAATGGTTGATGAGACACTTATTATTCAGAAACTTAAGACATCTTCTGAAAGAGCGAAAGAATTACTTTTCGAAATTGAACGCATAAAAGTACTGGAAAGGGGTGTGGGAGGATTTGTCGCGAACGATAACACACTCACAATTATGGATGCATTTGAAAGAGAAGATTGGCAAGTATTCCATGAATACCTTATACAAAATTACTCCTTTTATCAACAATTTATCGAGCTTCTAGGCGCCCATATAAACGATGAAAAAGGGCTGTCAATCAGTGAGATGATTGAGGAAGCAAAGATAAAGAAATTACAACTGAATCAAACCGCGATTGAGGTATTACAGAACTGGTGTGAGCGATTAGGTATGTTACAGCGCCATCTTTACACTAAGCGATTTTACCTCCTTAAAAAAGAAAAGCCAGATTCCATACAGTTTGAAAATGCTGTTAAAGGCAGTTATCGAATCTTAAACACCGCTAGAGGGCTAGGTTTAAAATTAATGTATGTTGAAATTCCAAGGCTTAGAGAAGAGGTTTGTGAAAAACTGAAGATCCTAAGAGAAACATTTGATGTCCTCTTCAAAAAGCTCTATTATAAATCCATTGGTAGAATGGAATTAAGTGGAGCACCGATGATCACCGCAGCCAAGAAAAGTCCATTAAGTATTAGAATGATTAAAACCAGTAAAAAGGAAGACATTCTCGCGCCATATTTAGACCTGGCTAAAGAGAGAAAGGGCGTCGAAATAGGCGGTAAGTCATATTATTATGTAGCAATGCATCAAGAAGCGAGATGATTAAACCACCTCTTATCTTAAATTTTCCATTACACGTCGCAGTTTTTCTCTCTGAGCTCGTTCCTCAACAGAAGCTACTATTTCCATGTTTGATGGACATGATGTTCGCAATTGGTTTGTTGTTCACAATAGCCTACCGAAATTGGAGAGATTGCATTCGAAAGTTGAGAGTGAAGACGGCCCATCTTCCAAGTCTTCATTGAAAAAAGGAATTGTATGTCTCCTGCTTTATCCATCAACAATCAGAGAACAGAAACTAAGATTTCAGGCGAGATCACATTTTAATTAAACTTTGTTAAGTACTTCTTTATCTATCTTAGCATAACTGATATTTCCAAGCATATCTACATGAAGACTCACTAATTTTCTGTGTTTTCTGTTCAGATTGTAGATAGCGTTCCTCGCGTCTTTCTGTTCAATTATCACCGGAGGAGTGCTGTTCAGTGCCTCTATCCCAGTAAACAAACATATCTCATCTATCCTGCATAAGCCTAATCCACCAACTAGCTGAGAATAGCTTTCTAAAACTCGTTTAGTTACTACCTCATCGCTGCTTTTACTTGTTCCGCCTATTTCAAACACGTCACTTGCAAGGGAAAAGAACTGGGAATCGAAAAAAGAGCGCCATTCTTTTTCTAAGGGCTCGCCAGTGACCTGAAAGCTTGTATCAGACGGTATTTTGTCCAATCTGCGCAGTTTCTCTGTGTTTGAAAGATAATTGTACTTTCTTTCATCTACGCGGGTTAGAATACCCAAGTCTATTAAGTTTTCTAACTTGCTTTTGACTCGCTCGTAAGCTGACACCGGCTTCAGTTGGCTTATCCGACGAGAAAGATCCTTTCCTTCACTTATATCAGCATAATCTTTTGAAGACTGCAGTTTCGTAGCGAGTTCTTTCCACGTGGCAAAGAAATAATTGACAGCCTCACTTGCTGAAAATTTCCCCTCTTTAGGAAGTTTTCCAATAAATGGAATCATGAAATCGCCTTCTGCATGCAGAATTAAGTATAGGAAAAAAAACTTCTGTCTTAGAGTTAATCTAAGGGGATTTGGGAGTTCAACCCTGCACAGAAACGCATCCTTCTGATGTGACTCTGTGATCTTATTCAGAATCACTCCGAAAGTTGTCCACATATTTCTTTTTTTGGCATCTATCACTCCTAGATGCTGAGACCACTCAACAATATCCTTCGCTTGAGGGATGTCGAGTACCCGCTGATGCCCAGGGATACCCCAGTCGACCTTTCCTAACCGTTGAAGCTCAATTGCTTCATTTTGTTTTTTGATTGGTCTAATCCAACGGTCTTGCTTTTTCCTTATAGTCTGAAGCAAATCCCTAGCAAGTAGTAATGTGTCTCTCCCTTTTATGGGAGAAGTCAGAACTATGACTGCCAAGTGAAAACCCAAACGCTGTTGAAATGCCGTGGCGTGAGATATGTATCTCAGGCTTCAAAGCCTCCATGCACGGAAACTCTTGGTCTCACTCGAACAACAAATTCTCTCGGAGTCTCCGAATTGCTAACCAAGGCATAACCAACAGGCAGTTTCCTCACCAGATTTTGATAGGACAACTCTTTACTTGCTAAGTAGATTTTGTCGGGTGGCAAGGTTTTGGAGTTTGAGAGTACACTATCAATATCCCTCCTGACAGTCAACTTGTGAATTATCAGTGTATCAACCTGTGCCATGATCCTCTGATCTATCGCTGTAGGTTGTTGCGTAGTTATAGCTAAGGAAATACCGAAGTTCCTTCCTTCTCGTACGAGCTTCACCAGAGTTGGAGAGGAAATGGTCGCCGCTTCTGCGGGAGAGATATTTTGTGCCTCATCTATCATCAACCATACGTGAGGGATTTCTTCTGTTACATCTTCTTTTTTCAATTCACCCACCGCTATTCTTCTTTTTAAGAGAGATGCTTCTCTCCTGATTGTTAGCACCTTTCTGAAAAGAACTGATGATATAACACATCTTATATCGTCAGCAACATCCGACAACAAAAGAACCGTGAGTACCCCCTTTTTCAAGACGTCTTGCATCTTGGTTCCAATTTTTGCGAAAACAGGATACTTAGTAAATGAATTGAGTTTCGAAACAAGTGCCCGTCTTGTTCGGATATCAAAGCCTAAACTTTCAGAGCAAAGTTCTCTATCACGTAGGATACAATTCGTTAGGTCATCAATACCATATTTCGGATTGAGACGCATGTTCTTTTCCAGTTCACCATCTACCCATCCCTCTGCTGTTACTTTAACGTATGCCACATTCAGCAGTATTCCCATAGCCTCTCTAAACAGATCAATGCCTAACAAAAACGCCCAATCTGATGGAGTCATCTCAGAGACATCTAAGTAAAACTTTTTAGCATCCTTAGGCGCACTAGCAGATTCAAATCCTGCTGGAACAAAGATTTGCACGTTTGGTTGACTATCCGACGAAAGATTCCATGCCTTCAATCGGAAGAGTTGCTTCTTAATGTCTTCTTGCTCCATATCTGGCGTAGGCACATATTTAGACATCCAGAAAATTCCCAAAGTATCCAGCAGAAGAACAGCCCGTTCTGCTGCTATGGAAGAAATTTGGGAGTTTTCAGATGAAAGAGATTCAGCCAATACACCAAGAGTATAAGACTTGCCACTGCCTCTTTTTCCTACAATTGCAACCACATGCTCAGTCGATGCGTCCAACCAGACATTCTGTGCTATACCCCTTTCAGCAATTTTTCCAAGAAAAACAGAATCTTTTCCTATGGATTCTGATCCAAACACAATTTCTTTCGAAACAAAGACCTTAGGCATCACATCAAATGTTATGTCTTTCGACGTACTACGACACCCTTATCCTTTTATGCTGGGACGTACTCTTTGTTTTCTTTCTGCCGCTACTTTGCTCACGATGTTTTCATCAACCACTCCAGCTTTCAAAGCATCTTCCTCTGTACCACAGTCGTTCAAAACGTCGCATATCTCTCTGGGTGTTCTCCTATCTGTCATGTCCTCAGCACTGAAATAAATCATAATTTGGTCGATCGCTTCCACAGTGAATGGATACGTTTCTAAGGTCACGTTGGATTTTTTCCTTTTAAGGGCGGCTACAGCCTTTTTGACTTCCTCTTTGGGTTTTTTCAACTTATTTTCATCGTAATCCCATCCGTCTCTGACATATTTTATGATTCCTAAGATCATGTTCCTCATGCTTTCGTCGTCTAGAACGGAAAGTGGAACGTAATAATCTCCAATTCTGCTTTTGACCTCTCCAAGAATGAACATATGCGGAAAATCTGGCTCGTCTGCAACGCCTATCGCATAGATGAACCCCGCAGGGAAATTCTTGAGCGTAGTCTTCCTCAACGCCTGTACAAATGTTCTTTCGTAATCTGAGTCTTCCAAAATATTCTTTAGCCTATGAGCTTCGTCAATGCAGAAAATCAATGGCTTACCTTCAACTGAAAGAAAGAAATTGCCGACTGTCTCAAGAATATTGGTTGCGGAGGTTACTGTAATTTGGTTTGTGCTGACACCAATTTTTCCTGGATCCTTTACATAGTCCCCCGTGAGCCAATTCCACGCTGTATTGAGCGTTTCTCCAGACGCCATGGCGAGAACATTTTGGCAAAGATGTTTGAGGTCTTCCTCCTGAACTAGGTCAAAACTTCCCCTAACTGCTGCAACTTTCCTGACCATACTTACAAGCCTCTCTTTTCCCACTTTATTCATAAGAAGACTGTAGAAATCATAGAAAGTGGATTTCGAAGGAAATTCGGGGCATTCAACAAACACTGGTGTAGAGTATTGTACTAACAACGTGTTGATAAAATGAAATAGTGTTTGGGTTTTGCCCAGTCCCCAATCTCCGTAGAGCACTATTTTCGGTGGAATAGAGGCTTTCAGACTTTTCAAGATGATCGATTTCAAAGACGCTTCGATGTCTTCCCTTCCAAAATAGCAGATCCAATCTGTTTCTGGACTAAGCGCGAAATTTGGATTTTGGAGGTGAAACCTCTTTTGCATTTCCCCATAGATTCCCATTGACATCACCAATCTTATGTTAAGTGTATGTTATATTATAAGGTTATTTCCTCTTCCATCTAACCTTCTTCAAGTCATACGAAGAAGTAATCAGGTCCTCAATAAGAGAATAGTAGCGGTCAGTCATCCCTTTTATGAGAACCCCGACTTCTATATTGTCAAATCGTCCGGACCTAGTTAAATTCGCAGAACCGATAACCGCCACGCTCTTACGCCTATCTGTCACTCTGCAAATCATGACTTTTGCATGAACGTCGTCATTTGTGTAAACTTCAGCGCCGGATTTTTCTAGCAACTCTAAGGCTTCCCTATGCCAATCCTTAACCGGAGGTCTTGTTACTACCAATGTTCGAATACCTTTGTCTTTGATTTTCTTGCAAGCTTGCCTAAAAAGCCAGCCTCGACCGTCCAAGGGAGAAACCCAAGGACACACTATCACAAGTCGATCCGCTAACTCCGCATTCGGCAAAAAGCAATTTCTAAAGAAATAACCTGGTATGTCCTCTTTCAAAATTTCCAAAGGTCTCACCGGAATCAACATGTTCAACTCCTCAAGTAGATTGAACCATGTCTTTCCGACAGAGGTAAGATCTCCTTTTTCATACAACGCGCCAATCTTTTCAAGCAAAGAGGTAATGCTTTCTACTATTGTTTGCCAGTCTTCTTTCTTCTCAAATCTTTTCGCTAAAACTAATGGAAGGTTTTCTATAATTCCCAGTTTGTAGTAAAGCTCTTCCATAATGTCATATGCGTACCTTTTCCCCAGCACTTCACTTCTGAGTAGTGTTTCATCGTCAACGCGAACTCTTATCGGTTGCGTGGTAGACGACAAATACCTTGCCTCCCGAGGTCATAAGATATTCTTTTATGGTTGTTGCCACAAATAGGTTACGGTGTCTAATCTAATGGAAAGCAATAATGGTGTTGAATATCCACATCTGCTTCTAAGAACTTGGCCTTTTGCCAGAGTCCCTGATGAAGAATTCTGCAAAATCTGGGCAGATAGAAAAAAACTCATGAGAGATATAGAATCTACGTTTAACCATGCTATCAAAAGGAAGATTTCACAGATTTGTATATTTTGGGCTTGGTATGGCGCAGGAAAGACTCACTCGCTCATGCATTATAAATGGAAGCTAAACCAATCTGGTGAAGCTTATGTCGTCTTCACCGAATTTCCGCAAAACCCCAAAAATTTCCTAGATCTCTACAAAGCTTTTTCTGAAAATCTGGATTTTGAAAGACTGCAAGAAATCCTAAGGTTGGTACTTGATAGGTGGGGCAAGAAATCAGAAGGAACAGAAAGAGTAAGGTCTTTTCGTGAGCAAATAGCCAATGGATGGAGAGATTTTGCAAGTGCTGCTAAGAAACTCGCAAATGGTAATGCCGAAGAAAGGGAGATCGCTGAATTGTGGATAAAGGCGTCAAATCTCAAAAAGAAAGAAAGAGACGCAATCAACGTATCCGCCAATATAACTTCGGACGATGAAGCAATAAGAATGATTACTTGTATTGCAAAGTCTATAACCTTCAACTCAGAAAAACTGAAACTACCTAAAATGTTGATTTGGATGATCGACGAATTTAACCGAATCGATGATGTGAGACGAGAGGATTACAGAGCTGCCATAAGATTGGGCTTACACAAGGTTTTCAACCGTACATCGAGAAATTTCTGTTTCGTCCTTGCTTGCAGCACTAGATCTATAGACGATATATACACTATCTTAGGCGATGCCCTCAGAGACAGACTTTCGGTAAGTGCCCCGCCCATGCGAATTGAACCTCTACGCATGGATGAAGCAGAGCAATTCATAAAAGAACTTCTGGAAAATTTCAGACCCCCGCAGACTAAAGTTCCAGAAAACCATTTTCCTTTCTCAATTGAAGCAGTTAGGTATATTCTTTCACATATGTTAACAAATAACGTCCCCCTTACACCAAGAAAAGTTATGGATTTTCATGAATTTGTACTTCATGAGGGAGAGGATTTAATCAAAAGAGGAGAAGTCAAAGTCGTATCACCAGAGTATGCAAGTAAATGCTTCGACAAAATTCCTAAAGAGTATTATAGACTGTAAACAAGATCCACTATTGGTGACCAATTGGTGCCTTCAACAGGTACATACTGAACAGTGCTTGTATAATCTGTCATCCATTTCACTTTGGACACGGATCTTTTTCCTCTAACCCCCGGGATGCTGGCGGACGAAATCCTCTCCAGCTCTAAGGATCTAACGCTTATTACGATTTTATCTGGTGAATACGAGGGTCTTGCGTTTGTTCTGCACTCAATAGCATACAGAAAGAAGATGTTATATAGTAATTTTCGAGCCACGTACTCATCCAAGAATAGCTCAAAATGGGTGTATTCATATTCTTTTCGACCCAACACTTCCATTAGTCCTTTTACATAAGATTGATACAAACGTAAGTCGGCACGCACTACAAGTGGCGGCTCCCTCGCATCTCCTAGTACGGATTTTATCAGATTTGTCAATGACTGAGAGTTTATTATTAGCCAACCCCAAGGTGGTTTTCTTTTCCCTACAAAGGGACCATGCTCTGTTGTAACTTCGGCTCTGCTTAAGCCTATTTGAGATAGTCTCCTCTCAACTGTGGTCGCAACAGTTTCAATTTTTTCTGTCGGAATTCTTATCACAACTCTATCTTGACTGACGACAACTTTCCTGTAAGCAAGCCCTAGAAGAAAAGCGGTATCATCAGAAAATACGCCATCTTTTTTGCAGTTCCATTTTTCCCAAATATACGCGGGATTGCTTATGATTCTCAACTTATCTTGTATGTTGATTTCCTCAATTTTACCGAATTTTCGGTCGAGAGTCTGGGTGCAGAGAACGATGCCTTGAGGAGCATGAATTTCTGTAGAATCAGTAATTATGTCATAGCAACTTGCCTTTTCACGGCATGAAGGACGATGAACTACTTTTCGCCAGCATATATCCCCCGACGTATCCGCTCCAAGAATTGAGTCGTCAACTTCTAGTTCAAATGGTTTCTTTAACCCTTTATCAGTCCAAAACATACTATTGCTGGTTGCTATAATTTTAGAGGACATTCTATCCACTGCCTCTAGTTGTCTTATAGAATGCTTCAATGGTACGATAATGGTTTCTGAGACTCACTTCGGTTACATCAGAAACTGTGGATAATTCCCTTTGGGTAATCCAAGGGGAACCATATTTCATGATCTCTCGAAGAATGTTGGCAGCGGCATAGATGGTCGCTGCGGCAATCGTCGTTGGTTTTTTCCCTACGATGAAACTTCTCGGAATGCATGAGAAAACCTCCAAGCTCTTTTGCATCAGAATCTGCTGTTCCTCATGAGGCAAATTTAGATCATTTACGAACCTTTCTATATAATGCTTGTATCTGGGAAAATGATGTAATGCCAATCCTAGCTCCTGAGCTATGACTTTCTCAATGGCGAGTATATGGTATTTTGAAATGTTTCCAACATCCAAAACCTGTAAGTGCTCCAGTATCTCGGCAACCGTAGCGGATATGCCCTGCTTTCTCAATGACAAAACAAAGCAACCTATAGCCAACTTATCCAAATCACGTCCTCTCAGTATCCCTTTTTCGATGCATACCCGCAAAATCCTGCAGGAATTTTCAATTGCATCTGCCTTGTTCTCTAACTTCATTTGGTTTACTAGGAAGTCAAATATTTTTGCAGAGTAGTCTATGTATTCATTCTCTCTTTCAATTTTGCGTCTCTTTTCGACAACTTCTCTGTATCCTGGGACATAAAATACAAAAGTGCATCTGCCGTATTCCGAAATATACCCAGTGACTATGGCGTTTAGTTGCCCAATGTACACTAAGTGACGTAGAAAATAAGATGCCTCGTTCAACTCAATACCGAGGCTACGAGAAGCAAGCGTCGCATTGCAATATTTATTCTTCTCAAAATATAGCCACAAATTATTGAGGTGATCCATGACCTGAAACTTTTTTGTATTCAAAAAATAAAAATATGCCATCCTGTTTTTAGATGTTAGGAAGGGCAACCGTCCAATTTTATTTTCATAAGTTAGCAAATTTAGAACCATTCTGACCAAGCCAATATTCGCATTGTCTAGTCTATCCTTAGAGTACTCAAAAAGTTCAGGGGTCACAACAACCAATCTTCCTTTGAGAAATGATTTGATTTCGGTACTCACATCATGTATCAATTTTTCGACTTGGTCCCGGTGCTTTGGCAAACAATAGAGTTTTCTTACTACAGTACCCAAGATCAACGCCACAGACGAGACTTTTCCCGTAGACTCAAGATAGTATAGTTGATCTCGTACACGTTGTTTGCTCATATCGTGTCGTCTATGAACTAGGGAACAAACCTCGTTCAATGTAGCTCCACACAGTTCACCTAGGGCTTGGAAAATCCAATCAGGAGAAGACTTAGTTGATTGGCTTGTCATCCTAAGATCAATATCTAGTTTAGACCTGACAGATACATAAATCTTTCAGAACGATTATACTTCTCCACAACCTTCCGAATCTGCCCTCTAGATCAACCTCATAATAGTTTGCGAGACATATCAAGCTAAATAGAACATCGGCAAGTTCCAAACCGATGTCTCTATCAGATTCCGTCTTTTTTCTTTCTGTGTTTAATTTCCCTTGCTAAAGTCTGTGGGCAAAGATACTCTGGGCATTTTGAGAAGATAATAGTTATGACCTGGAAATATCACATAGATTTTCAGCCAAATAAGCTAGGTGGCGAAAATTTGGATGATTATTGATTTGGTTGGGTTTAGGGATCGTTTGGTGACCTACCGAGTATCTGGCAAGAGCATAGGGGAACTTGAAAAGAGCATGGAAGAGCGGACTATATCACCCAATGGGTTCTATGCATACACACTGCATCATTGCTATTGCTTGAAGAGCCGTAGGGGGTATTTAATCGCCTATCAGATTATTAGAGAAATATGAAAATCAACTTCAAGTTTAGGATGGTTCAGATTTTGCTAGGATTAACGCTAATGCGGAAGTAGTGACCTGTAGTAGTATGCAAGGCAAGAAAAGATTCGAAAAAACGCTCCACATGTACGTTCTCTGCAAGTTTAGTTCAATTAAAAAGAACTAGGACATCAATCAGTCCAAATATCCAACCTCTTTCAAAATATCAATTCCTTTCTGGGTCAAGTATCCTTGATCTTTGAAATATCTCGCAAGTTCGGCTTCTCTATTAGGTGCTATTATCCTAATCGGAACATTGTTTATCCCCATCGCTACCATACTAACAACATACCAATTCCCTGGAGGAAATGTAACCACTTGTGCAAGAACATCTGGAGAGATCGCGTATGCTTCGTTCATCGTGTCTCGGTCATATTTTCTTGGCAACGCTCCGATAAAGGTTGTATGGCAGTTTGAGAGAGCTGTTGTGTTTAGGTAAGCCACCCTCTGAGAAGACAGCCCTATCCCAAGACCGTACTTTCTACCCATTCTCGTAAGTCTTTCAATCATCCTTGAACAAACCCGTTCTATGTCAGAGATGCCTGACTCACGCGGGTTTACTACAAATTCGTGAGCCTCATCGACAAGAAACAGAACGTCGTGAGTTTTTGTACCAGCTTTTCTTCTTGCAGTTATTGAACTACTGATCAAATTGAATACCACGGACGCCATTCTTTCTCTATCAGAAGAAACAATGATACACAATTTCTTGTCTTCATGGCGCTCTGTGACATAGCTCTTCAAGATCCAGTCCTGTGTTATGAAATTCTCGTCTTTTTCCTCTTCGCTAATTGCTAGTTCAAATCTGAGCTTATACTCTTCAAAGAAACCCTTGATTATACCTAAGATGGCGTACTCCTTCGTCCCAAATAGATGCGAGTAACATCCAAGAAATATTGCCTTCAGTTTTTCCAAAGTCTCTAAGGTTATCTCAAAATTGCCCGATTCGTCTTTTTCAATAGTTTTGTCATCTCTCAGGGCTTTTATGATGAATGGTTCTAGTTGTTCAAGCATACTTCTATTTGAAGGATGGGAGCATCTATCCCTTAACACTTCATAAAACATCTGAAAATCTAACTTCCCCGCCTCTAGCCTAGTTGTATCGATTATCTTGATTCTCTTCTCTTCGATCAGTTTCTTGAAGAACTTCATATATGGGTCCGCAAATATCGGTGCGTCAAATACTCCAGGTTTTTTCGTCTTTAAGGCCAATTCTGAAGCTAAACCATCGAGATTGGTGTTTTTTCCACTATAGTATTCGAGAAGGGACTCGGGCACATCGTCCTTGTCAACAACTATTAATCCTTGACCTTCTAGAATATCGGCCAAAAGTGCCGTGTACTCGTCAGAAAGGTCGAACACAATCACATTGAGTTTCTCTTCTTTGATAAGCTTCGACAACAGCATACCGCTCAGGTTGCTCTTACCTGAACCAGTGAAACCGAATACTGTGTAATGATGAGTGACCATCTTATGTGGTTCTACCTTTACTTCGATTTTCCCCTTCTCTTCGTATGTAGAGAACAACTTTCCCACGGGCAGGCCTTTCGTGATTCCACGATTGATTAACTCTTCAACTACCTTTGGTTTCAGTATCCCAACGTCCCTACCAAGTATAGGTTTACTAGTCTCCATTATGAACTCGGGACTGCCCGAACTCACCTTCATCAAGTAACCAGTGATTACAGCTTCTGTCTCAATGTAGACATGATCTCGGATCAGCCTCGGGTCGCCTTCTTCGAAATCCTTCGTCGCCTCTTTGAGGAACTCTCTGACAGCCCCCATGAATCGATATCTCTTTAATCTGTCTATGGTTATGTGAGTTGGGCTCATCCTCGTGATTTCTAATAAGGTGTAATAAGTCCCACCTTCGTGCGTTAATGATGTGAAAGATTCTACAGCAACAATATCTCCTTCCCTGAGTTTGTAGAGTGCTTCCTTAGTGAACTCAAAAACTATCTTGGCCCTTTCAGTTCCCAATGGTGTGATTTCAATGAAAAACAGGAACCCTCTCACATCTTGTTCAAAGATATCCTTGTTCAAATACTCACTCATCATCCACCACCCATCTCTCTCATCTGTCTATACGTAACTGAAAACTCCTCTAAGTCTATTTCTGTGAGTGCAAGGTCAAGAGTTTGAAGGTGAGCCGCCCCCAGAGTCTTAACGTACTGGTCAATATCAAATAGTGGATCGGGATATCCAAAGACAGCATCATGCTTGTTTGAAGAGGTTAATGTCATTAATCCAATTATGGCTTTTATTATTCTATTAGGTTTCGCATAATACGCAAATTCATATCTTCTACCGCCAACATCCAGACCTAGTCTGTCGAAGTTTACATCCAACTTCGGGTAAGTGATTCTGTCTACTGTGAAGACTAGGGATTTTCTACCAGTTGAATCTTCAGATATCTGGACCAACGACCTCATGAACTGTCTTTCTTGAGCTACCTTTCTCAACTGATTCAAAACATAACTGCCATTTTCAAAAGAACTATAGACTGTTGATATCGCCGGATCGTATTCCATCAAGAAGAGGGGAGTGTGCAATTCTTCTACCCTCAAGGAAATGTCGTAAATCATACCCGCGTCAGTGGAGGGAACTCTTGGCAACAATTCTTGTTTTAGATCAAATACGCCAAGATGTCTAGGACCTGCAATAGTAAGAAAGTTGTCAACAAAAAACCTCACATAACTGTCTTTGGTTACAGAGAATAGGAGTGTGTTTGATTTCCAGCATTCTTCGATGATCATGTTATACCCTATTCTGCACAACGTTTCGATGTCTTCTTCGCACAGATACCGATATGATTCCCTTCCGTTTTCGGTCATGTGGATCTTGAAGGCATCTAGGTTATTCTTCCCAAAACCTTCCTCACAAACCTTCAGAAACAACTCCTTCAATCTGTTCCAACTTAGACGGAATTCATCCTTTAAACTCACTTCAGTCTTTCCATCTTTCCCGGTCACATCAAGATATCCCAGGTCCTCTAGGTTTTCCAATTGTCTTCGTGTGATAGTAACCTCTTTTTGGGCGAGCTTGCTTTGGAATTTGAGATTCCTGTCCAGCTCAATCTTCTTGACGTACAGGAGCTCAGCCACGACAAACTCTCGGGTAAAAGAAGTTGACGGAATCTCCAGGTCCGGACTGATGGGGAGTGACTTGAATATGCTGAAGTCTTCTATCCTTGTTCTTATGCCTAAGACCTCGCCGTCATAGATATTCAGTCTGTCAATGCTTCTGTTAGAGTATGAGTAACCCTCGAACAGAGAACCATCAACCACAATTGCGTCTGGTTCAACGTTCTTTAGACACCAGTAAATCGTATAGACCTCAGCGAGTTTCATTAGCACAAGGTCAACCTTGCCTATCTTCTGAGGAGTAAAGAAATCGCCGACCTCCTCCTCAATTTCAGCCTCCTCTTCTGCCTTGATCTCAATTGCCTGTTTCTCACCGACCAAGAAAATCTCAGACAAAGGAACAGGAACCAATGCCATAACGTTGTTTCTAACAGTTTCCTCTTCAATGCGTATAGGCCTCAAGTTTTCCGAATTCAAGTCTAACTCGTATACCAAAGGAGCTGCCAGTACGTAGAAAACCAGACAACCTCTCCTAGACCTTTCATATTTTGTACCATCTATAGACGCGATTTTTATCTTGTCTTTCTCAAAGAAGTTCCTCAGGTCCTCGGTAATCTTCCTTTTGTCATTTTCAATTTTGAAGATGTAGTTTTTCAGAAAAGTCTTATACAGTTCCACAGCCGTCTGAGCGCGGTCTCTCTTAAGGTCGAAATACTGTTTGGCTGCATCTCTTAAATTGCCCACCAATCTGAGATCTTCTTGGACTATTCTTGAGATTCTCATTCACCTCTTAGAATCCCTTTGACCTCCCCCATTCCTAATTCTTATAGAGTCTCAAGTAAATATTGCTAACCATTTAAAGAAAGAAACAGTCAACATCACAGATGGTTGGGATGGAATACGAGAAGGAAATAGGATTGGACAAGGAAGGGAATCAGAGGGCTTATATAAACTACCAAAACCCACACAAGATCTATAATTTCGCCCTTGAGATGCATGGGAAAGATAGAATGAGTCGCCCTCACACTTGGGTCTACAATCTTAGTCTAGAAAGACCGAAGTCATTGAAAAGGAAGGAGAATATATCCTGCTACGGCACCAAGAAAAACCTATAGGCTTGGTGTGCTTTTGCTTTGGGGTCAATTACAGACCACTTAATAATCCCGAGGAGACGGCAACGATTGGTGAGTGGGAAGTTGGATATTAGAAATCTAATACGCCAGTGGAACAGTAAAAGAAATGAAATAGGTATAGAAGACATACTTCTTGCAATCTACGGAACCGAAGTGACAAAATCTCACAGGAAACTGGCAAAGACATTAACAAGCTAGCAAGCTAATTCATAGGACTGCGTAACATCTCCCTTCCCACCCTTTTCCCAGAAAAGGTAAACCTTAGTTTGAAGAAGGAATCCGCAGACTTTGATTAAATGGGCTAAAGTCTCAATGTCTGCATCGAGTATTTTCTGGCTGTATATGGGCTTTTTTCCGAAGGGTTGATCGCAGGAGAAATATTTCATGAAGCGGGGATGGTTATACTGGCTGAAGGCTTCCTTGATGAGTCTTATGCTTCCGAGGCTCAGGCTCTTCAGTTTAGCCAAGTTGTAGTTTTCGCTTGCGAGAAGTTTGAGGCTGAAGCCTAACATCTGGAGGATCTCCGCAATCCTTAAAGCCTCTTTAGACGGAGACTGCTCGGCAACTTTTCGCATTCCCGCCTTTTCTGCGAAGGGATTATACTTGGCCATGACCGCAGGCATCTCTACGTACTGTGTACCAGCCTGTGATAGGGTTTCTCTCACAAGTTTTGTTCCTAACCCGATTGTGCGATACTTGGGATGGACAACTACGCGGCTTATGATGCTCAGTTTCTCGTTGATGTCCGGAAACTTCATTCCCGGCAGAACTTGCTTCCTTCCGAAGCACGAAGGCGGAGGATAACAGTAGACGATGACTCCGCATAATTCGTCGCCGCGTTTTAGGCAGAAGATTTTGCGAGGTGCAGTTATTTTGTGGCTGCGGTAGT
>Ga0315314_1001746_pt1 | contig 18869 bp, 19 predicted proteins | sample TDP9_MG_FD_203631 | JGI IMG/M metagenome (GOLD analysis project Ga0315314, IMG submission 203631) | Freshwater sediment microbial communities from Lake Towuti, South Sulawesi, Indonesia - TDP9 | ecosystem: Environmental > Aquatic > Freshwater > Lake > Sediment | place: Indonesia: South Sulawesi...
ATGTCTTTGGGCGTGTAGAGGCGGTTTATCGTGATTTCTGAGGTGTTGTGGAATTCTTTTTGTCGTTCGGGGTGTTCGCGGAGCCATTTTGGAAGCGTGGTTTGTTCCCATCGCTGTTTTTCTTTGGCTATCTGTTCGAGTTCTGTCTTGTCGAACATCGTAAACATGCCTCGTTGAATGTAGTCATACGATTACACGAACACCCTAAAAAATTATTCTTTTAACTGAGGAAGTCAGTTTAAGTGTTCTCGGCGCAGCTCTAGACCCTCGTTCACTGTATGATCCAAATATGATTAGACCTTTCTTGTCACTTTTCAGGCTCCTTGAGAAGACACACACGCGTCCCCCTAGTCTAGTATCGTTTTTGCATAGCAGAATGTTAAGCGTTCTTGAGAGCCAGTCTCTCTCGGCATTTTTTTCGTATATCCAAATATGATTAAGATTTAGACAAGCCCTGCGACAATAATTCTTTAAGCTACGTCAAAGCCAAATTACTACTCTTCAAAGTGAGACAGAATGAAAGCCATCAGTAAACTTCGGCAAAACTTTCCAGTCACAAAATACAAAATCTACCTAAACCACGCTGGTCATTCGCCTTTGGCGAAGCTAGTCAGAGACGCCATGCAGAAGCTTGTCCAAGATTTTTCAGAATACGGAGATGCCTTAGAGTATGATGATGGAAAGACTAGTTTCGCAAAACTCGTCAACGCGTCGCCCGACGAGATTGCTCATGTGCAGAACACTTCCACGGGGTTGAACACAATCGCCAACATGCTCGACTACCCGGAGGGCGCCAACATCGTCACCACAGACTTGGAGTATCCCTCTGTGGTTTATCCTTGGAAAAAGAAGAAGCTGGGCGTAAAGGTTCGCTACGTAAAGAACAAAGCGGGAAAAATCCTGCTCAAAGACTTGGAAAGAGCGGTGGACGACAAGACCGTGGCTGTTGCCATTAGTCATGTTGAGTACATGAACGGCTTCAAGTTTGACCTCAAAGCCGTGAGCGAAATCGCGCATGAACATGGCGCCTACTTCGTGGTTGACGCTATTCAATCGCTCGGTGCGTTTCCAGTTGATGTAAAGCAAGATGACGTTGACTTTCTAACCGCCGGCAGCTACAAATGGATGCTCGGACCATTAGGCATTGGCTATCTGTACGTACGCAAAGAACTCGTCACCCAATTCGAGCCACCCTTCATCGGATGGGCAAGCGTAAAACCCGAAGTCTTCGAAACAATAAACTTCTGGGAAATAAACACACTCAAACTATCCGAAAACGCCACCCGATTCGAAATAGGCACCTCAAGCTTTGTCAGCGCAGCCGGCGCCGCCGCGGCACTGAAGCTCATTTTGGGTGTGGGCGTAAAAAGCATTCAGAAGCGCATTTTGAAACTGACTGACCACCTCATCGAAAAAATTGAGCGAAAGGGTCTAAAGCTTCAAACGCCCTTGGAACCCGAACATCGTTCGGGCATCGTTAATTTTCTAATCGATGACGCACAAGAAAGGGTAAGAAGATTAGCCAAGAAGAATCTTGTAGTTTCTGCGAGGTCGTACGGGATACGGGTTTCGCCTCACTTCTACAATACCGAAGAGGAAATAGACAAATTAGTTGAAGAAGCAACGAAATAGAAAAGTGGCGTTGAAGAATGACGGCAGACGCGGTTAAAGCCATCCGAAGCTACTGGGACAGACGCGCCCACATATACGCTGAAGTGAGACAGAGAAAAGAATGGTTCAAAGACGTCGACCAACGAGTCTCAGACCTAATCGACGCCCCAGCATGCACCACAATACTAGACGCAGGTACAGGACCCGCCACATTTTCGATAAAACTTGCAAAAACCAACAACAACACCACAATCGTCGGAATCGACATCTCAAAACGCTCCCTCCGTATAGCGAAAAACCAAGTTAAAAAAGAAAAACTCACGGGCAAAATCCACCTCATAACCGCAACCGCAGATTTTCTCCCTTTTCGAGAGGCCACCTTCAACGCCGTGGCATCTATTCTAACCGTTCATCATTTGCCTCCGTCAAGAATGGAAAACGCGTTCAAAGAATTTCAACGAATCCTAAAGCCAAAAGGCAAATTCGCCCTCGTCGAGAACTGGGCAAGTGACCCGCGCACACTTTTTCAACGCACAATCTTTGAACTGAGAAAAATTCTCATGCGTGCCGAGATACCCGAATACCACGTCAGATACCTTGAATACGTGGCGATGATTGAGAGGAACGGCATGAAAATATTCGCCGTAGAATTCCATCCTAGGCAAGTTGACCTTTCACGATTCGAGAGCCTCACGACCCCAGCGGCGCGCAAATTGCTGGCAAAAGCGGAAAAATTTGAACAAGGGCAACAGATGGTGGACACGACTTTCATCGGAGCCGTCAAGCCTGCGCGGCAACGTACGGTTTGAATTCCCACTTTTCCCGTTCAGAAGTAATTCCCCGGAGAATGTTTGTCGCTTTTTCTCGAGGAAGCATCAACAACACTTTGCCCACATGTTTGCAAAACTGTTTGGCTGGAATGCATCGGCTCCAGTCGGCGCAGTCGTGGAGGATGGTTTTGTTTTGGAGATCGAAGATGATGCTGTATTCGCGGACTGATGCGGCAATCTGGTTTTCCGAGGTTTCTTTCATAGTCACTTCCTTGTCGCTGATGCCCTGTGCCCGTCTAATCCTTCCCTTATCCATGAAAACATCCAAGAGCTGCGGAAAACTCATCTTCTCAATTTCGGTCGGCATAAAAGCCGTCAAAGCCGTGGCACGATTCTTCATTTCTTCCTCTCTCACCTTTGCTCTTTCTTCAAAGTATTTTTCCACGGTTTTTCTGGTTTCCTTCTGCTCTTGCGTCGCTGTTCCAAGCATTTCGGAGAATTCGAGGCAATTCTTCACCGCATAGCCATGATAATGGTTGTTGAAGTAGCCGTACGTGGTCTTCGCTTGTTTTGTCACTTCTTTCACTTTTTCCACCCATGGTTCGAGTTCTTCTTTGCTGTAGAGGTAGTAGTACCACGGGCGCTCGCCTCTGCCGTGCCACCGGACGTATGCGATGTCGCTTGTCACATGCACTTCTGGGGGTAATTCTGGCTCGTCCACGATTGTGTATGCCACATTATACTTTTCCAAAAGCCCGTACGTTTCCTTAGTAAGCCATGAGTTGTGACGAAATTCCACCGCAAAATGAAACTCTTTCGGCAGGATTGAGAAGAAACTTTCCAACAACCGCAAATCATACTTCAAACTCGGCGGCAACTGAGCCAACAAACAGCGCAGCTTGCCTTGCAACAGTAAGGGCTGCATGAGTTCGCAGAATTTTTCAAGGTCTGCTTCGGTGCCTTGTTTTGGATCTAACTTATCTTTATGCGTGATTTGTTTCGGGAGTTTGGCTGCGAAAGCGAAGTCGGGTTTTGTGTATTTGAGCCATCCCATGACCACGCCTTTCGTTGGGTAGGCATAGAATGTGGAGTCGATTTCGGCGGTTCTAAAAACTCTCGAATACGTGGCTAGTTTGCTTTCTGTTTCTGTCTGGTAAAGCGGACCAACCCAGTCCTTGTAGTGCCAGCCAGAACAGCCCAACAGTATGTCGCCCATTTCCCGTGCACCTCGAATAGAATTAATGATGGATAGTGTTTTAAACTTTCACGGTTCACTCTATAAACAGCAAAAGGTGAGTCTTACTTGTCCCAGTCGACCAAAAAGAAAAGCGTCCTCGAACGACTACCACCCACGTTCCGAGAACAATACTTCTCCCTCTTCGCCGGACCCGAACCAGAAACCATCCACCCCAGCCTCTACCAGAAACTCATCGACGACGGCACAGACCAAATCATCAAGCAACTGAAAACGATTAATGAACGACGCAAAGAACTCGTCAAAACCGTCCGCGACAAAATCCAAGTCAAACAACTTAAAGAAGACGAAAACCTAGCAAAAACAACAAGAATCGTCGCCTCTGACGCGGGCAACAACGGCGTGGATTTGCGGTCTGCGTTTGCGCCGCTTTACGCTTCTACTGCCGTAATGGCTGAAGGATGGAAGGTTGTTGACGAGCCGGTTTGTAGAGTCTGCGAGTCTACGTTGTGGTCTGACGAGTTTAGGGCGAGAAGCCGAGAGTCTCTATTAACTGCCAAAATACAGTTTGAAATTACTGCCGAAGCCGTTGCGAAGTGGAACCCCAAGCACGCAATCGTAGACGGCACACTGTTGCTAAATTATGGTCTTTTGCCCTTTAGTAGCCCAACAGAAGCCTATGACAAGGACTTCAACGCAACCCTCACAAGCGCGATTAACATGCTCTACGCCTGCTACAAAAGCAACACACCAATCGTGGGTTTCGTGAAGAGAACCCAAAGAACCAGCCTCTGCGAAAGTTTCGGCGCGCCGCAAATGCGGGATACTGCGCTTCTCGACCTGATTCTCCGACGCGGGCAGTACACGGTGCCAGAGTCGAAGCCTATGAAGGGTTTAGTGGTTGATTGGTATAGGAGAAAAGCCGAAGAAATGCAGATTCCCGCTCAAGATGTCGAGAAAATCACCAACTTCTACTCCGTATATATCCGCACGGGCTTGACCACGCCTTATCGTTTGGAATTGCCCGAATTCTGCCTCGACAAGATTGACGAAATCGCCACGATTCTCTACACGACTTCGGAAGAAAACGGGTTGCCCTTCGCAATCACAGAAGCCGACCACCTAACCAGAATAACGAACAACCTGTCTAATATCCGCACGCTTATGTTGTACTCAAAAGCCTTGGATTTGGTGGAGAACGGCGAAATGGACGCAGAGGATTTGAACCTGCTTGCGCTTCAGCATGGCGAAAACTGGACGATTCGTGATGAAAGAAGTCTTTTATCAACGGCGCTTTCGAAGGGTGAGGCATAGTGGGAACTGAACTGAAGCCCATCGGCTATGCGTTGTCGGGTTGCTCGCATGATTTCCTGATGTTCGTCGTCATGGAAACCGCACAGGCAAAAGTCAACCACTTCTACTTTCTGAAACATCCGGCAAACCCCGAAATCCACGTGCTTACTCGCACTTTTCGCACTCAGCCGTACAACCCAGAAATGATGACAGGCAGAACCGGACCATTAGCGGGAAAGAAGGGGAGACAAGCGGAGTATGGGAAAAAGCTTGAATACACCGTGGCTTTTGCAGAGGTTTTGGGTTATTACGACGAAGACCATAAGTGGCGAATGCTGGAAGTCGCGCCCGCACCGTGGGACTACGTTTACGAACCCTCGGAAGAGGCGTTGAAGCAGTTTTTTATTCCAGAAAAATTCGCGGCGGACGCCTTGGTGCTCGAGTTGGGTAAGGTGCGGGGCACAAACATACCCGTCTACATCGACCTGAACGCCATCGCAAAGGGACACATGTTCGTAGCGGGTATGACCCGGAGCGGCAAATCCAGCTTCCTCATCAACCTGGTCGCGAAGGCTTCGCGCTTAAAGCCGCGACCGCGTTTTGTGATTTTTGACCGAAGAGGCGAATACGGAGCGTTGGCTAAGTATGATGCCAAAGTTTTCGCCTACGACGAATTCACGCCTACAGTCACAGACCCAGACTTTATCGTAGCAAAACTCGGACTCAAGGGCAAAGAAAAAGACGCCGCAGCCGCCGCCATAGAGGAACTAATCTCCAACAACGAGAAATTAACCAAAGAAGCTCTTATCGCGAAATGTGAAGAAATCCTCGAGCAAGGAGTGATATACAAAACTTCTGGCAGCCAAGAAAAGGCGTTGAGGACGATTCAATGGTGCCTCGACAACCGTGGAGACTTTATCGGAAAAAATACGAAGTCGCTCGACATAATCGACTCGATAAAGGCGCATCCTACTCTAATTCTCGACTTCTCCATAGACACCGACATCGAAAAACAACACCTAACCGCATGCCACATAGTCAACGAAATCCGCAACCACGCCATGCAACGAAAGAACGAAGGGGACTTTGCATGCATTCTCGCCATAGAAGAAGCCCAGTATTTGGCGCCGGAGAAAGGCGCAGAAATCGCAGAATCCGACGCCCAAGACGCGGCGAAAGCGGCGATGATTGAAACCATAAGCCAAGCAGGAGGCTACAACGTGGGCTTAGTCATCATGACCCAACGACCCGCGTACGTTTTGAAAGGCTGCATATCCCAATGTAATTCTGTGGCTTGTTTTAGGCTGAAAAGCGGAAACGACCAAGACGCGGTTCTAATGTACACGGAATACGGCTCAGAAAGGCTTAGAGATTATTTGCCAGGCTTGGCTGACCACGAAGCCATGCTGTGGGGAATAGCGCTACCAACACCGTTCCCAGTAATCGCTGAGGTTAAGGTGGAAGAATATCCACAGAAAGCCACTGTCTTTGCTAAGCAAGCATGGGAAAGAATGGGCACTTGAAACTGCTCTTGACCTCGGACTTTCATGGCGCTCGTGCTGCTTTTGAGAAAACAGCGGAAAAGGCAAAAGAGACACGAGTCGATGCCGTAATCGTTTGCGGAGACATAACGCATTTTGGTTCACTTCAACAAGCCCAGCAAGCACTCTCACTATTAACCACGCTCAATCTGCCAATTCTTTTTATTTCGGGCAACACTGACCCGCCTCAGCTCGCAAGTGCAACTATCGAAGGCGCAGTCAACCTTCACGCCTCGTGCAAAAACATCAGCGGTTGCAGTTTTGTCGGTGTCGGCGCACCACATTCGACGTTTGATGTGCCGGAAGACAAGATTTCGCAGTGGCTGAAAGACGGTGTCAAAGAATGCTCACGAGCGGATTGTCTGGTCGTCGTTGCTCATGTACCTCCGAAAAACACCAAGGTCGACGTCGCTTTCATAGGCGGACATGTAGGAAGCCTCAGCCTAAGACAATTCATCACAGAAAGAAAGCCGCTTGCAGTTTTCTGCGGGCACATTCACGAAGCAAAAGGAATTGACTACATCGGCGACACGGTAATTGTTAATCCAGGACCTGCGAGAGGCGGATATTACGCACTAGTAGAACTGAATGGAAAGGTCAAGGTTACGCTCGAACGTTTTTGAAGCGCCTAGTGACCAGCACCTACTTCTTCGGCGACTTCTGGTAAATCAAGTGTGGCGAGTTTTGCTTTTGTCGGAATTCCGTCTGCTGACCATCCCCTAGCTTGATAGTAGTCGTTCAGCATCTTATCGAGTTCTTCTCTGGTTACCAGGCTGCCTTTTGAAGCGCCTGCGGGAATCGGCTCCTCATGAACACGGTACGGAAGCGCGTCGTCTTTTCTGCTGAAGCCTTCCCTTGCGATGAAAGCCCGTTGGACGTTGTATACTCTTTCGCCTACCGTCAAGAGTTCAGACAAGGTCATGTCCATGCCCGTGGCAGCTTTAACCATCCCAGTCAAGGGTTCGGCGAGAAAGAAATGCCTGGAAAACTTGCAAATGCCCAGAACATCATAAAGCGTCATGAGGTCCTCATGAAGTTTAACCTCGAAGCCTTTCCCCTCAGCCGAGAGCCTGTCGACTCCTGAGAATTTCCACCATTTACCCACCAGTTCCGTCCCATAAACCACAGCGGTCAAATGGTCCGCACCACGCACCGCATCCGCAATCGCCAACGCCATACCCTTGATTCCCCGCACGTCGTAAGCGGGCGGTTCCAACCCCTTAACGTGCATGGCAAACTTCTCAGAGTCCTTGCCTAATCTTTGGCTTGCAGATTTGACTCCGTCGGCAAGTAGGGCGCCGATTTTGCCTTCTCTGTGCGCCATTCGCCTCAATGCCTCTAGTATTGCCTCAACGTCCCCAAAACGCAGGTCTACACCGTCAAGGTCTTCCTTAGACAGCAAGCCTCGTTCGTGGGCTTCCATAGCCCAAGAAACAGTCAACCCCGCAGAGATAGCGTCAAGCCCGTAAAGGTCACACGTTAAGTGAATCTTGCACAGCGCCTCGAAATCGTTGACTTCCAAATTTGCACCCAGCGAATAAACGGTCTCGTACTCTGGTCCGTCTAGCTCCACACCCGCATACTTACCCTCTTTAACCTGACAGATTCTTCCGCAAGGTTTAGTGCAGTTGGGGCATGGGTGGGGGCGAACGGTGTACTTTGGGCTCCAATAGTACGGGTCAAGCGGCGACAGTTCGCCTTCTTTCAGGTTATCGAAGGATTTTTGGAAGTATCCCTGCTGCCAGTTTCTGCTGGGAAACGTGCCTCTGTCCTGGTTCATCCAAGCGTAAAACTCGGCTGTGCCGTACTTGATGTCAAGTTGGGCGTCGCTGTTTTCCTTAATCGCCTGCGCCCACTTTGTTATGACTGCTCTCAGCAACGCAGTGTCGGCGAACTCGATTCTTGAAGAGCCCTTTATCGCCATGCCCTTAAGCCGTTTGAAGCCCATCACGGCACCGAGACCTGTTCTGGCTGCTTGTCTTTCCTCGCAGTCGATTCCAGCAATGTGAGAAAGGTTTTCTCCAGCAGGTCCAATGACGGCAGTTGAGGAACCCGGATACTTGGCTTTCAACGCCTTATGCGTCTCGCGAACATCCTTACCCGCCAACTCGCTGGCGTCTTCTAGCCTTGCTTCTTGGTCGCCCGCAAAAAGTACGACTGGCTCGTTGCTTTTGCCCTCGATTATCAAGAGGTCGAATCCAGCCCGTCTCAACGCGAACCCGACAGAAGCACCTGCGACTGCCTTTCCGAAGCCTCCTGTCAAGGGTGATTTTGCGATGAAAACGGTTTTCGATGCTGTTTGAATGCCTGTAGTCGTCAGCAGTCCAGGTGACATTATAAGCTTGTTTTCTTCGCTCAAAGGCTTAACGTTGGATTTTACTTCTTTGTAGAGTATCCATGAGGCGAAACCCATGCCGCCGAGAAAAAGCCGAATCCAACTGTCTGGTATGTCTTCTTTGCTGGATGATTTTGTGGACAGGTTGACTCGCAAAATCTTTCCTGTATACCCTTTCATGGTTTTTCACCGTTTCTTTATGTATATGTATCTGTGGTGGTGCATTAAGATTTTATTGTAGCTTTATGGTAAAGGTTAAAGGGTTAAACTTGACTAAGAGTGTGCCACATCAGGCGAGATGAGAAACATGGGTTTCGAGAAAGGCAACTTCGTACTAATCGATTACGTAGCCAAAGTGAAGGAAACCGGCGAAGTCTTCGACACGACAAAAGAAGACGTAGCCAAAAAAGAACGCCTATACAAGGAAGGCGAAATCTACGAACCAAAACTCATCGTCCTCGGCGAAGGCTGGGTACTAAAAGCCCTAGATGACAGCCTAACCACCCTCGAACTCGAAAAGCCCGGCACCATAGAAATCTCGCCAGACAAAGCCTTCGGACCTCGAGACCCAGAAAAAGTGCGGCTGGTTCCGATGCGACGGCTTGTGGAGAAGGGTATAACGCCTCAACTTGGTGCAAGAATAGATTTTGGTGGAAAACCTGCCACGATAAGAACGATGGGCGCAGGAAGAGTTCAACTTGACTTCAATCCTCCACTTGCGGGCAAAACCCTCGTGTATGAAGTTACTGTTTCGAAAATACTCGAAACTAACGAGGAAAAAATATCCGCTTTAATCCACAGACGGGTTCCTGTTGTTGATGCTTCAAAGTTTGAGTTCAAAATCAAGAAAACCGAAGTCACGGTGAACATGCCGGAAGACGCGTTCTATTTGGAAGGGATTCAGGTGGCAAAAAGGGGAATCGCCATGGACATTCAAAAATTCTTCCCAGAAATCGACACAGTAGAATCCGTCGAAACATTCAAACGACCCAAGCCTGCAGCCCTGCCTGCGGAGGCAAAGCCAGCCGAAACTACGGCCGAAACAAAGCCTTCAGAAGCCCCGACAGAAACCAAGATAGAAGCCACGCGGGAAGAAAAGCCACAGGAGAAACAATAAGAACTTCAATACAAGTCTAAATCACTTCAGTCGCCTTAGCCAAATCTTCCGCAGATTTTTCGTTCAACATTTTCTCATGCAAAATCGTGTAACGTTCAGGTCGAATTTCCCGCGCTTTAACCAACGCTTGAACAACGTCTTCAGGTTCCACGCCAAGCTCTTCCGCAGTTGTTGGCGCACCTACTTCTCTCAGTTTATCCTTGATGCGTCTCCAGTTAAGACCATAGAGATACGCTATCATAATCGCTCCTACGCCACACTGCTCTCCATGCAACGCGGGACAAGACGCAACAGAATCTAAAGCATGGCTAAACATGTGTTCAGCGCCACTGCCTGGGCGGCTACTTCCAGCAATGCCCATCGCCACGCCACAGCTTATCAAAGCCTCTAAGAGCACCCGCAATCCCTCCTCATCGCCTGGCTTCATTAAAGCCGCATTTTTCATCACCAACTGGGCACTCATCAGCGCCAAACTACCTGCATACTCACCGTAGTATTCCCCCTTCACCTTGTGCGCCAAACGCCAGTCGCGTACTGATGTAAACTTTGCTATTGCGTCGCCGCAACCGCTGGCTGTCAAGCGATACGCCGATTTAATGATGACGTCCGTGTCTGCAATAATCGCCATAGGCGACTGCGCCATAACCGAAAATGGCTTCTCTAAACCCTTTACCGAAGCCAACGGACTCGCGATTCCATCATGTGACGCTGTGGTTGGGATGCTAAAGTACGGTACTCCATGTCTTGCAGAAGCAAGCTTCGCCGCGTCGATTTTTGCGCCCCCGCCGATTCCGAGGACGAGTTGTGGCTTTAGTTTCTTAATCTCCATCTCTACAGCCCTAACGTTCCACAAAGTAGGCGACGAAACACTGATGTGCCCGACTTCCATGCCTGCGTCTTCAAGCAAATCCATGACTTTGCGACCAGCAACCTCTCGAGTCTTACTACCAGTCACGACGAAGGCAGTCTTAGAGAACCCAAGCCTTTTGCAAATGTCAGCCACTTGGTCTAAGGTTCCCCGTCCGACCACAACCTCACGGGGCAACTGCATGCGGTGTAGCTTTAAGGTCAAAGATTTTCCCTTACGAACATTGTCTTGAGGCTATATGATTCGAAACATTTTTAAATCCGTCGGTAAAGAATACATCACGCCTACTTCCTTTGCGAAGTAAAACGAGTGATGTTTAGTTTTCGGAGATGCGAAAAAATGCGAGAGATACCAAAAGAATTAGTCTTGAAAGGAACAACCACCGTAGGCGTCGTCTGTAAAGACGGCGTCATCCTAAGCTCAGACACGCGAGTAACGATGGGCTATTTTGTGGCGCACAAGAAAGGCAAGAAAATCTACCAAATCGACGACCACCTCGCCATGACAATAGCGGGAAACGTTGCCGACGCCCAAAAAGCAGTCGACATTCTGAAGGCAAACGCGCAGCTGTATAAGCTTTCATATGGAAGACCCATACCCATCAATTCTGCTGCTCGAGTAATCGCAAACCTTCTCGGCTCTGCTCGGTATGCACCACTAGCTACACAAGTGTTAATCGGAGGCATAGACAACACGGGACCGCACATTTACATGCTCGACCCACTCGGCAGCGTGACTGAAGAAAAATGTATTTCCACGGGTTCGGGTTCGCCAGTTGCTCTCGGCGTTTTAGAGGATAAATTCAAAGAAGATGTTGAAATCAAAGAATTTGTGCCTATGGTGGTAAAAGCGGTTAACGCTGCAATGAAGAGAAACGCAGGAACCGGAGACAGCTTTGACATTGTAATCATCGACGAGAACGGTTTCAGAGAACTGGACGACAAGGCAAAACAAAAGATTATAGAAGAGACTTAGAAAAAAGGGGCAAGCAAAGCGTGACGACATTCGAGAAGGCGAAAGTCGAAATCAGCCAAACCGTCCTAGAGCATGTTCCGAAAGAAGCCGAAATCACCCGCGTCGAATTCGAAGGCCCAGCACTCGCCATCTACACGAAGAGACCAGAAATCCTTATTGAGCAAAGTCAAATCATCGCCAACATTGTGAATATTATACGCAAAAGAATCGTCGTTCGTTCAGACCCACAGGTGAGATTGCCCGAAAAAGAAGCCGAACGCATTGTGCCTGACATAATTCCTAAAGAAGCCGAAGTGACCAACATCAACTTCGACCCAAGCCTCGGCGAAATAATCATTGAAGCCAAAAAACCCGGCATGGTCATTGGCAAAGACGGCGCCGTGCTGCAGGAAATCGTCCGAAAAACCCGTTGGCGACCACGCATTCTGAGAACTCCTCCTCTCAACTCAAAAATCGTAGCCCACATGAGACATTACCTTCACTCCGAAAGTAAAGAAAGAGAAAGAATTCTTAGAACCGCGGGTGAACGGATTTTCAGACCGCCAATTCACGGCGTGGGAGACGTTCGAATCACGGCTCTCGGAGGTTTCCAAGAAGTCGGCAGATCCTCGATGCTCCTGCAAACCCGAGAAAGCCAAGTCCTGCTCGACTGTGGCATAAACCCTGGCACAAACCATCCGTTAGAAGCTTATCCGAGGCTGGATGCGCAGCAGTTTGATTTGGACTCGCTCGACGCGGTAATTATTAGTCATGCGCATCTTGACCATTGTGGTTTTCTTCCGTTCTTGTTCAAGTATGGTTATGATGGACCGGTTTATTGTTCCGCGCCCACGTCGAATCTTATGACGTTGCTTCAGCTTGACTATCTTGACGTGGCGAACAAGCAGGGTGTTATGCATCCGTTCGACCAAAAGGACGTGCGAGAGTGCGTTTTGCACACGGTTCCGCTTAGGCATGGAACTGTCACGGACATTGCACCAGACATCAGAGTAACCCTTCACAACGCTGGACATATTCTTGGCTCGTCCGTAGTTCACCTTCACGTGGGCGAAGGCTTGCACAACATTGTTTACACTGGCGACTACAAGTTCGCAAAAACAACCCTTCTCGAACCGGCAGTTACAGAGTTTCCACGAGTTGAGACAATAATAACCGAGAGCACGTACGGCGCCATGCAGGACATCATGCCTTCACGTGTTGAAGCAGAGGAAAGACTTGCGTCTATCATTAACAGCACGCTCGAAAGACGGGGCAAAGTCGTAATCCCAGTCCCAGCTGTAGGTCGTGCGCAAGAGATTCTGTTGATTCTGGATGGTTATATGCGCCGGGGCATGATAAAAGAGGCGCCTATATTCATTGAGGGCATGATTTCCGAAGCCACAGCCATCCACACCACGTACCCCGAGTATCTTGCTAGAGAGGTTCGCAACAGCATTTTGCATGAGGGCGTGAACCCGTTCCAGTCGGACTACTTCACCAACGTGGAACACCCGAGCGCAAGAGAAGAAATCGTCCAAGGCGAACCGTGTGTGATAATGGCAACCTCGGGCATGCTTGAAGGCGGACCAGTAATCGAATACTTCAAACAGCTCGCCTCCAACGAGAACAACACCGTAATCTTCGTCAGCTACCAGATCGAAGGCACCCTAGGACGCAGGATTCAGAAAGGCCTCGGCGAAGCGCCCATGATTAGCAGCGAAGGAAAACTGGAAGTAATAAAAGTCGCGTTGAAAGTGGAGTCCATCGAGGGCTTTTCTGGGCATTCTGACCGACGACAAATCATCGCCTACATTCAGAGGCTTACAGAGAGACCTGAAAAACTAATCGTCTGCCATGGCGAAAGGGCCAAAAGCCTAAGCATCGCTAACCTGTTTGAAAGAAAATTCAAAGTGGACTCTGCGGTTCCAAAACCACTGGAAACGGTTAGGCTGCGGTAGGCACTCCGCCAGCAGATGCTGCTGTTTTTTCCCGCCAAATCCTCACAGAAGACGGAGTGACGACTACGCGTTCTTCGCCTAAGCGGGCAATGTCGCCGCCTACTGCTTGGGCAAACTCGAACAGTTCGTTTACAGCGCGTTTGACGTCTTCTATGCTTTTTGTGGCGAGGGGGCTGATTTTGAGGATTAGAATGTTGCCCGAGTTGACTTCTTGTTTCACAACATCCACGTCTGAGAGATTGCGCAGCGGGAAAGCTTTAAGATAGATTTTTTCAGACACAACGGCTCCCTCTTGCCGAACAGTGCCTTCGCTGGGTTTGGTTTCTTCGGTTTTCCTTTCTCGATGGGCAACCCTTCCGAAAATTTTTCCTAAACCTGACAAGCTAAGTCCCTCAATCACCTATACTTTTACTGTTTCATACTTTAAACGTTTCCGTATTTCCCGGAAATCCTTATAGTGGGTCTAATGTATTAATATGGTTTTATAATCTTTATGAATCATCAATACGTATTAGACGCTCTTAGAAGGGCAAAGTGACGTGTTAGAATTACCTGAAACTCTGAATCTTGCCAAACAGATGGACAACGAACTCAAAGGAAAAATAATCGAAAGAGCACATCTAACAGACGAGTGTGCATCCCTTATTAAAATGGGGTTCGTATATCCGTCTCCTCGTGAACTGGAAGCAAGTCTAACAAAAAAGACCGTAGATTCTGTGTGGGCGAAAGGAAAATGGATATACCTTAAACTGAAACCCGAAAACTATCTTCTGCTAGGGGAACTCACCAGCAGAATACTTTACCACCGCAGCGGAGACCCGTTGCCGAAAAAGTACCACCTAAAGCTGGATTTCGCTGACAACACCTTTCTGACTGTACAGATTTCCTTTTTGGTTTCATAAAAGTGGTTAAAGAAGAAGAGCTAGAATCTCAAAGGTATCCTGGCAAGCTGGGGCTGTCACCAGCGGACGAAAAAGAATTCACGTTTGAAAACTTCAGCAAAATCCTAGAACAAGGCAACAAAAAGATTGTGAAGTACGTTCTACTGGAACAGGCGAAGATTGCCGGAATAGGAAACGGGTATCTCCAAGACATCCTCTTCAAAGCAAAAATTCACCCTAAAAAGAAAGTCTCAGACATCAGCGAAAATGAGAAGAAAAACCTGTACAATGCCATAAAAGGAACCTTGAACGACGCGATTCGGCTTGGTGGCAGCAAACTCGAATACGACTTGTACAATAAGCCAGGCGGCTACGAGAGAATACTCGGAGAGCACATGAAGGATAAACCGTGCCCAAACTGCGGAACCACCATAGAAAAGCTAAACGTGCTCGGCTCTTCGTCTTACATTTGTCCGTCATGCCAAAAACTGAGTTAAATTGAGCATCATCCGCTTCAAAATTCTGGTCACAGTTTTCTCAACATGTGCCAGAGTTTGTCGCCCACGTAATGAACGTTTTTGATGATCTTTCCATGTTTCAGGGTTTTCATTTCTTCAGAACCGTAAAGGGCGATGCCTACTGCTAAGGGTTTTTTATGTTGTTCATCGACGACAACCACGAAACTGTCTTTTTCGAAAGTGTCAGCAATGTCTACGACGCCAGGGGCCATGATGTCGGCTCCGTTGCAGACGTGGGGAACTGCGCCCATGTTGACGACTATTCTTGGTAGAAAATTTACAACATCATCAGAGCCGAGTGTTGGAAAGATTAAGTCATCGTTTCTCGCGAACAATGGTTTTTCATTGATTAGATAGATGGTTGCGATTTCGGTTTCTGCGAATTCAACGTGTTCGCCAACCAGTTTTCCGATGTTAATCTGAGTTTTCTGCTGCATATGCGTTAGGAGTTGTTTGGCTTCTTTTTCTCGCAGGAAGTGGCGTTTGAGGCTTTCCGCCAACGAATCACCATCTTTATATTCAGATACATTTAATTAGGTTACACTGCACCTAAATAAAAGCACACTCGAATTGACGATGTGAGAGTGAACGTATGAGCGAAATGACCACGCAAATCCTCGAAGAAAGCCTCGGAAAAATCGTGCTAGTGAGACTGAAGGGCGGGAAAAGCCTACGAGGGAAGCTTAAAGGCTTTGACCAGCACCTGAACCTTGTGCTCGAGGAAACCGAAGACACGACAGACCCCGAAAACGTCAAAAAACTCGGTGTCATCATTGTCCGCGGCGACAACGTCATAATAATCTCTCCACCTCCACGGTGACCATGAATGGTAAAAGGCACAGCTTCAAAGGGTAAACGCGGCAAAACTGTTCACATAAAATGCCGAAGATGCGGAAGAAGAGCGTACCATGTTCGCCAGAAGCGCTGTGCCGCCTGTGGGTACGGCGAGTCAACGACCATTAGGCACTATTCGTGGCAGACCAAAACCTTGAACCGAGACAGAGCACGCTAGAATTTTTGCCTTGGAAAGATCGTTGTTTATTGGGTGAACTGGAAGAATTTTTTGTCCAGCCGTACGAAGATTAGTGGTCCTTTGCTGCGGGCGAGGCTTCTTGCGCGTCTCAGTGCGCCGTTGACCATGTTCAGAACGTCTTGGTCCGAGTTTGCGTTTATCTTCTTGTCCGTGTAAGAGCCCAGTTCCATTTTTATCAGGTTCTCGGCGAGGATGGTTGTGCCGCAGACTTCGCCGTTTCTGATTAATGATTCTATTACGATGTCTTCGATTTCTCGGCGGTTAGGAAGCGCTTTCCACAAAGGCTCGGCTTCGCATAGTTTTTGGTCGATTTTTTGCCAGCTGGAGGCGTCTTTTTTGCCGATGAGTAATTTTACGCGTTCGCCCCATTTTTTTATCCAGATTCCGGACCAGATGTTTACGAATTCTTCGAGTTCTTTGGGGTCTTCATGGTAACAGCTGTACAGTTTTTCGATAAGCTCGTAATCGGTGGATTCTTTGCCTACAAGGTTCCAGTGGACTTTCAGAAAGTTTGTTAAATCTTCATGGGCTATTTCTAAGACTCTGCGGTCGGTTCCTTGCAGGTCGAGTTGCGGGTTGCGGTTTCTCAGGCTTTCTGCCAGCAGCGTCTCAAGGAAATTCATTCGCTATGCTTCCCAGAGCCTTCTCTAAACAAAACTTAGCACAACCGAGTTAATTAAACGTTGTTTAATGTATCCTCTATAAGATTAAACAGTAATTTTTTGCAGTATTCATGTTTCTGATATATTGTTTAGGACTGTGGTGTGAGGGTTTTTGGGAGTTGGTTGATGTTTTCGATTATGAGGTCGGGTTTTTCTTTTTCCAACTCCTTTTTGCTGTAGAGTCCTGTGAGGACGGCGATGGTTTTGGTTTTTGCGGCTTTACCGGCTTTTATGTCGACTATTGAGTCGCCTACGACGGCGCAGCGTTTTGTGGGTGTTGCGAGTTGTTTTGCGGCTTTTATGATTGCTTCTGGGTTTGGTTTTGGTTTTGTCACGTCTTTTGCTGTGACTGCTGTTTTGAAGTATTTTAGGAGTTTGAGTTGGTGGAGTTCTTTTATGATTTGTTTTTTGGAGATGTGGCGCAGTGTGATGAGGGCGAGGGGATACTTTTGGGAAAGTATTTGGAGTGTTTCGTGCACTTGGGGAAACGGTATGGCCATCGTTAGGGTAGAGATGTAGTAGGCATCCAGATAGGCGTTTACGAATTTTCTGACGGTCGAGGGTTTTTGGTGCTCCGGGTTGAAGAGGTCGCGGATTGGCTTTTTCTGTTCCATTCGTCGTGCGATTTCAATGCCTACTGCCGCGTCAAACGTGTCAACGCCGATGGCGATGTACCCTGCGGTTGCGGCTTCCAGTAGGGCTTTTGTGGGGTTCACCAGCGTGCCGTCGAGGTCGATGAGTAGGGCTTTCACGTTGAGTTTTTTGTTCAACCTTCTTCTCCGTCTGCTGTGGTGATTACCCTAATTGAGGGTATTGAAATACGTTTGGCTTCTGTTCCCTCTTTTCTCGTGTGTGTACACGCTCCTCTAGGTATAGGTAGTTTTTTCTGTTTGCGAGTTCTCGATACCCCTCTAGACCCTCTTCACTATATGATCCAAATATGATCCAAATATGACGAGAGAATCAGCGGTTCACTTGGGCGTTTGGCGGTTTTTGCGTTATTGCGATATGTTTATAACTTATTGTCGATATGTATAGAAAAACATAACGGTGAGTCTCATGAAAATATGGCAGAAAATGTTGCTGATAGCAGCCGTAGTAACAGTGTTAGTTATCGCTGGGACTTTTGCCTATTTGCAGTATTTTAGCCGAAGAAGACTTCTGGTTTCTTCGACGACAAGCCTTGACGACACGGGATTGTTGAAGGAAATCGAAAAGGCGTTTGAAGCTAGGTACCCAATAGACATACAATTCACTGCAGTCGGAACAGGCATCGCGATAGAGCAAGCAAGAAACGGTGACGCAGATGCCCTGCTGGTTCATTCACCTTCACAGGAGAAGACGTTTCTTGAACAAGGATTCGGTGCCAGCAGAAAAATAATAGCCTACAACTTCTTCACGATAGTCGGTCCACAAGATGACCCTGCAAAAATTAGCGGACTAAATACAACAGAAGCCTTGAAAAAGATAGCAGCATACGGAAGAAACACAACACGCCCATCAGGTTATGTGTGGGTCTCTAGAGGCGACAACTCGGGCACTCACACAAAAGAGCAAAGCCTATGGAAAGCCGCAGGCTTCACTTATGCAACAGTGTCAAACGAAACTTCTTGGTATCTCGGCCCTGCTGGTAAGATGGGCGAAACATTGCTCAAAGCCGAAGAAAAGTCGGCTTACACACTTTCCGACATTGGCACATACTTGGCGTTCTACGAAAAGGAACAGACAATAACACTGATGCAGTTTATAGGTGAAAGTTACGAGTTGCTTAACGTTTACAGTGTGATTACTGTAAATCAGACGCGCCAACATCATGTCAATATTAATGATTCGATAACTTTCATACGTTTCCTAATCTCAGACGAAGGACAACAGCTAATCGAAGATTATGGCGAGAGCGACTATGGACAAAGCGGGCGTCTCTTTCACAAGGCTGTCCAACTCATAAAAGAGAATCCGCCGTCGCAGATGGCTCAATGGATAATTAAATACGCATTCATAGGCAACCCCGCCAGCGAATGTCCGCCACAGTACAGAGACCGAAATTATCTAGACCTTTATAGCTAAGAAAAAAAAAGAATTTCGCAACGAGGAAAACCAAATTGGCTTTCGACCAAATACTCGACGGCTTAA
>Ga0315314_1001747_pt1 | contig 18866 bp, 19 predicted proteins | sample TDP9_MG_FD_203631 | JGI IMG/M metagenome (GOLD analysis project Ga0315314, IMG submission 203631) | Freshwater sediment microbial communities from Lake Towuti, South Sulawesi, Indonesia - TDP9 | ecosystem: Environmental > Aquatic > Freshwater > Lake > Sediment | place: Indonesia: South Sulawesi...
CCTTGTTGACTAATTCCGCAGATTGTGGCATACTTCTTGTGGAGGTCGAGGCCGAAGAAACGCTGGTTCATCTTTGGTCTCCTTTCGTGGAGTGGTGAGGGGGACAGGTCGGAAGACAGGAGTGACACACACCTATTCGGGGTGGACCCCAGCCTGGTGAGTCGACAGACGGCCAAACATAATGACGGGCTTGAAAACCCATACCACACTCGGCCGGTCTTCACTACCTGTCCCGGTGAACATGGTAGATCACCAGAGCACTTGCAAGTATACTCCCCTTCCTGTCCCCTCGCCACTTTCCCACTTCCCTCGTAACATACTAACATAATGGGGCTAGAACCGAGGTCAGCAGGATTCGATAGGGAAGGAGAACAGAGATGGCCGAAGAGGAGGTCAGGGCGCCGGTTAAGGAGGCCGAGGTGCCTTGGGCTATTGCCTATCTCCGGGAGGACATCCAGGATGTGCGGGGTGAGATCCGGGAGGTTCGGCGAAGCATCCAACAATTGGATACTAAGGTTGACGAGCTGCGCAAGGAGATAGATGGGCGCTTCGATGGGCTGCGCAAGGAGATGGATGGGCGCTTCGATGGGCTGCGCAAGGAGATGGATGCCAAGATCGAGGGATTGGACGCCAAGATCGAGGGGCTACGTCGGGAGATGAACGTGCAGTTCCGATGGATGGTGGCCACGATGGTAGCCGTGGGAGGACTTATTGTGGCTGCCTTGAAGCTCTTGCCTTAATGCAAGGGGGTCGTGGCCGTGGGTGAGAGGTGCAACGTGCGGGGCCGGATGGCTAGGGCGCTGTGGTATTCGGTGTTGATGGCGTGCCTCCTTTTCGCCGTTTTGCTGATCCTCAAGGCCGTTACCTCGCCCACGCTTGCCCCTAACGAAGGGTCTCCCCGCTTACTCACGGAAGCTTACACGCATTCCCCTTATGCATTCTCTCATCCTTTTCGGGGAGACCCTTCGTTAAGGCCCACAGGCAGCCTCATGAAAGCGGCCATAGTGGACCAGATAGGCCTGTGGCACCCCAACCGGGGATTCATTGAGAGGGCCTCACGCTATTTGACAGAGGCCGGCTTCGATGTGGAGGTCTACGAAGGCGAAGAGGTCACCATTGAGCTTTACAAAACCTTGCCTACTAAGGGCTATAGATTGATAATCCTCCAAACGCACTCAAGCAGCGATCTTCAACTGCCGGATGGCACCATCAGCTCTGCAAACCCTGTCTTCCTGTGCTCCAGCGAACCCTATGGGGAACGGAAGTACTTCTATGAGCAGATGACCAACCAAGTGAGGGGTGTTGAGCTGCCCTACGAAAGCTCTATCGTGCTTTTCTCCATAGGGCCGAAATTTGTCAGGCAGAGCATGGCCGGCCATTTCGATGATGCCCTGATCATCATCGGCGGCTGCCAAGGGCTGTCCACCCTGCACCTGGCAGAGGCCTTGATAGGGCGAGGGGCATCGGCAGTCATAAGCTGGGATGGCTGGGTAGACCTATCCCACAACGATGAGGCAATCGTGCGTCTCCTTCAGGCCTTGATCGCCGACAGGCTCACGGTAGGGCAGGCTGTGGAGAGGACTATGAGCGAGGTCGGACCTGATCCCACATACGGCAGCGTTTTGACCTATTTCCCCCAGGAAAGGGGAGGCCACACGATCTGGGATGCCGGCCCTTGACCGCCCAAGAGCTCGGATGAGGCCATCTGCCAATGCCAGTTACGGCCAGAAAAGAGGCACCAACGCAGTTGGCGCCTTTGTTCTTGACGGATGGAGGGAGGAGCGATGAAGAAAAAGGCTTCGATGGCCTTAAAGTTACTGGTGGCAATAGGGATTCTATTCCTCACTGCCGGCCCGTTAAGAGCTGAAGATCCCTCTGGCCCGAAGATAGCATCCAAGGGGGATATAAAATTCAGGGGAATAACCTTGAAGCCTATCTCCCGCTGGGAGGGGAGCGGATGGAGGGTGCGGATCGAAGAGATCATATTCAGCCCGCCGATGCCTGAAGAAGAAGGAGACGCGATAGATGTTCTGGTCTGGTATCCAGGCTGCACTTTCTATCGTGGACGTGAGGATCACGATATAAAAGGTGGGGATGAGGTCGAGGTGTACGGCTACTATGATGAACACAATGTAGTGCTCCTTTGTTGGCATTCCTATGATTACTACATCAGGGGCTTCAGGGGCCCCTCCATCGACGCCCCCGCCGAATCCGATGACCCTATCAACAAGGATGGCTGTCCCAGCCCTATCACCGTGACGATCACCAGCGAGATAACAGATCGCTCCGGGCTGGATTACGTTAATCTTTACTACAAACTCAACAATGGCCGTTGGCTTGATAAAACTATGAAGCATATCGCTTATCAAACATATTATGCTGCTATCGGCCCCTTCTCCGAGCTTGGAACAGTTTATTACTACATCGAGGCCGGGGACGAATGGGGAAACGGCTCCGAGTCCTCGACTTATACCGTCGCCGTCCAGGACTGCCCGGCTGAAACCCCTACCCCGACGCCAACATCAACGCCCACGGCTACACCCACCACGACGCCGACCAGCACGCCTACAGCGACGCCTACCCCCAGCCGCTGGGAGGCCTATCTGCCCCTTATCGTGCAGGGCTACCAGGGATAGCCTGGTGACAAGCTGTCTCCCCGTTACCGTAAGCGCACAAGGAGCTTCAGCACAAGACGGTTGCAAACTCTCTCCCTATAAGCGCCTAAAGAGCTTATATGCAAGGCAGGGAGAGAGTTTGCAAGGGGAGACAACTTGCAACCATATGCGCACAAAGAACTTAGGCTTAGGGCAGTTGCGAATCCTCTCCCCGCTTTGCGTATAAGCTCTCTGTGCGCATATGGGGAGAGGATTCGCAAGGGGAGAGAGTTCGTAAGGGGAGACAGCTTGTCAGTGGGAAGAGGGCTTGTCCGCGTTAGAGAGATGCAGTTTTGTCAGCCGAGGTCAACTTTTTGTCAGTTATGTGTCATGCGCTTGAGCCATTTACGTGATATTATGTTATTGTTCGATGCTCCGTTTCTCTCCGCGGGTTGGGGCAGCGCCCCGCCCATAGTCCGGGAGCATCGCCCAAATATCACCAGGAGGGAAAAAGATGGGAAGATTATCGCTTCAGAGGGCATTTGCCATCCTGTCAGTCGTCTCCGTGTTGCTGATCCTGCTCTTTCCCACCCTTGCCTACGGCGGCTTCATGCCTTCGCTATCTCTATATCCCACAGGCCTCTCCTTTAGGCCGCCGGGGGAATGGGTAGCGGAGAAGCAGGATGGCCTCTACCGTGCCAGCGGGGAGATATGCAATGACACCTTCACCAATATGAGGTGGGTGGCCCTGTCCAGCAGCGTGGAGAGGGGGAAGGAACACCTTGTAGAGAAGGTCAAGCTCATATACGATTTCTCCTCCATGAAAGAGCAAACGTGCTACCCCCTTGCGGTCGAAGTCACCATGACCGATGCCTGGTTAAGCGAGCCGGACGGCGCACAGGTGAGGGTCTTCATTGACGCGGAAGCCTACACCTGAGAACATGGACGATTGGTGGTGGTCATCACCAAAGAGTATGCGACACCCACGCCTACGCCTACACCCACGGCTACGCCGACGCCGGTTCCCAAGCCGGGCGTGCCCATCCAGTTGCCCATCATCCAGGCTGAGGGAGACTGGGAGACGTTGATCCAGGTGCAGAACGTGGGCTATCTGCCGACCAAGGCCGTCATCTTCCTTTGGGGCGATTACTCCGGCTTGTGTCCCGTCAGCGACCCCGGCCCCATAGCCAGCCTCTGTTCCGGGCCCATCCCTCCCGGCAGCGCTTGGACGGTGAGAGGGGACATCCTCGCCGGTGCCGGGTCAGCCATAGTCTATCCGCTGTCCCTCGATAAGGCGGATGCCAAATGCAGGGAGGCCAGGGAGGCTGTGGGCGACTCTTCTGCCTGGCGCGCTTGGAGGGAGCAATGGGAGGCTGAGGCCAGAGGCGGGCCCCTGGCGGTGACGGTCAACCGGGTGGGGCCCGACGCCGCCGGTGTCACCGTCTCCAGCGCCTACACCGGCATCTCAGAGGAGATAAAGGGTAAAGGTCCCCCATTCGCTTACTTTGCCCCTCTGAACCAGAGGGCGTATTACGGCTTTGACACGGAGCTCAACATCCAGAACTCCGGCCAGATTTGCACCTCGGTGTGGGTCTACTACCAGGGACAGGAGACCTGTCAGCCTGAACACGCTCAACACATCGAGCAACTGGCGCCAGGCGAGACCTATCGCACCGCCGTGCCTGATGCCCTAGGCGATGGCTGGCTGGGGTCAGCCTCGATCAGCGCCAACGTGCCCCTGGGCGTCGTGGTGGACGAATGGGGGCAGGGGATGCTATTCACCCATTGGGTGCCGCTGCTGGAGGAGGTCAGCGGCTCCTTAGTCAGCTATGCGCCCTTGATCTACCTGGACCAGGGATGGAGCGTCGGCATCCAGGTGCAGAATCTGGGTCAGACGGGGCAGCCCACCTTCGTCACGGTGAGTTTCTTTGGCAACAATGGAGACTTTGTCCTCTCTCTAAGCGACTGGATATGCCCCAACGGCTCCCAGACCTTTTACGTTCCGGCCATCGCTGGGCTGCCTGGTCGGTTCATAGGCGCAGCGGTGGTCGAGTCCCAAAGCCATATTGTGTCGCCGGGAGGGGAGGCGATCCCTGGCTCGCCGGTCTGCGCCGTGGTGAACCTGCTCAACTTCGGCCTGGGGCAAGGGCTGGGCTACAATGCCCTGCCGCAGGATCGGGCTGAGGGGGTAGAGGCCATTGCCCTCCCCTTCCTGGCCAAGGGCGGTCAGGGCTGGAGCTCAGAGGTCGCCATCCGCAACAACTCCGCCCAGAATAGGCTGCGCCTCGCGCTGGACATCTACGATGGGGACAGCCTGCTGGCTACCGTCCCCCTGGCCATCGAGCCAAAGCATGTGAGTTACATCAGGCTGGATGACCTGGGTGTGGTGCCCGAGGCCTTCATCGGCTCCGGCCTGATACGCGTCACCGCCGTTGAGGGGGATGGCCCGCCCATGCCGGCTGCAGTGGTAGTGGAGCGGGCCAGCGGAAGCGGCGACTTAACTAAAGCCTACGAAGGGATCCCGCTGCTGGGGAATTAGCCTCCGGCAGGGCCAGAAAGCCGCTGTGAACCAAACTACAGCGGCTTTCTTCTATTAAGGCGAGAGGACATGTCATCGCGAGGCCAGGAGCGTCGGTTTTAGCTGTCAAGGGGCGTCCACGCCCCGTCTGTGGTCGGTTGTGGCCCAGAGAAGTGGGGCGGGGACGCCCCTTTGTAGCCCGATAACTCTAAAACCGACGCTCCTGATCGCGAGGCTCTTTAAGTTGCGCCATAGGGATAGTTGTGGTAAACTATCCCCACGATTGCTTGGAAACTGGGGGAACCTTTGAGAGGGATCTCGCTATCAACGATGTGGGCGGTGGGACGCTACGAGCGGATGGCCGACTTCGTCGCTGCGGCCCACCGAATGGGCTTCGGAGGCATCGAGCTGAACTACCAGCTCACACCTCCCATGCTGGCGGAGATAATCGGGCTGTGGGAAGGGGGGAGGGTGAGGGTCTCCAGCATCCACGATCCATGCCCCACGCTGACCCAGAGCTTGCGCAATTTCCCTCAGCTATCGGCCCTCGACAGGGACGAGAGGGAGGCGGCGGTGGCTTTGGCAAAGAAGAGCATCGAGCTGGTGAGCCGCCTCGGCGCTGAGGCCCTTGTCTTGCACCTGGGGCGGATAGAAGTAGACCGCCAACTGGAGGATGCCCTGTGCGACCTTTATAACCGAGGGAAGAAGGAGACAGCAGCCTACGAAGAGGCCAAGGAACGGTTGATCGCCGCTAGGACAGAGAGGCGCGAGGCTAACCTCGCTGCCGTGATGGAGAGCCTGGAGGAGCTGGTGCCCTACGCCGCAGCCAGGGGCGTCAAGCTCGGTGTGGAGAGCCGCTATTACTACCGGGAGATCCCCCTCTTCGAGGAGGCGCAGCTCATCCTCGACCATTTCGATAGCGCCGTCCTCCTCTACTGGCACGATGTCGGCCATGTGCAGAACCTGGAGAACCTCGGCTTCGCCAGGCACGAGGATTGGCTTGCCGCCTTGAGCCATCGTCTCCTGGGAGTGCACCTTCACGACATCGTCGGCCTCAAGGATCACCAGGCAGCGGGCAAGGGGGAGATGGACTTCGCCATGGTGGGGCGTTATCTCCCCGAGGGGGCCATCATGGTCTGCGAGTTCGAGCAGCACAATTCAGCGGCGGAGGTTGAAGCGGGGGTAATGCACTTGGAGAAGCTGGGCCTTCTCAAACGAGAACTCTCCCCGAAAAATATGAGAGCAAGCATAAATAAGAGAGAGTGCAATACTCCGACAGCAAACGGGGAGAGTTCTCGTTGAGGTGAATGACGGAGGTGCATCCTTGCGCCTATCGAAGCTTTTCGGCAGGACGTTAAGGGAAACCCCTTCGGGGGCAGAGTCGGTCAGCCATAAATTGCTGCTCAGGGCGGGGATGATCCGCCAGCTCTCAGTCCAGGGTTTAACCCTGGGCTACAGCTACCTGCCCCTCGCCTTGAGGGTCCTGCGCAAGATAGAGGGTATAGTGCGGGAGGAGATGGATGCCATCGGCAGCCAGGAGATCCGGATGCTCCTGGTCCACCCAGCCGAGCTTTTAAAGGAGACGAAAATCGGCCCGGGGATGGCTTGTTGGAAGGATCGAGGCGGGCACGAAATGTTCCTGGGAATGGCCTATGAGGAAGTGGTGACCGACCTGGCCCGCCGCGAGATCGGCTCCTATCGCCAGTTGCCCTTCATGGTCTACCAGATCGGGACCAGGTTTCGCGAGGAGCCGCGCTCCCATGGGGGGCTGATCCGCATGCGCGAGTTTACTGCAATGGATGCTTACAGCTTCCATCCCGACCAGGCCAGCCTGGACGAGCATTACCTCCAGGTCCATCAGGCTTACCTCAGCATCTTCCGCCGCTGCAGCCTGGACACTATCGTCGTTCAGGGCGGCGCGGAGGCCCACGATTTCATATCGGTGACGGAGGCGGGGGATGACCAGTTGTCTCGCCATATGGACCGGGGTCGCTATGCAGATGGGTGGCGAGACAACGGGTCAGATGACCAGTTGTCTCGCCATATGGACCGGAGTCACTATGCAGATAAGCGGCGAGACGACTGGTCAGAGGATAGCATCATCCTTTGCACCAAATGCGATTATGCCGCCAGCGGGAGGGTGGCGCGGATGGCCAAGGGCACTGTGGGGACCGATGAGGAGCTGCCCCTAGAGGAGGCAGCCACGCCGGGTTGCGTGACCATAGAGGCGGTGGCCAATTGCCTGGGGGTGCCCAAGGCAAGGACGGCCAAGGCTGTCTTCTACGCGGCCGGAGGGGAGGTTGTCTTCGTTGTCATCCGTGGCGACCTGGAGGTCAACGAGACAAAGCTGGCCAATGCCCTCAAGGCCGCCGACCTGCGCCCCGCCACCGAGGAGGAGATCCGAGCTTTGAGGGCGGTGCCCGGCTACGCCTCTCCGGTGGGGCTCGAGGGGGTGAAGGTAGTGGTAGACGACTCCATCCCTGCCGCCCGCAACCTGGTGGCAGGGGCTAATAAGGAGAGCTACCACCTGGTGAACGTCAACTACGGCCGCGACTTCACGGCGGATGTGGTGGCCGACATCGCTGCTGCTCAGCCTGGCGGCGCATGCATCCACTGCGGGGGAAAGCTGAGGGCGGTGCAGGGGGTCGCGGTTGGCAAAGCCGATAAGCTGGGCACCAAGTATAGCCGGGCCCTAGGGGCGACGTTCCTGGGCTGCGATGGCCAGGAGAGGCCCTTGGTCATGGGTCACTACAGCATCGCCATCAGCCGGATGATGGCTGCCGTCATCGAGCAGCACCATGATGATAAAGGCATCATCTGGCCCCCCTCCATCGCCCCCTATCAGATCCACCTGGTGGCCCTGAGCATGAACGACCCCAGGGTCGTCGAGGCGGCAGAGGGGCTCTACGCCGAGCTTCAAGCCAGGGGCTTCGAGGTCCTCTACGATGACCGCGACGAGGGGGCCGGGGTCAAGTTCAACGACGCCGATCTCATCGGGATACCCCTGCGTCTGACCGTGAGCCCACGCACCCTCAAGCAGAACGGCGCTGAACTCAAGCTACGGTGGGAGAAGGAGGCCAGGGTAGTTGGGTTGGAGGGGTTATATTCGGCTATCGAGGCTGCGCTGATAGGCCCTTCCGCTGTAGCCCAGGGTTAAACCCTGGGCTTTGTGCGAGTTACCTAATGTCCAGTGGGCTGCGAACTGCCAGGCCGCCTCGATTGAGGATGTGGGTATAGATCATCGTTGTCCTCCCATGCGGGTGGCTTTCCGGATGTCCTCTTGGATATAAGCCTGCTCGGTGCGATAGGAATAATGCTTGCGGCGCAACGTCTCCCGCACACGGTCTAAGAGTTTTGGAGACGATGAAGCCTGAGCCTGGTTTCTTTGAGATGGATTTGACATTGTGGCTCCTTTATGTTATAATGAATTTAAGTAACTCCTATCCTACTTCATAACGCTATAAAAGTCAACTTTTGGGAGGGATATACGGCTGCTGTATATTCCTCCCAAAAAGAGCAAATTATGGAGGCCGTATAATCAATAGTTCGGCGGCCCAGTCAGTCTCCCTTCCAACTGTACCATAATGGGACACCTCGCGTCTCCAAACTGGAGTACCATATGTCAACCAGCATGACACCGGCAGCATCTGCCAACAAGTTCTGCCTCTCCACTGACCTGTCCAACGAAGCGAGCGTCGAGTCTTTCTTCGCGCTTCGCATGCTCTCAGACCTAGGCTATGAGGACTCCGAGATTAGAACCAAGCAAGCAATCAAGCAGCTAGCAGTTCCCAAGGGCAGCCAAACGGAGTTGTATAAGCCCGACTTCATTCTTTTCTGCAAGGGAAAGCCTCGCTGGCTACTCGATGCGAAGGCAACGACTGAGCGCATTGAGAACTACACATACCAATGCGCCGGCTACTCTCTCCTAATAAACAGCAAGTATCCAGACCGCCCCCTTAGGTACTACGTCCTTACCAACGGCCTACTCACACGCGTCTACGTCTGGGACCAAGATGAGCCAATCCTATCTCTCCGGTTCTCGGATTTCACAGAAGGCAACTCTAGATACGAAACCCTCCGCCAACTCCTTGGCGCCGAAGCTGCTCGCCGGGGCTGGGAGTCAGTCTTAAAACCCAGCGTGGGCATTAGAATGTCACGGCCTCCCATGGATGAGGTTAAGAAGGCTTTCCTTCGCTGTCACCGCATCATCTGGAAGGCCGAAAAGATGAGCCCGCAAGCGGCCTTTGTTGAGTTCGCTAAGCTCCTATTTGTCAAAATGTGGGAGGACCGACGTCTCCGCGACGACCCAACCCTTTTCGCAATGATAGGGAATGGTCAGCCCATCCCCTGGCAAAGCGTCAGGTTCTCCACCCGGTGGATCGACGATCAGGAAACAAACGTCCCCAATCCGGTTGACACGATCTTATTCCGCCAACTTGCCGAAACCCTCGAGCATGAGATCGTCCAGCACAAGAGGAAGCGTATGTTTGACGCCGATGAGAGGTTGAGGCTATCACCTGGTACTATCAAGCGGGTCGTTGAGCAGCTTCAAGGCTACTATCTTTTCGGGATCGACGAGGACCTGAACGGCAGGATGTTTGAGGCGTTCCTAGCCGCAATCATGCGAGGGCAGGCTCTCGGACAGTACTTTACCCCCAGAAGCATTGTAAAGATGATTACTCGGTTGGCGAACCTCCGCGCTACCCGAGGCGGCATCGAACGTGTAATCGACGCGTGCTGTGGCACGGGAGGTTTCTTAATAGAGGCGCTCACGGAGATGCGCCGCCAGATTTGGGACAATCAATCATTGACCAAGCCCGAGCGGGACCAGCTCTTAGACGAGATCGCTAACCAAGCGATCTTTGGCATTGACGCCGGCCGCGACCCGATGATTGCCCGCATAGCTCGAATAAACATGTACTTGCATGGAGACGGCGGCAGCCGCGTCTACATGACCGACGCGCTCCGCCACCCACCTGAGCCATCCCCCGCGGACTCAATCGAGGTCAAAGAAGAAGTCAAGGAGCTACGTCAGAGACTTCAAGATGATCTCTTGTTTGACGTCGCTCTCACTAATCCTCCCTTCTCTATGGATTATTCCTCTACAGTGCCTGAAGAGAAAGAGGTCCTCGACACCTACGACCTCGCCACATTCTCCGGAAAGCGACGTTCATCGCTCCGCTCTTCTGTAATGTTCATTGAGCGCTACTGGCAGCTTCTCCGGCCTGGGGGCCGCCTGCTTACAGTCATCGACGACAGCGTTCTAAGTGGCAAGAATTACTCCTTCGTTCGGGACTTTATAAGAGAGCGCTTCATAATACGTGCAATCATCAGCCTCCACGGAGACGCTTTCCAGAGAGCAGGCGCTCGCGCCAAGACATCCGTTCTCTACCTCATAAAGCGATCTCCCTCCATCCGTGAATCTCAACCGGCCGCTTTCGTATACGAGAGCCGCTATATCGGCCTAGATGACGTTGTTCCAAAGACTCCTGCAAGTGTAGCTGAGGCGGCGCGTGCAATGGCTGCGCAAGAGATGGATGAGATCGTCGCGGCTTTTAATGACTACCTCATTGGGAAGCCCGGCCCTTGGCTCGTCCCGGCGCATGATCTGGGAGGTCGACTTGACGCGAAGTACCTGAGGCCGTGGTCTACCACTCAGCTTGAACTCACGTGGCATGCCGCCGGCGCCACATCTGCGGCTCTTGGCGATCTCGTCCAACCTGTCGAGGAGCCCGTCCAGATCGAGCCAGACAGAGAGTACTCGTTCATCCGAGTCACTTACTCGGGCAGATGCGAGCGCGGCGAGAAGAGGCTCGGGCGCGAGATCACGTATAGCAAGCTCATCACCGCCCGCCCTGGCGACATCGTCATTAGTGGTCTTGGTGCCGTCTACAAGGCAATATGCGTTCTTCCCGAAGGAATGGAAGACCTCCTTATCTCTACTGAGTTCCTAGTCTTGCGTCCCAAGCCGGGGGTTGACATCGATCCCATGTACTTATGGTCCGTCCTCCGCTCTGCGGCAGTCGTAGCTGAGTGGCTTTCTTCCGCACACGGACTAGCCAGGCATCGCCTAGACTGGGAGATACTCAAGAATCAGCGTATCCCTCTCATCCCGGCTCCCAAGCAACACGAGATCGGTGATCTCTACCGGTCAGCTCTCCATCAAGAGGCACAAGCCGAGCGGCTTCGCGAGAAGGCCGCGACCTACCTCACAAAGCTCGACCTAGAAACTGAGGCCGCCAGAGACCGCCTAGCGCGAGCAAAGCCACCAAGGTAGCGGTGCCGGATCGCTTACTTCTACGCTGCGACAACTCCTTGCCGGGCCGCCAAACAATCGCTGAAGCCGACGCCAAACAACGGCGCGGCTTAGCTCAACCGTTAGGCAGCTCGTCAGAACCAAAGAGTGTACTGTAGCGACGATGAATGATGGGGATTTGAGATCCTCGGCGAGATTAGAGACATCGAGACAATCGCAATAGGCCGGGGCGTGTACATCTGGCGCTATCTGGAGCGCACTTACGGCAAGGGCCGTTGGCGGAAGATGAAGGGCATAGCAACTGTGCAACTTGCAGACGGTACAATCTGCGAAGCAGAGATACACTGGTTTGAAGCGCACGGCGTAGGCCGTAAGGATTTCAAAATCAAAAGGGTAATTCGATGAACAATTTTGTGATCTGCATCAACAACGACAGCAATCCAGCCAGCCTAATCTTGGGCAAGGTTTACCGCACGCTGCCAGATGCAGAGGCGGAGGCGCACAACATGCTACGCGTCATTGATGAGGACAAGTCAGAGCCAGATGGTTATCTCTACCCGGCATCCATGTTTGCGCCTATTGAACTGCCAGAAGTGGCAGAGCGGGTGCTGGTGGCAGCAGGCGATTGAGCGCGAGAGGGGCGCCGCCTAACATGCGGATGGAGCCGACTGCGCTGATCGCGGCTTTTCATGACGTTGATGGCGTCTAAGCCGAGTGGACGGGCAATCGAGCGTTACGCTTGAAATCACGGTCAAGACAGCAGGAGGTAGAGTTATGACCTACATAGCTATTGATGAAGGGCAAATCAAAGAGGTCTTTAAGCAGGCTATCTTCGAGGTGCTCCAAGAGCGAGAGGAGTGGTTCTACGACTTGTTTACGGAAGTGATTGAAGACTTTGCTCTAGCGAGAGCGATAAGAGAGGGAGAGGCTGAAGAGACTGTGGGGCGAGAGGAGATTTTCAGCATCCTCGAGGGTAAAGCATGAAGGTCGAGTTTAAGCAGAGCTTCGCTAAAGACCTGAGGAGAATCAAAGACAAGGGGTTATTGAAGCGGGTAAGAGAAACGATTGAGGAAGTTGAACGAGCACGTAATCTCTCAGAGGTGCAAGGGTTCAGGAAGCTAAGGGGTGAGGATCGTTACTATCGCATCAGAATTGGGGACTACAGGCTTGGCGTAGTTATGGAGGGTGAAGTTGTCACCTTTGTAAGATTTCTGCATCGAAGGGACATTTACAGGTACTTCCCGTAGGTGAGTGGAGGCCAGAGGTCACTGCCAAAGTCCTGCCTAACCTCTCGCTGGAGCCGCCCACCCCACCATTCGCGGCGGCTCAGCTCCGGTCCGTTAGGCGGCTCACCAGAACCAAAGAGTGTACCGTAGCGACGATGAATGACGATGGAATTTGAGATCATCGGCGAGATTAGAGACATCGAGACAATCGCAACAGGCCGGGGCGTGTACATCAGGCGCTATCTGGAACGCACATACGGCAAAGGCCGTTGGCGGAAGATGAAAGGCATAGCAACTGTGCAACTTGCAGACGGTACAATCTGCGAAGCCGAGATACACTGGTTTGAAGCGCATGGCATAGGGCGTAAGGATTTCAAAATCAAGAGAGTAATCCGATGAGCAATTTTGTGATCTGTATCAACAACGACAGCAATCCAGCCAGCCTGATGTTAGGCAAAGTTTACCGCACGCTGCCAGACGCAGAGGCGGAGGCGCACAACATGCTCCGCGTCATTGATGAGGACAAGTCAGAGCCAGACGGTTATCTCTACCCGGCGTCCATGTTTGCGCCTATTGAGCTGCCAGAAGTGGCAGAGCGGGTGCTGATGGCAGCGGGCGACTGAGCGTCATAGGGACGCCGCCTAACATGCGGATGGAGCCGACTGCGCCAAGGCGCGGCGAAACGTGCGGCGTCTTCCCATTCGTGAGATACTTGGGAGGGGGCGCAGCGGCTCAGCCGCGTGCCGTTAGGCCGCTAGGCATTATGTTCTTAATGAGAGGGGTTCCAGTGGGCGTCGAAACGTCCCGTTAGAAGTGCCAATCTTTGAAAAACCAAGATAGCGAAAAAGCGGTGAATGGGAATAGTAGGTGCGAGGCGACGATCACAGAGAGCCAGGAATAACGAGAAGTCTCTCCGAAAACTGTGAAAGGAAGCATAAATTGAAGTGGATGCAAAACTCCGTAAGCAAACGGAGAGACTTCTCGTTAGGTGAGGACCCGGCATCGAAGCCTATACCGAACCCACCCAGGAGCTGCGAGCGAAAAGGCCTGCTAGCGGATGGCTGATGGCAGATAGCAGATGGCGGATAACGGATGGCCACATTAGCTATCAGCTATTAGCCATCAGCCAACAGCTAGAAAGCCGTTAAGCTTGGCCGGATTCCTCCCGTTATCGCAAGGAACGGTATCCAGCATAACGAAATGTCTCTCCGAAAATATGAGAGCAAGCACAAATAGCAAGGATGCGATACTCCGACAGTAGACGGAGAGACCCCTCGTTTGGAGAGACATTTCGTTATACCGACTGAGTGGGCTCTTATGCAGCCAACTAAGGTGGTACCACGGGGAACGAACACCTCGTCCTTAGGGATGAGGTGTTTTATGTTTTTTGAATAGGAGGAGGACTATGGCTGAGAAGATTACCCCCCGTAGCGAGGACTACTCCCGCTGGTACACTGACGTCGTCCAGCGGGCGGAACTGGCCGACTATGCCCCGGTTAAGGGCTGCATGGTCATCCGCCCCTACGGCTACGCCCTCTGGGAGAACATCCAAGAGGCGCTGGATAGGCGCTTTAAGGCCACAGGGCATGAGAACGCCTACTTCCCCCTCTTCATCCCTCAGAGCTTCATCCAGAAGGAAGCCGAGCACGTGAAGGGCTTCTCCCCGGAGCTGGCGGTGGTGACCCATGGGGGTGGCAAGCCGCTGGAGGAGCCGCTGATCGTGCGCCCCACATCGGAAACGGTCATCGGCCACATGTACGCCCAATGGGTGCGCAGCTGGCGAGACCTGCCCATCCTCATCAACCAGTGGTGCAACGTAGTCCGATGGGAGAAGCGCCCCCGCCTCTTCCTACGAACCACCGAGTTCCTCTGGCAGGAAGGGCACACCGCCCACGCCACGGCTGAGGAGGCCCAGGAGGAGACGCTGCGCATGCTGGAGGTCTATGCCGACTTCGCCGAGACCGATGCCGCCATCCCGGTGATCAAGGGCCGCAAGAGCGAGAGCGAGAAGTTCGCCGGGGCGGTGACCAGCTACACCATCGAGGCGATGATGGGGAACAAGTGGGCCTTGCAGTCAGGAACCTCCCACTTCCTGGGACAGAACTTCGCCAAAGCCTTCGACATCAAATACCTGGACCGTGACAACGAGCTCCAATATTGCTGGACCACAAGCTGGGGGGTATCCACCCGCATGGTAGGGGCGGTGATCATGGCACATGGCGACGACCAAGGCCTGATCCTGCCGCCTAAGCTGGCCCCCATCCAGGTGATCATCGTCCCCATCTGGACGAGCGAAGAGGAGAGGGAACAGGTCCTGGCAGCGATAAAAGGGATCGCCGAGGGCTTCGGCGAGGCGCTGCGCTACAAGGTTGACGACCGCGAGGAGTACTCTCCCGGCTGGAAGTTCAACGAGTGGGAGATGAGAGGCGTGCCCCTGCGAGTGGAGATCGGGCCCAGGGACGTGGCCGAAGGGCAAGCGGTCCTGGCCAGGCGGGACACAGGCGAGAAGGTCATTGTCGCCCAGGATGGTTTAGCCCAACGCATCAACGGCCTCCTGGAGGACATCCAGCGGAGCCTCTTCCAACGGGCGAAGCGCTTCCTCGAGGAGAACTCCTACGAGCTGGAGGACTACGAGGAGTTCAAGCGGATCATCGAGGGTGAAGGCGGCTTCATCTACGCCTACTGGTGCGGCTCGGGCGAGTGCGAGGCGGCCATCAAGGAGGACACCAAAGCCACCATCCGCTGCCTCCCCTTCGACCAGGAGGTAGCCATCGGCAGGTGCATATATTGCGGCAAGGAGGCGAGGGAGAAGGCCGTCTTCGCTAGGGCTTACTGATGCGTTCGCTCTATAAGAGATCCATCGCCGCCTTCTCGTAGAGGAGGGCGAAGTGGTTGATGGGCCCATGGCCATGGCCGATGTCCAGGGAATGCCGCAGGGCCATAGTCACGAATTCCTTGGCTCCCTTCACCGCCTCGCGAACATCCTGCCCCTTGGCCAGCCCAGCGGCGATGGCGGAGGCGAAGGTGCAGCCGGTGCCGTGGTCGTTCTTCGTCTCGACCCGCGGGGCGGTGAACTCGGTGAAATTGTGGCCATCATATAGGATGTCAATGCTCTCTTCCGAGCCGAGGAGGTGTCCACCCTTGACCACCACGTATCTGGCTCCCAGCTCGTGGATGGCCTGGGCAGCCCTCTTCATATCCTCCAGGCCCTCGATGTCTATCCCGGAGAGCACCCTGGCCTCGTGCAGGTTCGGCGTGAGCACCATGGCCAAAGGGATGAGCTCGCTCACCAAGGCATCCCGCGCCTCCTCCCGCAGGAGGGGGGCGCCGCTCTTGGCGACCATCACCGGATCAACCACCAGGTTGGGAAGGCCGTGCTCCCTCACCTTGGCCGCCACCACCGCGATGATCTCCGCGTTGGAGAGCATCCCCGTCTTGACGGCGTCCACCCCGATGTCGCTCACCACGGAGTCTATCTGCAAGCCGACGAAGTCGGCCGGCAGCTCGAAGACCCCCTGCACCCCCACCGTGTTCTGGGCAGTGATGGCGGTGAGGGCGCTCATGCCGTAGACGCCCAGGGCGGCGAAGGTCTTCAGGTCAGCCTGGATCCCGGCCCCGCCGCCTGAATCCGAGCCAGCTATGGTCAAAGCCCTCCTCATCCTCCTACCTCCTGAAGTGATCCCAGCCCATCGCCTCCAAGGGCACCACCCTTCCATCCCCCAGAACCAAGCGCCTCCCCTCGTTGGCAGGGACTATCTCCCCCACGATGGCGACCGGCGTTCCTGTCTCCCCCTCCACAGCAGCAGCCAGCTCCTCCGCCCCCTCCGGCGGGGCGGTGAAGAGCAGCTCATAGTCCTCGCCGCCGAAGATGGCCAACTCCAAAGGGTCCTTGTGGGCCAGCTCGGCTATCCTCCTCGTCGCTGTGGAGATGGGGATCTCAGCCGCCCAGATCCTCGCCCCCACATGGCTGGCTTCGGAGATGCGGGTTATATCGCTGGCCAGGCCATCGCTCAGGTCTATCATGGCGGTGGCTGCCCTCGATTGGGCGATGGCCCTCCCCTCCTTGACGCGAGGGGTCGGGGTGAGATGCGCCTCCATAGCCTTCTTCGCATAGGCTTCCTCACAACTCATGGCTGGATCGAGGAGCAAGACTAGCCCCGCCGCGGAGTCCCCCAACTGGCCGGTGACCAAGATCAGATCTCCAGGCCTGGCCCCGGAGCGCAAGAGCAGCAGGTCTGGCTCCACCTCCCCTATAATGAAAGTGTCAACCATCAACCTATCGGGCATATGGGCCATGCTGCCGCCCACGATATCCACCCCGAAGCGTTCCGTCTCGTCCTTCATCCCCTCGTAGAGGGCATCCACGTACTCCACAGTGGTGTCCAAAGGGAGGCCCAGGGAGACCCAGGCGTGTTTGGGGATGCCTCCCATGGAGGCGATGTCACTCAGGTTTATGGCCATGGACTTCCTGCCCAATTGATAGGGGGTTATCTTATCCCTGATGAAGTGAACGCCCTCCACCTGAATGTCGCAGGTGCCCAGCAGATACCTATCCTCCCTCACGCGGAGGACGGCCGCGTCGTCGCCGATCCCCACTACCACGTCGCCTTCGGTGTAAGCGATGCCCTCGCTTATCCTCCTTATCAGCCCGAACTGCCCGATCTCAGAGATGAGCATATCTATCCTCCTAAGAGCCTATCCGGAAAATCGGCTATCAGACAGCGTCCCCGCTGTAGGACAGAGCGAGGACGCCCTTTCTTAGCACTTTTCGGATAGGCTCTAAAGCCTCTTGGCCTTGGCGGCGCGTATCTTGGAGACCAATTCCCTCGCCGCCTCCTCGATGCCCTCAGCGCTGACCACCGCGGAGACCACGGCTGCCGCATCGGCCCCGGCGGCGATGACCTCCTCCACATTGCTCGCGTTTATGCCGCCGATGGCGATCACCGGGACGCGCACTGCCGCGGCGATGGCCCTCAAGCCCTCCAAGCCAGTGGGGGGAGGGGCATCCGGCTTGGTGGGGGTGGCGAAGACGGGGGAGGCGGAGACGTAATCCGCGCCGTCGGCCTCGGCCTGCACTGCCTCGGCCACACTGCCCGCTGAGACCCCAACAATCTTATCCGGTCCCATCAATTTGCGAGCGAACTTTGCCGGCATATCGTCCTGCCCCACGTGCACCCCGTCCGCCTCCACCACCAGGGCGACATCCACCCGGTCGTTGATGATGAAGGTCACCCCCAGCTCACGGGTGAGTTCCCGCAGCTTCAAGCCGATCTCGACCAATTGCCTTGTCGAGGCTTCCTTGTCTCGGAGTTGAAAGACAGAGGCCCCTCCGGCGATGGCCGCCCGCGCCACCTCCAGGTGGGAGCGGCCCCGGGCTAGCTTGGCATCGGTGATCACGTAAAGGCCCCAATCCAAAGCCTTCATCTCAACACCCCCTTCCTAAAGCTATCCCTCCAGGAAAAACGCTTTGGCGCCTGCCAGGACCTGGTCCGCTGAGAGGTTGTAGAGGCTATCGAAGAGGGCCACCTTGAAGCTCCCCGGCCCCTCGGCCTTGGCCACAGCCAGCTCCGCAGCCAGGCCGAAGCAGACCAGCCCTGCAGTGGCAGCCAGCAGGCGGTCCCGCTCCACCGCGGCGAAGGCGGCGATGGCGGTGGTGGCCATGCACCCTGTGCCGGTGATGGTCTTCAGCATGATGTGGCCGTTGTCCACTGCCACAGCGCGCTCTCCATCGGAGATGATGTCCCTCTTGCCGGTGATGGCCACCGTGGTCTTGAATCTGACGGCCATGCTACGGGCCACCTCGAGGGGGTCCCTCAGCTCCCCGACTGATTCGACCCCCTTCACCTTCCCGCCGATGCCAGCCAGGGCGCCTATCTCGCCCGGATTGCCGCGCAGGACGGCGATGTCGAGCTCCTCCAGCAGGCGCAGGTTGCTCTCGGTGCGCAGGCTCGTAGCCCCCGCCCCTACCGGGTCGAGGACGATGGGGATGCCCAACTCGTTGGCCCTCTTGCCAGCGATGAGCATCGAATCCACCCATTGGGGCGTGAGCGTGCCCGGATTCAACACCAAGGCCCCAGCCATGCCCACCATCTCGGCCACCTCTTCCCTGGCATGGGCCATCACCGGCAGGGCGCCGAGGTGGAGGGTGACGTTGGCTGTGTCGTTCATGACCACGAAGTTGGTTATGTGGTGGAGCAAGGGTTTCTGCCGCCGGATCCTCTCCAGCAGTTCGGCTATCGCCTCGCTTAACTCGCTCAATCCTTCCTCCTTCG
>Ga0315314_1001748_pt1 | contig 18856 bp, 16 predicted proteins | sample TDP9_MG_FD_203631 | JGI IMG/M metagenome (GOLD analysis project Ga0315314, IMG submission 203631) | Freshwater sediment microbial communities from Lake Towuti, South Sulawesi, Indonesia - TDP9 | ecosystem: Environmental > Aquatic > Freshwater > Lake > Sediment | place: Indonesia: South Sulawesi...
AACCCAGGCCGATCGCCGCCGCGCGCGCGAACACAGCCGCCAACTGGAGCAACTCAACCGCGCCCGCGAAGAACTTACCGCGCTTATCGTCCACGATCTGCGCACCCCCCTGGCGGGGGTGCTCAACATATTGCGGCTTATCGCAGAGGAAAGCCTCTCCTGCTTGCCTCCAGAACATGCCCAACTACTAGACATCGCCCTCGCCACGGGAGAGGACATGGCGGGGATGATCGGGGACCTGCTCAGCCTTCATGCCATGCAGGGCGGGAGGCTTGAATTGCATGAAGAGGAGGTGAAGCCGGCAGAGGTTGTCTCGGCGGCAACCCGACAGGTGGAACCGCTCGCCCGCCAGAGAGGGGTAAAGCTCCAGACGCGGACCGCCGAGGGCTTGCCCGCCTTTCGGGGGGATGAAGTGATGATACGGCGGGTGCTCGTGAACCTTCTAGGCAATGCCCTGCGCTTTAGCCCGCGGGACACGGCAATCATGGTTGAAGTCCAGCGCGCGGGAGCGGAGATAGAATTCAGCGTAGCCGACGAAGGCCCAGGGATTTCCGCCCATCTGAAGGAGAGAATCTTTGAGAAATTCGCCGGCGTGAATGAGGAGGCGGGCAAGCATGTCTCCACCGGTCTGGGCCTCGCCTTCGCGAAAATGGCCGTGGAAGCCCACGGCGGCCGCATCCGCGTGGAGAGCCCGTGGAGCGCGCCTTCAAGCGGCGGCCCGCCCCGGGGCAGCCGCTTTTCTTTCACCCTTCCCCTCAGCCGCCGCCCGTGAAAGCAGCCAAGGGAGGGGGGCTAATGAGTATCGTCGGGGCGCGCGCTATCTGCGTCGCAAACCAGACCTGGCCTTCGCTTTCCTCAAACACTCTGGTCTCTATCCGGGGTTGTAAATATATTATGCGAAGTTCAATAAAGGAGGCTTATGGGCCTCCCCTTCAAGATGCTTGCCGGAGCGAGGGCCGAGGTGTTCCGATGGTGTCAACGTTGACGCAGTTGCAAACCGGCTTGACCGTGGGCGCGCGGGAGAGTATAATAGGGATGATTGAGCACACGTCGAAACGAGGCTGACTTATGCGAAAGAGACGCGAATCGCCGATCACACCAGAGGCAGAGGTCTGCCGTGTTCCCTGCTTCAACGAGGCGTTGGTGGCCCGGCTGAGGGCGGCTCTGCCGGCAGATTCGCAGTTGGCCGCAAAAAGCATGACGCTACAGGGACTTGCAGACCGCACCCGCCTCAAGATTCTCTACGCCTTGAGGTCGGGAGAGGAATTGTGCGTCTGCGACCTGGCGCACGTGCTGGGCCTGAGTGTCTCGGCCACCTCCCACCAACTGCGGCTGCTTCGGGTGCTGGGGTTCATTCGCTACCGCAACGATGGGCGGATGGTCTACTACTCTCTGGCAGCGCCTGATTTGCTCGACTGGCTCGAACAAGGGCGGGCGCTGTTGCAGAACCACCGGCCCAGCGTAGAAGCAGTTGGGGGCAGGCGGTGAGGAGATTCGGAGATGATCCGGGTTTGCTTCAAGCCGAGCGCGTTGCTGGCAAAGTGTTGCAACCCCCGTCTTTTTTTGGGGCGTTTGTTTCGATGGTTGCTCATATATGCTCCGCACGAACTCCTCTCCTGGGGCTCGCCACTTTGACCATGATGCTGTTGCTTTGGCCCATCACTGCCTTCGGCGATAGCCTGACCGCGTCAGGCGGACTGGACGCCCACATGGAAATGGGGACGGACGGCGCGGATGCGCGTCTGGAGGGCCTGTTTCTGAACCTGCGCAGGATCGTCTCAGAAAAAGAGGCCGACCGCTGGATTCTCGTCCTGCAAACCGACAGCGGAGAGAACTTCAAGGAGCCTCACCTCTATCAGACCTACGCTCAACTGAAGGGGCCGCTGGGCCAGTGGAACGTGCGGGCGGGTCGCTATATTGTGCCCTTCGGTCTGCTCTCCTCCTATGATACTGAGCGACTGGTGCTGCGCACGATTGAGCCACTGACGATCGGGTTGAAACTGGACGAAGGGGTGCAGGTGCACGGCTTCACTCAACGATTTGACTACGCTTTCTCGCTCACGGAGGGGGTGAAGGAACATAACCCGGTTTTCATCGGGCGCATTGGGAGAGAAGTGGGAGAGGCCGCCTACGGTTGGTCAATCCTGGTGGGCCGACTCCCGGAAACGGCCGGCAAGGAAAGCGTGGAGATCCCGGGGAGCGTGCTGGAGGGAGTTCCTTTCGTGCGGAAGGTGCGGCTCGGGTTTGACTACACGCTCACCTCCGGCCCTGACCTGTGGAGGGCAGAAGTGATCGCAGGAACGGACAACGGACGCGCGGTGGGCGGCGGCTATGCCGAGTTGGAACGAGCACTCAACCCCGAGTGGAGTTTGAACTTCAACGCCGGCTACTGGAGGGGAACCCAGGCGCGCTGGCGTTTGGGCGCGGGTGCAACGCGCAGCCTGGGCGGCGGGCGTTTCGTCCGGGCTGGCCTGATTCACGAAGATGAAAGGGAGGCGCGTGGAAATGCGTTGGTCGTTCAGTATTACTGGGAGTTCTCGCAACTGCGTTAGGCTGCTGATCGGCTTTCTGCTAGCCATTGCCGTTGCGGGCGGGGCGCTGGCGGACGTGTGCGTCTGGCGCGATCCGGAGAAGACGATGAAGATCGTCTTCCCGGAGGCGGCGGATTACAAGACGCTGACCCGCAAGATCTCTGCCGAGTTGCGCAAGGAGATAGAGAAGCGGCTGAGCGCGGAACTCGACCCATCAGAGCGCAAGGAGTGGGCATCTTACAGGATCGTCGGGAAAGGGGGAAAGGAGTTAGGACGCATTATCGCCTGCGCCCAGAAGGGAGAGTACGGGGTCATTGAGACCATCATGGGCGTTACGCCGGACGGCAAGGTGAAAGGCGTCTACATCCAGCGCTCACGGGAGCGGGTGAACAAGCAATTGAAGTCCCGCGAGTTCCTCGGACAGTTCAAGGACAAGACAGTAAACGATCCCCTGAGGATCGGCAAGGACATAAAGGGCATACCCGGCGGCGAGAAAGCGGCGGAAGCCGTCGCCTTCGCCGTCTGCAAGATGCTGGTGCTCTACGACAAGTTGAAATAGCCAGCAAACTCATTCCATTGGACAGAAAGGAGGCGAAAACACATGAAACGATTGATTGCGGTCGCAGCGCTTTTGGTACTTGTGGCCCTCGCGGTTCTCTGGCTTGGCGGCCACGGAAAGAAGGGCGCGGAAGTGTTCGGCGAGCCGGTTGCGCCGCAGGCTATCGTCGCGAGAATCCAGGATATCGTCCAGAACCAGCAGGCATATCGCGACAAGATCGTCGTTGCGGAAGGGCGGATCGGAGCAGTGGGCTGCCTGGACTGCGGCGGGGTGATCGTGACCGACAAGACCTGGCGGCTGCCCGTTGAACCTGAGGACCCCAGCAAGTTCCGCATCCCGGTCAAGAGGGGCGCACCGATCAAGGTCTGGGGCGTCGTCCATGTTGAGGGTGCGGAGGAGGGCAGCAGGGAAACAGCCGAGACGGAGAGTGAGAAACACGAAGCCGAGCAGGCGGAACTGAGCCTGGTAGAGATCAAGGCAACGGGGGTGGAGATCAGATGAACTTCCTCTCCCTGTGCTGGAAGAACCTGAAGCGGCGCAAGACGCGCACGACGCTCACCATATTGGGCGTTGCCATCGCCGCCGCCTGCCTGTTCTCCATTCTGTCCTTCGACACAGGGTATCGGCGGGCGCTGGCCGAGGAGATGAAGCGGTCCGGCGCCCACCTCTATGTCTCCACCGAGGGTTGCCCGCTGGAAGCGGCGTCGCTGATTCTTCACGGTGGGGAAATCCCGAAGTTCCTGCCCGAAGAACGGCTGGAGCAAGTGCGTCAGATTCCCGGCGTTCACGCTGCCGCCGGGATGCTGATTTTCGGCGTTCCCAACCCGAATATCGGCAACAAGATTGACCTGTTCTATGGGGTCACGCCCGACATGGTTGACCTTCGCCCCTACTGGAAAATCGCTGGGCGCTTCCCCTCCAACGACAACGAGATCCTGCTCGGCGCAGAAGTGGCGAAGGTGGAGAAGCGCAGCGTCGGCGACAAGATGTATTTCGAGGGGCTGGACAAAGAGTTCGTCGTCTCCGGCATTCTGGAGCGCACCGGCACGCAGGACGACGGCTTCTACTTCCTGAACCTGAAGACCGCGCAGCGACTCTTTCACAAGCCCGACGCTCTCACCACCGTCCCCGTCGGGGTGGAGAACCTCGACAGACTCGGCGAGGTGGAGAAACGCATCAAGGCGCGGCTGCCCGATGTTTATGTCGTCACCGAGAAGCAGATGACCAGCACGATTCAGCAGTTCGTGGGCGGGAGCAAGACCCTGATCGCCTCGGTCACCCTGATAGCGGTGCTGGTGAGCCTGCTGGGTGTGCTCAACACGGTGCTCATGTCGGTGTTCGAGATGATGCGGGAGTTCGGCTACATGCGCTGCGTCGGGGCCATGCGGCGGCACATCTTCCGCATCGTGCTCACAGAGACGCTGCTGATATGCGGCGTTGGCGGCCTGGCCGGCGGATTGCTTGGCCTGCTGTTCTCTTCCGCGACGGACAGGTTTCTTCGCGTGCTTCTGCCCTACGCGCCGGCAGGGCGGCTGTTGAGCATCGAGCCGATGGTGTTCGTGCTGGCGGTGCTTATCGCGGTGTTCATGGGAGCGGTGGCAGGCGTTTATCCTGCCTTCAGAGCCGCAGCCGTTTCCCCGATGGAGGCGGTGAGAAATGAGTAGCCCTGTGGTGAGCGAAGCCGAACCAGTCCTGGAACTGGAACAGGTGACCAAGGTCTACCAGCGCGGCAAGGAGGCGGTGCACGCGCTGGACGGCGTGACGCTTCAGGTTGAAAAGGGTGAGTTCGTGGCAGTGGTCGGGCCCTCGGGAAGCGGCAAGAGCACCCTGCTCTACCTGATGGGCTGCATGGACAGGCCTACCAGCGGGCAGGTCAAGATCGGAGGAAAAGTCGTGAACGGACTGGTCGATGAACAGTTGGCCAGGCTGCGGCAGCAACACATCGGCTTCGTGTTTCAGCAGTTCTTCCTGTTGCCCACCCTGACCGCGCTGGAGAATGTGCTGCTGCCAACCCTATTCTCCGGCAAGCGCGCCGAGGGAGGCCAACTGCTTGCCCTGGTGGGCCTGGAAGGACGGGATGACCATCTGCCGGGCGAACTGTCGGGCGGAGAAATGCAGCGCGTCGCGGTGGCCCGGGCGCTGGTGAACCAGCCGCAGGTCCTGCTCGCCGACGAGCCCACGGGAAACCTGGACACCCAGAGCGCCAGGAGCATCTTTGACCTGTTCTCGCGCCTGTCGCAAGGGGGACTGACCGTCGTCGTGGTGACGCACAACGAGGAACTTGCTTCCCTCGCAGATCGGATCGTGAGATTGAGGGACGGCAAGATTGTGGACGGAGCGCACGAATGACATGCGGCGCGTGCGGCTGAAGGTGCTGCCGGTCGCCGACGCGCCAAAGCCGCTAGGGACTCCGCCGAAGCGGCTACGTCCCTCTCGCAAAGGCGGATGGCGACGGCGCGAGGAATTGCTGTGGCGAAGACTGCAAATAGCGAACGCCTGAGGCCTGGGACGGGGCCGGCCCTGCTGACCCTGCGGATCGAGGGGATGGACTGCGCCGACTGTGCGGCACGCATTGAGGATCGCCTGCGGAGCTTGCCAGGTGTGGCGCGCATCGCGGTGTATTTTGCGGCCGGAAAGGCAGCGGTTCATTATGACCCGGCTGTCTGCCAGCCCGACGATGTGCTGAAGGCGCTAGCAGCCCTGGGATGCCGAGCAGCGCCGGCCACCGGGGTAGCGGGAGAGCGTCACCAGCCGAGCCGATTGGCAGACCTGATCCGGTTCGCCTTCATGGGCGTGATTGCCCTGTTGGCGCTGGCGCTTTCCCCCGACTTGCGGCGAAACCCCGACCCGGCCTTCGCCTTTCCCCATCAGCCTCGGCCAACCATTCATCCAGCTTTGCTTCGAGCGCTTGCTCCACTGCCTGGTTGATAGCCAGGGTTGCGCCCGCGCAATTCCAACAGAACTCGTTCGGGTAAACGCGCAGCTCTGGCAAATTTCGCACAATGTTCCGGCGGAGTGTCCCCTCCTTTACGTTCCCCACTGGTGGGGGGCGGGACACAGTGTGCGCGCCACACCAATACTGGGAGCCGTCTGGCAGCACGAAGGCCTGGCATGGCCCTACATAGCAGCGGTCGCATAGTGCGAGCCTGGAATAGACCCCAGCAGCAGCGAGTTCGCAGCAGTCTTCTAAAGACCCCCGGTATTTCACCCGCAGGTAGGGATTCGTGAATACTCCATGTTCCTCCAGTGTTACTCGTTCCTCGGGCGGGATGCCCAGCGCTTCCTGATAGCGTGTCCATATAGCACCCGCCTGCCCCCACACTTCGGTAAAGAAACAGAAGAATGCATCTTTGCTGGGCCGCAGGTGCGCGTTCTCCTGCCCGCCCACGGGGATCGCATGTATGAGGAAGTCGGAGAAGTTCGCATCCTGCTTGATGGGAACCTCTATGCGCTCGGAGCGTGCCTTCTTGATCTCCAGCAGGAATCCTAATAGCCGAGGAAAATGAAAAAGGTTCCGATGGGTCAGCACACAGTTTATGTGTACTTTCGGGTGCTCCGCCTGCAGGACCTCCCGCGCAATCTGCAAGTTAGCGATGCCCTGCAAGATAGCATCATACCACCCGCGCGCTCCGCAGAGTTCGTCTTGAACCTCGCGATCAGGTGTATCCAGGGAGATGTGCACTTTGGATAGTCCCATCTGCACCAGCCTCAGCGCCACCGCAGGGCTGATCAGAGTAGCATTCGTGTTCAGGTTTACTGCGCAGCCGTGCTGGACTGCGAATCGGATTAGACCCTCTTCTCCCCACACCTGTTCTCCGAGCAGCAGTGGCTCGCCACCTGTCAGATAGACATAAGGCCTTTCATCACCTTGTTGCGGGAGAGCCCCGGCGATGACCTCCTTCCATCCCCCCAGATTCAGTGCTCCCTGCACCTGTTGCTGATTGCAGTAGAGGCAGCGCGGCTCAAAGTTGCACTCCATGGAGAGATTCAGCCCGAGAAAAGACAACCCTTCGCGCTCTTCTCCTGCCTGCTCCGGCCAGGAGGAAAGAGCCTCCAATAGCACTTCCCGCCGCCTTTCCCCAGCCGCGATGCGGGCTCTCACCTTTTCCCCATTGGCAGCAATTAGGCGTGTGGTCGGCGCGGCAAAAGGGGACGGCGTGCTCGGTGGTTGGCGAACCTGCCGGCGCGCCTCGCCCAGATCCCCCAGTTCAGCAAGCGCTTCTCTCCACTGCGGACTGCCGAAAGTGGCCGCCAATTCTGTTCGCCGCTTGGGCTGATAGTTGATGAGTTCAATCATGCTGTAGCAATGCGCCACTTCCGTTAGTGCCGGCTCAACTGAGCGGTCGCGCTACCGATTGCGATCTCAGATAATCTAGCAGTGTAGCTGGGCCGAGGACGCCGCCGCCCAAGCCGCTCAAGTTGTGACCACCGTAAGGAACGCCGTGGACAAAGACATTGTGCGCGTTGATCCAACTGTTGGCTGCAACGAGAGCTTCGGCCACGCGATTGGCGCGACCCAAATCACGACTCCAAATGCTATTGGCCAAACCGTAGGGTGAGCGATTCACCAAGTCTATCGCTTCCTTCTCCCCCTTGAACGGCATCAGGTAGGCTACTGGACCAAAAATCTCTTCTCTCGCACAAACGTTATCAGGTGAACCCGTTAGCAAAGCGGGCCTGACATAGTAGCCTCCCCTATGCTTTGGCACGGTCATCACTCCCCCCTTCAGCAAGGCTTTCGCGCCCTCCTTTTCGCCTCGCTCCAGATAGCCCAGAATGCGCTGCCTTTGTTTCTCGCTAACTGCAGGACCCATCTCGGTGTCGGGATCAAGTCCGTGTCCGATTTTCTTTGCCTTCAGGCCCGAGATCGCCTGCTTCACAAAACGGTTCCAGAGGCTTTCGTGAATCAGCCAACGCGTGGCGGTGCAGCAGACCTGACCGGTGTTGAGAGTGAGCGCATCAACGAGCCTATCTACAGTAGAACTCACATCTACATCCTCAAAGATGACGGCCGCACCTTTGCCACCCAGCTCCAACTTCACCGGCACCAGATTACGCCCACACGCTTCACCTACCATTCTCCCCACCTCCGGCGATCCCGTAAACGACATCCGCTTTATGCGAGGATGTCGCGCTAAGGCTGCACCTGCGGTCTCTCCCAATCCGGTAACGACATTGATGACCCCCTTGGGGATCCCGGCTTTCTCCGCTAATTTTGCTATGTATAGTGTGCTAAGCGGAGTGTCTTCAGCAGGTTTAATGACCACAGTGTTACCGGCAGCCAACGCTGGCGCGATGCCCCAACCTACCAAAAGAGCAGGGAAATTCCACGGGAAAATAAAGGCGCAAACGCCATACGGGGAGCGAACCGTGCGTGCTTCGTGCTTTGCTACCGCGATCGCTTCGCGAGCGCGTGTATGAACCGAGAGATCGGCATAGTAGCGAAGAGTTTGGGCCAAATTGGGGATGTCAAAACCCGCTGCCTGCGCCAACGGCTTCCCTACATCTAAACACTCTATCTGAGCCAGGAGGTCGGTATGTTTGTCCACCAGATCGGCCAGACGATGAAGAATCACTGCGCGATCATTCGCCGGCATGGTGGCCCATCCGCTTCTGCGGAAGGCCGCTTCTGCCGCTCCGACCGCGGCGTCTATATCTTCTGCTTCGCTTGCTGGGAAAGTCGCCAGGATTGTGCCGTTGCCTGGATCGCGAGTCTCCAGATGTCCTCGCTTAACTGCCTCCACCCACTCTCCGCCGATGAACATTTTCAAAGGCTTAGTTCCTAAGAATTTCTTAACTTCGGGAAGTAGTTTCATCGCAAACCTCCAATGATTCTGATTTCCTTAGGTGTCAATCCATCAACTCACCATCATCTCGCTGACCAGCCAATGCATTATATCACAAGGGTAATAAGTCATGGGTCAAAGTTGGAAGATCAGACAAAGGATGACTTGGGCTGATAGACTGGAATGACATATGGCCCTTCTGGAATAACTGCTACGCGACGCTCCCCAGAGCTTTCCACGCTTCGACAAATGGCTTTTTCCGGATGTAATATCTACTGGGATGATCTGATATCCTAAGCCTATCGACAGGTTCTCTTTTCCAGCCTTTCTTTGGCCCACACCCACCATCATTGCCGCCGAGCGCACCGGCCGCATCTGCTATGGTATGGACCTGGAGCCCCGCTACTGTGATGTGATCCTGCGCCGCGGGGAAGAGTTCAGCGGCCAAGCCGCGAGGAAATTTGTCCGCCGAGGCGAAGATAAAGACGGACAAGATAGATTCCGCCCTGTTGGCGCAACTTTTGCGGGCGAACCTGATACCTGCCGCCTATGTGCCAGGTCCCATTACTCGGCAGCAGCGCCGAAGGCTGCGCCAGCGAGTGTTTCTGGCGCGCGTCTGTAGCATGCTGAAGAACCGCCTGCATGTGGAGGTGAGGTGGATGAGAAAGGCCTTCTTTCGGTCTGCGGTGGATGTGGAGGTGCAGGAGGTGCAGGTTCCTGAGCCTGGGGAGGATGAGGTCTTGGTGGAGGTGAAGGCGTGTGCGATTTGCGCCTCGGATGAAGAGGCGGCCGCGATCACTGGTAATCCGGGCCATGAAGTTGCCGGGGTGATAAGACGGGTCGGCAAGAAGGTGGAAGCAGTAGTGCCGGGTGATGAGGTGACGATCTACTGGCGGCTTGGCTGCGGAGACTGCGGGGCCTGCCAGAGAGGCTATGAGGTGCATTGTGCAAATCCTCCCTTTACCCTCTGGGGAGGTTACGCCGACTATGTGGTGGCGCCAGCATCCGCTTGCCTGCCGCTGCCGGAAGGGTTGGGATTTCGCCAGGGTTCACTGCTTACCGATACCGTCGGCACACCACTTTCCGCGGTGGAAGCAGCCCAGGTAAATGATGCAGTGGTAGTTGTGCTAGGGTGCGGGCCGCTGGGCCTGGCCTCCATTCAGTTGGCGAAAGGGGCGGGAGCCAGAATGATCATCGGCCTAGACCCGATTCCCTTCCGCAGAGAGAAGGCAAGAGCGTGTGGGGCAGATGAGGTAATAGATCCAATCAACACTGACCCCATAGTGGCCGTCAAAGCACCAGTTGGTCCGATGGGGATAGATGCCTGCATTTGCACGATTCGCGACCAAAAGGCCATCCAGCAAGCGATAGAGGCACTTGCCCCAGGAGGGAGATTCATCACCATCGCGGGTCATCCCAAATCAATTCCCATGAACCGTCTCTTTTGCAACACCTGGTATTTCAAGCGGGAGCGCTACCCGGAAATTGCCCGCCTCGCCGCAAGCGGAAAAGTCAAACTTGAGCCACTTATCACTCACACATTCCCACTGGAACAGGTTGCCGAGGCCTTCCGCGTCAGATTCCAGCAGCGGGAGAAATCGCTGAAGGTTATCGTAGAGCCATGAAGTGCAGGGCAGCGCGATACATGGCATTGATGTTCTCCATCGGGGAGCCGGGGGCAATATTGGCCCCATCCTGGACGATATAGCCGGCATGAGGGGCGAAGATTTCCAGGCACTCCAGGGTTTCGCGAAATACCTGCTCTGGAGTGCCGCGGTGGATGATGACGGGATTGATATTTCCGCTTATTGCCGCCTTCCCCCCGAAATGCTGTGCTACCAGCCTCCGGTTGGTCTGGTGGCCAAAGGCAAAAAAGCAATCCGGACGAATCTCCTCCGCGAAGATTTCTAAAAGATGATCCGCCTTTGCATCACAATGCAGCCAGCAGGGCCGGCCCAGGGCCTGGAGAAAGCGAAAGTTATAGGGGAGAACAAACTCGCGGTAATCCCGGGGAGAGAGAACTCCCGCGGAATCATCACATAAATAGGTGGTGCCCCGGGAGAGGCCGCCCTGTTGGCGCAGGGCGAGGGCGAGTTGGACGGATTTCTCCAACACGATCTCCATCAAATCCTTGACAAAGCCGGGGTTTTCCTTGATATCCAGGTAAATCTGCGGCCCCCGCAGGTCGGCGGCAAGGGTGAAAACGGCGGTAGAGCCAAGATAGGGTTTCATTTCTCGGGCAGGATAGATGACTTCTCCATCGGCAAAGCGCAGGGGATAATCTTCCGCCAGGGCCTGCATCCGGCCCCGCATCTGGGACTCGTAGCGGATGGCCTCATTGTCCAGTATATCCCGGCGGCGGAGGCCTTCTAAATCCTCAGGGCCTTTCAGCGGGTGGGACTTGATCCAGGGATGGTCGGCATCAAAGGCGAGTTCACACCCCAGGGCCCAGGCCGCGCCATGGTGTTGGAGATCAACTATTACATGCAGGCTCGTCTCATCGGTGTAAATATTCTCAAAAAGCCACTTCTTCCAGCGCAGTTGGGTGGAAAGCATCAACTCCGGATTGGAGAAATAGTCCTGGTAAGAGATGCCGAAAAGATGAAGCCAGTAACGGCAGAGGAAAATGGGCCATAGTGGAGGGCGATCCACCGGCTGGAGAGCCAGGGCCTTGGCCAGCCGTGCGGCGCGCTGGCGAAGTTCGGCGTAGTCAACTTCAATCCGAATTTCTGGCATCCTGCCCTCCTGGCAGTTTTATGCGGCGACCAGAATTTACGCTTTCCCAGGCGGCTTCCGCAATTCGCAGTGCTTCCGCGCCATCCTCCAGCCCTGGCTCCGGCTGCTGTCCTCTCAGCACACACTGGACAAAATGAGCAAGTTCCTGGCGATACCCGCTCGTCCCCAGCCCCTCCGGGACAGAGACATAGGTGCCGGTGCGCTCCCAGCCCTGCAAGAATCCGCTGGTGACAGTCTCTGCGGACTCCGGGCGCTCTCCCGCTGCCCATCTGGCCTCAGCAGGATAATAGCGAAGACGCAGTTGGTCTTCTGCCTCCAGAAAGTGCCCATCTCCGGTGAGGGTGAGCCGTTCGTGCAGGCCGTGCCAGGTCTCCAGGGAGTTGATATTGAGAAGGGCAAGAGCACCATTATGACATTCCAGGGTGATGGCGAAGCCAAAACGGGCTTCCTCCGTCTGCCGCCAACGAGCATAGACTGCCACTACTTCTCCCGCAAGATAGCGCACTAGGTCAAACATGTGGCTAGCAACCCCGATGAGAAAACTGAGCGGAGTTGACAGCCCCCACATTTGCGGCGTCCAGGAGCCACAGGTGAACCTGATTTCAATTAGGGTGATGGGGCCGAACCCGGTTCGGCGGCTGATCCGCTTTGCAATCTGATAGCAAGGAGAATGGCGGCGGCAGAAGGCCACCATGGCCAGCCGGCCAGTCTGGCGGGCGGAGTGGGCGAGTTGTCGCGCCTGCGCGAAGGTGGGCGCGGGCGGCTTTTCCACAAAAAGATGCAGCCCCGCTTCCAGACAGCGCTGGCCCACTTCAAAATGCATCTGCGGCGGGCCTACCACAAAGGCAGCATCAAGGGATTCGCCCGCCAGCATTGCCTCTATATCGGTGTAGCAGCGTTCTGCGCCAAAAGTGCGCGCCCCCCACTGTGCTCGCTCCTGGTTTCGGTCACAAACCGCCACCAGTTCCACTTCGGGAATGTAGGCCAAAGCCGGATAGAGGCATTGACTGGCATGGGGGCCGCAGCCGATAAACCCACAGCGCAGTTTTCTCTTTCCCTCTTGCTCCACCTCGCCTCCTTCCCATCGCCACTGGCACTATCCTATGTGCCCTTGGGGATGCCGCTCCAGCACCTGCGGATCATGAAAGGGAAGCAGGATGTCGGCGCACTGGCGGAGGCGGCGCATCCCTTGAACGCATTCATGCAGATTGTAGAAGATTCCCGGGGGAATCCCCTCCTCCAGATTGCGATAGTGCATTACCAAATCAGAAGTGAGCAGGGCTTTCCCCGCGGCAGTGTCCACGGCCACCGCCTGGGAGCACGGGGTATGCCCTCCCACCCAGAAAACCTTCAGGCCGGGAAGCAATTCCACCTCATTTTCCGCCAGGATCAGCCGTTCTTTTCGGCTGGCCAGCCACTCCAGCGCGCTGCGGGGGAAGACCGGGTCGGGGAAAATCTCCGGGTCAGGATTTCGCCCCACGAGGCCCCAGCCGCGTTGAGCAATGACGAATTTCGCCCGCGGGAAAAGAGAAACATTGATACAGTGATCATAGTGAAGGTGGCTGAGGATGACATAATCTATCTCCCCAGGTTTCACGCCTCTGGCAGCGAGGGCACTGATAGTGTCCTCGCCTGCCTTCACCGGAAAGCAACCCATGAGCATTTGCTCCTCTCCGCTTGGCTGCCCCATGCCGGTGTCAACGAGGAGAAGGTGAGAGTCGCTTTGCAAAAGCCAGAAATAGACCGCCATGGGGATAGGCTCTGATGAGCCGGAGAGATGAAATACATAAAAATGAGGGATAATGAACCGGCTTACTTCAATTGCCTGTATGCGATACAGAGACATTCTCCTCCTCCAGGCGGTAGTCCTGCACCAGTTTGGAAATGGCCTCTACAAGAGCGAAGTCCCCATTGGCCGGCATGTCATCGGCCATTCCCAGCACGAAGCCCTCCCAGGGCTTGGCGCTGCCAAGCACTCTGCGGACATACTCACATACCGTTGCCTCGCTTGTGCCTTCACACAATAGCGGCCCCGGCACCCCTCCCCAAACGGCCACTTGACCTCTCAGGGCGAAGCGGATTTCCTCCATGGAACAGTCTCCCCAGGGAGAAGGGGTGGCGGCCTCAATATAATCCAGGCCGGTTTCGGGGAGGAGAGGAAGAAGGCTGCGGAGACGGCCGTCATAATGGGAGCCGTAGAGTTTTCCGGCACGATGAAGAATAGAGGCCACTTCCTGGCAGAAAGGAATGATATAGCGGCGATACAGTTCAGGGGAGGTGATGGAACCATCCATGTTATCCCCGGCCTCCACCACGGGCATAGAAAGACGAGCAATTTGCCGATAGGCCTCCAGGTGCTTTTCGGCCATCAACTCCAGCAGGGCTTCCACTTCCCGGGGATGATCGTGAAGCAAAGCAAACGCGTTCTGCACCCCGGCATCGACCACTACGAACTGCTGAAAAGGGGCGCGCGGAGCAATAATGACCACCTGTCCGTCATCTCCCATGGCGGCCTGGCGAGACAGATAATCCTCCTCTGTGAAGGAGTATTGCATTGCCTCTATGAGATAGCGCGCCACTGGCAAATCCTCCGGGCTTTTGATGAGATGCTCCTTGAGAAAGCGCGCCCGGGTAGAATCACTGGCGATTTGGTGTCTCGTCCAGGCCTTGCCCACCGCAGTTTCATACACGGTGTAGATGCTGTCACTTTGCTGGTATTCTTGCCGGCCGACTCCCGGCCTTTCCCCCTCCATCATATACACCCGATGCCAGAGGGTGGCCCCCAACTGGCGGATGATGTCATAGTATTCCAGGCCCTTGAGATGGGCAGGAAGGGTCCCCCATTGCAGGGCATATTGATGCCACCAGTCAAAGCGCGGCGCCCACACTATTTGCGGGGGCTGACCTCCACGAAGGGCTAAAAGCAGCATCTCTCGCTTGCTCATTGTGCCCCCCGCCAGTCAATCGCCATGCTGAGGAAGTCGTGTTCTTTGGCAAGCATACGCCGATAGGCCTCTGGCGCTTCGGAGGCAGGGCAGATGTGATTGATAAGTGGCCGCAGATGCAGTTTTCTCTGGCAGAGAAGTTGGAGGGTTGTCTGGAGCCTCGGCCGGGTGGCGCCACTGGGATTGTAAAAGCAGACTTCTTTTATATGCGCGGCCGGCAGGTCTATGCTTATCCGCTGGGGATACCAGCCTAGCAGCACTATACGGCCTCGCGCCCTCACTAGAGAAAGCGCCTGGTCTATATTCTCTTCCCGGCCCACTGATTCCACCACCACATCGGCCAGCCGGCCCTCCTCTTTCAGCACCTTTTCTATCTCACCTTCTCCAAGCGCCACATCCGCACTCCAGCGTTGGGCAAGTTCCACTTTCTCTGGATGACGGTCAATTAGTATCACCCTCGCGCCTCGCAGGCGGGCACACTGAGCCGTCATTTGGCCGATTATTCCCCCTCCGATGACCACCACTAGTTCGCCGGGGCGAATATCGGGATACTCCGCCGCATTATAGCCCACCTGGGCCACCGCCAGGGCCGCCGCCTCCAGGGGGTCAACTTCTTCTGGCAGAGGCAGACACCATCCCTGCGTATTTCCTACTCCCCAGGCGGCGTGCGCGCCCCACATGCTGATGGGCCGCTCCAGCCGGCCGATCCCAAGGAAAACTCGCTTGCCAGGTTGATAACCCTCCACCTCTTTTCCTATTCGCTCTATCACCCCCACATTCTGATAGCCCGGCACCAGAGGAAAACCCGGAGCCTCTTGGGGAGTGGGAAATCGCCCCGTGCACACCCAGCGCTCTGTGCCTACACTTGCCACGGAGAATTCCACTCTTCCCAGCACTTCCCGCGGGCCCAATTCCGGCAGCAGGGCCTCTCCCTGCGTGGGCTTGCCAGGCTCAGTTATCACCAGGGCCGAAGTCTCCATGGTATTACCTCTCTCTTCTATCACGCTTGTTGAATTCTCTCAGCGCCTCTACCAAGGTGCGGTTGCCGGCAATATCATAAACAGAACCGGGCGCTTTCCATACCAGCGGGCAGACAATTTTCGCATGGTAAACATCAAAGGTCAGGTGCAGCAAGTCCAGAATTTGCTCTTTCGTAAAACTCACATTTGCCACATTTGGGTCTTCTCCTGCCGCGGTGAGGGAGCCCGGATTGAACTGCATGATCCCCCAGTTGAGGTCACTTTTTCGCTGGGGATTCACTATCTGATAAAGCATGTCCCAGATATAACGGGTGAATTCATAATCTGAGCGCTGGCCGCTGAAGTCCCGCATCCCATAGAGGCTGGAAATGCCCGGCTGTGCCCCTTTGGCAAACATGGAAGCCACGCTCACCGCAGCATAGGGGTCGTGGCCCAGGCTGGCGAGATATTGGTGGGTATAAATCTTTTCCGGCGGAATGCGGCGGAAGCGGGCTGGGGCTGCAGCCTGCACTTCGCCAACCCAATCCACCGTGTCCTGCACATAATTCTCCACCTGGCGAAAGCGAAAATAGAGCCAGAAATCCGACCAACTGCCCATATTCTCCTCCACGCTCGGCCGATAGCGATAGGGCCGAAACCGATCCCACTCTGCCTGCGGCTGGCCCAAATCGGGCCGGCTCCCTTGGCCCCGGGGAGGGTCAATCTCCTCAAAGGAGCGGAAAAGGGTCCCAAACTGAGCATTGAGGGCCCCGATGGTTGGAAAATGCTGCCGACAGAACTGGCGAAACTCCTCCAGGGAGGCCTCTTCATAGCCCCCCAGCAGGTCATAGTCGGGGAACTTGCGCGGAGGAAATTTGACAGGATAAGAGATCTCCGGATCGGTAGATAGGCCCACTACCAGATGGCCATACTGGGGGTCATTGAGAAATTCCAGGATTAGCGCCACCGCCTGCTGGAGGTTGCGCTTGCGGTAGCGGCGCACCTCCTGGGCCAGCCGCGACATGGAAAGCCAGGTGAGTTCCAGCGCTCCTGCCAGGACAAGTTGTTCCACCGCGCTGCCATTATTGTAGAGCATGCGGTTCTCGGATTTGCTCCACAGCCGGGCAAAAAGGGGCGAATAGTTCCACGAGCCCGGGGTATGTCCGCCTCCCCAGGAGTGGCCGTGCAGAAAGAAAAAGATAGGAGAATTGGTGGCCTTTGCCCATTCCCATGCCTTTCGCAGTTCTGTTGGGTCATAGGCGAAATCCTCTCCCTCTCCCCGCACTTGGCTCATAAAGTATGCCGCCGCCGTCAGCCCCACCTGAAGCCGGGCCGCGTCAGGCTCATCCGCGCCCAACATGCCCCGCATCTCTTTCAGGTCTTCCAGGCTGGAGATGCCGGTGATAAGCAGATATTGGTCTTTTCCGTCGCGCTCTTTTTTCTCAATTGTCACTGAGTTCTCTCCTTGCTTGCATGTTGCCATTACAAAGAACAGGATTCCAGCCAAGGCCAGGCCCCGGCCGACTTTCCTGGTGGAGTTCATCTCTACCTCCATAGGCTCAATAAAGCCTGGTTCCAACAGCAAAGCCGATGGTGATAAGCAATACTCCCAGCAGGGCCTCACCCGCGATGAGGCCCAGGAAAAAGGGCAGCGCCTCCTGATAAAGCCGCAGCCCTCCATAGCGCAGAAGAAGGGCCTTCACCAGCCAGGTGAGGAAAATCCCCCCCAGGGCCCCATCAATGGCATAGCCGCTGGCCACCGGATAGGCTACTGGATGCAGGGGAAAAGAGGGAAGACTAAATTTCAGCCAGGAAAGCAGCAGCATGGTTGCCAGGCCCGCACCGATGGCAATTGAGGCCTCCCGATTGGGGCCCGTGGGCAGGGACAACCAGGTTCCCAAGCGGTTATAGGACTCCCAGGCCGGATAAATTACCCAGGGGTGTATCTTGGCGGTGCCAAGCCCGGCACGGTAGACAAAAAAGAGAAAGGAGAAAAAGAAAACCGGGACCGCTACAAGCGTGGTCAACATCATCACCCCGGCCATCCGCGTCAGGCTCACTCCGGCGCGCTCCGCCAGCCGCAGCCCCTCCAGTTGCACCGGCAGGGGATTGGCCCGCTGGGTGCGGACGAACCAATAAAAAAGGCTGTGCAAACTCAAATCCCGTGCCCCAAGCCGCCGTGTTCCCAACAGCCGGGAAAGCAGCGCCAGAGGCTCTGCCAGAAACATCTCATGGGAAGGAGGCCCAGCCTGCACCCGCATTCTGGCGACGGCAATGCTGACCGCGAAGAAGAAAGCAAAGAAAGTCAGCCCCATCCACCATGACGCCCCCGCTCGATGGCAGAAATATCCGATAAAGACCAGGCCCACCAACCCTCCACAAAGGGCCCAGCGAGAGATGTTGGCTCCTTCTCCCCCAAGCCCCCGGCCAAAAGCCTCTCTCAGCCGTCCAAGAAGATAGCGCCGATCCATCCACAGCACGATCAAGGCCAGCCCCAGTAGGCCGCCCATGGACTGTTCGTTGATATAAGGGGCCTCATAGTGAACACTGGTTGTCCAGCCATACTGCACCGCAACCATGCCCTGCGCCTTCCAGAAAAGATTGAAAACCCACAGCGAAAAGGCCAGATCAAGAGGCATGAGAAAACACAGCCCCAGCAAGTAAGGGCTCCAACTGACATTCAAATAGCGTATCCCGCTCCAGGGAGGATGGAAGTAAACAAAAGGGCTGAAATCCATCCCCATTGGAATCGCCGGCAGGCTGGGAAAGACTGCCCCCAGCCCGTTCAGCAGCACTACTCCGGCGGAAAGCCCGAAGCCCAGCCGAAAAGCCGCCTTTCTCCAGATAGGGTCCTCTACCCGGGCGAGTTCCAGGGGTAGAATAGTGAGGGGGAAAGGCAATTTCTCCTCTGTGGACCAGCGCCTCCACAACAAAAGACCAAAGGAGAGCAGAACCAGGCAGAGGGCCACCCCAAATCCGCTCCACCAGGCCAGGGGAGCCAGCCAGACTCCCAGATGAGACCACAGTGAGGAGTCCCCTTCGTAAAATCCTTTCAAGGCCTCGGGCTGTTGAACCGTCAGCCAACTGGGCAGATACTCCTTCAGCACATCCCCCCATCGCAACCTCACCCCGGGAGCCCAGAAGCCATAGGTAATCAGGCTGGGGAGATAAAATAGGAAGTCCATCGCCCCCAGGGTGGTCGCCAGGAGAAGCATCATATAAATTACCAGAAGTTCGCTCCGGCGGAAGGCAAGGCAGGGAAATCGCCTCCCGAGCCAGGCATTGGCCAGGGTGAAGAGGACCAACAGACAAACCGGAGCCGGGGAAATGGTGAGCACTG
>Ga0315314_1001749_pt1 | contig 18854 bp, 13 predicted proteins | sample TDP9_MG_FD_203631 | JGI IMG/M metagenome (GOLD analysis project Ga0315314, IMG submission 203631) | Freshwater sediment microbial communities from Lake Towuti, South Sulawesi, Indonesia - TDP9 | ecosystem: Environmental > Aquatic > Freshwater > Lake > Sediment | place: Indonesia: South Sulawesi...
CCGGGGTTGCAGCTCTCATATGGAGCCAGTACCCCGAAATGACTTTGAATGAGGTGCGAAACCATTTGAAATTCACAGCCGACGACCTTGGATCTCCAGGGTTCGATGAGTACTACGGATATGGGAGAATTAACGCTTTAAAAGCCGTGCATCCACCGCCCACCCACGATCTGTTAATCCTTTCACAGAAGACGCCGTTCCTTGTCGAACTCGGCAGCGAGGCCAGAATCAACACTACCGTTTTCAACTATGGAACGAGTAACGAGACAAACGTAGTGGTTCAGCTTCTAGCCAATGGTAGCCTCGTCGATTCATATACCATACCGCAGATTTCAACGGGTGCTTCGGAGACCGTCCACCTCTCATGGACTCCACCCGTTGATGCGATCTACAATATAACATCCTACATCGTACCAGTACCCTATGAGAACAACACGGCAAACAACGCTGCCTCGGCATTGATGCGGGCCTGTATCCCAGTGAATGTCCTTTGGGACGATGTACACGACGGTGATGGAGACTCGCTCCTAGGAAACTACTTCTCCCTCTACAAAACCCTGAGCCTTCAAGGCTACGCGGTGACCGAGCTCACGAGTGGATCCTTCAACTCAACGGTTCTTTCGGATTATAGCATTCTCGTCTTGATAGATCCGGAAATCAACTTTTCCCCCTCAGAGATCGATGATATCCAAAGCTGGGTGGATTCCGGAGGCAAGCTGCTGGTTATTCCGGATGCAGGTTGGCCCTCCACGTTGAATAGCTTACTAGCTCCTTATGGCATACAGGTAACCCTAGGACGTTCAGGGGGCGGAGTTACAAACGACATCGCCTACCACCCCATCACAGAGAACGTGGAATCCATCTATTACAGTGCGGCGTATGACCTTGATTTCGATCCTCCGTATGCAATGGAATTGGCTTGGACGACCGAGTCATATGCACTCCTGTCAATCTCAAACAGAGTAGTAGTACTGTCAGACAGCAACATTATGGACAACTATGGCCTCGGGAAGTCGGATAACGAGAAACTCATGGTAAACATCTTCAACCTGATTGGGGTAAGGTGCGAACATGATCTCAGTGTTTCATTGGATGCACCGGCTCTGCTTTCTCCCGGAGAATCTTCCCAGTTAAACGCTAGCGTTTACAATCTTGGTTTACGCAACGAGACTGACGTAGAGCTGGCTCTCTACATAGATGGCTCTATGGTTAAGTCTACCTTGATTCCGAACATGGTGAATGGCTCCTCCTACACATTTAGCTATGTTTGGACGCCCTTGGATGAAGGTATCTATAACCTTACGGTATATTCTCCACCTGTCGCTGGCGAGAACGTGACGGTGAACAACGCATACTCCTTTGTCGTTCGGTCAGTCGTGGTTCCCGAGATGTATGTAGCCCTGTTTAAAAATGTTGACCCTTGGGGCGATGCAACAAATGAAGAAGTGCTCTCGTTTTACGGTATACCTTACGAAGTCTACTCTTCAAACGACTTCGGCTCAGTAGATTTAGACACGTTTGATAAAGTGATCATTGCTTCGGATCAAGACCAGTCGTTCTACGATGAGATAAATGACTATGCGTGGTGGTTTGAAGACTATGTAGCACGGGGGGGTCTGCTGGAGATACATGCCGCAGACGAAGGTTGGCACGGTGGCCATTGGACAGGACCTCTTCCAGGTGGCCTAGGATGGACGTACTCTGCTTCGGACTATGTTTCCATCGTTAATGTAACACATCCGGTGGTGACTAGGCCATTCCTGATCACCGATGATGAACTCGATGGCTGGCGCTCGTCGGTGCATGGATACTTCGATACTTTTCCAGAGTGGTCTCGAATCGTCATTAATGTAGACTCCACAAGCCTACCCGCATACCTAGAGTTCAGCTATGGTAAAGGAACCATCGTAGCCTCCTCACAGACCCTAGAATGGGCCTACTCTCACAGATACAGCAACATTTTGGAAAACAGCATCCTATATAAACCGGAAGTACGCTCATTTACTCACGAGCTTCATGTCTCCTTAAAATCTCTGAACCTTCTTCTCGGAGAGTCCTCTCAAATAGTCGCTACAGTGTACAACCTTGGCTTGTACAACGAGACCGGCGTAGAGCTATTCCTGTTAGTTAATGGTATGGAAATCAGCTCACTCACGATCCCTCAACTAGACAACGGCACTTCCCAGTCTATCAGCTATTTGTGGACCCCAACCGCCACAGGATGGTACAATGTGACAGCCTACGCTCCACCAGTACCAGGCGAAGACTTCGCTGTAAACAACATTGCTACAAAGTTGACCGCTGTTGCTAACGTCCTCGTCTACACAGACGATGCATATACGACCTCATCTCAGAGGTACCCTATTGTCGCGTTGGATAACCTAGGAATCCCATATGTGCATTACGCTGATGACTACTCAGGGTTCGGCACGGCGCTTACAAGTTACCCTTGGGGTTTGGTGATTGTTAGCCACAACAACTGGTATGCCGTCGGGAACTATTGGAACGAACTAGAAGCATACGTGCTTGAAGGGGGTCGTCTCATCTTAAGCACATTCGATGTCGATGGGTCTCATTCCGAGTCGACAACTCTATGGAGCACACTTGGAGCCGAGTGGGTTTCAGACATTTCTTCCCCTGAGCCTGTTTATCGATGGGCTCCGACACACCTGATATTCACGATCCCTAACGAAGTTGGAGACTTCACATCTTACTCTGAAGGATATCTCGACGATGGGGACCGCATCAGAGCCACGACAGGAACAGCCATAGCAGGTTTCACGACAACGCCGACTGAAAACTGCGCCGCTATCGTAGTGGGTAATAGTGCTAGAACCCTGTTGATGAGTTTTATTCTAAGCGAGTTCCGCGGCGACGAAGATGCTGACAGAAAACTTGACGCAGTTGAACTATGGGAAAACGCTATCGCATACATATCCGCCCCTCTTGAACATAACCTACTGGTGACTTTGCAGGCTCCTGCATACCTCAAACCTCGTGATTCTGCGCTGCTGAACGCCACAGTGTACAATATCGGTTTGAACAATGAGACCGATGTCTTCCTCTCTCTCCTAGTCAACGGTACAGTGGTCAACTCGGCATCTATTCCTAAGTTGGTAAACGGTACCCATTATACACTCAGCTACCTATGGAGTCCGACTTTAGAGGGATTATGTAATGTGACAGCCTACGCCCCACCGGTACTTGGCGAAGATGCAACCACCAATAATCTCGCTAGCAAAATGGTTTACGTCGGCGAGAAGGTTGCATTGATCTCCTACTACTCGGTGCTAACCGAGGTCACAGACATCCTAGATTCTATGGGGGTCATCTACGACATATACAACTACAACTACGCCAACCTCTACACCGAGAACCTCAGCCTGCTCCTCGACTACGGGACAGTGATATACAGCAACTGTTACGGATTGACCTCGAACGAGTATACGACCCTCCAGTCATACCTTTCATCAGGCGGCAACCTACTCGTCACCGGCGTCAATTCCCTCATCTGGGATCCGCTTCTTGCTGAACTGGTATGTTCATCCTCCTACGGCGACAACATGGACGAGCCAGACCTATACGTGACTGACGCGTCCCACCCGATCATGGATGGCCCCTACGGAAGCTTCCCTGAGGGCTACCACGTTTCTGGGCTGTACAACGACTGCGACGCAGCTGAGGCCGATACTTCGCGGGGCGCGGTGACTGTGGCCGAGCTTGCGGATGGATACGACAAGATTATAGCGACATACATCGCCCCCGGCAAAGTGGTCTATTGGAACGGAAAGGGTCCTGGTGATTGGACGGACAACGCTGACTGCGAAGCCATGCTCAAGAACACATTAAGGTGGTTTGAGACGCGGTACGAGCATGACCTCGCCGTCTCGCTTGAGATGCCTATGTATCTTCTGCCTGGTGATAGCTGTCTATTAAACGTGACCGTCTCCAACTATGGGTTGGAGGACGAGAGCGATGTGGCGGTTCAGCTCCTCGTGAACGGAACCGCTGTCCTGAGCGAGGTCATACCTGTATTAGTGTGTGGAACTTCGACGACACTCTCGCATAGTTGGACACCAGTGCTTGGCCAGTACAATGTCACGGCTTACGTTCAACCGGTCTCGGACGAGAACTACACAGGCAACAATCGCGCCTCCGAGTGGGTGGATGTGTCTACAAGCCCGAGGCACTTCGGCGATATCGTCGTCGCCTTCGAAGAGGTTCTCATAATCGAGGATGTATACTTCACTCAGACGGGAAACATATTCGTCCGAGACCACGCTGCGCTTGTGGTGAGGAATGCGACGCTGGACCTGAACCAAACGAATTGGTGTCAGTATCAGATCTCGGTCAGCGGCTCAGCCGTGTTGAGGATCGAGGACGGGTTCATCGTCTCCAATGCATTCTTCTACACCCGACTGGAAGGCTCGGCGGAGGGGTGGCTGAACTCGACGTACTTCGGCTACGACTGGTCGATCCCCCCAACCAGCCCCATAGGCTACATCTATGCGGAGGACGACGCCGTTCTAACAGCCTCCAACTCCACTTTCTATGGTCTCATCTGCTACGGTGACTCCGTGGTGTCTGTCTACGACTCCACTATAAACTATTTATACTGCTCTGGTTACGCGGTGGTGTCGGTGGCTGAAAGCAACATTACTTGGCAGCTCTATGTCAGCAACTGGGACAGCACCAATGTATCCCTCACCGCATCCACCGTAGGATACTTGAGTATAGGCTTCGCAAGCTCCTCCAGGGCTTCCCTAACCGGTCTCAATCCTGGGCATATTGGATTTTGGAGCATCCACGTGAACGGGACGGTGAGCGGCGTCAACTGGAACCTGACGCTTGTGGATACCGAGGTCACGCAAGGCTGGGATCTAAGCTGCTACAGTGACTCGGAGGTCTCGGTTTCCGACTCCACCCTCGGCTACCTTATCTGCTTCGGTGACTCTGTGTTGTCCGTCTACGACTCCACTATAAACTATTTATACTGCTACTATGGCTCGGTGGTATCAATTTCCAAGACCACCGTATATGGTCTTGGATGTTATTATTTCACAGGTCTCCTGTTCTTCGACGAAACCCTTGTAGATGGATGGTGGTACATCTACTATTCCCAGTTTTACATCGGGGGTCGCATAAACCTCACAGATATCGACCTATACTTTATGGATAGCAATGTGACGCGCAACTACACAGTCGAGGTGACGAGTGTTATGGGTCACCCCATATCCGATGTCTCATTGGCCTTGTATGACGAGGATGATGTGCTGGTCTGGAGCAGTGTTACGGATGAGCTGGGCGCCGCCTCTTTCAACGTGACCTACACGGATGGGAACTACGCGTCTACCCTCAGCCTTGAGGCTATGAAGGGAGGCGCCTCAACGACGGGGGACTTAACGCTGACATCGTGCACGCCCCTCAAGATCCTTCTATCTCCCTGCGTGCATTTGGAGTCCCAAGAAGATACTGGTGCAACCACAAATCTAGGAACCATAACCTTTGATGGCACGTCATACGGTCTTCCAGACGACGTTCCCAAAGCGGCTGGAAGCTATTCTGCTGAGTACTTTGCTGATGCCAGCTACGTGTTTGATCATTGGGAGACAACTGGAGGAGTCTCTGTATCCGTTGCCACTGATAACCCAGTAAGCGTCACTCTTAGTGGGGATGGAACCCTCAAAGCCGTGTATATAGAGGTGGCCGAATGGGATGTTGTTTTGACCGCTACGAAGGAGGGCTACAGTGACTTGTCTGAGTTTGGAGTGAGGAGCAACGCTACCGGGGGCTTTGATCAAGCCCACGACGAGCTTGATCCTCCCGCGCCTCCCATTGGCGTTGTTAGCTATTTCTGGTACCCTGACAACCCGAGTTCACCCGTAGACCTGCGAAAGCTTAGCACCAGTAAGATACCTCCATCCCAACTGATGACTTGGACGTACAAGGTGAAGCCCGTGGGTATTGATGGAACAATGAAGATAAGTTGGAATGCGAGCGAGATAGCGACTATTCCTTCGGAGTATGGTGTCTATCTTCTGGATTCAGCTGGATATGTGGTAGCAGACATGCGCGTGGTCACCGAACACTCTTTCGCTGCAGAGTTAGATACTATGTACACATTCACGATTAGAGTTGTGTATGGCTGTGACTTTGAGCTTCACCTTTCTGCAGGTTGGAACATGGTCAGCTTCCCCTGCCTTCCGAGAGACGACCACAGCTTCTCCAATATCCTTGGCGACATTGGCTTCTATCAGGTGCTTACGTGGAATGGCACAAGCTACATAGCGCCTACGACTGCAGAAGCTGGTCGCGGTTACTGGATACTAGTATTGGAAGACACGACAGTGAATGTCACAAGTGGCGACCCAGTAGAACGCTTCGAGTTCGACCTTCCAGCAGGTTGGAGCATGATCGGTTCCATCATCACCTACACAGTAGATGCCGACCGCGTCTTTCCAGGATGGTATCAACTACTGACCTGGGATGGCACAAGCTACGTTTCCACAACCGCAATAGACCCTGGTAAGGGATATTGGGTCTGCATTCTGGAAGAAACACACATTGTAGTCGATGAATCATGTCGCATGCTCGGTCAAAAAGTCTCTGCCCCTCAAAATACAGCGAAAACAGCATCAAACAGCTGGGACGTTCAATTAACAGCGAGCTTGAGCGGCTACAGTGATGTCTCGATTTGCGGCGTGAAGGAGAACGCAACAGAGGGCTTTGACATCGACTACGACCAGTTGGATCCACCCGCGCCACCCACAGGGGTGGTCAGCTACTTCTACTACCCGAATAATCCATCCTCACCTGTCGACCTGCGCAAGTTGAGTTCAAGCTTCATTCCTCCCGCGGATGTCCTTACCTGGGATTACATGGTGTACGCCGTGGGCATTGATGGGACCATGACCATAAGCTGGGACACGTCTCAGGTAGAAGCCATACCCAGCCAATACGTGGTGCAACTGCTAAACTCCTCAGACGGAACCGCGTTAGTCGACATGCGATCCGCGTCCTCATACAGTTTTGCCGTTAACTCTGAAACCATGTACAGTTTCACAATCAAAGTGTGGAATGTACCTGACTTTGGTATGTCAGCTGACCCAGCATCCCTAACCTTTACTAAGCCGTTCTTCATGAAACTTCAGAAGGTGACGATTAACGTCACATCCATGTTTAACTTCAGCTCACCCGTGGACCTGTCCGCCACCTGGATTGGGACTAAACCCGAAGGGATAATATACTTTTTCAGCGAAACCTCGGTCATACCTCCGAGCGGAGGCAACGTGACCACAACACTAGTCGTAATCGCTTTCTTTACGGTCCCTCCTGGATCGTATGCCTTACGCGTAACTGGTACCAGCGGCGAACAAACTCATTATGTCAATATAACGATAAACATCTCATAAGCAGTTTAAGCGATGTTAGAAGGTTTCAGAGCTTAACCTCGAATGAACGTGGACTTTAGCCTGAAAACATCTTTGTACAAGTCATCGTCATGCTTCCCTACAATCAAAGAGGTGGAAAGGGGATTGGAAGCCGGTCCATGAGCACTGGTCACGTTTCCCTATGGACTGGAAGCATCCTCTAAAGTGCTCTTTTGTAGGCTTCAGCCATTTTCGTCGATTTTGCGTCCAAGCCAGCACAATTCAAGTCGATATTTAGAAGGAAAAATGGGGAAGATGAATACTTACGCCCATCCAGAAAAGAGAAAGGTATTTTTCACACCCTTCATTCATTTTGATGGAGGATGGAGGTGTAAATGCCCTACTGTCCCGAGTGCGGCGGCGAGATGCAGTACATTTCGGTTACCAAACGCTACGCTTGTAAGAGCTGTGGCCTCACACTCACGCATCAAGAGCTCATAGAACTAAGACAGCAACTTCGACCAAGACCCGAATCGGAAGAGGAAGAGCGCGGGAAGCAACGAAAAGAGTACTTGCAATGGTGGTTGTCCAGCAAGAAGAAGAAATAAATCGAGTATTCGACGGCGAAGATTAGCCTTATGTTGGCTTCTTAACGGCTTAGAGAGTATGGTTCTTAATTTAAAGACATGATTATGCGAAGTTTAATATTTAGTGATATTTTAAATTTTGATATATTTCTGAAAAGTTAATAACCGAATATAACTATTCATGGTTCTCAAAGTTGAGGGTATCGCCTCGCTCCTAACCACGCAAGATGGCTCACTTAATTCTGCACAGGCATTAATTAGATCGGAGGCAGATAGCTCTCTATCCTTCGATCAATACGTCTTTCACTATGCCATTTCCGTAGAAGCGAAGTTTATTAAAGCTAAATCTGTAATGGAGTGTAGAGTTTCATGACTGTGGAAGAATACGGCTGAGGTGGAAAGAGGTCTGAAAGGAGGGAGTTTATGAGCCAGGTCGTGTGCGAAATAATCACCGTGGGAAATGAGCTCCTTATCGGAAAAACGTTAAACACGAACGCCCATTGGTTGGCAAAACGAATAACGGTTCTAGGAGGCAGCGTTGCAAGGATTACCGTAGTCAGAGACGATGTCAGCGAAATAGCATCATCCGTAAAAGAAGCCTTGCAGAGAAAAAATAGTTTCATAATCACCAGCGGTGGGCTCGGTCCAACCTTCGACGATAAGACGCTTGAGGGGATCGCCCATGCCCTAGGCGTTGAATTAAAGGTTCACGATGAAGCCTTGAAGATGGTAAGAGAGAAGTATAAAAAGTACGTGGAGGAAAGGCGCATGGAAAAAGTTGAACTGACGCCTCACCGTTTAAAGATGGCTAAGCTTCCTGAGGGTGCTCACCCCCTGCCGAATCCCGTTGGAACGGCTCCTGGTATGGTCTTTAAACGCGAGGAAACAACCATGGTTGCGCTTCCCGGAGTGCCTCAGGAGATGGAGGCAATTTTCGAGGAATCCGTCACGCCTCTTCTGCAGAGAGAGACCGGAAAATTTACCTTCTTTGAATCCAGCATAGACGCATTCGGAGTCGGAGAGTCCAGCATCGCTCCGCTCGTCGATCGGGTCATGCACGAAAACCCTTACGTGTACATAAAGTCTCACCCAAAGACTGGGGAAAAGGTCTACCATGTGGAGCTACACTTCTCCACCACAGCAGAAGACTCAACGGTGGCTGAGAGCCGCGTCGGCAAGGCTTTGGTTCAGCTCTCAGAACTAATTCAAGAAATTGGTGGAAAAACGAAGCCAGCGAAGCCTGAGTGAATCGAGGAAAGCGTCATAAAACATCTTAGGGACGCATTAGGCCATCATTCATCACGGGCAATTAATCGAGAAACATTTTTCGCGACCGACTGCCGCGACGGGCTTGGCGCTAGCTACTCTGAAAAAATATTATGGTTCCAACACCTCACACACAGGTAAACCACCGCAACAATTTTATCAGAGTCGAAACTCGATACAGATGTGAGTGTCTCCATGTTCACCGTTTTTGTAATCGGGACGGCTGGCTCTGGAAAATCCCTCCTTACAGCCAGTTTCGCCGAGTGGCTGAAAATCTTGAAACAGGACGTGATAACCGTGAACTTGGATCCGGGAGCCATCACCCTGCCCTACGTGCCTGACGTGGACGTTCGGGACTACGTCAAGATAGAGGATCTCATGGAACGGTATGGACTCGGACCAAATGGAGCCTTGATAATGGCGGCGGATCTAATCGCGGATCAAACGGAGCTTCTCACCAGCGATATTGAAGGCTTTAGGCCTGATTTGACCCTTGTAGACACCTCGGGGCAGATGGAGCTCTTCGCCTTCAGAGCGAGCGGACCCTACATCGCGAGCGAGCTAACCAAGGAGCCCAAGGCCATCATATACCTTTTCGACTCGGTTTTCTCTGCCAACCCCCTAAACTATGTTTCCAACATGTTCCTCTCAGCAGCCGTTTACAACCGTTTCTTCACCCCTCAGGTGTATGTGCTCTCAAAGTGCGATCTGCTCCCCGCCGAGCACGTAAACCGCGTGGTAGACTGGTCTGCCAAGCCTAAGACGCTGGAGATGGCCATCGAGGAAGAGCTGAGCGGAACCAGACGCCTGCTTAGCCGAAACACGATGCACGCCATCCTACAGCTTGGATTGAGTTTTCTCCTGATACCCGTCTCCGCGAAAACGAAAGAGGGGTTCATAAACCTCAATTCGGCGTTGGAACGCGTGTTTACTGGGGGAGAAAAGTTCACTGATTAGCCTCTTGACAGGTTGGTTCCACTAAAAAACCTCTTTAAAGATGCTTTGAAGGCCATCTCAGAAAAACGGAAACAAAGATTCTAGCCATGGTTATCTGCTATAAAAGTCCAGGCAGCTGCTAACGCTCCATACTCCGCTTCTTCCGAACCATCCGCGCTTCCTATGACAACAACATCACCTTCCTCTAACCTCAGCTGCTCAACGATCTGAAGAAAAACCGCTGGAAAGTCTTGGGCCACATTTTCGCTGACCTTAGGTAGGACGAGTTTGCCGCTCTTGAAAACGAGGGTGGTCGCTCCCTTCGCTCCCACCTTGATCGCAGCGTCCCGTTGCTCCATTCCGGATACCACCTTGCTCCCGAGACCTTTGATATGAAAGGCAACATTGTAGGGCGCAAGGGTCAGTTCGCTTCTATCCAGCCTAGCCCTTCCCCGAAAGATCGATTGGATACTTCTCCACAGTTCTTGCCCCCCCTCAGTGAGGGAACAACCTTTTTTGGATACGACAACTAGCTCGGCTTCCCTCAACCTATCGATCAGCGTACGTGTCGCTCCCTCACCGATTTTCAGCTCCTCAGCGAGCCTTCCCCTACCTATCGAATATTCCCTTGCGATCAACTCTAAAGCCTTAAGCAGGTGGAAAACCGAGAAGGAGGGAGAAGGCCCAGGAGCCTTCCCTTCCACCAAGCCCTCTAGGAGCCTCTTCAACCCTTCAACTCTCCGCAACACAACAACATCTATCAAACCAGCAATTTTAACTTATCAACCATTTAAGCCCTCAGCCCAGCCTTCGCATATATAATATTTAAGTATGAAACCTCCAATCCAATAGTGAAAAGGGCCCGTAGCTCAGTCAGGAAGGGCCAAGGCTGCTTGGCTCCCAAAGCATCGGTGAGAAGCAGATGAAAGCCACCGTTCTGCCTCTCGACGAAGCTTTTACCTGCTGGAAGACACCCGAGGGTCGGGGGTTCAATTCCCCCCGGGCCCGCCAATTTTTTCTCCCTCCGCATCGCTTCCAAGCGAGGGCGTATCGCCTCTTTAGGCATCCATGGAATATTGCATACAGGTTTTAAATGGTGTGGAGCGTCCAACATGAATCCTTAAACACCTTCTTTGAAGGCCGTTAGACAGCTAAATCATTAAACATAGAATCCTTAACGGCAAAAGACGAACCCGACTCGCTTATAGAACCGCACAGTACCAAGGACTATTCAGATTAAAAAGGCTGTTTCCCAAGTGCACAAAAAGAAGCGTGTGCATAATTGTTTTAAGTTTTCGACATGAATAATTTCGGTGGTGAAAACAAAATGGATGCTCCAGTTAAAGCATATTTTTTGGCTATCGTGAAGAGAGGAACCGAACACGAAGTTGCTGAAAAACTTAGGAGGATCGAGGGAGTCGCTGAGGCTCTTGTCATCTACGGTCTGTGGGACATCGTGGTGCGGATAGAAACAGAAAGCCTAGGGAAACTTGACGCCATAGTTACGGACATGCGCAAAATCAAAGGAATAATGCGGACAACCACGCTCGTTGGCGCCTGAAAAGCTCGTGTCCAAACTGGTTTGGCGATTGAAGTGAGGAGCCCATTTCAGCATCGATGGATTATGCTAACCTTGGCTTTTCTCACGGCTTTTGAGCTCCACTTTCTTCTCTTTTCTTTTTCGCAGCTTGTCTCAGGTATGAGGTTAGAAATGGGGTTGTCCCACGCTCAGGCAAATTATGTCTTCGCAATGTGCATCTTACCTCTAATATTGTCACGCATCCCTTGGGGCCTGTTAAGCGATCGAATAGGGTCTGTAGCAACGCTGAGGCTGGCGATGGCGTTTATAGGAATCTTTGGATTTTTAAGAGGTTTCGCCGTTAACTATGAGACTCTCTTAATCTTTCAATTGCTCCTAGGAGTTGGATTCGCAGCGATCTTGCCCACATTGCCTAAGCTTGTGGACGCATGGTTCCAGAAAGAGGCGGGGTTGGCTACAGGTGTTTATGTGATGGGTTTTCCAGTCGGAGACATGGCAACGCTAATCCTAACTCCACTTGTTCTAGGATCAGTCCACAATTGGAGAAACGTCTTCATCGCCTACGGAATCTTGGGATTAATTCTGGCCGCTCTGTGGTGGACGGTGGCTAAAGAGCCTGCAAGAAATAGGGAAGTTTTGGCACGTGAGGCGGCTCTGAATACGCTATTGAAAGAAGATGTTGTCAGCTTGCTCCGGGCGAAGGAAGTTTGGATTCTAACTGGATTGTGCATAAGCGCCATGGGGTGCTACGACACGCTCGTTGCGTCGCTTCCAGACATGCTTAAGCTTGAAGGCATTCCACCCGAAACCGCGGGAGCGATGGCCTCCATGTTGCCCTTGGGATTCCTGTTAGCGGGTCCAACCGTGGGTTCATTGTCTGATCAAATAGGTTTGAGGAGGCCCTTCCTGTTGATTCTAGGGCTCATTAGCGGTCCCGCTATTGTAGCGATAGCGTTGTCTTCAAACATTTTCGTGTGGGTTGCCATCTTTTTGACCGGTTTCTCCACTGCGGGAATCATAACTCTGGTCCTCATCATACCCACCGAGCTTCCGGAAATGGCTCGCCTCGTAGCAAGCTCCGTTGGGTTAATATCTTCCTTCGGCAACATCGGCCCCTTTCTCTTTCCAATAGCGGTTGGATATCTGAAAGATATAACTGGATCCTTTCTTCCAGCCATGGTTACGCTCGCTGTCATAGCCGAGATGACGCTGATATTAGGGATATTGATGAGGGAAACAGGAAGAAAGCGGTATCCCACAAACTGTAGGGCACCAAGAGTGAAACGGTCATGAAAATAAGAAGCTTTCTGATGCTTTCGGCTGTCGTTTTTCTCTGGGGATCCTCTTTCGCACTGCTTAAACTGGGACTAGAGGAGATATCGCCCATCAGCTTGGCGTTTTTGCGTTTTTTGCTCGCACTGCCGTTCTTTGCTGCCTTTGCCTATTTTCAGGACAAACAGGTTTTTGACAGGTCTATTTTCGGAGATTGGAAGGTTCTCGTGATATTGGGCTTGACGGGCGTAACTCTTTACCACACATTCCAGAACGTGGGACTACGATTTACGACCGCTTCAAATTCCAGCTTGATAATTTCGGCGAACCCGGTCTTCATCGCCCTATTGGCCCATTTTTATTTAAAGGAGGAGATGACATGGAAACAAGTTTTTGGTGTAGTTCTAGCCTTTTTCGGCGTCATCCTAATCATAGGACCGTTAAGATTAGCGTTTAACCCTCTGGGAGCGATCGGGGATCTGCTTTCTCTCGGCGCCGGGCTCTCTTGGTCCTTTTACTCCGTGTTCGGCAAGAGGGTTCTGTCAAAGTATGGCGCTCAAAGGGTAACCATGTTTTCAATGATCTTTGGAACGTTGTTCTTATTTCCAATCCTACTTGTTTCGGAAAAACCAGCGCTACCAACATCAATTTGGCTTTGGTTTCTGCTGCTAGTCCTAAGCCTGCTCTGCTCAGGCGTGGCTTATCTTTTCTGGTACAAAGCCTTAGAAGACGTTTCGCCGACAAAAGCTGGGGTTTTCCTTTTCTTTTTGCCCATCGTCTCGGTTTCAGCTGCCCACCTGATCTTGTTGGAGCCTTTAGATGTCTTCTTCGCGATGGGAGCCCTTTTCGTCACGCTGGGAGTAATCATAACGCAACGAAGCTAACTCTGCAGACGAAGTTGTGTTTGTCATTCAACCCCCTTCACTTAGCCATCAAAAGGCTTTTTTAAATAAAAAATTGCTAAATACATAGTCGATAGAGTTGTTAACGAAGCTTAAGCAAAGGGTTCAGGTCTGGATAGCCGCGGAAGCAGAGATGGCTCATAGAGCAGGCTTGACCCCAAACCAGGTGAGCGCCATCGGAATTATAACCTCGATTCTCTCCGCGTTCACGTACTGGAAATGGCGGGTTCACCCAGTCCTAACGGTGTTGGCCCCCCTCCTGCTCCTAGCTTCAGGCTTTTGCGACGCGTTGGACGGCGCGTTGGCAAGAGTCCGCGGAAGAGCCACAGCCTTCGGCGGCTTCATGGATTCTCTGCTGGATAGGTATGCGGACGCCGCTGTCTTGATAGGCATAATCCTTGGGGGGCTATGCGATCCCCTTTTGGGCTTTGCCGCGTTGGTAGGCTCCCTTCTGGTGAGCTACGCTCGTGCCCGTGCCGAGGCGGAAAGGGTGAAGATGGAGACAGTTGGCATAGCGGAACGCGCCGAGCGGTTAATCATATTGTTAGCGACGAGTTTTCTCAGCATCGTTTGGTCTGATGCCATACGTTGGGGCGTGGCGGCTTTAGCTGTTCTCACGAACATAACCGTTCTTCAGCGCGTGATCTATTTCCACAGAGTGACGCGACAAAAGGGATTGAGCGCGGAGGTTTAGAATCGTCTTCTTACGCGCAGCTTTCGCTCGTCTCGCGCCCGCACTTTCACGACGCCGCGATGCACCGCGCATGAAACGCAATAGTATCTTGTGTCAATAGTGCTGGGTAAATACGCACCCTTCTGGCGAAGCTCCCTCGCCAACGCAGCGTCCACCACGGATATCCGGCGAGAAACCTTCTTGGCTTTGTCTCTGGGAACGAGCTCGCCGCATTGGCTGCATTGAACCAAAGAGCCTTTACCCTTGTCACCCTTCGATCTTCCTCGACTTTTCCGTTTTATCGGCACGGTTACTCATTCCCCTCTAGTCCAATGTGCAAGCTGGCTTATAACCACTCGCTCGATTGAGCGTTATAAGCTCGGCGCTTTCCATAGATTATGACTACGCTAGAGTCGGCGAAGGTTCATCACCAACCCGTCGAGAAAAGTTTAATCACACAGTTTAAGCATTAATAGAGAGCCATGTTCGACCTAGTCACCGTTGGTCACTTCGCAATCGATTTAATACTCTCGTCAAGAATCGCCGAGCCTAAGCCTACTCTAGGCGGGCCTCCAACTTATGTGTCGTTGGCTGCTAAAAGGTTGAACGCAGAAGTTTCGGTGGTTTCCAAAGTTGGGGAAGACTTCCCTGATGAGTACGTCGCATGGCTTGAGGGCAACGGTGTCGATCTATCCGGACTTAAGCGAGTAAAAGGCGCGCTAAGCACACGGTACGTCCTGAAATATAGAGACGAAAAGCGGCGGCTCCAGTTGAAGAGTCGAGCCCCACCTATTTGCCCGAGCGACGTACAGGATTCGTTGAAAGCCAGGGCGATTCATGTGGCACCCATAGCCGATGAAATCTCAACAGATGTCGTAAACAAACTGCGAGCCTCGACGCCTATCTTGTCGCTCGACCCGCAGGGGTTTGTGCGAAGCACGGATGAGGAGGGCAACGTGCGCCTGAAACGATGGGACAAACCCGAGGTTTTTCAGCAAATCGACGTTTACAAATCGTCTTTAAACGAGATCAGGATGGCGACTGGAATAAAAAACGCCGAGTTGGCCATGAGAAAAATTCACGATCGTGGGGCGAGGATAGTCATCGTCACGAGGGGAGTCGAAGGATCTCTACTGCTTTTTGACGGAGAATTTTGCAGGGTTCCTGCCTGCAAGTCCAGGGTCGTTAAAGACCCCACGGGCGCAGGCGACGCTTTCACAGGGGCCTTCTTGGCCGAATACGTTCGAAGGAAAGACCCCGAATGGTGTGCGTGCGTGGGTTCAGCCGCCGCGTCCTTCGTCGTCGAGGGCATAGGACCCGCCGTTTTCGGAGGAAAGGAGGAAACCTACGGTAGAGCCACCGAAATCTATGAAAGGGACTTAAGGAGTTAACTGCTCATAACTGATTGGAGGATTGCCTGTTGGGTCGAGTCGCGAAGGGCGTAAAGTGCAGCGTGGCTGGCTGTGAAAACGAAGCGATCCGTTCGCTTCCAACGGAAAAAGTGACCTCTGCCGGGTTGAAAGTGGGAAGTTCCAGACGGGCATACTTATGCAAGAACCATTATAAAGAGTTCAAGAAGGGAACAAGGAAAGAGAGAATGCTGGAAAAATGGAGACACAGAGCATAGAACTTAAGCGATGTAAGCACAAGACTAAGGGATTTCTGGAATTCGTGCCTGCACAAAGGAGGATATCAAGAAATTTTTTAAGTATGGGTGGTTTTATCGAGGGTGTAAAAATAGGTAGAGGCAGTCCTTACTATCATGGTCTAGCCAAGCAAGCGCTCCTGAAGGCGTTTCTCGAATATCAAAATAAAAACAAAAAAGTCGCCATGTCGTTAAGACAATGATCTAAATTCTTTCCAATTGCGAAAATTTAGAAATAACTTCCAAATATACATATAAAGGAAAGATAAATAATGTCGCTAAAGAACATGTCTGAAAATCAAACAAATTAAGAAGGACTCATGTAGGGGTGAGTGGATGAGAATCTTGCAGCTGCACTCGGATTTTATTGAGTATGAATTAATAAAAAAGGAAATTGTGAATGCTGAAGAATGCGAAGAGAGGAAACAAAGACTAGAAGAAGTGGTTGTTCTGTTTACTTGCGTAGAAGCAGGAGACAATGAAGAAACGGCCAAAAAAGCAGTAGATGAAGTAAAATCTAGTCTTGAAAAAATCAAAGTAAACAAGATTTTGATCTACCCATATGCTCATTTAAGTAATAATTTGGCGAGACCGGATGAAGCGTTGAGAATAATTAAAGGGATGGAAAATTATGCGAAAAAGCTGGGGATAGAAGCCTACAGGGCCTTGTTTGGTTGGAATAAATCGTTCTTGGTTTCAATAAAGGGGCATCCCTTGGCTGAGCAGTTCAGGGTGATCTCGCCGACTGAGGTCAAGGAAATGGAAAAGGTTCCGGAGGCTTTGAAGGCTGAAGAAACATTGAGGTCCTCATGGTTTGTCATGCAACCGGACGGAAAATTGATTCCGATCGAAGAATTTGGTTTTACCGGGCACGAGATGCTTGAGAAGTTTGCAAAGTATGAAATCAGTAAAACTAGGGCCGTTCAACAGGTTCCACCACACGTAAAACTGATGAAAAAGCTGGAAATCGCCGGCTACGAGTCTGGGAGCGACCTAGGCAGCTTCAGGTGGTACCCCAAGGGGAGGCTGATGAAATCGTTGTTGGAGCAGTTCGTTACGCAGAAAGTGATTGAATATGGGGCCATGGAAGTGGAAACCCCCATCATGTACGACTTCAACCACCCGAGCCTAGCCAAATATTTGTCCAGGTTTCCAGCGAGACAATATGTGCTGGAATCCGAGGGCAAGCATCTCTTTCTGAGGTTCAGCGCCTGTTTTGGCCAGTTTCTTATGGCTCACGACGCCCAGATATCTTATCGGCAACTCCCCCTGAAGCTCTATGAGTTGACGAAATACAGCTTCAGAAGAGAGAAGAGCGGTGAACTGGCGGGGCTGAGACGGCTAAGGGCTTTCACGATGCCCGATTGCCACGCCCTGTGCAGCAACCTTGACCAGGCGAAGGAGGAGTTCATCACCCGTTTCGAGTTGTGCAGAGGGGTCTTAGAGGCAGGGCTAGAGCTTGGTAAGGAAGATTATGAACTAGCAATACGATTTACAAGGGATTTCTACGAGGAAAACGGGGATTTCATCGCTTCAATAGTGAAGCTGTTCGACAGACCTGTCTTGATAGAGATGTGGGAAGACCGATTCTTCTACTTCATATTGAAGTGGGAGTTCAACTTCGTTGACAGCATGGACAAGGCTTCAGCCCTTTCCACCGACCAGATCGACGTCGAGAACGCCGAACGATATGAGATCACATACGTCGACGAGAGGGGGGAGAAGCGCTATCCTCTAGTCCTGCATTGCAGCCCCAGCGGCGCCATAGAAAGGTGCGTGTATGCCTTGCTGGAGAAAGCCTATCTGGAACAAAAAAGGGGAGGAACTCCGATGTTGCCCCTCTGGCTTATGCCGACTCAAGCACGGCTGATACCGGTATCCGACAAACACACCGATCACGCCGAGAAAATCGCGGATGAGATGGAGAAACACTCTATAAGGGTTGACATCGACGACAGACCGCTGACCGTACAAAAGAGAGTTAGAGAAGCGGAGATGGAGTGGGTTCACTACATAATTGTTGTAGGACCGAAGGAGATAGAATCTGGCGTTCTTCCCGTTAGGGACAGGAGGATACGAGGGGTCCAAAAAACTAGAAAAATGCTGCTTCAAGAGCTGATAAGCGAGATGGTCGAGAGAACGAGGGGTAAACCGTTTCAACCGTTGTCGTTGCCGCGGATGGTGTCCCAGAGACCTCAATTTTAGTGTGGTCTCGAGGCAAAGAACAAACGACAGCAAACACAGTGGGCAAGTTTCTCAACAACCTCGAAAACATCTCCAAAAGGCGAGCGAAGTCGCTTTAATTCAACTCTCTATGAAACGCTTCACCGAAGGGAAGAGTAGAAAGACTTAAAATAAAATAGTTAATAGTGCTAGATAATCCATCAGGGAGGAGAAAAGTTTGGGAAAAGAGCTTTTAGTCTACGTTAACGGTGAATTCTACCCGAAATCGAAGGCAAAAATCTCCGTTTACGATCACGGCTTGTTATACGGAGATGGTGTTTTCGAGGGGATACGCGCCTATAACGGCGTGGTTTTCAAGTTGAAGGAGCACATGGACCGATTGTACAGGTCTGCGCACGCAATAATGCTAAAAATGCCTATGACGAAGGAGGAAATGATGAAGGCTGTCCTGGACACCCTCAGGAAAAACAACCTCAAAG
>Ga0315314_1001750_pt1 | contig 18831 bp, 21 predicted proteins | sample TDP9_MG_FD_203631 | JGI IMG/M metagenome (GOLD analysis project Ga0315314, IMG submission 203631) | Freshwater sediment microbial communities from Lake Towuti, South Sulawesi, Indonesia - TDP9 | ecosystem: Environmental > Aquatic > Freshwater > Lake > Sediment | place: Indonesia: South Sulawesi...
TATAATAGTGGAGTGGCTGATATGTCTGCGTATCCTTCTCCAATATTGCCGAGGCGACCTGAAATGCCGGAAGAGAGAAGATGGCCTTCACCAACTCCGTTGCCCATTGTCCCCACTGAAGATGTTAATAGGGTGCTTAAGCAAATACTTGATCGACTGGATACTATTGAGAAAAGACTGGAAAATATAGAAAGGTTGCTTACGAAAACAAAGCCTGTTTGATGAGTGTTATGTGAAGAGGCTTTTTCTGATGTATCTTCCGGTGATTGGGGTTGGTTGGCTGCAGTAGGGGCATTTCTTGTTGTCAGTGATTCGGTAACGGACTACGTGATAGCCTATTCTTTGGACGAGCAGAGTTTTGCAGTTTGGGCAGTAAGTGTTCTCGTAATCGTGACTTGGAACGTTGCCGAGATATGGGTAGAGCACTCCTGCCTTTTTTGCCATATTGTACGCCTTTTCCAGAGTTTCAGTTTTTGTTGGGGGGTTGTAGAACTTGTAGGCAGGATAGTATCGAGTGAAGTGTAGAGGTGTTTCAGGTCCCACTTTTTCTAGGTGGTTTTCTATCACCCATCTTAAGCATTCTTCGTCGTCGTTGACATTGGTTATGACTAGGTTTACGATTTCCACGTGGATTCTCATTTTCTTGGCTTTTTGGGCGTTTCTCCAGACTTTTTCTACGTCTGCTCCGCCGCAGTATTCTTTGTAGGTCTCTGCGTCTCCTTTTATGTCTATCTTTAGCCCATCCATACCCGACTTATGTAGCATCTCTAAGGCTTCCAGTGTCATGTATCCGTTTGAAACGTAACAGCAGTAGAGTCCTTTTTCACGGCCTACTCTAAACACTTGAGCTGCCCAGTCAGTTAGGATTGTTGGCTCCTGAAAACTGGCACACAAGCCATCATCGTGCCCTTGTAAAGCCATCTCAACTGTTTTTTCTGGAGGGAAGCAGTTGGACTTGGCTGGGTCTGGTTCGGTTTTTGACAGGTGGTGGTTTTGGCACCAGACGCAGTTGAAGTTGCAAGACCATGTGGAGAATGTTAGGGCTGTTGAGCCTGGCCAGTAGTGGAAGAAGGGTTTGATTTCGATTGGTCTGCTTTCTATGGCGCTGATGTCTCCATAGACGAGGGTGTAGAGTTTGCCGTCTATGTTTGCTCTTGTTTTGCAGTGCCCTTTTTGGTCTGGGGCGATTACGCATCTTCTTTCGCACAGTTCGCATTTTACTTTGTTGTTTGATAGTCTTTCGTAGAGGATAGCTTCGCGAACTGTGAGATGTTTAAGCAGTCGTTGCATTGGTGGCACTTCTAAGAGGAAATGATGTCGTGGTTTAGATTAATGTTTTTGATTACTGTAGCTCGGTAGTAGCACTCTAAGGATATCATCAAAGCATGTTAAATTGTCGAATCTTTTTGAGTAATAACCTAACAAAGTAAGAAAGTGGACAGCAGTAAGCCTCTAAGAATGTTTGATTAAGCCTTGAGTTTCGTTATTTTTTGATCGAACACTTTTCTTAGCAAGGTGATTGGCAGGTATCCATTTGCTGTAATGGAGTCGTGGAAAAATTTCTCGTCGTACTTTGTTCCCATCTTCTGTTTTACTTCCTCTCGTAACTGAAGTATCAAGTGTTTGCCCAGTAGATATGAAAGAGGGTAGCTAGGTGTCTGCGTGTAGCGTCGCACCTCAGCGATGGCGCCTTCTCTTGACATTCCAACTTCGTTCACCAACATGTTAACAGCTTCATCAAAACTCATCTCTCCGCGGGACAATTTAACGTCCACAATAATCCTTACCGCACGCCAGATTGCATCATTGACCTGTATTATCTTAGATTCCAAGCTTGTTACGAACCCGTGCTCCATCATCATCTGCTCACAATAGTGCGCCCAACCTTCAACGGTCTCTGTTCCTTGGGCGACTATGTGTATTATAGAACTTCTGTTTGAGATTGCACCTTGGAGAAAGTGCCCTGGAAAAGCTTCGTGAACAGCGACGTTTCGGACACTTGCGTAGTTTAGGTGGCGACCAAGGTTTGCGATGTCCTTTGGGCGAGTGACCACGTAGACGCCTATCATTGGCTTGTCAAATCTTGACGGCATCATCATGGCTGCGAAAGGAAGAAGGGGCGCTGCGAAAGCTGGGGTTTCCTCAACAATCAACTTGTCCTCTTCATAAACTGTGGCGATATTGTTTTTGACGATGAATCGTTTTGCCTCCTCCATTGCCTCTTTTGTCGCCTTTAAGGCTTCTTCAAAAGTTTTGGGAGCCTTGTTTTCAATCCTCTTCATGACTTCTTCGAGACTTTTGCCTGGTGCAATCTGCGCTGCTATCCGTTTTCTTTCCTCTTTTAACTCCTTAAGGTATTTGAGACCCAGTTGGTAAATCTGTTCCGAGGTCATCCCGAGGTCACGTATCTGGATCAGTTTCTCAAACTTTTCCTTGCCTAAAGCCCAGTTTTCGGTGGTCTTTGACTTGAGACCTTGAAGCCACTGCATATGTTCTTGAAACGGTTGCATTAAGTTAGTCGCAGCTTTCATTAGTCTCCCGTGAAGTTCTTCTGGAATCTTGCCTTTTGTCACTCCAGCAATAAATTGGAATAATCCAGGTATCTGGTTTGCTGATTCGATGGCGACTTCAGTCCACAACGTAACAGGCTTTGATTTCTCGAATCTGGACCGAAATTCCTTTAAATACGTTGGGAGTTTTTCGAGCCTTGCGATGATGGCGTCGATTCGTTTCTCCAGAGGCGCATACTCTCTAGTGATCATTAAGAAGAAGACACCGCCGATTTCGTCAAAGGCGTCGGGGTTTAGTTCGTGCATGCGGCGTTCATAAACTTCGAAAGTGCTGACTTCAAGGATTCTCTCTAATACTTGCCAGTCTATTTTATTAGCGTCGTTTAACGAGTTGTAGTCTATTGTCTCTCTCATGCGTTTGACGTAATCTTCAAGCATCTCCAGATTTTCGATGATGTGTGCGGTGTCGCCTTTTGGAAGCAAATAGTCGAAGGGATCATGGAGACCTAAAACGCTGGCAAAGTGAGGGTTCTTCTCGAAGAACTTGTCCACCATCTCCTTTTTCAGTTTCTCAAATTTTTCGTCTGCCTTCAAGTTTTTGCACCTTGGCTACTATGAAAGACGCTTTCCATAATTAAGCTTTAAACGTGCACATACCGAGAGCAAACATTAATTATTGTTTTTCACAAATTCCTAGACAGATCAACATAGGTAAATGTCTAAGGCCGTTGTGCGTGCCCAATAACAGATCTCAAGTCTACAGAATTAAAAATATTTTTTCTTCTTCATCTTCATCATCAACTGTCGAGCAAAACTTTTTTTGACTGTCTGATTTTGAAACAGACGCCACCAAGGGTTCTTTTTGGGTCTATCACTATGATATCACTTGATAAGAACGCTTTCAAGATAGGTTTTTATGTAAGAATGACCTGTTTGTCGGATTTAAGTGGTGTTGCATGGAGGTTCGTAAGCTAATCATCGACGATTTCGATGAAATTGTTAAGCTGTGGAATCGCGCATCTCTGCCCTACAAACCCGAAGGTCGCGATAACCGATCATCTATTGCTTCTGAAATGAAGGCAAACCCAGACTTCTTTATAGGAGCCTACGAAGGAGACAGATTGGTGGGCACTGTTATTGCGAGTTGGGATTTGAGGAAGGGTTGGATCAACCGTCTGGCAGTGGACCCAGCATGCCGACGGAGAGGAATCGCTAAGACCTTAATAGCCGAAGCCGAGAAGGCGCTGAAAAAGAGGGGAGCCAAGATAATCTGCGCCCTAATCGAAGACACCAATAGTAGTTCGATGGACTTGTTTAAGAAATGTGGTTACATAGAACACCGTGACATTATATACTTCAGCAAAAGAGAAAGCAACAAAGTCTAAACAGCCTCTGAGCCGCTCTTGTAGGTAAAGAATGCTCGCACATTTGTTGCGTATCCTTTGGGAATCGGTAAATATTAATTCTTAAACGAACAACAAGCGTAAGTGGAGAAGCAAAAATGGAAGAAGAGAAAACAGCCAGCAAAGGCAAGACAGTTTTGTGGTTCAGAGGGTTCCTTAACAGACTTGGAGGAATACTATTAGATCCACGCGAGACATTTGAACAGGTAGTCGCTGAGAAAAGAGGCTTCCTAGAACCCTTGCTCATTGTCTTCCTCTCACACGGCATCCAAGGAGCCGTAATCGGCTCTTTCATCGCCACGATAATACTCGGTATTTGGGCATTTCTAGGGGAGTGGCTTGGTGCTGCACCCCACGGACTAATCGTATCTATCCCAATCATCACTTTCTTCGTAGCATTCATAGCCGCTCTTATACTTTGGGTAATCCTAGCAGGTATAGCCCATCTGTGCGCCAGATACGTCTTCAAGGGTGTGGGCTCATTCGGTCAGCTGTTTAAGCTGTATGGCTACGCCTCAGTACCGTACTCTTTGATTATTTTGGCAACCGTACTGATAGGAATTAATTTTTCCCTTTCACCGCTTTCTCTAATCCTCGGCTTGATATCGATCTTCTGGATGGTGCTAACCATGGTTGTTGCGGTTGACACAAACTACAAAATAGGCTTAGGAAAAGCCTTCATCTCCTCCTTCGTAGGACCAATGATCGTTCTACTAATCCTTTTCATTGTACTATGGCTGATACTACTTGGAATGGGTGCGATGCTTGGAGGAGTGGCTACATGACAACTCGAGAGATACTGGGCGGAACAGTCATCGCTATACTCGTGATAGGCTTAATCTACGCCGCGGTCTCACCCATCGTGTCGCCAGCGGTTCCTGTAGAAAGAAAGCCTGCCATAACAGAAAGGACCCTTTACAGCACTACGGTACCTGGAGTAACATTTGTGAACCTAAACCTGACAATAAAGGGCGGCGGGGTGGAAGTCAACTTCACTGACGACGAGAACCTAGTTTACAGGCTCAGGTTCGAACAAGACGCAAATGTAACAGCACCAACAGTAGAATACGGCACTGTCACAGCTGGTGTGTTACCAGTCAACGTATTTGCGGAATCAGCCGACCTCTATGCAACGTTCGGTAGTGACTGCACTTATAACGGAACTTTGAGAGTCGGAGTGGGTGCCATTTCGCTTGTCCTGGCAGAACACTCAAACGTTGACAACTTTAACGCTATCGTCATGTACGCCGGAGGGTTGTCGGTGGAAGTCCTCGACGACGCTTCATTTAACCAACTAAATCTCAAGATAGTCGCTGGAGGGTTAATGCTACGAGTCGATGCAAACAATCTGCAAAAAAGCGGAAGCATATCCGCCAGGATAGAACTGGGAGGAGTCATCGTCCAACCAATATCCGCTGGCCCAAACCTAGGTGTCAGCCTCACCGCGTTTGCAGATATCGGTGGAATATCGTTAACCCCAGGAGACTTTGTGGTGGAGAAACAAACCGACACAGAATGCAAAATAAGAACAACAAACTATCCAGCTTCAACTAACCTTGACATCCACATCTTCTTAGGGTTAGGGGGCGGAATGATAAACCAGGTCGTGCCCTGGTTCCCCACTTTTTCTCAGTAGGCAACACAACTAGCCCTTTCTCAGTCCTGTTCGTGCAATCAAGATTCCCGCTAAAGAAAAGATTAGTGCGAAGCCTATCAGAAACTGGAAGTCTAGTGCAACTTTGGCAGCGTCAAAGCCTGTGCTTGAGTGGAGAATAGAGAGCTTGGAGTATGCCCTTAATTACGCTAGAACTTACCTTCCCAAGTATAATAATGACAAGCTCAAAGACACTTTTTTTGACGCTTGGGGTTTTACGATATGCTTCTTCTGAACACCAAAGTTGCGATAGCAATTACTGCTAGTGTCATGGCGATTATTGCACCTACGTCTGGCAATATTGATGCCCATTCCCAGCCTTGTGTAGTTATCGTTCTAATCGGCGTGATTGTGTGTGTTATTGGATTCCAGTCAGCGATAGTTTGAAGCCATCCGGGCATAAGGCTTTTCGGAAATAATGCATTGCTTGTAAACATCAGTGGCATTGTCAAGAAGTTCATCACCACCATTAGAGTTTCATGGCTTTTGATAACCGCCCCCAAAGCAAGCGATATACCTGAAAGCATCAGACATAGAATCATCCCAATCAGTATCACAGCTACGACACCAAGTGGACCTGTCGCAACATTCACTCCCATAACCATTGCTGCGCAAAGTATCAATGTTGCCTGAAGGGACGATATCAGGCCTGAGGCTATCATCTTCCCTATTGGTATTGCAGACCTCGATATTGGTGCTGCAAGCATCTTATTTAGAAAGCCCAGACGTCTGTCCCAGACGACTGAGAGTCCGCCGAAGACCCCGCCGAAGATTGTTGTCATGACTACGATTCCTGGTGCCATATAGTCCAAGTAGCTTTTTATGCCGGAACCAAGCATTGGTGTAATTGCTTGCATCATGTTACCTAAAAGGGCTAGCCATATTATTGGCTGTACGATTGACATAAGTATTCTAGCTGGCTGACGCCTAAATCGTTTGAGTTCTCTCCAGCATACGCTCCATATGTCGCCTAAAACGCTCACATCCTTACCCTCCACATTCTTACTCTCTCCCTCATCAAGTCTTCTTTGCTACCCGTTTCTTCTCGGAGTTCTCTTCCAGTATGGGTCATGAAAACATCATCTAATGTAGGTCTTTTCAGCGAAATCGACTCTATTGTGGCACCTACTTTGCTTGCTACTTCAAAAATCTTTGGAACGGTGGTTTCTCCATCCTTTGCCACAACGCTGAAGAAATCTTTTGTTGGCACAATATTCTCTATTGATGACAGTTTCTTTATTTTTGCAAGTGCTTGATCGGCATAACTGTTCGTCTCATTTGTGAACTTTAATGTGATTATGTCGCCGCCAATTTGGCTTTTGAGTTCGTTTGGTTCTCCTACAACTTTGATTTGGCCATAGTCTATTATGCCGATGCGGTCGCACAGTTTGTCTGCCTCGTCCATGTAGTGTGTTGTTAGGAAGATTGTCATGTGGGCTTCTTCTCTCAGGCGCTGTATATATTCCCAAATCTTGTGTCTCGTCTGTATGTCCAAACCAAGTGTAGGCTCATCTACAAACAATACCTTTGGTCTGTGAATCAATCCTTCTGCGATGTCGAGTCGTTTTCTCATTCCGCCAGAGTATGTTGCTACCAGGGTGTTTGCGCGGTCTGTGAGGTCAACCATCTCTAAGACCTCCTCGATGCGTTTTTCCATAACCTCTTTGGGCAGATGATAGAAACGACCCTGCAATAGCAAATTCTCTCTTCCCGTCAAGTTTTCGTCTACGGCGGTGTCTTGGGAAACGTAGCCTATGCACGATCTAACCTTAGCTTGTTCCTTGGTTATATCAAAGCCACAAACAGTTGCTTTTCCACTGGTTGGCTTCAGTAATGTGATTAGCATGAGGATTGTTGTTGTTTTTCCAGCTCCGTTTGGACCCAAGAATCCGAATATCTCGCCTTCTTCTATAGAGAACGACACATGGTCTACGGCTATGATTTTTCCGAAGTGTTTGGTGAGGTTGTCAGTTTCAATGATAGGCAAGTTCTCTACCTCTTCTCCAACTTTTTACTCATCAGTTTCTTCATTATTATTTCACTCTCTTAGACAAGGGGAAGGAATGCTGATATGAAGACTAATATGATGAATGCCGAAAATGTGGCAACTGTAGCCCTGGTCTTTGATATTTTATAGTTTTCACGGGTAGCGATTATGAGGAGAACCATAGACCATAGTCTAAAGATTGTGAAAATGTCTACGGCTGCATTTGCAATCGAGTTGAGAAGCGGATAGCCTGATATCTGAAGACTTGTTGCAATTTGAAGTAACCCTTCTTGACTGACCATAAACGAATCCACGAGACGAAGCACATGTTGAATAAAGAGAGGTGCTGAGGCATATCCGGCTAATGTTAGCATGCTCTTGAAATATCCCTTTCCTCCCAGAGTCCTTGAAAAGCCATGAACAAGAGCCGAACTTATAAACCAAGTTCCGAAGATGCCGACTAACCCCATCATTGCACTCATGATCATTAAGGCTTGGCGTAGCTGCTCAGAGTTAACAAGATTTCCATGCCTAGGAAACAGCCAACCCTCTTGTTGTTGAGCTAAGTAGGTCAGAGGAAACTTACCCGTGTAATTCAAGCTAGCCCATGCCGCAACGATCGCTATCACGAGGATTAGTCCAGTCGCCTTCAGGAGGCTTGGCTTCTCCAATATTGACCTAAACATACTTCTAGGTGAGATTAGGCATCCAATGATCTCTTTTATGAAACTCGCTTTTCCACTTTCTCTGTTATTCATATCTTAAAGCCTCCACTGGGGCTAGTTTTGATGCTTTTCTGGAGGGGTAAAGCCCGGACAGCGTTCCAGTTATGGCTGCAAATAGTATTCCAATTACTCCAACTTGCAGTGATGGTGCAGATGTTAGAGAAACATCCATCGTAAACGTCAAGATGACTGACGCTATCTGGCCGAGGAAGACCCCGAAAACTACTCCGATCACTCCGCCGATTAATCCCGTCAATAAGGATTCAGTGAGAAACATCGTCAAAACATCCCTGCTTTTCGCACCTAGTGCTTTCATCACCCCTATCTCACGTGTTCGCTCCATAACTGAGATTGTCATGGTGTTGATGACCGAAATCCCTGCAACAACTAGGGATATTGCAGCTATTCCACCAAGTATCGCATCTATTATCGTCATTACACTTCCTACCATCCCTGCAATAACCTGAGACGACAGTACCATCACACCTTCGCCAAGTTCATCTTGGACTTCTGTTGTAATTCTGTCGACGGATTCTATACTCTCGGCCTTTATTACGATCTGGTCAACTGTGTTGCCTGTATGGAAAATCCGTTGTGCCGTTGTAAAGGTAGTGAATATGTAGGTGTCTGCGGAGCCAAACATCATTCCCCCAATCTCCTCTAGAATCCCAGTTACTCTAAAAGTGACAGTTTCTTTTTCTTCTTGTCCCGTAATATCCAATGTTACCCGACTTCCAACATGTGCTATGGGTTCCTCAAGATGTTGAGGGTGGGCAACTCTAGCTCCTAATACCGTAGACAAATCATCGCTTCCCCGTAAGAACCTGCCCTCTACCACCTCAACGGTGGCAAAAGATTGGGTATACTCTTCTGGGACTATGCCCGTAACTGTTACAGAATCTGAGTAGCCACCGATTTGAATTTCCACCGTTTTGCTTATCACAGGAGTTGCCATAGCCACGCCTGATATTCTTTCTATTCGGTCGATGTCTCTCAGAGTTAGAGTAGCTCCACCTCCTTGTACAGTACCTCTAGGTCTAGCCATTCCCATGAATGTTCCAGGCATGACGATTATCGTAGTGGGGTCCAAAAGCTCCAACTCCTGGTTTATGGATACGCTCATCCCTTCTGTAATGGAGAGGAGAGCCACTATAGCTGAGATTCCTATTAGAATACCTAAGACGTTTAGGCCTACTCTGAACTTGCGTTCCTTTATTCCGTCTACCGCCATGACGACTATGTCCGCAAGCTTCACATATGGACCTCCTATGGCTTCACACCAAATAATATCCTGATTATGGTCCAGATTATGTCCAATAATGTTAGATTTGTTTCTTCGTTCTGATTTGAAAATTCTTTAACGACAACAGGCAACTCGATCAAGGCTTGGCGTCGCTGATTGTATCCATCCCAGCAACCCACTCTCAATTGGAGAGTGTAGGTTCCAGAAGTAGCGTTCGGGTCGACCTTGAATTGGACAGTGAATAGAGTGGGGCTGTCAGGGTCTACGCGGCCAATGTACTCGTAACTTTCAGAAACGGATATGAAGGGCCCAATTGAACAATTCTCGATGACTTCAATTTCTGTGAAGTCAACAGTTTCGGTTCCCAATAAAAGCAGATCAGCTTCAATTGTAACTATTTCTCCAGGTTTCACGGTGATAATTGAAGGCTGAACGTCAAGGAGGCGAAAGCCGATAATGCTGTGCACGGGTATCGACACTGCCTCAGTTAGACTCTTTGACTGATCATGCACATCGTTGTATGAAATGACCAGTTGAAGAGTGTAGAGACATGCGTCTGCATCTCCGCTGACGGATAGATCGTAATGGATTTTTGCGGTTTGGTTTGATTTCAGATCGCCAACAAAAACAAGCGTGGGATCAAGAGAAACAAATGGACTCTGAGAATCAATTGTTAACTGCACTTGAACGTCGTGGGCGTTGGCTCCCCAATTTCTCAGTTCCAATTCCATAGTCAATTCATCACCTGGAAAAACTTTGGCGGGTGTTACCTGAAAGTTTTGAATGGCAATTCTTGTACGTATTGTTGGTTCAACGAGGTCGACCGCAACACCAATCTGCATACTGTCAGTATGCGTTTCATCCGAGTTGTCAGTATATTCTAGGGTGAGTGTTAAAGAATAGGCTCCGAGTGGGCAGTCGCTGTCAACATACAAAACGGGATACATCCACACCGCATGTTGTGCGTAATGAATGGAATCTATCTTCTCAAACATTGCGTAAGACCCTTTTACAATTGATATTCCTGAAACAGTTGAGGGAACGGCTAAAGATGCCTTAACATCGAAAGCGCTTGTCTTGCCGATGTTTTCGATGGAAATGCTCATTTCGTTCTCACCCCCAGCTGTAAGACTGTATCCAGTGACGTTAATCTCCAGCAACGGAGCCTCTGTGGGCTTTACGGCTTCGACAACGACACCAATTTGCACACTATCGGTATAGGTTCTATCTGAACTGTCAGTATATTCCAATGTGAGTGTCAAAGAATAAGGTCCGAGTGGGCAGTCGCTGTCAACGTATAAGAAGGGATGCATCCATCTTATTGTGTCTTCGAAGCAGTATATGTGCTCAAACACCACGTATGATTCCTTCACAATAGATATTCCAGAAACAGTTGATGGAACCGTCAAGGCTGCCTTAACATCGAAAGCATTTGTCTTACCGATGTTTTGGATAGAAATACTCATCTCGTTCTCACCCCCAGCAGTAAGGCTACACCCAGTGACTTTAATCTCCAGCAACGGATTTTCAAACGCGATCGTAGGTTGTGTATACTTCATAGCGAATAACATTAGAAGGCATACTGACAATGTTATGGAACTTCTCTTCTTCGACAGGGTTCATCACCTGGTTGTTTCTTCTCTTACGATTAGCCCATCCTGCATATGTGTTATGCGATCCACGGAACGGGCTACTAGGGGGTCATGCGTGACAATCACGAATGTCTGCTTTTGTTCTCTATTTAATTTCCTAAGAGTTTCGATAATCTCTTTACCTGTCTTTCTGTCTATGTTTCCAGTGGGCTCATCACAAAGCACTACTGAAGGATCATTCACTAATGCTCTGGCAATGGCAACTCTCTGTTGTTCTCCGCCGCTCAACTCTGTAGGCCGATGATCAAGTCTATCCCCCAAACCAACTTTCTCAAGAAGGTCTGTTGCCCTCTTTTTTCGCTCCTCCTGGGACAAGCCAGCAAAAGCCATTGGAAGTTCAACATTTTTCAAAGCGGACATCCGAGCCATAAGATTAAAAAACTGGAAAACGAAACCTATCTCCCGATTTCTCAGCTCTGCTAGTTCATCGTCGCTAAGCCTAGTAATGTCAGTTCCCTTAATGAGTACTCTTCCTTCAGTCGGTCTATCCAAAGCACCTATAAGGTTGAGCAAGGTTGTCTTTCCACTACCTGATGGCCCCATGATGCTCATGAACTCACCATCTTCGACTCGTAGGTTTACTCCGTTAAGAGCGGAAACATCGAGCTTGCCCATCCGGTACTTTTTTTTCAAATTTTGAGTCTCAATAACCATACTCAACCTAATCACCTGGCCGCGCGCGCATTCTCTGACCCCTTCAATTTCTTAACTATTTCCTCAATTTCTTTAGCAGCCCTTTCTATAACCTCTCTGGTTTCGGCAACAGCCTTCTCCGAGTACTTTTCCCTCAAACTATCCCGAAGATTCCATAAGGCTCTCACTAGTTTTTTCCCTGTCTCCATCAATTCCCTTATGTCTTCAGGAAAGAAGTCGAGCCACGGAAGGCCCAAGGGAGGAGGCATCGGGAACGGTGGTACAAAAAACATAAATTTCTCTCTGAGTTCATCTCTTTTCTTCAAGTGCTCTTCAAGAAACTCTTTGCCCCGCTCGGTTAGAATATAGCGTTTCATCCCAGCCTCCTGTTCTGGGGCTTCTTTTACGTACCCGTTGTCTTGTAGCCAAGCCATCAGCGGATAAATGGAGCCAGGACTCGGCTTCCAACTTCCTTTAGTTCGTTTTCCTATCTCGTCCATGATTTCTGACCCAGACATAGGCTTCTCGTTCAACAACTTCAGAACGTAATATCTTAGAAAACCTTTAGGAACCGCAGCGAAGTGTCTCATCCAATGTTTGAAGGGTGGAGGATGGTAATCTATATCGCTCATGTGATTTCACCATCACCATTGATATCAAATTTGATATCAACGTTGACTTATAAATCTTCCGATACTTGAGGCTAGACGCCATAAACGTCAGTTTCTGCTTTATTCTGGGTCATTTTTGACTTGATGTGCTGGGATACTCCTGTAGGTTGGAACACACCTTGCTTTGTTTGTGTTGTTTCTTGTGGCAGCCCACCTTAAAAGAGGTACGATCGACTTTCTAAGGTCTGTACCATCCTTTGTGAGAGAGTACTCAACTCGCGGAGGTATCTCAGCAAACGATTCACGCTTGATTAATCCCTCACTCTGGAGGCACTTGAGAGTGTCGGACAGAGTTTTTGGGCTGATACCCCTTAACTCCTCCATTAAATCATTGAATCTCAACCTTCCACGATTACCGAGAGCGTTAATGATTAGGAGAGTCCACTTCTTACTTATGACATCTATTATGCCTTTGAGCGGGCAGAAACAAAGATGCCTACTGTCTTCATCCATACAACCACTTTCCTCTTGAATAGTAGGTACATTGCTATAAACTTTATAGTTTAAATACTTTAGTTTTAATACTTTTTACTGCATTTAAATGGAGGTGAAGAAAAAAATGTGCAGAGAATGTTGCTGTGGTCCACCTCATCATGAGCGAAAGCATAGGCATCGTAGGCGATTTTTAACCAAAGCTGAGAAAGTAGAGAAGTTGAAAAGCTACGCGGAGGAGTTGAAGAAGGAACTCGCGGCTGTAGAAGAACACATCAAAGAACTTAAGGGTTAAAACACTCCTAAGGATAACCTCCACATCTTATTTCCCACAAATCAAACACTCTGTAAGCCTAATAAACTCAGGCAGACTGGCTTCCAATGAAGAAGGAAAAAAGTAGATGAAAATCTTAGCCATAGACATTGGTGCTGGTACAGAGGACGTTCTGCTGTACGACAGCAGAAAAAAGAGCATCGAAAACTGCGTAAAAATGGTTTTGCCCTCTCCATCCCAAGTTTTCGCGGCAAAGGTGAGGGAAGCCACTCGTTTGTTCAAGGATATTTTCGTTAAAGGCGATATTATAGGTGGAGGCGCTTTTTCCTTCTCCCTTAGGACCCACATCGAGAACGGATTAAGAGTTGTGATGACTGAGAATGCAGCTTACACAGTGAGAAACGACCTCGACGAGGTCAAGGAATTAGGTATCGAGATAACTGCAGAAGAAAGCGAACCTAGAAATTTCGAAGGGGAAACCTTGACTATCCAAGAGGTCAACCTTGCAGAACTGCAAAGATTCCTGACAGAATTTGATGAAACTCTTTCCGATGTTGACGTTGTGGCTATCGCTGTCCAAGATCACGGCGTCTTCCCAAAGGGAATGAGCAATAGAAAAGCTCGCATTCAAAAAATGAAAGAGCTATTAACCGATAATCCGAAGCCTGAAGCTTTGGCATTCACAGAAGAGGAAATCCCGTCATGTTTCTTGAGAATGAGGTCCGCGGCTCTAGCTTCAAGAAGACAACTGCCAAAGGCTAAGGTCTTGCTTATGGACACCTGTCCCGCTGCCATACTCGGGTGTCTAAGAGATCCAGTGGTAGAGAAAACTGATCCGATTCTTGCCGTAAACGTTGGTAACGGACATACCATGGCTGCAGTAATCTCAAACGGGAAAATTGTCGGGGTGATGGAACACCACACACGACTGTTAAATCCTAAAAAGATTAAGCGTCTTTTGGTCGCTTTGGCGAATGGAAAACTCAGTGATGAAGAAGTGTTCGAAGATAACGGTCATGGCGTATTCTTTCTCACCGACCCACCAGGCTTCTCAAAAATAAACAAGGTTGTAGCCTCTGGACCAAACAGGAACATCCTAGCCAAAACACACCTTTCTGTTCATTCTGCAGCTCCAGCTGGCGACGTGATGATGACCGGTCCCATGGGTTTGGTGGAGGCAACCAAGAGAAAGTTCAGGTTAGGATGGGGATGAAGAGAATTAAGCTGTTTATTCATGAGCCCACAATCAACAGGGTCATAGGCAGAGAGCTGAGTCTATTACTGGATGAAAAAGCCAATCTGATAGACGCAATCCGCGAAGTTGACGAGATGATAATCAGCAAAGGAAGTTTCCCACTGCCAGATTATCGAAGTCTCCTCCACATGATCTACAATCCTGTTGAGAACAGGTTCTATAAACAAGTGGCAATAAGCGCCTATAGCCATTTAGGACAGATGCTGAACGTAAGAGAAAACCCGAAAAAAGAAATTCCTGATGGAATAACAGTGACTTTGATCCCATCGGGAGGGTGCATAAGCGAGTGGGAGGAAGCCATGGACTACGAAGAGTTTTTGAAAACAACCTTACACTGACAACTTTGAGCGATTTTCTAATTGCCCTTATTTCTTGGGAACAAGTGGCGCGTTCGTAGACCAAACTTGACTAGAGAGAGCATTAATGGAACTTCCATTAGAGGTCCTATCACCGTTGCTAAGGCGGCGCCTGAATTAAGCCCGTAGAGGGTTGTTGCAACTGCGATGGCGACCTCGAAATGGCTGCTGGAACCTATGAGAGTGGTGTCTATTGACGTCGGGTAATCCCAGTTCGACAGCCAAGAGGTTGTGTAGGTTATGGCGATCATCGTGATATAATGAAGCATATTTGGAATGGCAAGGTAAGCCACAAGAAGCGGATCGTTGAGAATTATCTCTCCTTGAAAGGAAAACATGACGATTAAAGTAAGTAATAACGCAATAATGGACATTTTACGCACAAGTGTAAGATAAGCAAGGCCAAACCACTCCTTCCCCCTTCTGCCTATCAACAACTTTCTAGAAACTGCCCCTAAAGACACCGGAAGAGCAATAAAAATGACTATACTCATTGCGATCAGATCCCATGGTACGGGTATGCCGCTTACGCCAAGATAGAACGCTGATTGAGGAGCGTAAAGGATCACCATCAACAAAGCGTTGATAGCCGTGTTTATTAGTCCTTGAGCGAGGTCTCCTTTGGCCAGCATCATCCACCACATGACCATCGCAGTGCACGGGGACATGCCGAGCAGTATGACGCCAGCTCTGTGCATCGGATCACTCAGAAGCAGGTTCGCGTACAACGTCATTACGGGCGGGGCGATGACCCAATTTGCTATTATTGTTAGAAGCATGGGTTTTGGTTTCCTTACAGCCTTCTTGATGTCGCTGAAGGCTATGCCCACGACTGTTGGGTACATCATGAAGAATAGGCAGATGCCGATTGGAATCGACAACTTAGCGAATTTCAAGGAGTCGAGATATTGACCAAGGGCTGGAAAGAATCTTCCCAGCAACAATCCAACTATTATGCACACGAAAATCCATAAAGTTAGATACTTCTCAAATATGCCGAGCCGACGACTTTCTCCAACCATTTCTTTTTCCTCTGTCAATTACGACTGGTGAGAACTACATATTTAAGTTTGTGAATATGAAAAGATTCAAAACATATTTAAATATTTTGATATAAAATCTAAATCGTGACAACAATGGCTCTCGAACGAAAACCAAGGATAAGCAAAAGACTTGAGCGCCTAGTGAAATCAGGAATCTGTCCAGCAGAAGATGTTTCAAGGTACGCTTCAGAGCTCAAGCAGCTCGTTCACGAAATAACAGATGAAAGCGTTGTGAAAACGCAAAGCCGAATGTTTAGGGCACTCGCTGACAAAACAAGACTAAAAATTCTGATGCTTCTCAATATACGAGAGATGTGCGTCTGCGAGATCATGGTTGCACTGAATTTGACCCAACCTACAGCCTCTCATCATTTAGGCATACTAGAAACAGCAGGGTTAGTTAAGGACAAGCGTGAAGGAAAATGGGTCTTCTACAGCCTAAAAAACAAGCGAACCATGAAACTCGTCAAAGAATTCAGAAAAAGTAAATAAATGGCAATTCAGGCTCTAACATTTTTTTGCTATGTTCTCACAGCCTTAGAGACCCGTCTCAAACATTCAAGAGCACACTCGTAAGTTGGAAAACCTCTCAGTCCGCATTCTGGTCCTGCATACGGAACTTTTTCTGCGTCAAATCTCTCAATAATCTTGATCAGACGATTTTTCATTAAATCGATGTTTTCTAGAAAGGTTTCAGGTTTCAATTTTCCTGATTTGATGTTTTTCCATGCTTCTGCGGTCTGTTCGCCAATTGTTAGAGTGTTTGCTTGCTTCTGTGTTTCGAGGATTTTTTGTTGGATTAGTTTGTCAAAGTCGTTTGTGCATATGCTAGCCATCAAGGCTTTGTCTGTTGAGTCTAGGAGTTGTTTTGTTCTCTTCATCTGGTAGATTGCATCATCCACCGGTGCCTCAATAACATCCAACGATTTTATTTGCCAGAAAATTTCGTCTGACGTGTTGTGAAGATGAAGAGATGTTTGTGCTCCTTTAGCTTTAGCTTTGCTGAGAATTGACTCCCAAGATTTTAGCAGTGTTTCTCTTCCTTCCGAACTATAAGAGATTAAGGGATCGTCCAGTATGCCAATAAGCGGTTCTTCCACGGAGACCAAGCTGACGCTCGCATGTTTCTCAGTGAAAACGTTGTTTTCCACCATCATCGAGATGACATCTGACAGTTGGCTGAAGATCTCGTTACTTCTATATATGAAAAAAGAAGAGAGGATGTGGGGTCCACCAACGCATACCCTTATCTTGAACGGTTCACCTATCGTTTCGCCTAATCTTTGAGAGTCTTTCTTTATGGCGGTGACTTCTGGTATTATGGTTTTTTCTTTTTTCATCAATAGGATGCCAGTCTGCGTGTAGTGCCCTTTGGTTTTTTCTGCGCCTTCGATTGGGTCTAGGAACATCTGGTACACATCTCTGAATTGTGGATAGTTTGGGATGTCGATGCCTGCCTTCGCTTTGTCCATGAACACTTGTGTTACTGTTTTTTCGAAATATTGGGCAGACTCATGAAGCGGATTAGAAGAGTACAGTGTTGCACCTTCGAGGAATCTCTTTTCGTCAAGTCCTTCTGGATTGGGTAGGCTGCCTAGGTCATATGTTTTTGGCATCTGGGTATAGCCTCTTTTAATTTGCTTTGAAGTGCTCCCACCCCTTTGAGTTCTATTTCTAGAGTTTTCTGTTGGTTTTGGGAATTATAGTTTTTTCTTTTATGGCTTTTCTGATGCTTATTAAAAGATCATACATAATAGAAAAATAAGGCATCCTCAAATAATTCTAAATTAGGCAGTAAATTCTTTCATTACTTTTCCGTAAAGATTTTGCTTGGCGATATCTTCACTTCTGCCCTGCGTGATGCATCTATCAACTTCTCATCGTCAGAGACCAAAACTTTGTCGACCTCCTGGGCTGCTGTTAGGTATGCGGCGTCGTAGTAGGTAATTTTCAATTTACTTGCATTGGACAATGTCTTAACACCCAAATCTGCATCTCTTATATGTATGATTTTCATTAGGTCAAGCAATGAAAAAGCAAACTTTAAGGCCTCAGATGCTCCGTCGACTGTGAGCCGTTTTGTCCATGTGCATTCCTTCCATAAGGCGTTTCCAAGTTCGTAGTACGCTAATGACATGGTCGTGTTTCCCTTCATCACGTCAATAACTTTCTCTCCGAGTTCTCTCGTTAAAATCAGAATGCTGCTTGCGTCAAATACGTAACTCAATTTTCATCCCTCACTTCTCTAATAACACGTGTTATTTCTGCAGAGGGAATCTTTTTGAGCAAATGGCTTGCCTTAACTGCGAGAGCCCTTAATTCCTCTTCTTCTCTGCGCTTAATCTCTTCTTCAAGAGCTTTTCTAACTAGCTGACTTGTGTTAACGTTTAATTCATGCAGTCTCTTCTTGAGCTCTGCAGGGACTTTAGCGGATACCGTTACATACCTACCCAATGGTCACACCAAAAAGTAATACGTCTCTGCTTTATATAAGAGTAACCCTTTATTTAAATAACCATAACTTCGTCTAACATCATAGAATTCGATCATGGGCGAACTGTTGGTAAGGCTCATGTTTCAGATTTTGTGTGCTTGAAGTGCTCCCACCTTCTAGCCTCTATAAGAATTGTTTTCTCTTTTCCCTCTAGAAGCATTGATTTTTCTCCTGTAACTTTTCCAATTCTTATCAGGGAGCCTCCAACATAATGTACGGCAACTTTAACCTTTTCCCACAACTTAGGCTTAATGGTCAAGACAAGCTCATATTCTTCCCCACCGTACAAGCACAATTCTAGAGGGAAAAGATTGTGAATCTTTGCGAATTCCTCTGCCTCTTTTGCGATGGGGAGATTGTCGATGGAAAAACCTACGTTGCTGGCTCGTGAGATTTCGTGTAGACTCCATGCCAGTCCATCGCTTGAATCGATGGAAGCGGTTACAGCCTTTGTTTGAGCGAGAGCCAGACCTTCCTTAAGTCGGGCTTGTGGCATTAA
>Ga0315314_1001751_pt1 | contig 18830 bp, 16 predicted proteins | sample TDP9_MG_FD_203631 | JGI IMG/M metagenome (GOLD analysis project Ga0315314, IMG submission 203631) | Freshwater sediment microbial communities from Lake Towuti, South Sulawesi, Indonesia - TDP9 | ecosystem: Environmental > Aquatic > Freshwater > Lake > Sediment | place: Indonesia: South Sulawesi...
GGGCCGAACGAGATGCTATTCATACCGCCGAACGTGATCCACGCAGCGGAAGCAGTCGAGGACCTGGTGGCCTATGACATCTTCACGCCACCGCGAGAGGATTGGATCAAAGGCGAGGACGCATACCTGAGAACTGCAACGACCAAGGAGGTAGGGCGTGGGTTGAAATCATGAACTTGGCTCCCGTGGCGACGGCTCCCTCCCTCGGGGGAGGACTCCAGCGAATTGCGGGGGCACCATACTGAATTCTTGATTTAGCGTAGAGAGAGGAATAAGGTTTCGGCCTGGCGCGAACCGCGCGGGTGGTGGCGCCAGGGAACTCGCACCGTATCACGTAACGGGGGAAGCGGCGGCACGAGACGTTCTTCTGCGCCGAGGACTCTCAGGCATACAGTGCCCGGCTGGGGGAGGGGGGGATAGTGTGAGGGGGAAGGCTGGGCGCTGGCACGCGGTCGGGGGACGCTCCGTACCGGTGTGGGGTGCGGCTGAGCCGCCGCTCCGTTCGGCCGCGCGATAGTCCAGCGGGAAAGTCGCGGAGGTCAAAGCGATGACGAGTCTTTTCTCCATAGCTGAAGCAACCGTTGACTGCGTCACTCCGGTCCTCAGCAAGCTCCTCCCGCCGCTGAGAGACTATCTGTTGGCACCGGCAAATCGCCACGTTCTTCGGCGTCTTGTCTGGGTCACCTGCGTGGTCATCTTACTCGGCATCAGTGCGGGAGCGATCTATGGCCTGGGAGCGGCAATCGGCTCATACAAGCCCGGAGTGATTGTCACAGTCGTCGTGTGGTCACTCTTTCTAGGCACGACTGCCTCACTCGTGCTTCCGAGCAAAGTAATCGTGGCGACGTTTGGGGGCCTTGTGGGTGTCAGCCTGAGCGAAGTCAGCACCGCAGCCGGCTTGATCTCCGCCATTCGGAAGCAAGTGACAGCTGCCGCAATCGAATTGGGTGCGATAGCGAGCCCAGGGGGACCTCCGCCCCAGACCCCTGACCCGTTCATCGCTTGGATGATCTGGCTTTTCATCGTGATTATTGGCCTCTTGTGTCTCCCGGCCTTCTTCGAGAAGGATATCCAATAGTGTCCACCTGCGGCCCAACAAGGCATGCAGCCCGGCACGCGAGAAGGCGCGCGCGGCCGATGCGTGGCCGTTAGGCAGCGCGACGAGAGTGCAGCATGGCGCTGGTAGCTCTTATCCTGAGCCTCTGGGTCGCCGCCCTGGGCGCGCTGGGCGTTGCGTCACCTGTGAGGCTTCTCGGCATCGTCCGACAGTTCCAGCGCCCAGCCGGGCTCTGCGCCGCGGCAGCTCTCCGCGTCATCCTGGGCGTGGCGCTCTTCCTTGCCGCGCCTACCTCGCGCGCGCCCGAGGCCGTCCGCATCCTCGGCATCGTGATCCTCGTGGCGGGTCTCATCACGCCCCTGTTCGGGCTCGAGCGCTTCGGCCGGATCCTCAATTGGTGGTCGGCGCGCGGGCCTGTTTTCATGCGTGTCTGGGCCGGCTTCGCCCTCGTGATGGGCCTCTTGTTGGCCTACGCCCTTGTTCCCTAACTTGCGCTGCCCAGGCGGCTGGGACCACCGGCCCTGCGGGCCACGGCTCACCGGCCGCCCCGTTCGGTTCACAAGATGGAGGGCAAATGGATGAGTGGATAGCAATTCTGATGGCAACTGTCGTGGGGCTTGCCCTCGTACTCTACGGAAAATACGAACTGAGGTCAAGAGCCCGCAGGAATACCGTAGGCGGGCTGTACTATGACTATCTCAGAATGCGCTACCCCAAGGCAAAGGTCTTCTGTCGTGGTGAGACTCAACCGGTCACATTTTCTCACGCGGGTGTCGTGAGGGCAGTGCTGATGCCCATCAAAGAGTAGTGCACCCGAGAACTTCGTTGTCAAGACATGGGACAACCGAACCGAACCACGCGCTGCACCTCTACGCCGGTTGGCCTGCGCGGCGCCGGGGAGGGTGAGCGTGGTGCCTTGCGGCGTCCTCGCTGCCGCCTGGCCTGAGCTCGACGCAGACCGAGGCCTGCCTGCGCCGGGCACGGCAGGCGGGCGCTCAAGGCTGCATTTCACCCCGTGGATTTCCTCTTGACGCAAGCTTCGCCTGTGCTGCATGCTGCGGGCAATCATCCTGCGGGCGTTCGGTTTGGGCTGGCGGAGCGCGGGCGATCCGAGAGCCGGACCCCGCGGCGGCCGGGGTTCCCGCCTTGTATGCCCGTCATTCGCGGCGAGGCTCATAGCTCTGGCGATACTGGTCAGCAACGGTTTTGGTCAGCGACGGCACACGCTACATCTGCATGAGAAAGCAATCGGTCGTCGGAGCGCTAGCACAGGGAGATCGCCGCCGAGATCGAGTACAGGAATTGGAGTTAACACCTGGATCGGCCTGACCGGCATCGACCGCCACCGGTCAAGACTTCACGAGCGGGCGTAAGAGATTCTTCCGGCTGATGAATGCTGGGTGTCATCATGGCGGGAGGTCATCCCTGCGTTCGGCGGAGCCGAGTATGGTGCGAGAATCCTGGAGCGCGGAGTCATGCCCCCAGGCCGTAGTTCGTGATGGACAAAGCGGCCGGTGGTTGCGCTTCACATGCCCGTGTCGTCTGGTGATCGCGCGGCAGATCGAGGAAGTGCTCCCCGCGCTTGGGTGCGTCGAGAACGCAGTCACGGCGGAAGGCCTGTACGGGGCAGGTTTCGTGTCCTATGAGGCGGCCCCAGCTTTCGATACATCGCTGCCGTCAAAGGCCGATGGGCAGCTCCCTCTTCTGTGGTTCGGACTATTCGGGCAGCCGGAGGTGCTGGATCAGCTCCCCATCGATGCGGCAGAAAGCAAACCGACATTCGAATGGCAACCTACCATCACGCCAGAGGAGTATCGGAGCAGGCTTGGATCGATCCGTGAATACATCCGCAACGGCGATACCTACCAGGTCAACTTCACCTACCGGCTTCGCACCTCCGTTTCCTTGGACCCATGGGCCCTCTTCATCCGACTCATGGCCGATCATGAGACGCCCTACGCAGCCTTCGTGGACACGGGCGAGTGGGCCGTGTGCAGTACATCGCCAGAGCTCTTCTTCCGTTTGGAGGGTGATCATATCGAATCCCGTCCGATGAAGGGAACAGCGGCGCGGGGCCTCTGGTTTGCGGATGATTGCCGCAAGGCTGCGGATCTCCGCGCATCCGAAAAGGATCGAGCGGAGAATGTGATGATCGTGGACATGGTGCGCAACGACCTCGGACGTGTGGCCGAGGCCGGCAGCGTCCATGTGCCTGCCTTGTTTGCTGTGGAGAGATACCCGACCGTCTGGCAAATGACCTCCACGGTGTGCGCGAAGACCCTAGCGCCGCTGGATCGGATATTCCAGGCGCTTTTTCCGCCCGCCTCGATCACGGGTGCCCCGAAACGCCGCACGATGGAGATCATCGCGGAACTGGAGTCGTCTCCCCGACGCATCTACACCGGTGCCATCGGGATGGTGGCTCCCGGACGACGCGCGCAGTTCAACGTGGCCATTCGCACGTTGCTCATACACAAGAAGAGCGGTCTTGCGGAATACGGGGTCGGTGGCGGGATCGTGTGGGACTCTCAACATGACAGGGAGTGGGAGGAGTGTTCCATCAAAGCGCGGGTCTTGCATATCCGCAGGCCCAGCTTCGACCTCCTGGAAACGATGTTGTGGTCGCCCCAGAGCGGATTTTCGCTTCTGGAGTACCATCTGAAGCGGCTCGGGGAATCGGCCGCGTACTTCGGATTCAGCGTGGATCTCCCGCGGATACGAGACGGGTTGAACCGTGTGGCGTCTCGGCTGGCAACAGCTTCCCACAGGGTTCGGCTCTTGGTTAGCCGAACAGGGGCTTTCAGATGGGACGCAAGTCCCATGGAATCTGGTTCATCCGGGTTTGCCGACATCGTCCTGGCCCGGTCGCCGGTGGACTCCTCGGATGTGTTTCTTTACCACAAGACGACGCAGCGCCGTGTCTATGACGACGCCCTCAAGGCCTGTGCGGGGTTCCCGGATGTTCTTCTGTTCAACGAGAAGGGGGAAATCACTGAGTCCACGATAGCCAACGTGGTTGTGGAATCTCAGGGGACGCTGTGGACCCCACCCGTGCGTTGCGGACTGCTGCCGGGCACATACCGCGCGTGGCTGCTCGATCGGAAGCAAGTGCAGGAGAAGGTAATTAGCATCGAGGAGATCCTCCACAGCCCGAATGTGTATCTGGTGAACTCAGTCCGAGGGATGCATAGAGTGAAGGTGATTTGGCCAGAGGAGCAATCCGTCGCCGAACAACAGAGGCGTCTGTGTGTCGAAGCTTCCTCCACACCCGTCGTACCCGCCTGAGGATGGGCGCTCCTTGCGAGGCGACGACTACTCGCCTGTTGCTGCTCTGTGTCCTTCGCGGCGATAGATCGTACTCCCGGAAAACGCGAGCAAAGGGAGCAATCCGGCGCGAGGATTTCTCATGCGTGTGGCGCTGGTAAATACAAACCGGATGAAGCCCCCGATAGCGCCCATTGGCCTGGAATACGTCGCCGAGGCGCTCGGGGCAGCCGGACATCGCGTAGAGGTCCTCGACCTTTGCTGGGCGGAGGATTGGCGGTCCGCTGTCGTTGGCTTTCTGGATCGGATCAAGTTCAATCTGGTCGGCGTGACGCTGCGCAACACGGACGACTGTGCCTACACTAGTCGCGAGTCCTTTCTGGGTGAGTTTGCCGACGTGGTCAATGCGATCCGCAAGATGACGGATGCCCCGATCCTGCTGGGCGGCGTGGGCTTCTCCGTCACGCCCGAGCAGGTGCTGGGACTCTGCCAGGCGGATGCCGGAGTGTGGGGGGGCGGGGAATTCACCATCGTAGAGATGGCGGACAGGATGGAGGGAAAACGCGAGTGGCTGGACCTCCCCAATCTGGTGTGGCGTCGCGATGGAGAGTGGTATCGCAACCCGCCTTCAACTCCATCTCTGGCAAACCTCCCTCCGATGAGCCGGGACTGGGTTGACAACCGTCGCTATTTCCGCGAGGGGGGCCAGGCTGGGATCGAGACCAAGCGGGGCTGCCCCCACTCTTGCATCTACTGCGCTGACCCCATTGCCAAGGGGAGAGAGGTGTATGCCCGGCCGCCGAAAGCCGTGGTTGACGAACTGGAGAGGCTCCTCCGACAAGGCATTGACCACATTCACACGTGCGATAGTGAGTTCAATCTGCCGGAGCAGCATGCCCTGGAGGTGTGCCGGGAGATCATTCGGCGCAACCTGGGCGACAGGCTGCGCTGGTACGCCTACTGCGCGCCGGCTCCATTCTCACCGGAACTCGCCAGGCTGATGCGCCGTGCCGGTTGTGTGGGGATCAACTTCGGAGTGGACAACGGCGACCAGCAGATGCTGAGGAGATTGAGGCGGGGGTTTGCGCCGGATGACATATTGAACGTTGCCCGCCTGTGTGGAGAAGCGGGCATCGTGGTCATGTTCGACCTCTTGCTCGGTTCGCCCGGGGAGTCAAGGGAGAGCATCATACGCACGATTGACCTGATGAGACGAGCGGGGCCCGATCGGGTCGGCGTCGCCTTCGGTGTTCGAGTCTATCCGGGGACAGATCTTGCCAAGCTGACGGTTGAGGGGGAACCGAGAGAAGGCTGCATCGGTGGGGGTTCTCCATTGGAGCCCCTCTTCTTCATCGAGCCGAAGATTGCACCCTTCCTCTCAGAGCTGCTCGACGAACTCATCGGTGAGGATACGCGTTTCCTGTTCTTCGACCCCTCACGACCTGACAGGAACTACAACTATAACGCTAACCGGCTGCTGGTGGAGGCCATTCAGGCAGGGTATCGCGGCGCATATTGGGACATTCTCCGCAGATACAAACCACCCGGAACACAGTGCTGAATGGGACCGAGGGAAGGCACATCGCGCACGGGGGTCAATTGGGATTTGGAAAGGGTAGGAGACCTCATCGATTTATCGCCTTGACCCCGTGATCCGCCCGTGCCCCTCGCCACGCAGGCCGCGCCGGCCCCGTCTGGATGCCCCGGGGGTGCTGCACTCCGTCCGGGCTCGGGGGAGCGAGACGACGCGGTTCCTTCGGCCCGCCGCGGAGCGGAGTGAGTTCCTCGGCCGGCCCGCGTGCCACAAGGGGACCCTCTCTACTTCCGGGCCAGGAGCGGCCCGAGGTACTCCATCGCCACCTCAACGTCCTCGGCCAAGCTCTTCCGCACGTTTCCCTCGATGGCCAGCTTGCCCTGGTATCCTATCCTGTCGAGGATCGCGATCACCCGGGCGAAATCAATGGCCCCGAAGCCGGGGAAATGCCGGGTGTTGTCCGAGAGATGGAGCGAGGTGAAACAGGCCCGGTGCGCGCTCAGCGCCTGCTCCAGGTTCGCCTCCTCGATGTTCATGTGGAAGGTGTCCGGGAGGATCTGCACGAATGGGCTGCCGGCCCGGCTGGCGATATCCCAGGTCTCCGCCAGGCTGTGCCCGACGGGGGACTCGTACCGGTTCACCGCCTCGACGAGGAGCGGGGTCCTGAGCCGGCCGGCGACCGGCGCCAGTTCCAGCACGGAGGCCGCGAGCAGCTCCCGGGCCGCCGGCCCGGCATCCTGGGGAGTGCCCTTGAGATAGCCGGCGATCACTCCCGCGCCGAACTCGTGCGCGTACTCGAGGAAGCGCGCGGAGCGGCGGACCGCCTCCCTGCGGCGCGCCTCATCGGCCGTCGCCAGCGAGAGCTGCAAGGTCTTGGCAGTGAGGCCAGAGGCGAACATGGAAAGCACCAGGCCGAACTCCGCGAGGTAGGCCTTGAGGCTGGATGGATCCACGGCCTCTGGATCCCGGATGTTCAGCTCCACCCCGTCGAATCCGAGCCGCTGCAGCGTCTCGAGGTTCCGACGCAATTCCGCATCCTGCAAGTAGTCTTCAGGCAGCCGCGTCTGGATGGCCAGGAAGTACCGATAGCGTCTCATGTGCGCACCTCGCGGAACGGGTAGAAAAGTTGGCGCCTATTTCATATCAAAGCCGCCTCCTCCGGTCAAAGCCTTGGTGATTCTCGGCCGCCGGTCATCGCGCCGACTAGGCAGGGACTATCTCTTCAGCCGGGCGAATTGCCTGGATCTCCGGATGAGTTGTCCGGCGGACTTGCGGCGGCGTTTACCGGACCGCCGGTTACGGCTACAGGGCGTGAAAGGGGGTGCAGTAGACTTGATCGACTTTTCCGCTTGCCCCCAGTCCCCGATCGGACTACCTTCTCCAGACGCTGCGTCTGATGGGCGTCGCTAGCTTGTGAGCTACGCTGCCGATCGGGCGGTCGGGTGAACACGGCGTTCAGGAGGACTTCATGAAATACCGGCGATTAGGTCGAACCGGGCTCGAAGTGTCAGTGCTAGGTTTTGGCTGCGGGGTCGTCGGCGGACTCCTCGTGCGAGGGGATCGGGGAGACATGGTGACCGTTCTTGCCCACGCGATTGATCTGGGCATCAACTACTTCGACACGGCTCGCATCTACGGCGATGGCCTCTCGGAGAGCAACTTAGGGCTTATCCTGGAAGAGCTGAAGTCCGAGGTGCTGGTCGGGACAAAAGTGCGGTTGACGGCGGAAGATATGATGGACATGGAGGGTGCCATTCTCGGGTCAGTCGAAGGGAGCCTGAAACGCCTCAGACGGGGCTGCGTAGACCTGATTCAACTGCACAACCCCGTTGGATTGCGGCGTCAGCTCGACCGAGGCTGGGTCAGCGTTGATGACGTGGAACCGGTCATCCGCACCTTTCAGAAACTCCAACGACAAGGGAAGGTTCGTTCTTGGGGGATCACCGGGCTGGGGGACAGCGCAGCCCTGCACCGGGTAGTTGCAGCGGGGCACGCTGACACTATTCAGTGCTGTTTCAACCTGATCAACCCTACTGCTGGCGTGCAGACCCCTGCGGGATTCCCTTTCCAGGACTACGGGCAACTCATCGACCATGCGGCTGAGAACCAGATGGGCATCATCGCCATTCGCGTGTTGGCTGCCGGCGCACTCAGTGGCTCGGCCGCCCGACACCCCAATGCTGCCCGGAGTGTGAATCCTATCGCGTCGGGCCAAGATCTCACTGAAGATGTGGAGCGAGCACGCCGCTTCAGTTTCCTCGTTGAAGAGCAATATGTAAGCAGTCTGGTCGAGGCGGCGATTCGATTCGCCATCACCAAGGCGGAAGTCTCTACGGCGCTGGTCGGCATCTCGGACCTCGCGCAGTTGGAGCAAGCCGCAGAATTCGCGAATCGAGGACCATTGCCACCTGAGGTTCTGCATCACCTGAACAAGCTCTGGATGGATCAGACATCCATCAAGAGCTGAACTGCGACACGAAGGAGATCGGCCGCTTGGGACGGCAACGTCTGCACCGGGAGATGATCTACCTCCGGATCTCCACCGAGATAGGCGGAAGGAGAAGCGCTGGATGAGCCCTGCAACCCACTTCCTCGTCAGTTGGGTCGTTGCCAACACCGGCGGACTGAACCGCAGGGAGCGGGCGGCGGTCACCGTAGCGGGCATCGCCCCCGACATTGACGGCCTTGGCTTCATCGCAGAAGAGCTCACACGTGGGTGGGATCATCCGCTGCTCTGGTGGACGGATTATCACCACGTGTTCGGACACAATGTGGGCTTTGGCCTCCTGATAGCAGTGGTGAGTTTCGGCGTGGCGACACATCGGTGGAAAACGACTGCCTTGGTGTTTCTCAGCTTCCACCTCCATCTCTTGGGAGATCTTGTCGGCGCGCGCGGGCCAGATGGCTACCAGTGGCCGATCGCGTACCTCCTTCCTTTTTCGAATGCGTGGCAATTGGCCTGGCAAGGTCAGTGGGCACTGAACGCATGGCCCAACTTCCTGATCACCGGCGCCGCCATGGTGGCCGCGTTCTACCTCGCCTGGAAGCAGGGGTACTCACCGCTGGAGATGATCTCGGCCCCGGCAGACAAGGCCTTTGTTGAGACCCTCCGGCGTCGCTTTCCGCTCCGAAAGGAGGGATCATCTCCTTGAGCTTTCTCAGCGACCCGAGCGCGATTCAACTGGTTTGCCAATGGGATTCCTGTATTATCGGTTCGCGCCACGCGACGGGTGGGCAAGAGGGAATGAGAGGGAAAGACAGGCCGAGGGAGAACACGATCATGGAAGAGCCCGCAGAGACAACCTATCCGATTCACGACCTCATCCGGCGCCGGTGGAGCCCACGGGCCTTCTCAGATCGGATGGTGGAGCCGGAAAAGCTCCACAACGACAAGCCGAGCCGTCACGCCCTGCACGACGTCGGAATGGCCATCGAGAACCTGGTCATTCAAGCCATGGCTCTGGGCCTTTGGGTTCACCAGATGGCCGGATGCGACGCCCCAAAGGCGCGCCAGCTTTTCGCCATCCCCGAGGGGTACGAGCCGGCAGCGGCAATCGCGATTGGCTACGAGGGGGATCCGCAGAATCTTCCCGACCCCTTCTGGATCATTACTGCGAGCACGGTGTGTGAAGGCGCAGAGAACAACAGGGAGGAGGTATTCGACCATGCCTACCGCCAGCAGCTCACAAAGCCAATTGGCCCCGGCAGAGCCGATGGCCCTGGCAGAGGCGGTGCAGTACGCCCCCGGGTCTGTCGTGAGCCGGACGTTGCTGAAAACCGATACCGGCACGCTGACCCTTTTCGCGTTTGACGAAGGACAGGCATTGAGTGAGCATACAGCCCCATTTAATGCTTTGGTCCAGGTTCTGGACGGAACGGCGACCGTGATAATCGGGGGAAAGACCGTCAGCGTCCGCACCGGCGAGTTGGTGTTGATGCCCGCTAATGTTCCCCATGCGGTCCAGAATGCCGGCCGTTTCAAGATGCTGCTCACGATGTTCCGCGCGGAGGCGGAATGAAAAAGCGTTCGTGTGTTCGGTGGTCCTGCCTGCGCCGCGCCCGGCGCGGCAGGCAGGTCGGGAGTTCGATGGTTCGACGGTCCATGAACAGCCCAACGGTCGAATCCGCCATGGGCGGAAACCGCCGAACGCCCGATGGGACAAACCGATGATCATCCCGAAGATCCTCGCGCTGGACTTCGACGGCGTCCTTTGCAATAGCGTGTACGAAGGACTGCGATCTGCATGGCGCGTATACCGGGATATCTGGGGCGGCAGTGACGACAGTCCACCCCCAGAGGTGGCAGAGGCGTACGTCCGCCTGCGGCCGGCCCTGGAGATCGGTTGGGAGTTTCCCGTCATGCTTCGGGCCATGATTGACGGAGTGCCAGAGACCACCCTCCTCCAGGGGTTTCAGAAAACCTGGAGGCTACGAATACTTGAGAAGTACAAGCTCAACCAGAAGGATCTCGCCGCGCGTTTCGATGGGACGCGAGACGAATGGATTGGGACGGACCTGGACAGTTGGCTCGGGTGCCAGAATCTGTACGCGGGAATCGCCGAGCGGCTGAGTGCGCTCCTCAAGAGCGATGTACAGATGTTCGTCATCACGACCAAGGAGTGGAAATACGCCCACCTGATCCTGGAACGGAGCGGCGTGCCCTTCCCGGCCGAACGCATCTGGGGAAAGGAGCGGGCCCGCCCTAAAACGGATCTGCTGCGCCTCCTGCACCGGGAGCACGGCGTGGACTATGCCGACATCTGGTTCGTCGAGGATCGCCTGAAAACCCTGCGGTCGGTGGAGCGACACGCCGACCTCAACGATGTACGCTTGTTCCTTGCCATCTGGGGCTACAACACGCCGGCAGAGCAGGACGAGGCCATGAAGGACCAACGGATCTTCCCACTGACGCTAGAACAGTTCTGTGGGGCCTTTTCTACCTGGAAACGGTAACGCCTGGGTTGCTCCAGAATTCAGCGGAGTTGGGGCAGTGACCCTGTTTCGGATCCTGCGCTCTCCGGGAGATAAGCGGATCCTCGATCTAGGCCAGTGAACGCTCCCAAGACTAGAATCACGGAACTCCTTGACACGCATAACGTCGCCTACCGGCTCTTGCCACACAGCGAACCCGTTTTCACGGTGGAAGCCGCCGCCCGGCAACGCGGTGTGGTCAAGGGGGAAATGGTGAAGTCGATCCTCCTGCGGGACAAAGATGGACACTACGCGATGGCATGCGTTCTGGGTCACGCAAGGGTCAACCCGCGAGCGGTTCTTGCTTGTTTGCCCTCGGATTGGAGGCGATTGCGGTTTGCCACCAAAGAAGAGATCCTGGCGGTCACTGGCTGCCTTCAGGGAGCGGTCACACCTTTGGGGTTGGCCGAGAATGTCCCCGTCATCTTCGACGAAGCGATCGCTCGGTGTCCGAAAGTGAACATCAGCAGTGGCGATCCGATGGCCGGGTTAGAACTCGACCCGGAGGACCTCATCAAACTCGCCAGGGCCAGGCTTGCACCCATCGCCGAGTCGGAGTGAAGGCGTAGGCAGGATCTCCGGATGAATTGGGAACCCGTACTGGAAGCTCTCAACCAGCTCTATGAGGACGTGGATCAGCTCGCAGGTCGCCTCCACACTCTGCATGCAGCGCGACTCCAATGCCGGAAAGGCTGTCAGGCTTGTTGCGTGGAAGGAATCACAGTCTTCGAGGTGGAGGCAGAGAACATCTGTCGCCATCACGGCGACTTGCTCGCCCAGGGCAGGCCTCGCCCGGAAGGAGCCTGCGCGTTTCTGGATGAGGCCGGGGCCTGCCGGATCTATGAACATCGCCCCTACCTCTGTCGCACGCAAGGCCTCCCCCTGCGCTGGATTGAGGATCGCGACGGCATGCCGGTCGAGCTTCGGGACATCTGTCCGCTCAATGAGAACGAGCAACCCATTGAAGCCCTGCCTGCCGAGCAGTGCTGGACGCTCGGGCCTTTGGAAGCAAGGCTGGCCAATCTGCAGGCCGCTGCGGATAGCAGGCAGCTCCGCCGCGTTCCCTTGCGAGGGCTTTTCTGCCGCACACGGCAGAGTTGCGAGTGGCCTGGCAAGACTGACAACTTGTTCTAGAAGATCCTGGGCTGAGGAGAATCGGCGTCATCTGCGTAATCAGTGGGTTCATGAGGTCGGTTGCTCGTCGAGCCTGCCCCGCGATCGCACTCGAGCGAGGGGAAGAAGAAGCTTGAAGGGGCAACATACCTCCAGGGGGGAAGAAGAGGAGGCTTTCCATGGCGGAAATTCGCCGGACATACTGCGGGCTCTGCCACCCGCGCTGCGGTGCACTCCTCTACACTGAGAACGGCCGTGCAGTGAAGGTCGAGGGCGACCCGGAGCATCCCATCTCGCGGGGAAGGCTCTGTGCCCGGGGCGAACTATTGGTCGATCACCTCTACCATCCGGACCGCCTGAACTATCCCCTGAAGCGGACGGGAGAGCGAGGTGCGAACCAGTGGCAACGCGTCTCCTGGGATCAGGCCCTCGATGAGATCGCGGAGCGGCTCGCCGCGCTGCGTGAGCGCCACGGCCCGGAAGCGCTTGCGTTCACGCACGGCACGCACCGGACCTACCATTGGGACGGACGACGTTTCTTCAATCTGTTCGGCTCCCCGAACCTGTGCGGGGCAAACAACATCTGCATGTGCCCGAGCCAGGCGGTGGAGTACGCCTCGTACGGAGGGTTTGCTTGGGGGGATCTGCGTCGGACGAAGTGCGTGGTGGTATGGGGCAGCGTCCCGTCGGAATCAAACCCCATCCTCGCATTCCCCGAGATCGTCGCCGCCAAGCGCAACGGCGCCAAACTGATCGTGGTAGATCCACGCCGCACGCGCGAGGCGGAACTGGCGGACATGTGGCTCCAGATCCGACCCGGCACCGACGTGGCCCTGATGCTGGGGTGGCTGCGGCTGATGATCGAAGAGGGCTGGTACGACCGGGACTTCGCGCTGCGCTGGACGGTGGGCTTCGACGACCTCAAGGGGGTGGTAACTGCCTATACGCCGGAGAAGGTGGCAGCGATCACCTGGCTCACGCCGGAGAAGGTGCGCGAGTCGGCACGCTGCTACGCCACGACGAAGCCCGCCGTGATCACCTGGGGCTTCGGCCTGGACAAGCAGGGCGTGAACGCGACGCAGGCGGCGCGGGCGCGCTGCATCCTTCGGGCTGTCGCCGGCAACCTGGACGTGCCCGGGGGAGAGCTGCTGGGATGGACGGATCCCGTCGGAAAAATCCTTGGCAACAATGTGCTGGAACTGAGCGAGGCCCTGTCACCGAAGCAGCGGGCGAAACAGCTCGGGGCGGACGAATACCCCTTCTTTGGCTTCCCCGGCTGGGAGCGGAACGCCGAGGCGAATCGTCGCTTGCCTGCGGGGTACATGCATCCACCGCTCGCCGACATGACCTGCGTCGCCCACGAGCGTGCGGTCTTCGACGCTGTCCTCACGGGCAAGCCCTACCGTGTGGCGGCGATGATCTCCCTCGCCAACAATCCGCTCCTCGCGCTGCCTAACGTGCGCCGGACATACGAAGCATTGAAGGCCCTGCAGCTCTACGTGGTCGTGGACTACTACCTCACGCCCTCCGCGGCGCTGGCGGAGTACGTGCTGCCCGCCGCCTCGACTGTCGAGCGGACGGACCTGTGGTTGACCTCGGGTTTCTGTCTGGCGTGTCCGAAAGGGATCGGGCCGCTCTACGAGCGACGCGACGATTACCAGTTCTGGCGGGGACTGGCGATACGCCTGGGGCAGGCTGAGCACTGGCCCTGGGAGAGGGTGGAGGAAGTCTGGGACTATCGGCTGGCGCCCGTCGGTCTCACCTTCGAGCAGCTTCTGGCCAGGAACGGCCTGTTTGGGCAGCGGGAGTACCGGCGCTATGAGCAATTTGGCTTCGGCACGCCGTCGGGCAAGGTGGAGCTTCGGTCGAGCACATTCGAAGCTCTGGACTGCGAGCCGCTTCCCGTCTATCGCGAGATGTTACACAGCCCGGCAGGCGACCCCGACCTTGCGCGGGAGTATCCGCTGGTGCTGATCACCGGCAGCCGATTCATGCCGATGTATCATTCCGAGCAGCGCCACCTCGCCGCGGCGCGGGAACGGATGCCGCATCCACAGGTGGCCCTGCACCCCGAGACGGCGGCCGGCTTGGGCCTCGCGGACGGAGATTGGGCGTGGGTGATCACGCCCCAGGGGCGCATCCGCCTGCGGGCGCACCTGTCCGATGCCCTCCACCCGCGCATGGTTGACGCCCAGCACGGCTGGTGGTTCCCCGAGCGGTCCGGTGCAGAACCGGAGCTGTTCGGCGTCTTCGAATGCAACGCCAACATCCTCTGCCCCGACGACGCGAAATTTTGCAGCCCGGAGATCGGCGGCTGGCCCCACACGGCCCTGCTCTGTCGGGTGGAGCGGGAGGCGTAAACGTGATGGAGGCGGTGAGGATGATTCGAGGAAATTCGTACCGGGCACCTTGTCGGGCTAACTGGTTGATTTTACAGGGGAATCGAGAGGTTCTTGGGGAACCAGCGGGAGGAGGAAACACCTGGCGCTCGGTTGCTACGCTTTTTTCGACTTGACAGCTAAACAGATGTATGGTATCGGTGATCTGCGCAAAAAAGGGTTTGGTATCTAGCTCGACCGAGATAGCCCAATCTGCGCCTTCTGCGTAATCCGAGGATCATGCGTTCGAGCTGACCGACCAAGGAGGATGTTTCTCCATGCGCGAATTTGAAAAGACGCCGCGTAACGTCGTCCACCGAAAACCGCTCCGTGCGCACTATGACAAGGCCACGATCTACCAGATCATCGACGAGGCACTCTTTTGCCATGTCGGTTTCGCGCGGGAGGGGCAGCCGTACGTCATCCCCACCATCCACGCCCGACTGGGCGACAACCTCGTCTTCCACGGCGCCACCGCCAGCCGCTTGCTGGATCAGATCCAGTCTGGCGCTGAGATCTGCGTCGCCATCACCCTCCTCGACGCGCTGGTGCTGGCCCCATCAGTCTGCAGCCACTCTATGAACTACCGGTCCGTCGTCCTTTTCGGAAAGGGTCGCCTGATCACCGATGACCAGGAGAAGATGCGCGCCCTCGAATTGCTGACCGACCATCTCCTCCCAGGGCGATGGTGCGATGCCCGCAGGCCGACGCAGAAGGAGCTGGACGCGACCACCGTCGTGTCGCTGTCGATTGAAAGCGCGTCGGCGAAGATCCGGACAGGGCCACCGATGGATGACGAAGAGGATTATCAACTGCCCGTGTGGGCCGGGCTCCTCCCCATCCGGCAGCAGTTCCTTGACGCCGTCAACGATCCCAAGCTTCGGGAGGGTATTCCCGTTCCCGATTACGTCGTGAACTCCCCCAGGAGGAGACCGACCCCACCCGCGGGATAGGGCCCATGTGAAGCCGGAAGACAGCATTTCACTTTGTGCCACCGATTCCGCGTCGCTAGGCACACAGTCCCTCATCGAAAATGGCAATCACTGTGCCGCTCCGAGACATCATCGAGGCGATGGAGCTTCCCAACGAGGAATGGGCCTCGTATCTCGATCCCGACACGGGCGAGATCGTGACCGTCACGGACGAGGATCGCCGGTTGCTGGAGAAGGCAGTGAATGTCGAAGAACTGCCCGACTGGCAGCAGGAGAGCGTGACGAAGGCGCACGAGGTTTTGGAATCCGAGCGTTTCCTCCTGCTTCCCGATCGGTTCGAGATCCACGAATGGGCAATCATGGAGCGATTTGCCCGCTCTCGGGACAACGCCCAGGAGCGGGAGAGGCTGCTTTCCGCAATCCACGGCTCTGGCGCATTCCGGAAGTTTCGGCATGCGATCCGGCAGCTTGGCATCGAGGAGGACTGGTATGCCTTTCGGCAGGCGGCGCTCGAAGAGATTGCCAGGGCTTGGCTGGAGGCGCACAACATTCCGTACAAGGAGCCGTGACACCCTCGGCAGTTCGGCCCGCCAGGCAAGCGGATCTACGGTGACTGAGTCCGGACAATCTGCGTCAATCTGCGGAATCTGCGGATCCGTGTGAGGTTGGGTTCTTTGCTGTCCTTGTAGCTTTCTGCGGTTTCTTTCCTTCGGAGTCTCCGATGTATTCCCCCGTGCTTCCCCTCACGGGTTGGATTTTCGATGTGTACCCGACAAATGGCGGGATGGTGGTATGGATCGTGGATGGCAAGGGAAAGAGCTACCGTCTCGCGGACCCGTTCCAACCCAGCTTCTACGTTGCTGGTCCGGTCAACGCCCTCCGCCAACTGGCCGAGGAACTTTCCGAGATGCGGCTCGCGATGCCAGTGGGAATGACCTGCCGGCAGGAGTTCTGGACCGGCGAGCCCCGTGACGTCCTGGAATTCCTCTTGCTTGATCCCGAGCGACAGCCCGCCCTCTTGCGCAAGCTCGCGCTCCCTCGCCCGGGGATCACGCTGTACGATTGCGATCTGCCCCCGGCGCTCACGTATTGCCATGCGAGAGGAATCTTCCCGCTCGCGAAAGTAACCGTCTCGCGGGAAATGACCAATGACCTGTCTGCCGTGCCGGGCACGGCACAGGCAGGCCAAATCCCAATGACCAATCGGAAAACGGGCAGGGAAACAGAAAGGCGGGGCGGCACCATTTCAGATTTCAGATCTCAGATTTCAGACTTGAGGACGAATCCGCGTGCGGATTCTGACAATCTGCAATTATCTTATGTGGTGGAGGGGTCGGCGTGGGGCCTGGATTATCCCGAGCCACCACTCGTGACGATGGCCCTCACCGGCCAGGGGGACGAGCAGGGGCGAGGCGCGCCCCTCGGGAAGCTGCGCTCGCTCGCCATCACCTGCCAGGGCGAAGAGATCGCGATCGAAGAGGGCGGCCCCGAGACGCTCCTCACCGAACTCAACCGGCTGATCCGCCGCTTCGATCCCCACGTCATCGTCACAGACTGGGGCGACGCCTTCCTGGTCCCCGCCCTCCTCAACCTGGCGCGCCGCGCCGACATCCCGCTGGAGTTCGACCGCGAGGTCGTGCGCCGCCGCATCCGGAGCGCGGGCCGCTCCTACTTCTCCTACGGCCGCGTCCTCTACCAGGCGCCGTCGTATCCGTTCTTCGGCCGCTGGCACCTGGACTCGCGCAACTCCTTCATCCTGAAGGAGACCGAGGTGGCCGGCCTCTTGGAACTCAGCCGGCTCTCCAGGGTCCCTGTCCAGAAGATGGCGCGGACCTCGCCCGGCTCGGCCATCAGCCAGATGCAGCTCGACCGCGCCCTCACCGACAGCATCCTGGTCCCCTGGAAGAAAGGCGAGCCAGAGCGGTGGAAGACGGCCTGGGACCTCCTCGTCTCGGACAAAGGCGGACTGGTCTACCAGCCCATCACCGGCCTGTACGAGAACGTGGCGGAGATTGATTTTGCCTCCATGTACCCGGCCATGATGGTCCACCACAACATCTCGCCCGAGACGGTGGACTGCGCCTGTTGCCCGGAGGCCGCCGCGCCCGAGATCGGCTATTCGACATGTCGCAAGCGAGACGGGCTGGTGACCCGGACGCTTCGCCCCATCCTCGCGCGCCGGAAAGCGCTGAAGCAGTTGCGCAATGGCGCCTCCGGCGCCACCCGCGCTCGCTACGACCATCGTCAGAACGCCCTCAAGTGGATCCTGGTCACCTGTTTCGGCTACCTCGGCTACAAGAACGCCCGCTTCGGCCGGATCGAGGCGCACGAGACGGTCACGGCCTACGCGCGGGAAAAGCTGCTCACCGCCCGCGCGCTGGCCGAGGAGCGCGGCTTCCGCGTGCTTCACGCCATCGTGGACTCGATGTGGATCGTCAAGCCGGGCGTGACCGAGGCCGAGGTCCTGGACCTCTGCCGGGCCATCCGCGAGGCGGTGGGGATCGAGATCAACCTGGAGGGGATCTACAAGTGGGTGAGCTTCCTGCCCTCGCGCGTGGACCGGAACATCTCCGTGGCCAACCGATATCTCGGGGCGTTCCGCTCGGGCCAATTGAAGATCCGTGGAATCGACCTGCGCCGGTCCGACACGCCACCGCTGGTGGCCGAGGCCCAGCAGCGCATGGTGGAGATCCTGGCGCAGGCAGACGATCTCGCCGGCTTCGCCGCGCGCATCCCCGAGGTGCTGGAGGTCTTCGTGGAGTACGCCTGGCGGCTACGCGAGGGGCAGGTGCACCTCACGGATCTCATCATCAAGCGCACCGTGTCAAAGGAGACGAGCGAGTACAAGGGGAACAGCCAGGTCGGTCTGGCCAGCCGCCAGATGGCCGACCGGGGCGTGGCGGTCCATCCGGGGGAGCGCGTGCGCTACATCATCAGCGACGCCGACGCGCCGAATGCCGAGGCCCGGGTGCGCGCCATCCCGTTCGTTGCGCCCGACACCCCCTACGACACCGGGAAATACCTGGAGCTGCTCTACCGTGCCGTTGAGACACTGCTTTGCCACCACGGCTACGACTGCCGGCGGTTGCAAGCGTTGCTGGTAGAACAAGGCATCGTGGCGAGGGCCGGGCAAGGATGATCTTTCGATGTCCTTGGCCTCGATTTCATCCTCGGACATCTCCTTGTTCGCATGCGAACCGACGCGGTACCTCCGTGCGCGGATCGCCTGCCGCAACCGCTACAAGAGACGCATGCTATTGTATTCCAGAAGCTCGCTGCGGTTTACTGTCTCAGCCTTCTGGCCACATAGAATGCATTTGTCACAAGGGAAGTCAAGGGATGATCATGGCGTATCCAAGCACCGGATGCCTTTCAGCTTGTCGTCGGACGGGAACCCACCCCGGTCTATTCCGCGCTCAGGCGCGCAGGGCGACAGGGGTGAGCGGCTGGGTGGCGAGGACCTCGCCTCGGATGCTGACCGTGACGTCCTCGATGAGGACATCGCTTCCCGCCTCCGCCACGGCGTGCTGGGCGATGCGGGTCAGGCCCGAGCAACACGGCACCTCCATGTGGACGGCGGT
>Ga0315314_1001752_pt1 | contig 18825 bp, 10 predicted proteins | sample TDP9_MG_FD_203631 | JGI IMG/M metagenome (GOLD analysis project Ga0315314, IMG submission 203631) | Freshwater sediment microbial communities from Lake Towuti, South Sulawesi, Indonesia - TDP9 | ecosystem: Environmental > Aquatic > Freshwater > Lake > Sediment | place: Indonesia: South Sulawesi...
CCGAATGTCTTCCACCATTTGCTCCCCCGTTTCGGTGCCACAGATCTTGCCGATCAGAAGCATCGAATCCAGGACCCCCGGTATGGTGAAATGATTTACCCTCAGGGTTTTCACCCCCAGGGAAGAGAGGTATCTTTCGGCCTCTTCATGCTCCGGCAACAGGACCACCAGATCGGGTCGCAGGGACAGGATCGCCTCATAATCCGGATGATAGTAATCCCCCACCTTCTCCTTGCTCAGGACGGCGGAAGGATAGCGGCAATGGTTGGTCACCCCTACCACCCGATCCCCCAAGCCCAAGGCAAAGAGGAGCTCAGTAACCGAGGGGGCCAGGGAGATTATACGGTGGGGTAGTTGGTGCGCCGCTGGATGCCCGGGGTGGCCCTGACCTCCCCACACTCGAGCCAACAGGAACGATCTTCCGGACAGGGTCAGGAGAAACACGAGAGCCAGCAAGGCCCAGGGGATCCATTGCTTCTCTGCAGCTCTGGCAAGGACAAGCCGTAACATCGGAAGAGATTCCCTCCTTTGCCTGTGCGGAGGCAGACAGGCCTGCCTGTGCGGACGCAGTCAGGTCAGAAGCTAAGTTTTAGCCCCCCAAATACCGATCTTCCCACAACTCCATAACCACTGATCTCCTCATAGTCCTCGTCGAGGAGGTTTTCCACCCGACCGAAGATCTGGAGGTGGGGGGTAAGGTCATAAGAGGCCGCCAGGTCGATCAGGGCGTACTTGGACAAGGAAACGCGGGTGGGGGGGAAAGTGTTGTAGTCATAGTCAAATCTCTTCCCCACATAACGATAGGAAAGGTTGAGATTCCCTCTTTCCAGGAAACGGTAGTTTGCCTCGACCCCATACTTGTGTCTTGGCCTCCGAATAAGGGTCAGACCGGTCTTTCGGTCCTCCGCATCCGTCCGGGTATAGGTCGCCCGAATGTTCAAGTCCTGAATGGGCCTGAGGAGGAGAAAGAGCTCCACCCCCTTGGTCCTCACGGAAGCCAAGTTCACAAACCGGTTGAGACCCGGGTCGAAATCGATCAAATCCTCAAAATGATTGTGAAAATAGGTTGCACCCAGCGAGATAATCTCACCCCAAAGGGCTTGCTCAGCCCCTACATCCCAGCCTTCACTCCTCTCCGGGTCGAGGTCCTTGTCTCCATATTGAGAATAGAGCTGATAGAGCGTCGGGGCCTTGAATCCGGTCCCGTAGCTCCCCTTGATCTTGGTCCGGGTCGCCTGGATGAGGAGGGCAGGGGCGACTCGCCAGGTGACTTCAGTGCCAAATCGGCTGTGATCATCAAGCCGAATCCCTGCCGTGACGAAGAAGATATCTTTTAGTCGGACCTGGTCCTGAAGGTAGGCGCTCCGGGTGGTTGCCTTTTTCTCCTCCAGGGTGCTTTGGAAGGGGAAACCGAAGGCCTCCAAGTAATAATCGCTCCTCCCTTTTTCCACCTCGTATTCCAGGCCGAGGGTGAGGGTGTTGGTACGATGAAGGTATAGGTTATGCTGCCAGTCGAATTTCGTGATGCGGCCGTCGTAGGAGGCCTTCTCGGACTCCGTGGGGTGATCGGCATCCGGATCGTTGCGATAGTCCCGATCCTGATTGGAAAGGGAGGCCCCTATCTTCTGCTCCCAGAGACCATTTAACAGCGAGAGACGGCCCTGCACCCGGGAGAAGAACTGCTTCACATCCTGGCGGGCATTGGGATCATCCCCCCCCTGCCCGCCGTGATTGTCCAGGTCCGATCGGCCATCCAAATAACGGAGGAAAAGCTCGCAATCGAAGATGAGAAGAGGGGCCCATCCCAATCTTCCGGACGCGGAGCTGTTTCGATATCCATCCCTCTCCGGATTTCGATACCTCTCCCCAGTAAGGGCAATTCCCTTCCCCTTGGCCGCCGAGATCCCGTCTGAACTCACATGGGAGGCCCCCAGGGAGTAATGAAACCCCTGCGCCGATCCGCTCGCTTCCGCCCGGGTGAAATAGGTCTGATAAGTCCCGGCCTCGCCCGCCAAGCTCGCCTTGAATGGCCCTTCGCCCTTTCTGGTAATGATGTTGATCACGCCTCCCGCGGCATCTGAGCCATAGAGGGTGCTCTGGGGACCCCGGACCACCTCGATTCGCTCGATACTATCCGTCGTCAAGTAGGCGAAGTCGTAAGAACGGGAAGGGGTGATGGGATCGTTCAATTCGATTCCATCCATCATCACCAGCGTATGGCCGTCTCCCGCCCCTCGCAGATATACCGAGGCCAACCTTCCCGGTCCTCCCCCCTGCACCACATCCAGTCCGGGCACTGACCGGATGGCTTCTGCGATTATAGCTTCCTGCTTCCTCTCCACCTCCTCCCGGGAGATTACAGTAACGGAGCTGGCCACCTCCTTGAGAGGCTCTTCCAGGCGGGTGGCGGTTACCACCACCTCCTCCAATTCCTCTAACTGTCCCGGCTCCTCTCCTAAAGAGCCAGAGGGTGCAGTCAAAAGCCAGATCCATATCAGGCCGGCACACCATTTTCTCATCTCCCTCATCCTCCTCCCCCCTCGGGGACTTAGGCTGTTCCGGGCTCAGGCCAGGTCTCCTGGCTTTCGTTCCTCCTACTCTCCGCGCCTTCCCAATCTCGCCATCAAGATCAGTGGCTACCTTTGCGGATTTCGTCCCGATCACAGTCGCGGGGCGGCGAGAGCTTTTCTCCCTCTTCCCTTCGCCTGTGCCCGTAATCCTTCGCACTCCGCTCTCATCTCGTGAAAACAAAAAAAATCCCCAGGCCCAATGGGCTTGGGGATTCCCTGTTCATCCCCCGACCAGATGGACAATCCGGCCTCGAGATTGCGGTCGTTCCATCTCTCTGCAGGCAGGTCTTCTGACTCCCAGATCCTCCTACTCTCCGCGCCTTCCCAATCTCGCTATGAAGATCAGTGGCACCCTTCGCGGATTTCGTCCCTGGTTACAGCGGCGGGTCCGTCCCTGACTCTAACAGGGTTCCCTCTTCCCCTCAAGGGACCTGCAGAGATTCACTTTATTTGCTATCTATCATGCCGGGTACGAGAAATCAAGACCCAACGAAATGGGCTTTCCTTCCCGCCCTCAATTCTGCCGGAGCCAGATCCAGACCTCCCGGATGAGGTCAGACAATCCTACCAGCAGTAAGCCACCCAGAAGGCTCCCTGCGAAGAGCAAGAGATAGGAACGACCGCGCTGGATCTGTATCAGATGGGCCAGCAGCGCACCGCTCCACATCCCTCCCCCCTTGATGGGCAAAAGCGTCATCAGGACCACGCCCAATTGGCCCAACAGCACCAATTTCTGGTAGACCCGGGAGCTTGCCAGCTTCTCCTTTTGTCGCTCCGCTCGATCTTTGAGCTTCTTGAGGAATGAGATCCGTTCACCACTCTCCTGGTAGAGGAAAAATAGGAGGGGCACCTGGATCATATCCAAGAAGATACCCAGCGGCAAGTAGAGAGCCATGTTGAAGCCAGCCAGGCGGGCCGCAATGATGGAAGCGGTCCTTCCTCCCAGGCCGTGGAGGATCACGAAGGAGGCAAGAGGATACCGGAAGAATCCGGACTGAAGGGCCTGGATCATCTCGGAAAACATTTCATCTCCGGAAGAAATGGCGAAGGATCAAGAGGCCAATCAGGAAGCTATCTGCAAATGGGCGATAATGGGTCGTGGGTAGCCCATCGATGGCAGGGGCGGAGATGGGGATGCTGACGATCGGAAAGCCGGCACGAGCCGCCTGGATCAAGAGATCGGCTTCCAAGTCGTAGCGAACTCCTTTCCACTCGATCCTTCGCAGAAGCTCGGTCCGTAGGAGGCGATAGCCGCTCTGACTGTCCTCGATCTCCTGCCCGCAGAGGTGGGCAATGCATCGAGTGGAGAGGCGATTGAACAGACGGCGGGCCCTCCTCATCCCCTGCATATGGGCAAGTCGCGATCCGATGACGATCCCTACCCCCCTCCCCTCCGCAGCCCGGAGGAAGCCGGGGATATCGGAAGGGTCATGTTGCCCATCTGCATCCAGAGTGAGAATCGCATCGTACTGGCCCTCCCCCAACAGGATTCCGAAGCCCGTGCGCAGGGCCATCCCCTTTCCCCGGTTCTCTGGATGGCGAATGACCTCCGCCCCAGCCTTCCAGGCCCAAGCCCCCGTCCCATCCGCTGATCCATCATCCACCACCAGCACCCGAGGGCAGAAGCTCAGGCATCTTTCTACCACCTCCTGAATCCCAATTCCGGCATTATAGGCAGGAATCAGGACCGCTATCCGCATCATGCTCTCCTTGCCTCCTGGGCCGATCGCTTTTCCTTCTTTTTTCGTTTATCATGGGGATGAGCACTTGTCCACACCATTCTTTCCGCTCTTTCCGCGAGTCCCACTCTGACGATTGACACCGTCGTTGCCTTTCGACTATCATAGACCGAGAGCTAAGGCAACCTCCGCAGGAGAAAGCAAAGGAACTCATCATGTCCTATGGATACCAGGGAAGGGTCATCCGCTGTAATCTCTCCTCCCGGACTTGGCAGGTGATGGAGATTCCGGAGGATGAGGTCCGTTCATATCTTTTGGGAAGCGGTCTGGCAGCCAAAATCCTCCATGAGGGGCTGGATCCGGTCCCGATCCGCGATCCCCTGGCCCCGGAGAGTCCCCTCCTCTTCCTGGCAGGACTTCTCACCGGGACCTTTGTCCCCGGGGCTTGCAAGGCCTCCGTGGTCGGAAGATCCCCCCTGACCGGCATCTGGAACGAGGCCACCGTAGGTGGGTTCTGGGGAGCGGAACTCAAGTCCACCGGATTCGACGGCCTCATTGTGGCAGGACGAGCGCCTGAGCCTGTCTATCTCTATCTCCGCCCCCAGGGATTGGAGATCCGTCCCGCCTCCCATATCTGGCAGTTGGATTGCTTTCAAGCGGCAGATGCGCTTCGTCAGGAGACCGATCGGACAGCTCGGATCGGAGCCATCGGCCCGGCAGGGGTGAATCAATCCCGCATGGCCTCCATCATCTTCGACGATCGTCACTCTCGCGCTGCGGGCAGAGGCGGAATGGGAGCCCTCATGGCAAGTAAGAACCTGAAGGCGGTGGTGGTCAGAGGCGACCAGGGACCGGCCATCGCCCATCCCGATCTCCTGAGGCGAAGCATCCGGGAACATCTGGAGTCGATCAAGTTGACTGCCAAGAACCTCTCTGCCTATGGAACCGCTGGCAGCGTCCCCCTGGTAGAATCTCGCGGCGATTTGCCCATCAAGAACTGGCTGTCCGGAAGCTGGGAGGAGGGAGCGAAGAAGACGAATGGCCAGGTGATCGCGGCCAGGATGCTGAAGGCCCATCGCACTTGTTTTGCCTGTCCCATCCGCTGCGGCAAGGAGATCGAGCTACGGGAGGGGGAATACGCAGGCCTGGACGGCCATGGTCCGGAATATGAGACCACGGCCGGTTTTGGGGCCCTCTGCCTCAATGACCACCTGGAGAGCATCCTGGCCGCCAATGAGCTCTGTAACCGCTACGGACTGGATACCATCTCCACCTCCTCTGCCATCGCCTTTGCCATCGAGGCCAAAGAGAGGGGAATCTTGCCCCGCTTCTCCGCCCAAGATCCCGATCTGCGTTGGGGAAATCATCGGGCGATCGTGGCCACCATTCATCTCATCGCTCATCGTAAGGGGCTGGGAGACCTCCTGGCCGATGGAGTCAGGGCAGCGGCCGAGAGGATCGGCGGTTCTGCGCATCAATTCGCCATCCACACTAAAGGCCTCGAGATTGCCTATCATGACCCACGGGCGTTCACCTGCATGGCGGTGAACTACGCCACTGCCAATCGGGGTGGTTGCCATCTGGAGGCCCTCTCCTATTTCCTCGGCTATGGGCTCCCCCTGCCCGATTTGGGCTACGAGAAGCCACTCGACCCCCACACCATGGAGGGGAAAGCTAAGCTCTGCGTGGATCTACAAAATTATATGGCGCTCTACAACCCGTTGGGGATGTGCAAGTTCATCTTCCGGGCAGGGGTGGGACCGAGACTCCTGGCCGAATGGGTCAATTTCGTCATGGATTGGAACCTGAGCATGGAGGATCTCATGGCCATCGGGGAGCGCCTCTTCAACCTCAAGCGTCTCTTCAATGTGAGATTGGGAATTCGCCGCCAGGATGATACGCTCCCCTCTCGCCTTCTTACCCACGACCGCGGAACGGGAGGGGCAGCCGGAAGCCTCCCCAATCTGGAGCGGATGTTGCAGGAATATTATGAGCTGCGGGGATGGGACGAGCAGGGGATCCCCAAAAGGGAGAGGTTGGACGCATTAGCACTTGCCTCTCTGGATGTGAGGTGTCAAACGAGGTGATAGAAGGTGACCTCCCTGAGGCTGCATTTTTTGACTTTAACTCATCCCATATTATCTGGTATGTATTAGGGGCGGGGACTTGGCTCTCTCTACCTCCCATAACTGGGGGAGGTTCGGTACATAGCAAACGATACATAAATACATACCCCCATTTCTGAGATAGAGAGGGACGGCCCTTCATTTTTGAATGAAAGTCCCCTGCCCCGGGGACGGTGATTCCGGAACTGGTTAGGCCAAATTTATTTATTATTATATCATCAAAGATTTACAAAATGAAAAAGGACGAACATACAAGAGAACAACTTAGGAATGAATTGGGCAAGGCTCTTCGACGCTTGGCTAAATTGGAAGCAAAAGAAACCGAGCGCAAGCATGTAGAGGAGGCGCTGCGGGAGAGGGAAGAACGCTTCCGTCGGCTGGCCGAGAACGCCCAGGACCTCATCTTCCGCTATGAGCTCTCTCCCCAGCCCCGCTTCACCTATGTCAGCCCGGCCGCCAGGGTCATGACCGGATATACCCCCGCGCAATACTATGCCGACCCCGACTTATTCTTCAAGCTTCCCCTCCCCCCGGACCGGCCTCTGGTGGAAGCCGCAGCCCGAGGGGCAATCCCTCCAGGAAATCTCCTCATCCTGCGCTGGGTGCGTAAGGATGGGAGGATCCTGTGGACGGAGCAGCGCATCGTCCCGATCCATGATGCCGCAGGCAACTTGGTAGCCATCGAGGGTATCGCTCGCGACATCACCGACCGCAAGCAGATGGAAGAGGCGCTGCGGGAGAGCGAAGAACGCTTCCGTCGGCTGGCCGAGAACGCCCAGGACCTCATCTTCCGCTATGAGCTCTCTCCCCAGCCCCGCTTCACCTATGTCAGCCCGACCGCCAGGGTCATGACCGGATATACCCCCGCGCAATACTATGCCGACCCCGACCTATTCTTCAAGCTTCCCCTCCCCCCGGACCGGCCTCTGGTGGAAGCCGCAGCCCGAGGGGTGATCCCTCCAGGAAATCTCCTCATCCTGCGCTGGGTGCGTAAGGATGGGAGGATCCTGTGGACGGAGCAGCGCATCGTCCCGATCCATGATGCCGCAGGCAACCTGGTAGCCATCGAGGGTATCGCTCGCGACATCACCGACCGCAAGCAGATGGAAGAGGCGCTGCGGGAGAGCGAAGAACGCTTCCGTCGGCTGGCCGAGAACGCCCAGGACCTCATCTTCCGCTATGAGCTCTCTCCCCAGCCCCGCTTCACCTATGTCAGCCCGACCGCCACGTCCCTGGTAGGCTACACCCCGGAGGAGCACTACTCCGATCCACACCTGCACTTCAAAATCGTCCATCCCGATGATCGGCCCCTTCTGGAAGCCCTGAACCGGGGGGACCTTCCGCCTGATAAGCCCCTCATCCTGCGCTGGGTGCGCAAGGATGGAAGGGTCATCTGGGCCGAAGGGCGCAATGTGCTCATCCGTAACCAGGCGGGAAAGGTGGTGGCAGTGGAGGGCATCAGCCGGGACATCACTGACCGCGTACAGGCAGAGGAGGCGCTACGGAAAAGTGAAGAAGATCATCGCCTATACTTTGAAAATGTCTCCGATGTCATCTACTGTCTCGACCCCGATTTTATTGTTCTAAGTGTATCCCCCTCTGTGGAAAGGGCGTTGGGATACCAGCCTGAGGAGCTGATCGGAAGGCCGTTCTATGAGTTGGGCATCTTGACACCCGAGTCTTTGGAACGCGCTCTTTCCGATGCGAGGCGCGTCTTAGCCGGGGAGAGGATCTCTTCCGCAGAGTACGAATTTATTGCCACAGACGGCAAAAAAAGGATTGGTGAGGTAAGCGGCTCCCCCATATTCCGTGAGGGGAAAGTCGTCGCCATCTTGTCCGTTGGGAGGGACGTCACTGAACGCAAGCAAATGGAGGAGGCGCTGCGGGAGAGCGAAGAACGCTTCCGTCGTCTGGCCGAGAACGCCCAGGATCTCATCTACCGCTATGAGCTCTCTCCCCAGCCACGTTTCACCTATGTCAGCCCGGCCGCCAGGGTGATGACCGGATATACCCCCGAGGAATTTTACGCCGATCCCGACCTATTCCTCAAACTCACCCTTCCCCACGACCGACCATACCTGGAAGCGGCAGCCCGAGGGGTGATCCCCCCAGGAAATCTCCTCATCCTGCGCTGGGTGTGTAAGGACAAGGAGGGAATGATCCTGTGGACGGAGCATCGCCTTGTCCCGATCCATGATCCTGCAGGCAACCTGGTGGCCATCGAGGGCATCGCCAGGGATATCACTGAGCGCAAGCAGATGGAGGGGGCGCTAAGGTCCGCCGAGGCCAAATACCGCTCCCTGGTGGAGGAAATCCCGGTGGTCGCTTACACTGCCGAACTGGACGAGGACCGGACCACGCTTTATATCGGCCCCCAGATCGAAGGGATGTTCGGTTTTTCCCCAGGGGAATGGATGGCCAATCCTGAGCTCTGGCTGAAGCAGATCCACCCCCAGGATCGCGAGCGCGTCCGGGCAGAATATCAGGAGGTCCGCACCACCGGGAAAACCTTCGCCTCGGAATACAGGCTCAGATCATCCGATGGGAGGATGGTCTGGGTTCACGATCAGGGCAGCATCTTACGTGGTGAGAACGACCGGCCTCAGTTCATTAAAGGGGTAATGTCTGATATCACTGAGCGGAAGTCGCTGGAGCAGGTCGCCTTCAGGGAATCTGCCCTTCGGCGAGGGATCAATAAGATACTTCAAGAGACGTTGCATTGTGAAACCGAGCAAGAGGTGGCCCGGGTTTGTCTTTCGACGGCTGAAGAACTAACCGGCAGCCAGTTCGGCTTTATCGGCGAAGTGAACCAAGCTGGTCGCTTTGATGCCACTGCTCTGAGTGATCCAGGCTGGCAGAGCTGTAGAATACCGAAGCCAGACTCAGCGGCTTTGCTAAAAGACATGGAGATCCGCGGCTTCTGGGGCAGAGTGCTCAAGGAGGAAACATCTCAGATCGTCAACGATCCTGCCTCCGATCCAGACCGACTCGGGACTCCGAAGGGCCATCCCCCGATCACCTCTTTCCTGGGGGTTCCATTGCGACATGAAGGAAAGGTTTTCGGCATGATCGCTTTAGCCAACAAGGAATCCGGCTATGATCTGGCCGATCGGGCAGCGATCGAAGATCTCTCCATCGCATTTGTGGAAGCATTGGAGCGCAAGCGGGCAGAGCACGCGCTACGGGAGAGCGAAGCTGGCCTTAGCGCGATTATGCAAAGATCCCCGGACGGTATCTATCTGGGAGATATTGAGACCAAACGCATCCTGGAGACCAACAAAGCCTTCCAGCAACTGCTCGGCTATTTCCCAGAGGAGCTGGCGGGGATGCACATTTACGATATCGTCGCCGCCGATCCGAAAGATATCGATGATGGGTTCCAGAAGGCCTTAAGTCTGAAGGGGGAGGTCCCTTTCGACCATGAGCGCAAATACCGCAGAAAGGATGGTTCCTTAGTGCAGGTATGGGTCAGGGGGACCACGCTGACCTATCAGGGAAGGGAGGTGATGTGTACCTTTGTCCGCGACCTCACCGACCGCAAGCGGGCAGAGCAGGCGCTACGAGAGAGCGAGGAGCGGTATCGCGCGGTGGTGGAACAATCCGCCGATGGCATCTATCTGGTGGACCCGGAATCCAAGTGCCTTCTCTTATCCAACACGGCCTTTCAAAATATGATCGGCTACGGCCCGGAGGAAACTCGGCAACTCTCCCTCTACGATTTCATTGCAGCCGATCGGGAGGACATTGAACGAAGGTTCCAAAAAGTTCTGATAGGAAAGACGCCCCTTGCTTTCGAACGCAAATTTCGCAAAAGGGACGGTTCTCTCTTGGACGTCTGGGTTAGTGGAAATGTTGTCTTGTTTGGGGGGAGGGAGGTTGTGTGCGGCATCGCCCGAGATATCACTGAGCGCAAGCAGATGGAGGAGACGTTGCGGGAGAGCAGCGACCATCTGCGCTCCCTGGCCACCCGCCTCGCCGAGGTGGAGGAGGCCGAACGACGCCATTTGGCCCGGGAACTGCACGACCGACTGGGCCAGAACCTCACTGCAGTGAACATCAACCTGAGTATGGTCCGCAGCCAGTTATGCGGTAAGTCGAGCCCAGATGTCGATGCCAGGTTGGAGGACTGCATGAAGCTTGTAGAGGAGACAATGGATTGCACCCGGGACGTGATGGCCGAGCTGCGTCCTCCGGTCATGGACGACTATGGGCTCCTGGCTTCGTTGCAGTGGTATGGCAAGCGATTCTCGGACAACACCGGCGTGACCGTAGTGGTAGAAGGGAATGAACTGACGCCGCGCCTGCCGCTATCTATGGAGATCTCCCTATTCCGCGTTGCTCAGGAGGCAATGACCAACGTAGCCAAGCATGCTCATGCGACCCAGGTGACTGTGAGGCTGGAGGATGCAGAGGAGGTAGCCCGTCTCACCATAGCCGACAACGGCGACGGCTTCGACCCCACTCATTTAAGCAGGCCCACCGAAGAGCGGGGATGGGGATTGATGTGCATGAAGGAGCGAATGGAAGGGGTGGGGGGCCGCTGCTACATCGAGTCTTATCCCGGGCAGGGCACACGGGTCGTCGCAGAAGCACCGAAAAAATGATTCCAAAACCATAATGGAAGGAGGTGATTCCATGCCCATCCGCGTCTTCTTAGTCGATGATCATGCTGTGGTGCGAGACGGGCTGCGCTTCTTGTTAGAGGCACATGGCGATATTACCGTGATCGGCGATGCCTCTGATGGGCATGAGGCCGTGCGCCAAGTTTCGCAATTGTGCCCAGATGTAGTACTCATGGACATCGCCATGGCTGGGCTGAACGGCATCGAGGCCACGCGGCAGATCCGGAAGTCCTGGCCTTCCACGCGGGTCATCATCCTCTCCATGTATGCCACCAGCGAATACATTTTCCACGCTCTCCAGGCCGGAGCGAACGGATATTTGCTGAAAGACTCAGCCGGCAAGGAAGTGGTGGAGGCCGTCCGCGCCGTGCACGCAGGCCGCCGCTACCTGAGCGAGGAAATCTCCGAAATCATGATTGACGACTACATTCGCCATCGCCAGGCCAGCGAGCCGAAAAGCCCCTTGGACCTCCTCAGCCCCCGCGAACGGGAAATCCTACAACTTGTCGTGGAGGGAAAATCTAGCGCCGAGATCGCAGAGATCCTCTATATCTCCCCCAAGACTGTAGAGACATACCGCAGCCGCCTAACCCAGAAGCTGGGCGTAAGCAATCTTCCCGAGCTGGTAAAGTTTGCTATCCAACACGGTCTCACCCCCCTCACTTGATCCCCCCCTTTTTTCAAACATTCCCTACCCAAAATATCCAAATCTCCTGACAGACTCGCAAAACAGAACCAGGTATTAAGACTTATCTTCCAATTGATATCGGGTTGGCGCCCGACTCTTAGGCGATCAGCGTAAACCACACCACAAGGTCCTCGATTTTGTGGGGGACCCGGCCTCTGCGGGCCGGGCATATAAGTTTCGTAATATTTCTCCAGCTCCCTACACCTTTCACATCAACCACGGGAGGTTTCCATGAGCTGCACTCAAAAGCAGATCACGAGGCCGACCATCCTCATCATCGAGGACCATGAGATCGTGCGTGCTTCCCTGCGAGATTGGCTAAAGGCCACCTTCCCTGACTGTTGCTTCCTGGAAGCGAAAAGTGGAGAGGAGGCCATCGCTTTGGCCTTTGCCCAGCACCCCCAGGTCATCCTGATGGACATCCGCTTACACAAGATGGATGGCCTCGAAGCAACGCGGCGCATCAAGGCCGCTATGCCACAGGTAAAGGTGGTAATTCTCACCATTTTCGAGGACCCCGGTATCCAGTCCGAGGCCGTGAAAGCCGGCGCCGATGTCTTCCTGCCCAAAAGCAGGATGCATGCCGAGCTGCTCCCGGTCGTAGCCGACCTTCTCTCTCGACCAGTGGATGCAGGGTTCGGCTCCGACCCATCGCGCGCACAACCATCCCCAAATTACGGCCCGGAGGAGGAGTAAGATGAAAACGAGGGATCAAGGGACCTTAATGGAAGAGGCTCTTAAGCAAGCAAGGATCCTGGTCGTGGATGACCAGGAGGAGAATGTCCTTATATTAGAGAGGATGTTGCATCACGAGGGATATAACCACCTGAGAAGCACCACTGATTCCCGGAAGGTCCTCTCGTTATTCAACGAATTTCTGCCTGACCTGATCCTCCTGGATCTGATGATGCCGTACTTGGACGGATATGCGGTGATGGAGCAATTGAAGCCCCTGATCCCATCCGATAGCTATTTGCCTATTTTGGTGCTCACCGCCGATATCACCCTGCAAAGCAAGCTGAAGGCCCTCTCTGCTGGAGCCAAGGACTTCCTGACCAAGCCTTTCGGTGCTACTGAGGTGCTACTGCGGATCAGGAATCTCCTGGAAACACGCTTCCTCCACCTCGAGCTCCAGAACCAGAGCCAGGTCCTCGAGGAGAAGGTACGCGAGCGCACGGGGCAGCTTTTCGAGTCGGAAGCCAGATACCGCGCGCTGGTTGAAACCTCTCCGGATGGAATTAGCCTCACCGATTTAAATGCCAATTTCGTCTTCTGTAACCAACAGACGGCACGTCTGTGCGGATTTGAAACCCCCGAGGCTATGTATGGGTTGAATGCTTTGGAGTTGATCGTGCCCGAGGGACGACCATGGGCCACAGAGAATTGGAAGAGAGTATTGGAGGCGGGCGGTGCTCGCAACGCAGAATACCTTTTGCTCAGGAAAGATGGCAGTCCGTTTCCCGCAGAGATATACATCTCTGTGATTCAGGACGCAGCGGGCAACCGCCAGGCGATTATGGGAATCATCCGCGACATCACCGAGCGCAGGCGAACAGAGGAAAAGCTTCAAAGAAGCTACGATAGGTTGCGGCAAGCCATGGAAGAAACCATTCAGGCCATGGCCATGACCGTGGAAAGGAGGGATCCCTATACTGCAGGCCATCAACGACGGGTGGCCCATCTCGCCCATGCCATAGCCACGGAGATGAGCCTTTCCGAGGCCGTGGTCAGCAGCATCAAAACGGCAGCGGCTATTCACGATCTGGGCAAGATCTCCGTGCCCGCTGAAATCCTCAGTAAACCTGGCCGGATCTCTGAAGCCGAGTTCGAGATCATCAAAATCCATCCCCAAGTCGGCTCCGATATCTTGAAGACCATAGACTTTCCGTGGCCTCTTGCTCAGATCGTGCTCCAACATCACGAAAGGATGAATGGCTCAGGTTATCCTTCGGGCCTCTCGGGCCAAGATATTTTGCTGGAAGCAAGGATCTTGCATGTGGCTGATCTGGTGGAGGCCATGTCCTCTCACCGGCCCTACCGGCCGGCGCGCGGCATAGACATAGCCTTAAAGGAAATCTCAGAAAATAGGGGTGTCTACTACGATCCGGGGGCGGTGGATGCCTGTTTGAACCTTTTCGTTGAGCGAGGGTTTGTCTTAGAGTAAGCGGAGGAAGGGGGGTTGAGGGTGCTCATCGTGGATGATGCAGCCATCGTGCGCGAACGGTTGGTTACCATGCTTTCGGAATTGAAAAAGGTTGAAGCCGTAGATCAGGCCTCAGGCCCTCTCCAAGCGGTGGACGCCGTCGGGAAGCTGAAATCGGATGTGGTAATCTTGCACATTCGAATGCCCGCAGGAAGCGGCCCCGATCTTATGCGAAATATCAAGGCGGACCCAGACATCCCATGTCCCACCTTCCTCATTCTTACCAATTATCCCTACCTTGAATACCGGAGAGCATGCCTGGAGCCAGGCGCTGCTTTCTTCTTCGATAAATCCACGGAGTTCGAAAAGGTGGCTGAGGCCTTGAGAACGATTTCCGCCACCTCGTAACTGAATACACAATATCGCGCAGGAGGGCCGTACCAGCATGGACCAAGATCTTCGCATCCTGATCCTCGAAGACTCCGCCGATGATACCGAGTTAGCTGCAAGGGAGTTGCGAGGGGGCGGAATCGAATTCTCCTCCCGCCGCGTGGAGACAATAGAGGAGTTCCTGAGGGAGCTCGAGGAGTTTCAGCCGACCCTCATCCTTTCGGACTTCAGCCTCCCCTCCTTTGATGGGATGGCCGCCTTGGCTATCGCACAGGAGCAGTGCCCGGAAGTGCCGTTTATCTTTGTCTCCGGCACCATCGGCGAGGAGAGGGCGATCGAGAGCCTGAAGAGGGGGGCTACCGACTATGTCCTCAAGGATAGACCCACCCGGCTGGTGCCAGCAGTTCGGCGAGCCTTGCAGGAGGTGAAGGAGCGGGCAGGGCGGAAGCGGGCGGAGGAGGAACTCAGACTAAGTTACCAACGATTGCGGCGCATGCTGGAGGGGACTGCCCAGGCCCTGGCCGTCACTACCGAAAAGAGGGATCCCTACACCGCAGGCCATCAACAGCGCGTAGCCCGCCTGGCCCGTGCCCTCGCCGAGGAACTGAAGCTTCCCCCATCCCAAGTGGAGGGGATCCACATGGCGGGCCTCATTCACGACATCGGCAAGATCGCGGTCCCGGCGGAGATCCTCAGCAAGCCCGGAAAGATCAGTGAGGCCGAGTTCGCCATCATCCAGATCCATCCCCAGGTGGGATACGACATCGTAAAGGGGATCGACTTCCCCTGGCCGGTGGCCCAGATCATATTACAGCACCATGAGGTGCTGGATGGATCAGGCTATCCCGCAGGCCTTCGCGATGCGGAGATCCTAATGGAGGCAAGGATCCTGACGGTGGCGGATTTGGTCGAAGCCATGTCCTCTCACCGGCCCTATCGGCCTGCTTGGGGTGTGGCTGTGTCACTGGAGGAGATCAGCCGCTATAAGGGCACTCGCTACGATCCGCAGGTGGTGAATGCCTGTTGGGGGTTGTTCTACAATAAAGGGTTTACCTTGGATGATGAATAGCAAACCAAGAGAATCTTTACTCCCTTAGGAACAGAGGTGTGATGAGAAAGTGCAAGCAAGCGATTTTGAACCGTTAGCCAAGATCCGATGCCCTGGCAGGAGGAATTCCAAGATCCCAAAGAGAGATCTCTTGATCTATGGGGCAAGCGCACTGATTGCCGCTCGCTCCCAAAGAAATCAGAGTTGCCACATCATGACCGCCTGCGACGTCAGCTTCAGCATCCGCGACGGCCGGTATCCCCTGTCTGGCGGCCGGCGGCTTGATTGCCGGCCGCTCTCGGCAGGACTGCGGAACCATAGCGCGGACTTCGAGCGGAAGAAACCTCCGAGCGTGAGCGGAATAGAGGGTATTGGTTGCCCCGGTGCAAGGAACTATAGGACCAGCGGCACCCCAAGTAAGAATCATGGAGGCCGAGGGCAAATTTCCGCCGACCAGGGCCTCAGCGAGGAGGAAGCGCTGAGGAAAGGGATGGAAGAAAAGTCTTGTCAGTTTGCTGGAAAAGGAGCAGAAACTTGCAGCAAGGCGTGAATATGGACTGGTTTGTCGAGCAGAAATTCGACGTGGGGGTTCGCCCTGGCCTTTGCGGTTGAGAGAAAGCCTACCCTATGACCTCACCAGCCGACCCCGTCCCACCGCAGCGCATGAAACTTGTTACGGCCGCCTGTGGAGCCGCCTCCGCCCTCGCCGGCGCTGCCGTGCTTACCGGATGGTTCTTCCAGGTTGCGGTCTTGAAAAGCATCCTGCCCGGCCTTGTCTCGATGAAGCCCAACACGGCGCTGGCCTTCGTGCTGGCCGGCGCGGCGCTGGTGCTGCTGTCGGGCATGCGCGTTTCGCCCCACCGGGCGCGCGCGGGCCAACTGCTCGCGCTACTCGTGGCTTTGATCGGCGGTTTGACGCTGTGCGAATTCCTTTTTGGGTGGCAGTTGGGCATTGACGAGGTGCTATTCAAGGACGACCCAAACGCCGCCGCGACCTTGATTCCGGGACGCATGGCCCCGTCCACTGCCGTGAGCTTCTTGCTCGTGGGTCTCACGCTATTGGGGATCGAGTGGGAGCCCCGCCGCCGCTTCCGGCCCGCCGAGTTGTTGGCTCTCGTGCCCTTCGTGCTGGGGTTGTTCTCGCTGATTGAATATGCCTTCGGTCAGCCCATTCTTTACAGCTTCAGCCAATACACCCGCATGGCGGCGCATACTGCCGCCGCCTTTCTTGTGCTGTCCGTTGGCGTCTTGCTGGCGCGTCCCACCCAAGGCTGGGTGGGCGCGGTCCGGGCAGGCGTGATCGATCCTTGGGAACGGCGGGTCTATGGGGCCGTGGCTTTGTGCCTTTTGTTCGCGTTGGCCGGCGGCGGCTGGTTCTACCGCAGTCAGGAACAACAGGTGCGGCGCGAGATCGAGGCCAACCTGGAGGCCATCGCGCAGTTGAAGGTGGATCAAATCGTCCAGTGGCGCACCGAAGGTCTCGCCGATGCCGCCGTGCTCGCGGAAAGCCCGTTTCTCAGCGAGGCGGTCGCGAGCTGGTTGGCGCCACCCGACCCAAAGGACACGCAAAAGTTGCTCCGCCAGTTCCGCTCCTTGCAGGAGCATTACCATTACCACGATGTTTTGCTGGTGGACCCCCGCGGGCAGGTGCGCTTGAGCGTTTCCGGTCGGCCCGGCGCGTTGGATGTGGTCGCGGTCCACGCGTTGGCCGCCGCTTTCCGGACGCGGCGGCCTGTGCTGACCGACCTGCGCTCTCCGCCCGGCGATGCGTCACCCCATCTCAGAGTCATTGCGCCGCTCTTTGCCGGGGAGGAGACAAGGACCGAACCGATTGGCGCGGTCGTCCTGGAGATCGAGGCGCGCCAGTTTCTCTATCCGCTGCTCCAGTCCTGGCCCACGCCAAGCCCCAGCGCCGAAACGCTGCTCGTCCGCCGCGATGGCGACGACGTCCTGTTCCTGAATGAACTGCGTCACCGGGAGGATACGGCGCTCAAGCTGCGCATTCCGTTGAGCCGGCAGGACGTACCGGCCGTGATGGCGGTGCTGGGCAAGGAAGGCGTGTTTCAAGGGACAGACTATCGCGGCGTCAACTCGCTGTCGGTTCTGAAAGCCATCCCGGATTCGCCGTGGTTCATGGTGACGAAAGTGGACGAAGCGGAAGCGTTCGCGCCATGGCGACTGCGCGCCAAGCTCATCGTGTCCCTGATTGCGATGCTCGTGGTGGCGCTGGCCATTGCGGGGGCGATGATCCAGAAGCAGCGGAGCAGCTACCGGGCCTTGTCCCAGTCCACGGCGGCCCTGCGGGAGAGCGAAGACCGCTTCCGTACGCTCGTGGAGAATATTCCGCTTGGCGTTTATCGAGACACGCCGGGCCCTAAGGGGAGATTCTTGATGGCCAACCCCGCCCTCGTTCGCATGTTCGGCTTTGACTCCGAGGAAGAATTCAAACAGGTATCGCCGGCCGATCTCTACCCGAACCCTGCGGACAGAAAGCTCTTCTCCGATAATGTCTTGGCCCGGGGAAGCGTCACCGGGGCCGAATACCAATTACTGAAGAAGGATGGAACCCCCATCTGGGTCTCCGTCAATGCTCGGGTGGTCTATGACCAGCAAACGAAAGAGGCTGCCTACTTCGATTCCACCCTCGAAGATATCACCGAGCGCAAGCGCGCGGAGGAGGCCCTGCAGGCCTCCTATCGTTTTCTCCAAATCGCATATTCACGCACGGAGATATCCCCTCTGTTAGAAGAACTCGTCAAGGAGATCAAGAATTATACTGGCTGCGCTGCCGTGGGAATCCGCATTCTCGACGAGGAGGGCAATATCCCCTACCAGACCTATAAGGGCTTCAGCCAGAGCTTCTTCGAATTGGAAAGCCCCCTTTCAATCAAGTCAGATCAGTGTATGTGCATCAATGTCATTAAAGGAGAAGTTGATCCCAAGTTCCCCTTCTACACCGAAGGTGGGTCGTTTTATATGAACGGCACCACGCGGTTCCTGGCCACGGTTTCGGAGGAGGAAAAAGGGCAGACCCGTAACGTGTGCAATCAGGTTGGGTACGAGTCCGTAGCGTTAGTTCCAATCCGCCTGAAGGATAACATCCTTGGCCTAATCCATATAGCAGACCCTCGAGAGGATATGGTCCCCTTGAATACGGTGGAGGCACTGGAAAAGGCAGGGATGCAAATGGGCACAGCCATCCTGCGCAGGCAGGCGGAGGAGGAACTCCGCAGGCTTAACGAAGAACTGGAGCAGCGCGTCCTCGACCGCACCGCCCAACTGGAGGCTGCCAACAAAGAGCTCGAGGCCTTTTCCTACTCCGTCTCCCACGACCTCCGCGCCCCCCTGCGCAGCATCGATGGGTTCAGCCAGGCCCTGTTGGAGGACTATGGCGATCAGCTGGAGGAGGGAGCCAAGGCGCATTTGGGCCGGATCCGCTCCGGGACCCAGAGGATGGCAGGGTTGATCGATGACCTCTTGAACTTATCCCGAATCAGCCGGCGGATCATGAAGAAAGAGAGCGTGGATCTGAGCCGCCTGGCTCGCTCCCTCGGAGAAG
>Ga0315314_1001754_pt1 | contig 18814 bp, 13 predicted proteins | sample TDP9_MG_FD_203631 | JGI IMG/M metagenome (GOLD analysis project Ga0315314, IMG submission 203631) | Freshwater sediment microbial communities from Lake Towuti, South Sulawesi, Indonesia - TDP9 | ecosystem: Environmental > Aquatic > Freshwater > Lake > Sediment | place: Indonesia: South Sulawesi...
ATGGCGATACGCCCCAGGATGCCCGCAGGGCGATCCGGCTCCAGGGCAATATCGTGGTCTCCAATCCCGACATGCTCCACACCGGAATCCTCCCTCACCACACCCGGTGGGTCCAGCTCTTCTCCAACCTGAAATATGTGGTCATCGATGAGATCCATAGCTATCGGGGAGTCTTTGGAAGCCATTTCGGCAATGTCCTGCGGCGGCTGAAGCGGATCTGCAGCTTCTATGGCTCATCCCCTCAATTCATCTGCTCCTCCGCCACCATCGCCAATCCGGATGAGCTGACCTCCCGGCTCCTGGAAGAGGAGGTCCTTCTCATCGATAGGAATGGGGCCCCGCGGGGGGAGAAGCTCCTGGTCTTTTATAACCCTCCGGTGGTTCATGAGGCCCTCGGTATCCGGCGAAGCTATCTCCATGAGGCGAGGGATCTGGCGAGCCTCATCCTGCAGGCCGGGATCCAGACCCTGGTCTTCGCCACCAGCCGCCTCTCCACCGAGATCCTGGTCACTTACTTGAAGGAGGCGACGGAGAAAGCGGGGAGGGATCAGGATCTGGTGCGGGGCTATCGGGGAGGTTATCTTCCCCTCCTGCGCCGGGAGATCGAGGCCGGGATGCGGGAGGGAAAGATCCTGGGAGTGGTCTCCACCAATGCCCTGGAGCTGGGCATCGACATCGGCCGCCTGGATGCCTGCGTGATTGCGGGCTATCCCGGATCCATCGCCAGCACCTGGCAGCAGGTGGGAAGGGCAGGGCGTCGCCTGGGGCTGAGCCTGGCCGTCCTGGTCGCCTCCAGCTCCCCTTTGAATCAGTTCATCATCAATCATCCCGAGTACTTCTGGGGGAAATCCCCGGAGCAGGCCCGCATCAACCCCGATAATCCGATGATCCTGATCAATCATCTGAAATGCGCCGCTTTCGAGCTCCCCTTCGCCGAGGGCGAGGCCTTCGGAGGCTCCGATCCTGCCCAGATGCTGAAATTCCTGGAGGAGGAACGGGTGATCCATCTCTCCGGCGGCCAGTGGCACTGGATGAGCGATTCCTATCCAGCAGATCAGATCAGCCTTAGGAGTGTCTCCTCCGATAACTTCCTGGTGCTCGATGCCTCGAATGAAAATCGGACCCTGGCCGAGGTGGAGTTCACCGATGCGCCCTCCACCCTGCATGAGAAGGCGATCTACCTTCGCGAGGGAGCCCCCTATCTGGTGGAGAGGATGGATTATGCGGGCAGAAGGGCCTATGTGAGGCCGGTGGAGGTGGATTATTATACCGATGCCATCACCTACAATCACCTCCGTATCCTCGATTTTTTTGAGAGGGAGGATCTGGGCAGGAGCCGGCGCGCCCATGGAGAGGTCCATGTTCTGGAGCAGGTGGTGGGATTCAAGAAGATCAAGTTCTACACCCTGGAGAACCTGGGCTCAGGAGAGGTGCTCCTGCCGGAGCAGGAGATGCACACCACCGCCTACTGGCTCACTATCCCCCGGGCCCTTCTGGAAGGCTTGGCTCTCTCCCCGGCTGAGGTGGGAAATGGCCTGCTGGGGCTTGCTTACGCCCTGCAGTCGGTCGCCTCCCTCTTTCTCATGAGCGATCCCCGCGACCTGGCTACCTACATCGGAGATGAATCAGGTCTGGAACATCCCCCGGAGAAGCCGGATTCGGAGGCCCTCGCTTCCGCCTCAGCCCTCCCATCTAGAGCTCCTTTCTCCGCCAGGCCCGATTTTCAGCCCTCCATCTTCCTCTACGACAATTATCCGGGAGGAATCGGCCTCTCGCCTCGGCTCTATCATCTGCATGAGGAACTGTTGCAGAAAACTCTGGAGCTGATCCAATCCTGTCCCTGCCGTTCGGGCTGTCCCTCCTGCGTGGGCGCGATCCAGGAGGTGGGGCGAGGAGGAAAGTCAGCGACCCTCTCCATGCTGAGGGCGGTCCTGGGGGTGACTCCATGAGCCAGGATTGGGAGCGCATGAAGCGGCTTCTGTCTCTGGGCAGGGATCAAACCCCGAAAGGCCCCCCTCATCCCCTCCCAGCACATAGGGCCGGGCAGCCAGGCCTGAGGGGCGCCAGGCTGCGGGTGGAGGAGCAATCCACCCCCTTTGGGAGCTGTCTGATCCGCGAGCTGGAATTCCCCCGCTCCCATGTGCACGGCAATACCCCTCTGGAGTGGCTCCTCATCTCCGGCCAGGAGGGCAGGGCCCTCCTGGGCAGGGACCCTCGGCTGCGGGAGATCGAGCCCTCTTCTCTGCTTTTCCTCGACCTGGAGACGACGGGCCTGGGAGGCACCGGGACCTATGCCTTTATGGTGGGCCTGGGCTTCTTTCGATCCGACCGTTTCTTCATCCGCCAATACTTCATGAGGGACTACTCGGAGGAGAGGGCCCTGCTCATCGCCTTGAGGGATTTTCTGAGCCAGGGCCAAGGGGTGGTCAGCTACAATGGAAAGATGTTCGATCTGCCCCTGCTCTCGGACCGCTTCATTCTCAACCGGATGCGGAGTCCCCTGGAGGATCTCCCCCATCTGGATCTCCTCCATCCGGCCCGTCGCCTCTGGAGGGAGCGGATGGGAAGCTGCAGCCTGATCAACCTGGAGGAGGCCCTGCTGGGCATACGGAGGCTCAGCGATGTGCCCAGCGAGCTGATCCCCAGCCTCTATTTCCGTTACCTGCAATATCCAGATCCCTCCCTCATCGAGCCGGTCTTCTCCCACAATGCCCATGACCTCCTCTCCCTGATGGCCCTGAAGGCTCGGGCCTGCTTTGCTGTGGAGAATCCAGAGGGGTGCGCCATCCAGCATGGCGAGGACTACTACTGCTTAGGTAGGATCTTCGAAGACCTGGGGCACTGGGAGAGGAGTATTCCCTGCTACGAGTGCGCACTCCATCGCGGACTTCCTCCCCATCTCCGGAATGAGGCCAGGCGCAGGCTCTCCCTGATCCACAAGCGATCCGGAGACCGGCCCCGGGCGGTTCAGATCTGGCAAAGCTCCGTCGCTCAAGATGGCTCCCGATTCGATCCCTTCTCCTATGAGGAGCTGGCCAAGCACAAGGAACATCGGGAGAAAGACTACGAGGGTGCCATCCTTATCGTAGAGCGGGCCATTGAGCAGCTCGCCAGGCTTGGGTCCCCCTCCTCGCAGGCGGAGCTCCTCCTGCGCAGGTTTCAGCACCGCCTCCGCCGTCTCCAGCATAAGCTGCGCGGCGAGCGCTGGTACTGAGCTATCTTGAGTGGCTTGAAGGCAGTTCCTTTGACTGAAAAACCTTGATGTTCGTAATCAAAAGGGGTACAATCGTACCCAAAATGGATACATCGAACCAATACGATAACTTATCCTCGACCCTATTTGGCAAGGCCCGCAGGGCGGTTTTGGCCTTGCTCTATGGTCATCCTGACGAAGCCTACTACCTCCGCCAGATCGCCCGTGTCACTGGGGTCGGTCTGGGAGCTGTGCAGCGGGAATTGAAGCAGCTTTCCGAAAGTGGGATCATCCTGCGAACCAGTCGAGGACGGCAAATCTATTACCAGGCCAATCCGAAGTCTCCCATCTTTGCGGAACTTCGAAGCCTGATGATCAAGACTGCCGGGGTAGGCGATGTATTGAGGGCTGCCTTGACGCCGCTGGCCGACGGTATCAACATCGCCTTCCTCTACGGTTCCATCGCCCGAGGTGAAGAGCGTCGAGGCAGTGACTTGGATCTCTTGGTGGTGGGTAATGTGACCTTTGCCGAGATCATTTCCGTACTTGGCCCGACCCAGGAGGTACTGGGGCGGGAGGTGAATCCTACCGTGTACCCCCCCTCCGAGTTTCAGTCCAAACTTTCATCAGGGCATCATTTCCTCAAGACGGTTATGAATGGAGCCAAGATTTTCCTTGTAGGTGACGAGCATGACCTTGCGCGATTGGCTAAGACACGGCTGGCTGATTGAGCACCGTGCCAGCCCTCAGGAAATCGCGGGCCTGTTGGGCATCGCGGATCGTGACCTTTCCGACTGTCAGACACCTGGGCTCAGTCCGGATTGGCAACTGAACATCGCTTATAATGCCGCTCTGCAAGCGGCGACCGCAGCCCTGGCCGCTGCTGGCTATCGCGCTGGCCGAGAGTCCCATCACTACCATCTAATTCAGTCCCTCGCCCATACCATTGCCGCAGATGCCAATCTGATTGCCCAACTGGACCGATTTCGCAAGAAGCGAAATATTATTGGGTATGAACGCGCGGGCATGGTATCCGATCAAGAAGTGGCAGAGATGTTGGCTTTGGCGCAAAGGCTAACTCGTGAAGTGAGGGAATGGCTCCGCGCAAACTACCCGGATGTCTTGCAGGAGTAACCAATCTTCAAATCCGAAATGATCTGCTGGCTCGACCCGGTGAATCAGACCAAGGTGTCCTCTTTGTCTCTGTGGCTGACCTCATCCTGATCCCCGGAGGAGGGACTTGATGTCCACCCTGCAAGGATTGCGTAACCTGAATATCCTGCCGCGATCCATCGTTGCCATCGAGGGGGCTGAAATAGGCTTTGCTCAGATTGAGGGAGGGCCTCGCCTGGCGATCCTGGGGCCAGCGGGATCATCCCTCTTTGATGACTTTGAGGGCGAATACAGCGAACAGGCAGGCCGGACCCTTTTGCTTGGCCTCACCAGTCCGCGCAATGCAGCCGCCCTGCGCGCTCTTCTGCCGTGGCTCAAGCCCCGGGCACTGGGCCTGCGCACCTCAGCTGGCCTGGGGGATCGGTTGGGGCTGGCGACGCCCGGCCATGTGCGGGCGGTGAGAGCTGCAGGCGGCAACATCGCTCCCATCTTTGCCCAACAATCCATCCGCGAGATGGCCCGCACTGCCCGGCCTCCCCGGCAGGTGATGGACGATGCCACCTGGGGTATCTTCCAGGAAGGGTGGCGCGAGGGGGTGGGCGCAGATGCAGATCACCTCAAGACGACTTCTGACATCGATGTCTGTCTTCCCGCTGGCTTTACCTTCTTCACTGTTGATCCGGGAGAACATGTGGATCACGCCGCCGATTCGGCGACCCTCCCTGATCTACAGGCCTCCCTGGAGAAGCTCCCCTGGAGAGACTTGAATGACCGCCCGAAGTTGCTAATGAAGCGCTACCGGAATCGATCCTTCGAGGTGGAAGGGGCCAGGATCCATTTCGACGAGGAGACGATCCTGCGCGCCGCGGTCAAGTATGGCCGGGCGGTAGCCCATGTGGCAGCGATGTGCCGCCATCTGATACAGGCCATCGCTGGTCGCGATTGCGAGCTGGAGGTCTCGGTGGATGAGACTGAGACGCCGACGACCCATGCCGAGCACATCTACATTGCCCAGGAGCTTAAGCGACTGGGCGTGCAATGGGTGAGCCTGGCGCCCCGCTACATCGGCCGCTTCGAAAAGGGGGTGGACTACATCGGAGACCTTGCCGCCTTTGAGGCCGACTTCGCCGTCCATGCCGGCATCGCTCGCCAGTTTGGGCCTTACAAATTGAGCCTCCACTCCGGCTCGGACAAGTTCAGCATCTACCCGATCGCGATGCGCCAGACCCGCGGCCTGATTCACCTGAAGACGGCGGGAACCAGCTACCTGGAGGCCCTGCACACCATTGCCTCCCTGGATCCGGAACTCTTCCGCGAGATCTACACCTTCGCCCGCGAACGCTATGAGACCGACCGGGCCAGCTATCATGTCTCAGCCAGACTGGAGCGCGCCCCTTTGCCGCACGATATGGCCGATGCGGATCTGCCGGCTCTTCTACAGCAGTTCGACGCCCGCGAGATCCTCCATGTCACCTTTGGCTCGGTGCTGACCGCGCGCACAGAGGATGGCCGCTGGCGCTTCTATGATCGCCTGATCGGCCATCTGCGGGCTAACCCGGAGGCCTATGCCGCCAACCTGGAAGCTCACTTCCTCCGCCACCTGCGGCCGTTTGTGGAGGGGAGATCGAGATCCGCTTGAAATGACAAATGAAGATTCGATATCAGCTCCCAGCGTGCTCGTCCTCGATCCTGCTGGTCCTCGGAGCAAGAATGCTTGCGAGTGTTTCTCCAGCGAATGTTGCAGTAAAAAATACTGCATTTGTGGTAGAATATACTACGATTAGCCATGGGGAGTGAACTCAATAGGATATTCGGGTCGCGGATCAGGGCGAAGCTCCTTGGGTGGTTCTTCACCCATACGGATCAGCCTTTCTTTGTTCGCCAAATCGCCTCTATTCTCAAGGAAGATCCCACCAATCTAAGCCGGGAGATGGCAAGGATGGAGGAACTTGGCATCTTGACCTCGAGGCGAGAAGGGAGACTCAGACGGTATCAAGTCAACCGGGAATGCCCCTTTTATGATGAGTTGAAGGGACTCGTCCTGAAGACGGTGGGCGTGGCAGGAGAGATCAAGACTGCTTTGGATCAACTCGCTGGCATCGAGTACGCTTTCCTGTACGGCTCCTATGCAAGTGGGGATGAGAAGGCTACAAGCGACATTGACCTCGTTATAGTAGGGGACGTAGATATGGACAGGCTTGATGTGCTTATGGGGGACTTGGAAGAAAGGCTGGGCAGAGAAATCAACTATGTCCTCTATAGCAAGAGAGAATTCAAGGCAAAGAAAAGGGCGAGGGATGGGTTTGTCACGGATGTATTGGCTGGGGAGAAGATTATGCTGACCGGAACAGAAGATGGACTTTCGGGGTCTTGAATCACAAGGCCTGATCGAGAAGTCAACTTTCAGCCTCAAGCAAATCAAGTCCAACCTCGGAAGAGCCCGACGAGATCTTGCGACTGCGAAGGCCAATCTGAACATAGATGAGGAATGGGCGTACGCAATTGCCTACCATGCCATGCTCAGAGCCGGCCGGGCGCTGATGTTCTCCTTTGGTTACCGGCCGAAGGGAAAAGATCCCCATAGAGCGGTGGTCGAATTCTGCAAAGAGATTTTAGGAGAAGAATTCCAACGATTGACTGCCCGCTTCAACAGGATGCGAGTGAAGAGGCACGATTTCATCTATGAGCCCGAACGTCCGATTCCAAGAACCGAGGCAGCGAAATCGATCAAGAGTGCCGAGGAATTCATCCAGGAAATCATTCATGTGGTCAAAGAGCGCAATCCACAGAGATCTCTTGAGTGGGGCAATGACCTTTGAACCAGGGGAACAGAGGAACAGGGTGTGTCTTCTGGGCGTTCGAGTTGAAGCGGCGGACTGGTGCCTTCCTCCTGTAATGACAAATGAAGATCCGACCCTGACCAAATGAAGATGCGTCCCTGACCCTGACTCTATGCCGCCAACCTGGAAGCTCACTTCCTCCGCCACCTGCAGCCGTTTGCAGAAGTGAGATCCATTTGTAATGACAAATGAAAATGCGGCCCTGATTTCCCTCCAAACTAAAGGTACACGATGGCGTTCATGATTCCGGAAACTATCGCGGCAGGCTCTGGAGCCCCGACCCGCGGGGAACGGAAGGTTTTTGAAGCCTTGCGCAGCTACCTTCCGGAAGACTACCTGGTCTATTACAATATCCCGGTTGGAGGCCGCTATCCAGACTTCGTTGTGGTCGGGCCTGATCTGGGAGTGGTGGCACTGGAAGTGAAGGACTGGCGACTGGATTCGATTGCGGCTGTGACAAGCGATGGCGTCGTGCTCCGTGAAAAAGGCGTCGAACAAACGCTCAAGAATCCCGTTCAGCAGGCGCGCGAGTATATTCTGGAAGCCCTGGATATGCTGAGAGGACGTTCCCTCCTCACCGATGGCAAATATTTATGCTTCGGGTGGGGCTATGGGGTGATCTTCCCGCTGCTGAAGAAAAAAGACCTTGAGGCTCCCTCACTTTTCGGTCCTAACCTCGCCGAAGCGCTTGGGCCTGACCTCATCCTTTCGGGTGATGACCTTGCATCTGGCCGACTTCTCCCCCAACTTCGCCGTCTGATCGCTCATTGGGTGCCACGGCTCGAACCCATGAGCGCGCTCCAAGTGGATGAGATCCGAAGCGTTCTTTATCCCGAGATCCGTATCGGATGGGGGTATACGCACAGGGAAATTGTGCAGGTGATGGATCGGGAGCAAGAACGCCTCGCCCGCACCCTGGGGGAGGGACATCGGCTGGTCCGTGGGGTAGCCGGTAGTGGAAAAACAGTTATCCTCATAGGCCGCGCCCGTCACCTTAGGGCTTGCTATCCAGAGTGGCGCATTCTGGTGCTGTGCTACAACCGCGTGCTGGCCGACTATCTCCGGGATGCAATCGGGCCTGATCCGCACCTGGAGGTGCTTCACTATCACAGCTGGTGTTGGCGTGAGCTGGAAGCTGCTGGGATCGCCATTCCGGAGCGTCCCGAGATAAGAGAGCAGTTGGATAACTACTGGGACCGAATCATCCCTCAACTTCTGTTGAAGGCATACGAAGACGGTTGCCTCCAGTCAGGCATCTATCAGGCTATTCTGGTTGATGAAGGGCAAGATTTCTCTGACGATTGGTACCGGACCCTGCTTCGAGCCCTGGACCCGGAAACGAACAACCTCTTCATTGCGTTGGACTCCTCGCAAACCATCTACAAAAGGAAGGTAAGCTGGCGAGATATTGGGATTCAGATTGCTGGACGAGCGCGCGTCCTAAAGGTGAACTACCGAAACACGCGGCCTATCCTCTCTGCAGCTTATGCCTTGATCCATGATCTCGATGCATCCGGGATGGCTGTATGCGAAGCGGACGGGGAATATGTGGTGCCAGAGAAGGCACTTCGAGACGGCCCAATGCCGGAGATCAAGAGGTTTCAGTCTTTTGTTGCGGAGCGACGGCATGCGCTTGAGTGGATTCGAACCCGTTTGGCAAAGGGCGTTTCACCGGATGACATGATGGTGTTGGGGTTTTCTCGCTCCGATATGGCGAGGCTCGAGGTTTGGTTCCAGGATGCGGGCGTTCCGGCTCAGTTGCTGGGAGGAAGGGTGAGGCCAGGAGTCGTCAGGCTTTCGACGGTTCACGGTGCGAAGGGGCTCGATGCGGAATCTGTGCTTCTCTTGAAGGCGCATGAGTTGGAGAAAAGAGAGGAAGCTGAGGGCCGGCGGCTACTTTACATTGCCATGACGCGAGCGAGGACAGAACTTCTCATTTCCTATTCAGGAGAGTCAGCGCTCATGGCCCAGCTTGAGAAGTCTACTTTATGTCCTGCCGAGAGGTCCTCGGAGAATATGGAGAACCGGAAGGGAGAAGAGGGACTCCATAAGATTTTCTTTCCGCGGTAAAGGGAGCCGAACAAACAAGGTTCCGGGGCGAGCGCTGGTAATGAGCTTTTTGAAGGGTTTGAGCGCATTGTGATAGCCCCTCTTTGCCCGGATCGGAATGGGTATATCAAGAAGGAAAGATCGCAGATTGGGGGAGGCTGCGCGCCCACCCGGAGGCTTATGCCGCTAACCTGGAGGCTTACTTCCTCCAGCACCTGAGGCCGTTTGTGGAGGGGTAATCTAAATCCAGTTGAAATGACAGATGAAGACGCGACCCGATTATGACTCCCCGCAGGTGGAGCTCCTCCTGGGCAGGTTTCGACACCGCCTCCGCGGCTGGCACCACAAACTACGGGGGGAGAGGTGGTACTGACTTGCCTCGAGTGCCATGCTTCCGCGGGCTCTATTGGTCTGCTAAGAGATGGTTGAGGTTGGCACCCGCGTGGGTTGTGATTGGGAAGAGAAAGAGGTGAGACGCCATGGATCAGCGCAGAGCCTTCTTGAGTTCCACTTATAAGGATTTGGTCGAGCATCGAGAGGCCGTCTACCGCGCAATCCAGCGCATGGATCGCTGGCGCTGTTTGCGCATGGAGAACTTCGGCGCTCAGGACTGGGAGGCGGACGAGTTCTGCAGGCAGAAGGTGGCAAAGTGCGATCTGTTCATCGGCATCCTTGGGCCTTTATACGGGAGTATCCACGAGCGGAGCGGCCTCTCTTACACCGAGCGGGAGTACAATGCAGCTGTAGCTGCCTCCAGGCCGCGCCTGATGTTCCTCTCCCCAAAGGACTTTCCGGTTCCGGCCGATCTCATGGAAAGCAAGGCCAAACAGCGAAAGCAGAAAAAGTTCCGCGAGCGGGTGAGCCAAGACAGAATTTGTGATGCCGACTGGCACTCGCCGGACCAGCTGGCCAACAGCGTGGTCACAGCGATCAGCAATTGGACCCAGAAGCATCCGCCGAAAGCGAAGTCGGCCAAAGAGGCCGTCGCTCCGGTACCCACCCTTGAGCGTCAGGAGAAGGCCCTGCGGTTCTACCTGAAATCCCTGCGCGGAACATGCAATGCCTTGCCCCTCACTGCCATATCCGAGGAATGGGAGCCCCATCGGCGCGCTGAAGTCACTCTTAAGCGTATCTATGTGGAGCTGGATACAACTTCTCGGGTCCATCTGACCAAAGGAAAGACCTTCCTAACAAGGAAAGTTGAAGAGCGTCCCCTGGCGGCTATCGAGGCCGCCGCCAATTATCAAAAATTGGTTGTCCTGGGAGATCCAGGCGCCGGAAAGTCTTCCTTTGCTAACTATCTCGCCTATCTGGTGGCTGGCGCCCGTCTGGGGGAGGATACTCTGCCGAAGAAATGGATTCATGGACCCCTCCTGCCAATACGGTTTCTAATGCGCGACTTGGTATCGGTTCTGCCCCGGGAGGGTGAAATTCACCACCTTCCCTCTGATCGGCGAGACTTGATCTTGAGCCAATCCATATCGAAATATCTCCCCAAGCTACTAACCATCTTTGAGGCCAGCGATGCTTGCCCCAGGGTGGAAGAGGAGCTCAGAAAAGGAAATGTTTTGGCTATCTTTGACGGGCTGGACGAAGTGCCGCCAGAGGATCGGCGAGTGGCATCTCGCGCAGTGGAGGCCTTCTCTCGGCACTACCCAGATAACCGATTCCTTGTCACCTGCCGTATGCGTTCCTATGAGGGAGAAGCCAGGCTGACGGCCTTCGACGAAGTGACCCTGGCACCCTTTGACAAGCCAAAGATCAACAGGTTCATTGCCTACTGGTATCAAACCTTAGCTGGCCTAGCACAGATGACCAACGAACAGGCTGCCGAGCGAACGGAAGACCTGCAACGGGCGGTGAAGCCGATGATCGAGCTGGCCCAAAATCCGCTCCTGCTGACCACAATGGCTGTAGTGCATACAGCCCAAGTGGAGTTGCCTCGCGAGCGGGTCAAATTATACCAACGGTGCGTTGAAGTACTCTTCCGTCGGTGGCATGAGCACAAAGCTGGTAAGTTGCCGATTCTTACTGAATTGGGATTGAGCGACCTAGATTTGCTGGCTGCTATGTGGGAGGTAGCTTATGTGGCACACGCCTCGGGACAGCCCGGTGAGGCCGGCGATTTACCTCGGGGAGAGATCTTGGGGATCCTTGCTCGGCACCTGAAAGATGATTACGGCAAGGCCCAGAGATTCCTTCAGCATGTGGACGAACGGGCCGGCCTGCTTGTGGGTCGAGGCGGGCTTGATGAGCCGATTTACTCATTTCCTCACCGCACCTTCCAGGAATTTCTGAGCGGATGTCATCTGGCCCTCGGTGGGCGGAACTTCGGCCGCCGTCTAAGAGAGTTGTTACCAACAGGAGATCACTGGGTGTTGTCCGCGCGCTTAGGAGCGGAGCATTTGCTCCATGTCGTGGGAGACGTAACCAAAGTACTGGATGCCCTCTATGTACTCTGCCCAGCTGCAGAGCCAGACAAAGAGGCCGACTGGCGAGGCATCGTCTGGTCGGGGAACATCGCGTTGGAAGTGGGTCTTGACAGGGTGAGAGCGGATACCGAAGACCCAGATGGAGGTCCGGCTTACCTATCGAGGCTCACGAGGAGGTTGGTCCAGGTTGTAGAGAAAGGCCTCTTGGCACCACCTGAGCGGGCGGAGGCGGGGGTGGTTCTGGCTCATTTAGGGGATCAGAGGCCGGGTTTAGGATTGTGCTCCGATGGACTGCCAGATATTATCTGGTGCGAGGTCGAAGCGGGCCGATTCAGCATGGGCAGTCGTAGAAAAGATCTGGCTTTTCTGGTGACGAAATACGGCGGCGATATGCGGTGGTATCGAGATGAAGGCTGGCCAAAGGAGGAAAGGCCGTTGAACTTACCCAGATACTATATCGCGCGCTACCCGCTGACTAATACCCAATTCCAGGCTTTCGTGGATGATGGAGGTTACACTTCCCCTAAGTGGCTAAGGACTTGTTGGACCGAGGCCGGGAGAGATTGGCTAAAAAAGAATAAGAGGACCGGACCTTACGCATTTGGGCATCCGTTCAATCTACCCAATCACCCAGTGGTAAACATCTGCTGGCACGAGGCACTCGCCTTCTGCAACTGGCTTACTGCCAAAACGGGTGAATCGGCTAAACTGAAAGCGTGGCATAATGGAAAGATCGAGGCCCGCCCATTCAAGAATCCTCACTTTCGTCTGCCCACCGAGGCGGAATGGGAGAAAGCCGCCCGGGGGACCGACGGCCGGATCTTCCCCTGGGAAGGCGAGTTCGACCCGAACAAGTGCAATACCTTTGAGGCCCGCATTGGCTCCACGAGCGCCGGTGGAATCTTTCCCGCCGGCCAGAGTCCTTCCGGCGCGATGGATATGGCGGGCAATGTCTGGGAGTGGTGCCAGAGCCTCTACAAACCCTATCCCTATCGCGCCCATGATGGACGGGAAGAGATCGAGGCGGAGGGACTTCGGGTGATCCGCGGCGGCTCCTGGGGCTTCGATGCGTGGAACGCTCGTTGTGCCTTCCGCTACAGGTACTTCCCGGGGGGCTTCTTCACCTTCATCGGGTTCCGCGTGGTCCTCTCCCCCAGGTAGTTCTGGGTTCTGGATTTCTGAAATTCTGGCGACCGACGGCCGCCAAAGGATCTTCCCTCGTCAGACGGCCAGCGACAAAAGCCCTTGCCTGGCTATGGCGCACATTCCATTAAGTAAGTAGGGAGAGCGCACGCTTTTCTCGACAGATAGATCTTCAAATGTAGAAGGCAGCGCGTGAAAGGGTCTCCGGATGGCATCGTGTCCAGGTGATGCTATTTGCTGGAGGAGATCAGCGATTAGAGGAGATATCTGCAGGAGGAACGAGATAAAAACCTGGTAAACTAAATCAAGAAGTGTTCTCTGACCGGAACGCCCTGTGGCGATGAAGCATTTATCGGAATGTTGGAACGGAGATTCAACAGACGGTTGAAGGTATTACCCCAGGGCAAACCGAAGAGGGTGAAATAATGGGCGCTGTTCCTGTTACCGCGTCCCTGTTTGCCGCTGTTTACCGGAAGGGGGATCTCCAGATGGATACTGTGCTCTCCATTATTATAGAGAAAATGCTAAGCGTCCTTTGGAGAATATTATCAACAATTGGCTCCTTTTTCTCCTCTCCAAAAATAGAGATCCCCACACAAAAAATTGGATACGGAAGAACTGATAATAGGCAGTTCGCCCTGTTTGTGACGGTCAGATTTCGTAACGAAAGTGAACGAGATTTCCTCGTTCGTTCCCTCCAAGCTGAATACCGTGGAGTCTGGTATGATCCTTTGGAGGACCTTCCGAGTCTTGTGAGGCTTCTTGGGAAAGACGGATGGCAAGTTCCGTCGTTTAGTCGTGAAGAAAACATAATGAAGGCACCTCAAATCCCTCGGAGGAACGTTGCCGAGCGGGTCGCCCTGTTTCATCTCCCTGATCCCGGGAAAGAAATGCCCGAAACCTTGGAATTTACCGTAAAGGTCACTTTCTCTTTCGGGAAGTCTCGGGTCATTGGGACCAAATCTGGAAAGCAATAAGAATCATGAAGATTCCCCGCAGCTTGCTACGGGGAGCTTCAACTGAAAACGGAGATTTGATGCATCGGAAGGCGGGACGAGGTTGCCCCCTATTTCCCATTGTGTCCTTGAAAAGTGAACTGGGGTCAAATCTTTATTCTTGACTTTGGCGAGAGCCTGCTACTACCTTCATATGGGTAAATAGGCGCGCGGCTTGAATGTTGATTCTTTTGTGGGAGCAATCAGGGTTGATCTTCATTGAATAAAGAGCACCTCCTTTTTGAATTGAAGATGGAGAGATGATTGATGAAGATCAGGCGCTTAGGCAAGAATGGGCCTGTCGTGTCGGCGATGGGACTGGGTTGCGCGGGGATGTCCGATTTCTACGGGCCCGCGGATGAGCGGGAATCCGTTGCTACCATCCACCGGGCCTTGGACTTGGGGGTGAACTTCCTGGACACGGCGGACATGTACGGGCCTTTCACGAACGAAGAGCTCGTCGGTAATGCAATCCGTCATCGGCGGAACCAGGTCGTTCTGGCCACCAAGTTCGGGGTGCTGCGGAGAGAAGATCCCCATTACCGGGGTCTGAATGGAAGCCCCGAACATGTCCGATCTGCCTGCGAGGGCAGCCTCCGCCGCCTCGGTGTGGAGGTCATCGATCTCTACTATCTCCACCGGGTGGATCCCAAGACGCCCATCGAGGAGACCGCGGGGGCGATGGCTCAACTGGTGAAGGAGGGAAAGGTTCAGCATCTGGGCCTCTGCGAAGTGAGGCCCGAGACGCTGCGCCGCGCCCATGCCATCCATCCCATTGCGGCACTGCAGAGCGAGTACTCGCTCTGGACTCGCGATCCGGAGAATCAAGTGCTCCCTGCGTGCCGAGAGCTGGACATCAGCTTCGTTGCTTATGCCCCACTGGGTAGAGGCTTCCTGACCGGCCAGATCAAGAGAGCCGAGGACCTAACAGAGGATGATTTCCGCCTGACCACACCCCGCTTTCAAGGGGAAAATCTCCAGAAGAACCTGCGGCTGGTTCATCGCATTGGGCAGATGGCGGAAAAGAAAGGGTGTACCGCAGCACAACTGGTCCTGGCCTGGATCCTGGCCCAGGCTGAGGATATCGTGCCCATCTTCGGCACCAAGAGACGGGCCTATGTGGAGGAGAACCTCCGGGCGCTGGAGATTGAGTTGACGGCGCAAGATCTTCGACAGCTGGATGAGATCGGACCCATGGGGGCCGCGTTCGGGCGGCGGTATGCAGAGGGCGGCATGGCCCTGGTGGATCGCTGAGGACTTCTGTAAGGACAGGAAGGAGACAGGAGTAGACCGATGGAAGAGCAAGGCTTTATCGAATCACTTGAGGAGATGGAACAGATTCTGCGAGAGGAGGAGCTGGGCTTTCTCGGCCTGATTCATGAAGGGAAACCGTATGTGGTTCCCCTGAACTATGCCTACAGGGATGGCAAGATCGTTTTTCATTGTGCCCTGGAGGGCAAGAAGCTGGATGCAATCCGGGCGCACCCTGCTGTCTCTTTTACGGTGGCGCGCCAGTTGGGATTCGTGCGCCCTCACGCGGGGGACCCCTGCCATTTGGACAGCGATAGCGTCATCTGCACGGGAACAGCGCGTATTGTGGAGGATGTCCAGGAGCGTTTCATCCTCTTGAACGCCTTCAATCGCCGCTTCCGACCGAAGGCAGAGGACCGACCTCTTGAGCAGATCGAGGGATGTGGATGCGTCGAGATCACCGTCGCCGAGATGACCGGCCGCAGGGAACGAGAACGGAAACGAACCCTCTGGCGATATGTGTTTCGGCAATAGCCCGTAAAGCCCTGATCCCCACCCAGGGGAGGTGACATGGTGCGAATCCGCTTAAGAGAACGACGGCCCGAAACAGCCGATGTGATGTCATTCATTTTCGATTTAGGTGGCCGACCCTTCGAATACCTTCCTGGCCAATATGCCTTCTTCGAATTAGATGAACTGGCCTTCCCGGATGAACGAGGCAAGCGCCGCCATTTCCCCATCTCCAGTTCGCCGACCGAGAAGGGGATCCTGATGTTCACGACCCGGATGCGGGGCAGCGGATTCAAGGAAACGCTGCGCCATGCCGCCTTCGGCTATGAGCTCACGGTGGAAAATCCCCGGGGTCGCTTCGTCTTGCCAGAGGAGGAAAGCCGTCGCCACATATTCATCGCAGGGGGAATCGGTATCACCCCTTACCGTTCCATTCGGAGATTCAGAATTCATCGCAGCAGCACAAAACAAAAGTTAGCCGCTCATTGCAGGCAGCAAAGGAAAAAAGAACCATGAAAAACAGTTTAAAGATATCCAGAGTAGGAATATGCCTTTTGCTGGCAGCGGCTCTAACTGCATGTGGTGGTGGAGGCGGTGGTGGCGAGCCACCGGGTCGTTTTTCTCTTGTTGAATCGATTAGCGTTGATGGTGGAGCAAATGGTAATGACTGGGCTGCTGGCGTAGCACTGGATGGAAGCGGCAACTTGTTTGTTACAGGGTATGTTACTGTGTCAGGACAAGGGACGAATATTTGGCTGGCCAAATATGACTCTGATCTTGTTCTTCAAGCAAGCACAACCCTTAATGGTTCAGCAAATGCCGATGATTGGGGCTACGCAATTGCATTGGACGGAAGCGGACACCTTTATGTAGTTGGTTATGTTACTGAGGCAGGGCAAGACCATAACATCTGGCTTGCCAAATACGATTCCAACCTTGTCCTTCGAAAACAAATCACCGTAAATGGTTCAGCCAATAGCATAGACGAGGGCTATGGCATCATCTTTGACGGAGCAGGCAATCTATATGTGGCTGGGACAGTCGCCGAAACAGGTCAAGGTTACAATATATGGATTGCCAGGTACGACACTAACCTGAATCTTCTGGTGAGTACTACCATCAATGGACCTGGAAATAACACCGACAAAGGTCGTTTCCTTGCCCTTGATGGAAGTGGGAACCTCTTTGTCAGCGGCTCAGTCACGCAAGCTGGTTCTGGCTATGACATCTGGCTGGGTAAATTCGATACCAGTCTCAATCTCCTGAAACAAAGTATTGTAGCTGGTCCAACCACTGGTGAGGATAAAGGCTATGGTATCCTTTTTGATCGAACCAATGATACCCTTTATGTTACGGGTACCCTTACAGAGCCTGGTCAAGGCTACAACATCTGGCTTGCCACGTTTGACATAGACCTCAACCTTCTGAAAAGTGTTACTCGAAATGGGCCCGTAAATGGCGAAGATGTATCGTACAGCATGGTTCTGGACAGGAGTAGGAATCTATATCAGACGGGTGTTTACACTGAGAATAGAGGCGGATCTAATGTTTGGATTGCTGAGTATAATACAAACCTCAAACTTCAATTCCACACGACATATGACGGCCCAGCCAATGGATACGATAGTGGTGCCGGAATCGTTAGAGGTTTAAGTCAAGACCTATATGTTTCAGGTTTTGTAACGGAAGCTTCAGGAGACTATGACATCTGGCTTGCCCATTACAGGGTTTCACTGTAAGAGGGGAAAAAAGGAAAAATGGGCTAAGGCAGGCAGAGGGGCCAGTCCTGACACTGGACAATGGGGCAATGTGGCAATGGTGTCAGGCATAAGTAACTGAGTATTCAGCGAAAAAGAAGAAGGGGTTGCGAATCTCGCAACCCCTATTGATTTCTTTACTGATGACAGGTTTTGCAAGACGAAAAATCGTTCGTGTGATGACATGAGTAGCACCAGTCTACATTTGGCTTCGGCAGCCCTTCCTTCGATGTCAATGGCACTGGATGCGGCACATGGCAGTTAGCACAGTCCACAACGCTTTTTGCATCTGTCCGGTCATGCGGCACATACTGGTGCGGGTTGATCTTATTGCCGCTTTCGGTGGTGTATCTCTTGGGGGCGGCGGTAAGTTTATCGAAGGGTCCATGACAATCGAGACAGACATCTTTGCCGTCGGTTGTGTCTGCGGAGGTGTTCGACTTGGATGCCGATGCCGTCGTGGGGGTAGTCGTTGACGTTGCCGCCATAAAGAACGCCGTCGTACTCGCCAGCAGGTATATGAACGCGAAAATGCAAGATGATCGTATCTTCGTCACTCTCCTCCCGGTATAATCTGAACTGGCCCGGTCCGCCTCATCTCGGGGGCTATAATGGCATTCCGAGGTGGGCGGGAATCCATGAATGACGATGGCACTTTTTGGGCTATCCGCTATTGCGCAGGATTTTCACTACGCTGGCTTTTCAGCGGCGGCGTTCTCCCCTGCAATGCGGCCCGTTATGATGGCTCTCGGCATGCCGATCACCCCCAGTCCCCCCGCAGCCTCGCCTCCTGCATAAAGACCGGGGATGACGTTGCCATAGATGTCCAGGACCTGGGACCTGGCGTTCACTGCGAGGCCGCCGCAGGTGTCGTGGACATACAAGCTGATCCACACAGCGCAGAAGGGAGGAGTCTCTATTTTGGACTGGAGCAGGTTTTTGGGCTTGCCGAAATCAGGATCCCTACCAGCGTCCACATAAGCGTTGTATTTTTTAACGGTCTGCGCGAGGGCATCGGCGGGCACATCGATCAATTTCGCCAGTTCAGTTAGGGTCGGTGCACTGAAGGCACAACCCTCCTCGGTGACAGGAGGGTTAGTATTCCACTTGTACTTTTTGACTGCCGCATCGTCAAAGATAGTCCACAGCACATGGTCCTCTTGAGATAGGCTGGCATCGAAGAAGGAATAGGTTCCTAACGAGGGGACGTCCTCTTCATTGACATAACGCGTTCCGAATTTGTTGATAAAGATCACATCGGCCATTCGTGGGCCGGCGATCACCAGGCCGGGTGCTCCGTAGGGCGAGTTCAGTGGAAAATTGTAGTGCTTGGTTGCAAATTTCCGGCGGAAGAGAGCAGTGTCCACGGTCATGTCGCTCTTCAGGGCGGCGCCCACTTCCAGACCCGCCTGAATGCCACTCCCATCCGGATTGACAAAGGGCTCTCCGCTGGCAGGCAGATCCTCCGTCAGCCTGGAATCGAATAGTGTGCGCAAGAACTTGTGCCCCTTCCAACTCCCGGTGGCCAGAA
>Ga0315314_1001755_pt1 | contig 18798 bp, 28 predicted proteins | sample TDP9_MG_FD_203631 | JGI IMG/M metagenome (GOLD analysis project Ga0315314, IMG submission 203631) | Freshwater sediment microbial communities from Lake Towuti, South Sulawesi, Indonesia - TDP9 | ecosystem: Environmental > Aquatic > Freshwater > Lake > Sediment | place: Indonesia: South Sulawesi...
AGAAGTTCCCAGTAACAAGAGCATCTACGACCTCATAGCCTTAGACCGATGGGACGTAAGACTCCCAGCAGCAAGGGCAGCCCTTATAGACCAGATCACGGCTGCACGTATGGCTGAACTTGATCCAGCAAATCTCCCCGCAGATGTTGCGACTAACTTGGCTGCGATTCTAACTAGGCTTACAACAGCACATTTTGACCTGTCAGAACTTGAAACTGAGTGGCAATCAGATCCCGTAGTTCAAAACGTAGCATCAGCAGCAGCCACAGCCTTAACAGCCGGAAGCATAACGCCAACATACCCAACAGGAGCCGTAGAGAGAAGAGTAATCCTTTTGCCGATGATTAAAGCAGCGTCACAGGCAGCAAACACACATCACATAGGTTTCAAGATTCAGTATCGAACAGGCGGAGCAGGCCCATATTCAGACCTGAAAGACTACACGGCTAATCCGCCTCTAACACTCGCAGCAGTAGACGGCGCAACTGACTCATGGGCGCAGCCAATAGACGTTTCAGCAATAGTTTCGTCAGGTGTTCAAGTAGAGTTCAGGTTTGAAGTGGACAGTGACAGCGCAGGCAGCGTAAATTACACCAGCTCGTTCCTACTGGTCTTAGTGTATAGGATGGGATAAGACTGAGTTTACTTAGAACGTTGCTCTTAATGGCTAAGGGTGGTGTAGCCAAGCGGCCCATCAACCAATCCAATGTTTACGCAAACACAGTCGGCACAATCTATCTGGTTTCCCAAGGGAGCTACGCTAATAGGGCGTGAATCCAATGAGTATTGACTTGAAGGTAAGCGAAATTGATCCGCCTAGCGTTGTTATGGATGTTGTTAATCTGCCTGATCCAGTCTATCTTGGCTTCACAATCACGGCTTACAACTATGATGCTGTAGGCCTGTATTTTCAGATTACAGGCAGCGGAACAGGCTGGACTTTCACAACGGTTAATCTTGGCTTGATTGGTTCGGGGGCTAATCTTCGACAGAATTTGGATGATTTTTGTAACAGAGCTAGACCTGCTGCTGAAACTTCTGAGCAGATTCAGCTTATCTTGAGGGCTTACACAGACGCAGGCTACAGCATTTTGAAGTGGACTTACACTAAGACGGTTGACGTTTGGTGGATTAAGAGCGATGACGGCAGTTGGACAGAAGATCTGCTTAACAATTTTGATGATGGCACATTACAGGGTTGGGCAGGCAGCGGCCTCGAAGCTTTAGCCGTTGCTAATGATTATGTGCTAAGTGCGCCTTGGTCAGCTAGAATGAATGACGGTCTTGGCGGAGGTTCTGGCACTACTACAGGCTATATGTATAAGAGTGTTAATACTGCTGACCGCAACAATGTTATCTGGATTGTTGACGTTAGAATCAGAGTTATCAAAGGTGTTTGCGACTATTTAAACCTTCAGAACGCTGGGACTATTCTTGTAACCCTAGGAGGAAATGTTCCGGAAGATAAATGGCTTAGGCTTATCGCTTTGTTGCCTAAGAATACCGCTGTTGAACTCAGAATTTTTGAGCAAATAACCGTAGCTCTTAATGGATATTGCTACATTAACGTTGACGACATCCGCATCATAAGCAAAGACTAGAGAAGCAAAACTGACTTGGAGATGTCAGGTTGGCTGATTCTGATTAGCCAAGGGAGAATATGGGCGAAACCCAGAAGGAATCCATACTCTACCCGAATAACATATATGGTAGATGAAGGAAGTATATTGAGAGGTTTAATGAAACTTAATTTAGGTGATAGTGAAAGAGCTTTACTCCTGCTCTTAACGTTGCTGTTACCCCCATTAATCAATTGGTTCTCTAACGCTATGCCCACAGACAGAGCATCCCTCGGCTTCCTCGGCGCAGCCCTTCTATCAGCCGTCCTTGTCTTTATAGAAAGGTGGCAAGAAATAAAGAGTCTAAAAGGGAAGGCGAAGTAAATGAACGAGAAAGAATGTGACCGGGTAATTATTGATGCAGCCAAAAAATATCTGAATGATCATCCGCCAGGGTTTAAACTTTTCCGGGGAAGAAAATCCTACACTGCCCAACAGATCATAGAATCCCTTGAAAAGGATAAAAATTTTAGGAAATGGTTTGTCGAAAACGTTTTAAAGCTGTCTACCGAGTTGTTACTTCGTGGAAAAAGTTGAAAGGCGTACTGTGTGCACCGAAATTTGATGAGGCAACCGAATACTCCTATAGGTGGGCTGAAAGGCTCCAGGAACAGATAGGTAACCGAATGGAGATTATCCTTCTACTTATCTCTGATGCCGTAAGAGACAAAGTGGAAAAGGCTTTAAAAGACAATCCAGACGCCATGTTGATCCATTATAATCATGGGGAGGAGGATGCTTTAATAGGACAAGATACACGGCCAGTGGTGGACCTTGGAAATGTTAACCTTCTCAGGGCTAGAGAATCTTACAATATGAACTGTCTCTCTGCACGCACTCTTGGAAAAGCAGCCTATCAAAACGGCTGCCTAGCCTATTGGGGATATACAGAAGTCGTATCCTTCACCTCAGATGCCGAAGAAAATTTCTGTGAAGCCTTCAACTGCGGCCTCCTACTTAGGCTGGAAGGTAAGAGCTGGAAAGAATGCCTTGAACTTACAAAGGCTAAGATGACGGAAATAATAGATGACCTTGTAAAACGTGGAAACACTTTGGCAGCCATGTCTTTAAGAGAAGACCGGGATAGTCTTCATTGCTGGGGAAAAGACATAGAGGAACCCCGTGAAGAATGCCCTGTTTCACGGTTTACAGTATTTTTGTTTGGATACAAGACGCTCTCAAAGTTGCGGAAAATTAGGGATTTTCTTAAGCAGCCTCAAGATTGAGGGTTAATAGGGGAAGAGATTAAGAAAATGTTGGGTGATCTGTGAGATGAGTCTGGAACAGATGAGGGATGAGCTTAGGCGGAGATTCGAGAGGTTGAGCAGAGAGGAGTCTCTACATGCTAGAGAGAGGAAGACATTCGAGGAGTTGCGTATGGCTGTGAAGGTAAAGCCTTTGCAGCGAAAAGAATTGAACCCCAATATCCAAGAACGTATTGATGTTTTAGACCTGCTGATAGCTGTTCTACGGGAGCATGAGAAGAGCCTGGATGAATTGATTAGGAAGGGTAGTTTAGTCATGGAGGCTGAGACGAAGCGGTTAGGAGACCTTCTCTTCAGGCTCAAGGAAGCCCTTAGCCGACTGGAAAGAACTTAATCGGAGTTCATCGTTTTTTATTCCACCTTTCCCGAATGAGTATCCACAGTATCCGCATACCCACTCTACGTCCTCGACTTTGTGCCTTCTTCTAGGCTGCTTGTTTTTGAAGTTCCATCCCTCTTTTGCTATTTTCTGATCTTTATGATTCCTCTATTCTCTAGGCGTCTTATAGCATCTGGAAGATTAGATGAAACTCCAACCAATTCGAAATGTGCCAACAAATCCTTAATAGAAGTCTCGAAACGAAACTTATCCCTAAGAAATCGAATTATCTCACGATCGACCCTCCCGCATTTCCATGTAGTGTTTCGGATAAGTGCTACACCCACGCCTGCCTCTCTGAACAACTGCTCTTTGTAGACTTCAAGAGTCTTCAACTTCCTTACTATCTGCGATATCCAAAAAAAGAAGTAATGCACGTTCGAATGAGGACCTTTTTTTAGTCCCCAACCCATTCTACCCCCCGATCCTTCAGGCTATATTCCCATACACTTCGATTCTTATGGTAGGAGTTTTGGAACAACTTAACATCTTTTCCTGCCAGTACACCTAGAATAGCTGAATGTAGGTGGTTGGTGGTTATTTTCGAAGCTTTTAAATGGATGCGAGCCCACTTGCACCACGATGTCCGCAAATGAGCATAAAGATTACCAATAATCCGGATATTGGAGAATGAATACGGATGATAAATAAGATCATAGTCGTTGATTCTGTCACGAAGTTTTTTGGGGAGGGGAACGCTTTCCAAGTCTCTCCTAACTACTAAGAGGGAGTATTTATTTTCAATGGATATGTTACCCGTAAATTTCTTAAAGAACTGGTCTTCCTGGGAGAGTAGAAGTGCTGTGTCGTGGTCGTGATAAGTTTTTGAATAAAAGTTGTTCTTTATAAAATTGTAAGTAGTCATTTCACGGGCAAAAAAGATTATGTTTCCATTATCCCTAGGCAATACTTTCTCTAAATATTCAAGTTCCAAACTTGTTGTGGAAGGTCCAACAATTACAAGATTTTTTGGATGTCTTGTCACGATCATTCTCAATAATTTGGCGGCCCAGCTGTACCAACTACTGTATCCCCCACCCCCATGTAGATAGATAATATCATCAGTTCCAAATTTCGCTCGATAAAAAATCCTATATCGTAATGCCGGAAAAAACATAGTCTCATATGGAATTCCTACTTCATTAGCTAATTTTTTAGCACCAGCGTATATGAGGTAGTCCCCCGCGTTACCACCCGGTTGTATGAATTTAAAGGAATATTCATCATATTTCTGGAAGATTTCTTTGAGCTTCAATAACTTACTCTCCAAATTTCTTTGTTTCCCTCAAGAATTTGTTGTAGACCTCTTCAACCTCCTCGGCGACTTTGAGGTGTTCGCGGGTTCTCAAAACAAATTCCCTAGCAAGTAACCCTATTCTAGAGCGCAACTCTTCATTCCTAAGCAACTTTGATAATGCTATAGCAAGTTCCTCGGGCGATTCAAGATTAACCAATAAACCTGTCTCTCCATCTTTAACTATATCAACAATTCCACCTACTTTCGTTGCGACGATGGGCACTCCACATGATGCAGCCTCTAAGAGAACATTCGGCGATTGTTCATAATTCGATGGGAGAATGAAGACGTCAGCTGTAGAGTAGAGAATAGGCATCTCATCATGGGGTATAAACTTCTTCAGAAAAACCACCTTGGTAAGTTCAAGTCTATCTGCTAAGTTCTCGTAATATTTGTTTCCATTTCCCAAGATGACTAAAATAGCCTTCAAGTTGGGGTAAGATGCAGTAACTATTCGCCAAGCCTTGAGAAGGCAACTTATTCCCTTCACCTCGTAAAGTTTACTTACCATTAGAACCACCTTAGAATCTTCATCCAAACCAATCTTATCTCTGAAAGAGCCATCTAGGGCAGGTTTGAATTCTTCTGTATTAATACTATTTGGAATTACGCATAGTTTGGTCTTAGGAAAACCAAGAACTATATGTGTCCGAAAAGCAACTCTCGACTCACACATTAACTTTGAAATAACAATGTTAATCAAGGGAGCTAATAAACGACACACAATGGACACAATCTGCCTCCATTTCCTATTCCATAAGGGCAAGTAAAGGGGAGTCGTCACAAAACAAGGCTTCCTTTTAAGAAATCCCACTAAAAGGGCCATAATGGAGTTTAACGTGGCATATTCCCAAACATGTATCACATCAAAGTTGGTTTGCAACAACCTTTTAAAGAGTTTAGGTGAAAAACTGAAGGGTGTTCTCCCTATTTTAAAAATCATTGATGGAATTCCCTCTGAAAAGAATGGTCGCCCTTCATTGAAAAAAAAAGTTCGCGTCTTCTGTTTAGATGAATAGTAAATTTTCACCTCGTGGCCTAACCTTGTCAATCCCTTCGCAAGATAGTAGAAAGACAGCATTTGTCCCTTGCCGGGATCAAAGTAGGTTAATACCAACACACATTTCATTAGTTCTCACTCAATTTCTCCGAGAGGGACAACTTCTATGTAGTCCAATGATATCATGTGAACCTTGTTGAAATGTCCTATAATTTCAAGGGACAATCGATGAAAACCAAAATCGACCTTTGGAAGAGGAATCTCTACGATTTTGGGAAGAAGAGTACCATTATAGGCTAGCGAGGTCACATAGTTTCCATCCAGTTTAATAGTAATAGGAGCGAAATCCGAACTACAATCCCACAATCTGATCCTAAGCGTATAGTTCACTCTATGTGACATAGGAACCATATAACTAACTTGGAAATACGTGGGGTCACTGAATCTCTCATCAAATGGATCTTCGTAGACTTCTAGGATCATTCGAGAACTCCATTCAACCTCTCTCCCGTAAGCATTTTTCGTGCAATTATAGTAATCTCTCCCGCTAAAGAAAATTGAATTCTGCTTAACGGGGTTATATATTCCTGGATAAATCTCTGGGAGACATGTTTGATCAGCTACTGGATACCAGTCGTCAATTAAATAGATATCAGACTTGTTTATTTTCAGACTACTAACATGCTCCCAAAGTCTATATGATGTCTGATTTGTCGTTTTATCACTGTAAGGGGTTGGTAATCCTAAAAACAATGCGTTAACTTGACCAAAGTAAACGCCTGTATCGGAGCCAAGAATTGCTTTAACCCAATCACGATATAAAAGAATATTACCACTTGTCCATTTCCCATAGTTAAAATATATTATGAATATGCTCGGGTTGGTTCTATTAAGAGTGCTGATCCATACTAACTTATCATAAGCTTCGTTTGAAATCCAAGGATGAAAGTTTGCCTGTGTATTATATACATAATGAATAAATGTGAGGAGAATGAGAATAAATAAGATAGCAACATCAAGATTTCTATCCCTTATTTTGATAGATTTAGGGAAACTTATTAAACTAATCGTTGACATGATTGGGACTGTTGTAAGTAATACCAGACGCCAACTGTGAAGTATAACACCAAAAAAGGACAGAAGAGAACATAGGAGAAGCAGGACATTCCAAACGAAAAGTAATAGAAGGAGATCTTCCCGTTTTTTCCTATATTTCTTTATTGAAAGGAATAACCCGATAAAATAAAATGGAATCATTGGACCGCCCAGAAATCTCCGGTCTTCTATTTTTAAGGTGAGTGCACTGAAATTTTGAGGATTAAAAGTCCAATTAAGAGTCATATGCTTACTCAAAAAAACGGATAAAAATGGAGAATTCATCAAGATAATAACGAGGACGGAGACAAATGTAACAAGTGAAAGATGCTTGGCTCTATCGAAAGATTTAACTGATAATGAGTATATAAACAAAAAGAGTAATGTAACTATAGCTAAGAAAAAAGTCTCCATTTGGGAGAAACCTCCCAAAATTAATAGTAAAATTAAGATTGCTCCCCTCTTTTTTGTCAATTTTCTTAAATATTTTGGGAGTACAATAAAAAGAGAGAGCTCAACGAATATCAAAGATAAAAGATTCCTGTGTAGATCGCAGACCAAACGCATAGTGTTAACATTTAGGACTGAAAAAGTTAGAATCAAAAACTCTAGTTTCTTTGAATTGTACAACTGTTTAATCATTAAATAATTTATCAACGTGAGTGAGGCCCCCATCACTATAGGTAGGAATATTTCGAGGGTAATGGGCGATATATGAAAAAGCGTGGACATATAGTATTCCAAGGCGCTATAGAGCAATATTTGGTTGCGTTCTTCAAAGAAAGCGTAGAGACCCTTATTAGTTATGATATTTATGTTTTGAATATACCAAGGTGTGTCCCAGCCTACTGGAAACTTGTATCCTTTAACCCAATAAGGAAGAAAGAGAATAATTGGATTCATAACTAGGAATGTAAGGAGTAACCAGTATTGACCGATTCTCCTTTTAAGTCTCATTTCCCTTTCTTTCTCCAACCGACTCCATAGTTTCCTGTTACGAAATCAACCATTCCCAAGAGGGCTGTGATCTGAGTGATCACCCCATATATTAGTGCGGAAGCAAAATTCTTCTTCACTAGATAAACTACTAAAAGAAGAGCGGGGATGAGTGGAATTAGATATGGAAACTGGAGTATTAGTAAAGCCTCTAACGCTAGGAGAAGGATGGGGCACAAAGTGATCCTAAGTAGGTACATGGGAGCGAAGAGCGTTCCGAAGAGTCCGTATTTAGATTTTAAAAGCATCCCAAGGTTTCTTCGGAATACCTGGAGGGTTCCTATCAGGGTTCTACGCTTATGGTTAATCTGTCCTCGTAGGGACGTTACGTCTTCCTCGAAGACCTCTGCATCAGAAGCAATTACCCTGTAACACCTTTTGCGTATCTGAAACAGAAGGTACAAGTCATCGCTCAGAACCTTTGGGTCAATATCAGAAACAATTGACTTGCGGAAGGCGAAAAGTTCCCCACTAGCGAAGGATACGGAGTCCAAAGATGACTCCCACTTTCTTAATGAGTTACGGAAGGTTCTGTAGAAAGAAGAGTTCATCTTGTTTAGTGTTCCCTTTCCACCTAATGTGAGGTCTCCTATGACTCCTCCAATACTAGGGTCAGAGAAGTTTGAAACCAACCGAGTTAAAGCGCGAGAGTCAAGAACGGCATCATCATCTGTCATCACTATGATGTCGTTTTTAGCAATTTCTATTCCTCTGTTTAATGCTGCGGGTTTCCCCACTGGTTCTTGACGTATGACCCTGACTGCCTTTGGGGTTATGAAGTAATTGTTAGAGGAGTCTACGACTATAATCTCAACTTTTTCCAGTGGATAGTTGAGATTTAAAGTATTCTCCAGTTTCTTTTCCATGACTTCTCCACCAGCGACTGTTGGAATGATGATTGAAACTTCTGGTTGGAAAATAGGATCTTTCTTAGAAGGTTTAGTTCTCTTGTACAGGAGGTAGATTAAAGCGGGATATCCAAAGGTGAGAGTACAGAATAACATCAGAATAACAAGGAATAAGTAAATCAAAATTAATCTCTCCTCGGAATTCTAAGGTTCCGAAAAAAAGTGTAGAAAATAATCCCTAACGCTTTGAAGCTATAGGAAGGGATATGTCTGACAACCTTGGAAGTACCATGTCGCCGAGCTAGGTTATTTATGGGCACCTCAGTCATTCGGTATCCCTTGAGGCAGAGGGTAATTGTCATCTCTGGGTAGGACTCGTGTTCAAATTTGAGATCCGAACCGAGCAAGGTGTCATAGGTCAAGACTCTAAATCCACCCGTTATATCCGTTATTTTCCGACATAACAAAAAGCTAACCAAGCGACTGAAGAATGAGTTCCCTAAGTCTTTTACTGATCCAATTTGTCTATTCAAGAAGCGTGAGCCTTGAACCCAATCAACCATTCCAGTCTGAACCGGCTTCAGAAGCCGAGGTATATCCTCTGGGTTATGTTGTCCATCAGCGTCAAGGGTCACAACGATTTTTGGCTTAAGTTTTTTCGCATATTCCAGACCCGCCTTTATGACGCCTCCGACCTTTCTCCTTCTTGATAATTTAAGCACGAACGCGCCAGCATCTTGAGCCAATACAGATGTTTTATCGGTTGAGGCGTCGTCGACGACAATTACTTGATCCACATATTTTAAGGCTGCACGAATCACGCTTGCTATGGTTTTCTCCTCATTTAAAGCGGGCACAACGGCTATTACTGAAACTCTTCTCTTCATACACGGTAACCTCATTTTTACCTAATTTTTAGGACTGAACGGTTTCCCTTAGCCTGTGTTTCTCCCTTCTGATCTTCTCAAGGCAGGCTTCGCGGATGAAGGCGCCTCTGCTTGGCCAGAAGCGGAGTTCTTTGACGAGCTTGTCTATCTCCTTAAGAACTCCCGTCGGGATAGATGCTGTTCCATATTTTTTGTTCTTGTTTTCCTTGTTCACGTGTGAAGCATCCTAGATCGCTCAGTGAAACCATAAATCTGTATTTCTACTATATATGATTATCTGTAAGGCGGGAGAAATATATCTGCATATTATGTTGGAACCTTGGTTTAGTTCTTCTGCACGAGAGAATTTTTTGTGTGCGTCACCGCACATTAAACCTTATTAACCAATTGCTGAATATTTTGGATGGGTGGAATGAGATGCCGAAAAGCACCTAGATCGCTCAGTCTAATGTTTTTTGGTGTCCATTCCACCTAGCCTAAACTTGGACCAACCTATCGCCTTGCAAGTCTTAATTATCATTTTAACCTCGTTTTCCAGGTCTTCCCCTTTGTAGCGTGTTGCCCCAATATGGAACGAAGGGTCACGATGAATGTGAAGAGTTACCCGCCCGCCGGGACTATCTTTCAAAATGACATGGAAGCCGTCTTTTTCCCATTCGTTGACCTCTGAAGGAAAACCTGTGTGGTAGGTTCCCCCCTTGTAGCCGAGCTCCTCCAAAGCCTCTTGAAGCGTAAAAATATTGTATCCGTAGAGGTTCTTCTTCATTCGACTTCCCCCAATCCGTACCATTTTAGAACCGTTTGAATAGTCTTCTCGTCGTAACCATGTTCTCGAAGCGTCTTGGTGAGTTCATCTTTTCTCTGTTTATCTAGCTCTTGAATTGCCTTCTCCAAGGTCTCCTCCCAGCCTCCCTCGGCCGCCTCAAGTATCCCCTTCAGATCGTTGGTAGATATGACGAGGCTCAGTTTTGACCCGACCCTGTTATCCTTCAGAGAGATTTCCAGAAACTTGTTTCCTTCTTCCTTGTCGAGAACCTCTATCTCGGCCTCATCAAACGTCAAGCTAACCTCACCGAACATGACGGTGCACTCTGCCCTAAGCTTCAACCATCCTCACCTCCTCAATCCATTGATTCTTTCTATTAGCTTCCCCTTACTGGTTAGCTTGAAACTAGCCTTCAACATGCCGGCTAAAATGTCTAGGCAGTCTTCGCAGCCGATTATTCCTCCCCTCAAAAGGAGCAGGGTCTTAAATTTGCGACAAAAGGGACATATGCCGTCTTTGGTTCCTAAGAAGAAATTGTTGGTTTCTTTCAGTCTCCGAGTCAATCTTCATCACTCTTGCGCATATGTTTCTCGTATGAGAGAATATATAAGTTTTGTGAAACATTTTTCTTGTTTTTCGTACTGTCCGAGTGAGGTGCGGTGTCGCACACTTATGAATCCCCCGTTCACAACTCATTTATTAACTAATCCTGTAACCTGTTTACAAGAGGGCGAAAATAATGGCCCGTAGGCGATCGATATTCGAAATCCATATAGATGTCCTGAGGGCGGTTAGGAATGAGAATAGACCTATGCGGATCCTGTACAAGACTAACCTTTCTTGGATTACGTTAATGGAGTGTCTGCGAAACTTGGTGGAGATGGGTCTCATAACTGAGAGGCATGAGGGTAAGAGAAGGCGATACTACATCACGGAGAAGGGGATTAATACACTGAACCATGTTGAAGAATTTACGAAGGAGATTCTCCCTATCCTGCCATTTCACCCGATACAGGATACTTTATGAGTCCAACGAGATTAAGAAGTAATATTTTAGATACAAATCCCCCGTTCATAACTTATTTATTAATAATCTTTTAAGAAAGACATTAGAAGGGTAAAAAATGAGGGTGCGTAGACGATCGATATTCGAAATCTATATAGATATCCTGAGCACAGTTAGGAATGAGCACAAACCAAGTCGGATCATGCACAAGAGTAACCTTTCTTGGATTACGTTAATGGAGTGTCTGCGAAACCTAGCGGAGATGGGTCTCATAACTGAGAGGCATGAGAGCAAGAGAAGGCGATACTACATCACGAAGAAAGGGATTAGAATTCTGAATTACGTTGAACAATTTTTAAGGTCTGATGTCCCTATACTGGCATTTCTCACGTTACAGGAGTCTCCAATGCTGGGGAGAAGTATGCCACCTTCCCCACCTTCCACTTCTTGAGGTACCCCATCCTGACGAGTTGGTTAAGGTAGTTACTCATGGTCGCCCTAGTTCTCTTGGTCTTCTCAGATACTTGCCTAGCGGTGACCTCGCCCAGTTGCTGCACGACCATCATCGTGGGCCTGAGATGATTCGGGAGCATTAAAGCACGGGTTGGCGCCAGTATCTGATCGAGTTTCTCCTCCATCCGCTTGAGTGCCTCCATCATAGCCTTGATTAGTTTGGAGTCCTCTTCGGAGGACTGCAAGAGGCTTCGAAGGATATTCCTAAGATTCTCTTCGTTCGTCTTGTGTCCCATCCTTACATCTTTTTATGTCTTCTTAAATTCTTAGAAGGGAGAACCGTTAGCGCGCGTGAGATAGGTGAAATCTGGTCAATATAGTCAATCAGGTTGGGCAAGAGTCTATTGTGTTTGAATAAGTTTTCTGACGGTCTCTCTTATGAGGGCTTCCACATCGCCGTTCGGCGCAACCCTCTCCAAGGCGGAGAATTCTTCCAAGCTGAAACGTATCGGGATCAGGTGCCAACTTATCCTCTTCCCAAGGATGTCTCTCACACGTTCCCTAGTCTGCTTCTCGCTGAGCCCTTCTGCCTCGATCTCCTCGGCTAGGGAGAGTTGCTGCTCCGGTTCAAGCCTCAGTAGCGTTTGGCTGTGTCCGGGCGTGAGTGTGCGGTGTCGCACTTTCTCTCGGAGTGTAGGGTGCAACCTAAGAAGCCTAAGCCTCTTCGAGACGTAGTACCGAGACTTGCCGACCCTTCTAGCCACCTCCGACACGTTATGGCCCATATCGATTAGTTGCTGGTAGGCTTCAGCCTCGTCTATCGGATCCAGTCTCTCTCTATGTATGTTCTCGGCTAAGCGAGCCTCAAGGTTCTCATCTGGCTTAGGCTTCTTATCCTTAATGATAACTGGTATAACATCCATCCCCGCACGTTTCGCCGCTCTGAACCGGCGCTCCCCGATAATTAGCGTATAGGTTCCGTCTGGACGCGGCTCAACAGTGATTGGTTGGAGGATGCCGTGCTTCTCAATGGAGGACGCCAGTTCCTTGATAGAGTCCTCATCAAAGGTCTTCCTGATGCTGTCCTTGAGAATTATCTGGTCTAACTTGACCTCTGTAAGTCTAATCATATCCCGTCACTTTTTCCAAAATTTGGGGAAAAAGGGGCTAATAAGCGTTTCGCACATATGTGTAAAAGAAAGTATTTTCTTTTGGATTTATACGTATTTTTGTATAATGGCATATTTCCGTGACGACTACTCTAAGCTAATGATTGTTCCACAGGTTTGGATAATGACGTGTCTGTGAGTTCTGACTAAGTCGAGGAAAAGTTTTCCTTTCAGACTTACCTCCTTCGTAGAATAGGTGCAGATAAATGATATAGGTGTATGCGCCAGGTTCGAGATATGGAATTTTTCGAAATTAATCGCGCATTCAGGCTTCATGTTGTGGAGAGGATCATCCACAACCACTAGGCATTTCTTAATCGTCTTCCCTTCAAGGTAGGTAATAAGCGAAGAAAGGTCTTCTGTAGTCCCATAAGATGGTGGTGGTTGGCTGGATATTGGGGCCTCAGTTGGCTGTAAGTCGGGAGTGATCTCCCATAGTTCAAAGAGTCCGCTCCTCGCATACCTTTCGACATCAATCCCTAATGATCGCATACCCCTCAAGATCTGTGTTGCAGGCTCCTTGTGAGAGATGTAAAGACCCGTTATACCCCTCTCCAGTCCCGACTTCAAGTACGTGAAAAGAACTTTATGCTTGAACCCTAGTGATTCATAAAATAGGACTGTGTGATCGCCTGGACGAACAATCCTTATGAAGTTGTGAACACGGTGCATAGGAGTTCGCCTTCTTGATTTTTTAGAATTTGTGCGTAAAGATTATAAGTTTTTCTAACGTGGTGTTAAGAGATATATCTAGAGATACGTTGATTCACCACATCTTTCTCAATATCTGTTGGTATGTGGAACTCAACAACAAATTTCTTAAGCCTTACGAAGGGCTAATACATATTATCGATACACAAGGAACCTGACGATTTGGTCGTGGTTCGGCGAGAGTGCTAGAGAGGAAACCTTAACAGAATGAGAGACTTCAGCCTTCTATTCTTTGCTTAATTATTCTTTCTCACATAAGTTTAAAATCTTTGCGGTCATTCAATCTTAAACACAATACTAGGGTTCCAAGAGTTTAAGACTTGGTTCTTTTTAGAGAGAAATGGATCTTCCTGCTGGAATAACTTCTCTTAAGGTAGCCCATTCTCTCGAGCTGATTTAGGTAGCTACTCTCGGTGGCCCTCGACCTGCCTGTCCGCTTGGAGATGTCCGTAGCGGTAGACTCCCCTAGCACTATGACGGCGAGCATAGTGTCCCTCAGGTGGTTGGGGAGCTCGATTAGTCTGATGAGTTCTTCCTTGTCCAGATTATGAAGATCTAGCCGATTCATTCGTATCACGTCTCGTATTGATTGCCTAAATTTAAAGTGTTCCTAGCAAGAAAAAGGGAACATTTCCCATAAATTGTCAAAATAACGATTTTTTTCCCCTTTTATGGAAAATCTTATCTTATGTTTCTCGTATAAAAATCATATGGGTGAAAATGTAGTGGTAGGAAACACTGCAGAATCTAAACTAACAAAAATCCTAGGGACGCTGGGCAATAAGGACGCCGTTAAGATCCTTTGGTTCGCCATGCGGGGATTCGATAGTACGACCGACGCACACAAGAAGCTGGGCATGAGCGTGAAGCGATACTACTATAGACTTGAGAAACTTATGGAAGCTGATCTGATCATCAAGACAAACAATAGGTACGAGCTGACACCGCTAGGAATGATAGTCGCCGACTCCACAAAGAGAAACTATTGGGCTATCGAAAATACTGGGCACCTCGGGATTATAGAAGCTCTGAGGAAATCTAAGACGATTGATGAGGGAATATGGGAAAGTGTACTCGCCACTCTTTTCGGCAATAAGTCTGCTGAAGGGAAGTTTGGCACTTCAGCTAGGATCATCACAACCTATGAAGACCTTGTGGATAGCATAGTTAGACTCATGGAAACAGCCATAGAAAGCATTTACTTAGCCACTCGCTATTTAGATGTGCGTGCTATGGAGGCGGCTTGGAGGTCCCTAGCACGGGGTGTCAAGATAAGAACCATAGACAGCACTCAGAGCGTATTGAGTAGCTTGAAAATTGTCCAAATGTTGATACGCCACCCAAAGTACGTTAAGATTGTATACGACCTCTGGCATTCAGAGAATGCCCAAGTTCGATATCAAGAAGCACCATTCTCCTTTATGGTCGTTGACGAAAAAGATTGTTGCTTTGAAGTCGTCAACCCCGCGATCAAAGACTTCTTCGTTGCTATTGAACTCCACGATTCTAAGACCATCTGCCCGAAGCTACTAGAGACATTCCAGAATCTTTGGAAAACAAGTGAGAAAAACGACATGTTCGCTGAAATCACCAAAACTCTATCGGAGGAAAAGGAGAATGATTAGAACTTGCTTGGAAATGATGAAGTATCGTGGCCGAGTGATCATCTTCCTTTGGGGATCGCTGGTAGGAGCTCTTTTGGCAGGGCACGAAATAGGGATGCAACCGCTATTTCCGACAGTCGCGGGACCTCTAACCATGTACTTGGTCGGGCTTTTCGCGTACATCTACAATGATATTCGAGACGTAGATGCAGACAGCGTTAACGCGTCAAACCGGCCTATACCGTCAGGTAGGGTCTCCAAGTGGGAAGCTACGAAGCTAGTGATCGCATTTGCAGTGCTGGCGATAGTACTCAGCCTCTTGCTGAACCCCTTTGTTCTCGCTACTACCTTATTCGGTATCTTCTTAGGGCTCATATACTCAACGCCTCCACTCTCACTGAAGAATCGCCCCCTTTCAAAATGGGTAGTGACATCCCTTTGGTGTGGCGTGGCTAGCATGGGAGGAAGCCTCGCCGTCTCGCACATTATCACGGGAAAGACCTTGTACGCTGTCGCTCTATTCATCGTTCAGGGCCTTGCCTGCTCACCCGTGGCCGACCTTCTGGATATTGCTGGCGACCGCGCAACAGGAAAGAGGACGATTGCCGTAGTCTTAGGGGAGGATTTGACAGCGAAGATGAGTACGGTTCTGCTAGCGTTAACCTGCATAATAACTGTGTTCATATTTAACCGACTAGGCTTTAACTGGCTCTTTCCCATATTGCTAGGGGCTTCATACATGATGTTTATCCGGTGGACTCTTCTGTTGCTAAAACGGCTTGACGACAAGACTTATCGTGCGAGCATACTTAAGAAGGCACCGTTGGCAAGCATTGCGATGAACTTGTCTTTGATAATCGGCACCCTGTAACAGAACCTCAATTGTGCGCTTTAGGCGCATCCCCCTTTTTTTCAAAGACGTGTAGAATGGGTAGAATGGCTACGGCTTCAGCCTCGGTAACGTTCTCGATGAACCTCTCAAGGTCTATCTCGTCAAGCCACTTGGCTAGACGAACCTTCGCGCTAAGTTCGTAAAACTTGACTTCTTGGCCACTCTCTTTCCTCTCAGTGTAAGCCACTTTAAGGTAACCGTTGTCTGCCAGGTAGCGTAGCCTCCGAGATACCATATGAAGGTATGGAGCCTTCAAACGCCGCTTCTTGCATAAAAGATTAACTCCCTTCAAGATCTTGTAAGGGTTTAAGGGGCTTTCCGCATCTAGCACCTCAAATATCAAAATGGTGAGTTCTCTTGCCTTTCCTTTGAAGGGTTGCATAGATTTGTGTTATAATGTGCAACACGTCAACATATCTTTTTCCAATAGATTCCTTTAAAGGCACAAGAAAATGCCACCATTCCTCTTAAGTGGCTTGAAAGGGTCTTACTGAGTTAAATACGTTTTTCATATGAACATCATATGTGAAGTTTGATGGAATTTAAATTCAAGATTAATCTGAAGCAGAATACGGCCTACGTCCGCGAGGATCTTCGTAGGAGCTTAGGTTACGAGTGGAATTTTAACTTGGACAACGGTGTGGGAATTGTCTACCCCGCAGATATGGACGTGAGAGAAGCGATCAGACGTGTTAAGCTTAACCTTGAGGGCCTAGAGCTTAAAAAGGTTGAGAGACAGGAGGCTTGACTAGAATTGGTACAATGTGAGGGTAAACGGACAACAGTAAGGATCGCCACCGAGTTGATGGCTCCACTCGAAAATCTAGTGAAAAATGCCAAGGATGAGTTCGGTCTACCAGTTTTCAGAAGCAAATCGGAAGCAGTTACACAGGCCCTCAAGGAATTTTTCAGGAAGTACGAAAAATGACTCACCTAGAGGGCGCTAAGAATAAAGAGTTGGAGCGTAAAAATACAAGAGTTCAAATCGAGGCACATGGACATCTAGGTGACTTCTCCGGAGAATACTTCATTAAAGTAGGGCAGGAGTGGAAGACTGCTGCTCGAATTGCCAAGGACTTCTTAAACTACGTGCGTAAAGGATGGGAAAAACAGATGGAAGAACTCTTCAAGGATCTAGAGGACCTAGAGAAGATTGAAGGTGCAAGTTGAAGAACCCGAGGAGACTGGAAATTGAAAACTCTTGGGCTAGACCTTGACGGGAAAGGTGGTCTTGACACTTTCCTTCAGAGACGATGGGTTATGAAGTATATGGGGCTTAGGCTAGGAGAAACAAACCTTAAGCTCTATAAGAGGTTTCCTAAGCGGTATGAAGGTATCCCTGAGACTCCTGTTCGCACATGGCATACGGTCAATGGTTGGCATTTGGAGATAGATCTGGATGATGAGATAGAAAACATTAAGGCCGTTTTGATGCAGGCTATTTTGGGTGACGATTACAGGCGGGCTATGTGCTTGCTTTTGAGGATTGAAAGAGGCTGCCGAAACTGGAATACTCTCTTTAAACAAAAATTCAAAGTTAACGAACTTGGTCAAAGAATTGAAGTGAGTTCTGAAAGGTTCGACCCTGAACTATCTCAGAAAATCAGAGACTTATTGGAGCTAGGAGAATGAACGGTAGAGGCTTGAGAAGGATGAAAGGTAAGATCTCAGAGATTACAATAACTTCCAAGCTCAGCCGAGTTACGATAGATAACGCAATAGAGTTCCTAGAGGCTGCTAGGCACCATGATCCTGATGCCCGAGTAGACGTCATTATCTATCACGTAGTGAGGGAGATAGAAATCAAGGAATTATCTCTGGAATCCGGGGAAAGAAGTGTTATCTGAACTACTGTGCCTCGTCACGGTCTAAGTTTCTAAAGACAGAAGGGTATCTTTAGATGCTTGAGGAAGTTATTGAAGAGTACAGGCAGGTAGTGGAAGAGAAGATTGTTGACGCTGAAGCCTCCAAGAAAAAATTCGACCAGCTCGTAGAACTTCAGAAAATAAAGAATAAACGGTTGAAGGGTGAAAAACTGTCTGGTGATGAGGTTCAAAGATGTATGAACCTTTTATGCTGGGGAAATTATGCTGGATGCTGTGCACCAACTAAAGGATGTGTTTGGAACGCTGCTGTTTCAGATGCTTTAGGAATCGATTACAAAGAGTTATATGAAGAAAAGAAGAAAACACTAGAAAGTTTCTTATTAAATGTTATGAACGATGAGCTTGGAGCTTAGAGCCTTCAGAAAGATTACTACATTCAAGTTGTAAATATCTTTCCTCATTGAGATGACCTTTTGGCGTATCTTGATAATGTTCTTATTACACTGTCGACTTGGCTGTAGTTTTTGGCAAGTTTTGCTATCCTGATTGCCTGTCTAACATCTCTGGACCCGAGTTCTGACGAAACCTTTTCGGCGATGTAAAGTGCGAGTTGGGGTGCTACCTGTCTCCGCGTTAAGACATGGCTGACTATCTTCGTGAACTCCGTTTCTGAGTAAGGGTGAAAATGCAATACTTGAAATCTGCTTATTACCTCTGGCGGAATCCCATCAAGCCTGTTGCCACCTGCAAAAACTATTGTGTCTAAGTGAACCTCACGCGTTTTCCCGTAAATAACCTCGGTGACTCTCCCTGTTTCGCATAGGCTGAGCAGTATTGCGTAGTCTTGCAGAGCCATCTTATCTATCTCGTCCACAAGGAGGAATCTCGGTTCAGTATTCATTAGATACTCCGCCAGTCCAGCCTTGGAGGTTCTTGAACCCAAGACATACTTCGACTTCGACAACTTCTCGAGGCAGAAAAGGAA
>Ga0315314_1001756_pt1 | contig 18798 bp, 19 predicted proteins | sample TDP9_MG_FD_203631 | JGI IMG/M metagenome (GOLD analysis project Ga0315314, IMG submission 203631) | Freshwater sediment microbial communities from Lake Towuti, South Sulawesi, Indonesia - TDP9 | ecosystem: Environmental > Aquatic > Freshwater > Lake > Sediment | place: Indonesia: South Sulawesi...
GCAACGATTGAGAGGATCTCCCCCAGCTCGGCCTGACGGGATTCAAGCTCGGCTACTTTTAACGCGGCAGCGTTCTTCCATGCGCGAAGCGTATTCTGCAACGAGCCGAGGATTTGCAGCGTGTCGATTTCTGTGGCGGCGGCTAGTGCGCGTTTGAGGTTGTCATGGATTGGACACTCCGTTGTGACGAGTAGTCGTGTGCCAACTGTAACACCGTCGGCGCCCAATGCCAGCGCCGCAACTAGTCCTCTCCCATCCGCGATGCCCCCAGCTGCCAAGATGGGGATTTGAAGCGCCTCTACGGCGCGTGGGACCAGCACCATTGTCGTGAGTCCGACCTCACCGATGTGTCCACCTCCCTCGGTGCCGAACATTGTCACAACATCCACGCCGGCCTTCTGTGCGCTCAGCGCGTGACGAACACTGACGCATTTGTGCATGGTCTTGACGCCTCCGGCCTTGAGACGTGCGAGCAGGTCTTCCGGAGGCCGTTGGCCGCTCGTCTCGACCACAGGCACATGCTCTTCAAGCACGACATCAGCGTAGAGGCTGTTGTCAATCGGCCGTAGCGCAGGGAAGAGGCTCAAGTTGACACCGAACGGTTTGTCAGTCAACTCTTTCACTCTCCGTACGGCCTGACGGAATTCGTCCTGGGTTTCGTACATGGCGGAGGCCATCATCCCTAGCGCGCCGGCGTTCGAGACTGCCGCTACAAACTCGGGCTTGGACACATGCATCATTGCGCCGCCGACGATCGGATACTCCACATGAAACAGTTCGGTCATGCGAGTCCTGAACATGGATCAAGCCTCAATTATGTGCGTCTCAGTGGCCGACAGCAACGGTACGGGCGGTGTGAATTTCACACTTTCTACTGCACTTGCATTCTAATACGGAGCCGCTAGGGCTCGCTCGTCCTCTCTGTGATGGGGCGTTCACGCGCCCAAGCATCTGACGACTTTCGCGCGTTCAACGGAGGAATCAAGAAACAGGTGCGGCCGATCTCGTTGACATGACACACCCGATCTAGGATGATACCAAGCTGGCAGAAGATGCGAAAAGGCTCCCATGACCTCGTGCTTGCACAAGAACGAACACAGCTGCTTCGCACACATGTCACGGAAAAATGGGTGAAATCACAGGAAATGGTCCGCAGGTTGTTTCCTGTGATTCGTTTGGGGATGGAATCGGTGGTCAGGCGATTAGTCGGGGCCCTGAGGTGGCTCTTCCTCGGATGGCGGTGGCACCCAGCGGTCGTTATCGAGGTGTATCCGGTGGAAGACAGCGGTTACGGAGCCGCCCTGTCCATCATGTATAGTGATGTAGGTACTTTGAGAGAGCGGGGACTCTACGGAGACCCCGTTGACGACCCATCCGTCGAACTCCCATATGCCGGGTGGTGCGATGGCCGTTGCGAGTACGCGTTCGCCGGCGGTAAACGTTCCAGTCGATCCGTATGTCTGGATGATGCCGTTGACTATGATGGTTGCTGACCTCGGATTGCTATAGAAGTCGACGGTCTCGACGGCAAATGCTGAGGGTACACTGAAGCTTGCTAGTCCAAGAGACGAACCGAGAATCACTAGGGCGACCATAATCGCCTTGCTGTGCAACAGATTCATGTTCGCCAATCATGTTCACCGCATAGTCACCACTATGCGACAAGTAAGAGTCGTGCTCGAAACACGCGTAACGTTCGACATGATCACAGTCTAACAAAGACGAAGAATAGGGGCACACGGACATTACATCTCGATTTAGCGTGAGGCAAAAGTTCGGTTATCACCTATCGTGCCCACGAGTCATGTATTGACCTATTCCCATTGGTCGAATAACCGTCAGCAGAGAAAAACCAAGTCTTTAGATTAAACATGCGTAACCTATGCTTGTTTCCCGCGCAACTGGGGAGAGACTGATGCGTGAAGAGAGAGCTGACATGAAGGGTCGCAGGCTTTGTTCTCTTCCGCTGTGCGGTGCTCCGGCGGACTGGTTCGTGGAGTCCTTCGGCGAAATCCAGTACTACTGTGACCGGCACAAGCCGATGGTTCCGCAAGCGCTCCTCAAGAGACTTCCCGCTGGAACCACAGGCATCCAAAAAAGCCGGTGAAGACGCTCTTCCGTTTTTGCAAGGTTCCAAGGCTTGTTAGCCGGTGTATGATTCGTTTGAGATTACGATGAAGTTTCGGGTGCGCTCGCCTTTTCCGCCGGCGGCTTGACTTTCTTCTTGGTCGGTGATGGTTTCACTTTCTCAGGAGCCGTCTCAATGGGCGCTGATGGTTTGGGAGGGGGACGTGCCCGCATCGATCTCGCCTGTGATAGTCTTGGAATCACGAGCACGGCGAGCCCTAGCCCAAGCGCGAAAGCCCCGACAACAACTAACGCTATCGTTGCGTAGAGAATTGTGCTATCGGTTCTCCAGACCGCGGTGACCGTGTGAGGTGCGTTCATCATGATCGTGGCGGTCGCGGAAGTCGAGTCGACATCTCCGGTCCATCTCTCGAAGACTTCATTCACGCCGAAGCTGACCTCGACGGGCGTCGTGACCGAGAATGTTGCGGTTTTTCCGGCGTCGTACCATCCGTCTCCTTGAGTGTGCCCGTACGCGGATTCGATCGTGAGTAGGTACTGGGTCCTGTAGCGGGCGATCACTGTGTGAGGAGCGTCCGTGGTGACTTCGACTGTGCTACCTGAGACCGGCACGCCGTCTGTTGTCCAGTGGTCGAACATGTAGCGTACTCCCTCGCCTCCGGAGATGGAAACGGGCACACCGCTGATCATGACAGTCTGGCCTGGGCGGTACCACCCGCTGCCGGATACTGCGGCAATTCCGGGCGGATCCGTCGAGAACTTGAGATGGTACTCAACCTGATAGTTCGCTATGACGGTTTTCGATGAATCCATGGTGACCGCTCCGCTCGGCGCCGCGCCTGAGAAAGCCCCGCTCCAGTACGTGAACACGTAGCGCTCGTCGGCCGTCACCGGCACGATCAGGGATGTCAGACTGAAAGTTGCAGAGGCTCCTTGGTTGTATGTTCCGGCGCCGTTCACGGCCGCAATCCCGGACGGGTTCGTCTCGACCTTCAGCTCGAACGTCTTTGGCTTCTGCGTCGTGGTCGAATAGTAACTGTAGTAGTAGGGGTCGTACCACCAATAGTACGGATAGTACCACCAGTAGTAGTAGGGATAACACAACGTGATATTCCACGGGTCGCAGTGCCAGGAAGGATGCATCGTCGAACTGGCCGTAGCGCCCGACGCGCTTGGACCAAATGACTCGTCGGCAGAAAGGCTAGGCGTGGCCGCCGCGTTTGGCAGTGCGGCCAGCAGAACCACGAGGATCATCAGAAGGCGAACAGCTGAGGCCGAGAAGAGTCTACGCAATGCGTGTCAACTGCTAGTAGACGATTCTCGGATCATATTTCTACGTTATGCATCCGGCATGCCATGACTAGAGAGACACAAATGGGTAAATGGCGGCATCTCACATCTTCCTGTTCCATTCGTCCTTGCCGTACTTCTCCTTTACAAGCTCGGAGGCGACCGCGAGTTCATCTTGAGTCGGCGAGCCGATGATGAGGTTCGGACTCAAGGTTCTCGTGAAGGCGTCCCTTAGTGCTCGCTTGACATCTTCAATGTCGACTTCCCTTCCTAGTTCCGCCTGCAGTGAAGTGACGGGAAGGCGTGTGCTCTGGACGAAAGCACTGGCAGCGGGCATGGGCTGATCGTGTTTCAGGATCTTCCAGATGATCTCTAGGTCTGTGTTAGCTAGAATAGAGCCATGGTAGAAGATGGCGCGCCATCGAACCGCGCCTGCTCCTCCGGATATCTTTCGGCCGCGAACGGTAACCGTATTCACAGGAACCCTAATCGAGTCCACGCCCAGAGCCTTGAGGCAAGTGACAGCACAATCAAGACTCCGACTGAACAGCGTTTGCTGAGTTTCGAAGCTTGAAGAAGACGGTCTGGGCGCGCATACGGAGTAGTTGACGTTACCCAGATCGTGATAGACGGCTCCGCCTCCGGTGAAGCGTCTGACTACCTCCACGCCCAGGTCGCTGCAGGCGTCCAAGTGCAGCTCCAATCTGACGGATTGATTCTCACCTATTATGGCAGCACGGCGGTTTCTCCAGAGGCGCAGTGTTGGAGGCGACTTGCCCGCTCCGACTTGTCTTGCTACAGCCTCGTCGAATGCAAGGTTCGACGACGCATCCGAGTACTCGAAATCGAGGAGACGCCAGCCCTGCATCTTGGAATCAACTTGACACTTGCTTATGGTGCGTCGTCTCTTGCGGCTCCGCGGGAGCGAAGCGTAGCTTGTCTACCTTTTGCGGGAGGAATGCGTGGAGTCTGAAGTTGCTGGCGTGACGGCCGATCTTTGCTATTATGCCGGGTCCGTCGGTTCCAAGTTTGCAGACGAGCACATGAGCTGTCAGAGCGAGTTCCTGGATGTCAATCACGTCCCGCTCGGTCTTTGAGCGGCGCACGGCTCCGGCTATCTCTTCGTGAAAGCCGCCGACCGCGATGATCCTGTGGAATCTTTCCCGCCTCCATTGCTCGAACCGGTCGGTTTGATCGTCAGAGAGCCAAGCCTCGATGCGCCTGTGTTCAGGATCCACCGAGACGACTCTCACAAGTATCGGAACGTCCTCGTCGATACAGTAGGTCCGTGCAATCGTCTCGACGGGAACGTTACGTCCGTCCGATAGCTGAGCCGTCAACCCGCCTCTCAAGAGCTCGGACTTGAAAATGGTTGAGACGGGACCCATCTCCACATGGACGACCTGCCGCTTCACGTCGACCTTGCCCACATAGGCCTTGAAGTTGTCGTTAACCTCGATCTCTGACAGATCGGACGGCGCGAGTCCGAACTTTCTCTTGACAAGCTCCCTGAAAACCTCGACGTCCGATCCCGCCAAAGCGATCTTCACAAATCGGTTCCTTGTGACATCTGCAATTTCCGCCGAGACCTCTAGGCCCGACGCGAGCCTGCGGAGCTTCACCTCGAGCACCGGTTTGAATTGATCCAGTCTCGCGCGTGGTATCCGCTCGGCTATCACAAGTCCGTCGTTCATGGTAGTCATCTTGGCATCGACGCTAGTGAAAGGCGGGACGTCGATTGTCGTGTCACTGTTTGAGCTCGTCTTCTATTTGTTTGATCCGTTTCTCCAAGAACTCGACCACGGGCGCATTGTCGGTGCTTTCGAGCGCGCCCCCACATTTCGGGCATCTGAAAGACGATTCCATCGCCTCTTCGAATGTAACACGCACATCGCCGCACTTGTTGCATACGAAAAAGCTGTGATTTCGCTCGTAGTCGAGCTTCTGTTTGAGCTTCTCAAGCACGCGTCTCTTCCTGCCGCGGATGAACGCGTCCAGCTGGTCGGTCTGCAGCTTCCAGTAGAAGATGAACCAGCCGGTCTTCTCGTCGCGTACGCGAGTACAAGACACGAGGCCGTGATCGTATAGCTTGTAGAGGATCTTCCTGACCGTGTTGAGTCTTACCGTGGATTCGTTTGCGACCGTCTCATCCGTGGCCTCGCTCTTCTTCTTGAGGATGTTGACAATCGTAACGGCCTCGTCACCGCCGAAGAGACGCGCGACCTTCATCAGCTCTTCATCCAGAACAGCCAAGTCAGAGCCATCTCCAGGTCGTACAAGGTACTGTTCGGCGGTTATCCCTTTAATCTTCTTCCAAACTGAGGTAGTTACTAGCTGTGAGAACCTTTTCAGCTGCCACGCGGAAACGTGGTGTGCGTAGGGGTCAGGGATTGGCGGAGCAAGTTGTAGTCCTTCGGCTTGGACACAGAATCCCCCGGGACCTGAGGGTCACGACTCATGTTTGCCTGACCGCAAGGGCCTTCGGGGCGGGCGGAGTGATCCTTGCTGACGTTGTCGACACAGCGCTCGAACGGACGATTCGAGATGTCACTCAACGATTCGGAGGAGACTTCTGGATCCGTATGGGCGAGCCGTGGAAGCAAGTCGTCAAGGCTTGGAAAGCAAGAGACGGAAATGTGATTCATCTCACAGCATACGGACTACCATTGCCACAGGCAATGGGATCGATCAAGACTGCACGCAATCCCAAGCTTGTAGTTGTGGGTGCCTCGAAGGTGCCAGGAGAAACCTTTGAACTGGCTACATGGAATGTCGCCGTAACGAATCAGCCCATAAGCGAAGTCAGCGCGTTAGCCGTCTTCCTTGACAGATACTTCGAGGGAGCAGAATTCTCGATGGAGTTCGAGAACGCGGAAATGAAGATCATTCCATCAGCAAGAGGAAAACAAGTCGTGGACCTGACAAAACATCGAGAGTAGCTCAGTCTCCAGTCCTCAGTTCAGGCATGCCTTTTCCTTCTTTCTTGCGAATCTTCGCTACGTCGGCGAGAGTAACCTCCTTGGTCGCCGTCGTCGCAAGCTTCGGCGCAGGCAGTTCGGTCCTTGCCACCAGCAACTTCACGCGCAGAACGTGCTCAAGCGTCCTCGCAAGTCGCATGTCGGGAGCCATCTTGCCAAGCTCTATCTTCTGAATGATTGACAAGCGTTCCTTGACTTTGATCGCCAGCTCCTCTTGGGCCAGATTGTGTTTCCTTCGGGCCTTCTGGATGATCTGTGGATAGTTGTCGGCGATATCGAGCTCCTGAAGATCTCTTGGAGCGCGCCTGTCAGCTGGCAGCGTGGGGGCGGGACGCGGCGGTACAGGATGACGAGTAACACTCGCCGGCCTAGCACCAGCAACGGAGGGGATAGGGGGGGCAAGTTTCGGCTCCTGATATGGCGTTCCGAGTTTCGCGCATGAGTCGCACGCCATCATCTTTGCGCCTTCCACTACTATCCGGTTTGGTTTTCCGCGGATCTGGCGCCCGCAGATGTCGCAGTTCAAAATGCGTCCCGGCCGCGCAAACTGAGCCGCGTTCACGCTTAAATCGTTTGGTCGTTCTAGTCGAAACGTGTCAATTGATGCAGAGAGCGACTTGGCAGGATATCAGGAAACTCAAAGGTGTCGCAAACTATCAATTTGGAAAGCGGTTGGGCAACGTTCTCTTCAAAGGCCAAGTGGAGCTTACAAGATCCGGAAGTACGGGCAAGATTCGTCTAATCTTCCGCGACGACAAGCTCATCTCCACTTTGAGGGCGCGCGACGGCTTTCTAGCATTGACACCGGACGGCGCACGCATTATCTTGGACTCTATGAGGAATCCGCCTCATCTCGTGGTTGTTCGCGGCGATGTAACCGAGTTCATCAAGGCTGGAAGAAACGTCTTCGCCAAACATGTTGTCTCGGCAGAGGATTCTATCAAACCGCAGGACGAGGTGATAGTCGTGGATGAGAAACGAGAACTCCTGGCCGTGGGAAGAGCCGCCCTCGCCGGGTTCGAGATGACTCAGTTCAAGAGAGGAGTCGCCGTCAAGACGAGGCGCGGCGTCGAATCAGGGCATGGCACAGTAGGCGCGATACACTTATCCTCAGATAAGTGATGACGAGTTCTCATCGGTTGACCGTGAAATGGCCTACAAAGCATACAAGGCCGTGAAAGGCGTCCCGTCGCAGGGCAGAGACGCCAAACGAATGATGCAGAAGATGGGAATGAAACTCGACGAGATAGAAGGAGTGACAGAGGTCCTGATACGCACATCCAGCCGCGAGATCGTCATCGAAGAACCCGTCGTTACATCCATCGTTGTTCAAGGACAGAGGATGTACCAAGTCACAGGCGGAGCTATTCATGAAAGAACGCCGACGAGCGAGGCGCCCGCACTCGAGGTTTCCGAGCAGGATGCGAAACTAGTCGCGGAACAGACCCGAAGTACCCTAGACGAAGCCAAGGCCGCGCTCGAGGAGACCAAGGGAGATCTTGCAGAAGCCATCCTCAAACTTCAGAAACAAAAGAGCCAGGCCTGAGAAACACACGAATACGAAGTCTCTGTGCGTCTTATGTTGGGAATTCTGCGCACATAGGTAAATTATCTCCAGCCTGCACCATACACGACGCGATCACGCCACACGTGCACAACGTAACTGGATCAGGGAGACGGGCAGGAGGAAAGAAGGATCTGAGGAGCGCAAGACAAGGTCACAAGTCACGCCCCTGGCTGGTAGGATCTGATCCGCAAATCAACGAGTCTCTGACGAATCTCTGCTAAGCGTTTCTCGTCGACAAGAAAACCACGCTCGTCCTTCAGATCGCTTACGGACTCCGACACACGGTTGATGACATCCAAGTAGTTCTCCGATCTGGACCGTCTGTTCTTGCTCAGCGATCCCATTTCGGCCTCAACATGATCAAGTTGAATTCTGACTCTGGCCGATGTTTCTTCCCAAGCCAACCGCATCAAGTTAGTTCCGTCGTTATCGAGAATGAAGCCGCTGCCACTCTTTCTTGCTAATCTCTGCTCGACAAGACTCTCGACCGCGTCCAGCACTTCGAACCGACTGTGAGCCGTCTTATGAGCGATCTCTTCCAAGTCCTCCAGTCGTATCTCGGTCGTTCCTACTTTTCCGGTTCTCTGATGGATCAACCCGAAGATTAGAGCGAATATAACGTTGTATGGCGTAGAAGGTAAGGTGAATTCCAGAAGAGCTGACAAGACGGACAGATTATCGAAAGCCAGCGGAACCATGAACCCTAGACTTAGTTTCAGAAATGGCGGCACCACAATCGACAGTAGAGTCGTGATTATTCCGACGAGTCCCGTTGTCACAGAGAAGTGAAGGAACCATTCCCGAATCCTTTCTCTTCGAACAACCCTCATCCGCCATAAAGGAACCCTCTTCGATTCCAACAACATGATGATCGATAGACCCAAGAACAAAATCGCTGTCATCGCAGCGGCTATCAACCCAACAGACTCTATCCACGGCAGAGCCAGACCAAGAACGATTCCCATGGCCAAGTCCAGCTTCACAATCTTGGTGTATCTGCGACGATGATGCTTGGACGCGAGGTCAAGCAGGATCTTCATTGCTATGAGAGCTGACACTACTACGATCACAAGCAGGACGAGCTCGGTTGGGTCTGGATAGTATGGCAAATCATACCATTCCGTAACGGATCCAGAACTCGAACCATACCGGCCCGAGACAACTTGCAGATGAACCTTTCCGATGACACCATCCTAATAGCGGGTTCAGGCTGTGACACGGACCATGATGCGCTTGCTCACATTACCTGACACAGCCAAAGAGGCGCAAACAGAAAGAAGGCTGAAAACCTATTGCCCACCAGCTCATTCGTCGGAGTGGTGATTTGATGGTTCTCGTGGACTTCGTCGAAGCTGTCATCAAACTGTTCGTCATCATGAACCCAATTGGGAATATGCCCCTCTTTCAGTCGCTGATAGCGAACGCGACATCGGAACAGAAAGAAGCGGTGGCCAAGAAAGCAGCGTTCGTCAGCTTCATTGTGCTACTAGTATTCTCGTACCTCGGAGATACTATTCTGGAGGTTCTTGGAATAAGGCTGAGCTACGTCATGATCGCTGGCGGCGCGTTCATCTTCGTGTTCGCGGTCAAAGCGACGGTGAGTTGGCCACGGACAGAAGAGACCCCGACCAAGAACAAGAAAGCGGCTGCCCCGATCCCCCAAAGTGCCGTCGACCATGTGGCGGTCTTTCCGATTGCGGTGCCTCTCCTGGCGGGGCCGGGCGCCATCGCCACCGTCATGATACTGAACCATCCTCAGTACGGGGTAATCCAGGGTTTGACAGACCTCAGCACCGGGCTGGCGATCCTGGCTGACTGCGTCATCGTCTGGGTGCTGTTCGTTCTAGGCAACAAGCTCGTTCAAGTTGTCAAGCCGTTCACGATGACCGTCATAGGTAAGCTGATGGACATACTCATAGGCGCGATCGGAATCTCTTTCCTGATGAAAGGCATCACGGCAACGTTCGGCGTCCCGCTACCGATCTAGCCGCGCCTGGCTCAAAAAGACGTGGGAGTCGATCTCGATACACTCAGTCAAACGCGCCTGCGATCAGAATCTCACAGGCAATCAAAGTCTGAGTCCTCAGCTCCGATCCATTCAGTAACTCCAAACACGCGCGGTCTCCTCTGCGGTTCAACTCACCTTACTCTACAACGAAGTGATGTTTTCTGCATCTAGGCTCGTAGGATTCGAGTCCTCCTATGAGAACCTGGTCTTTCCTTGGACTCTTTCTGAAGCTTCTCGTTGCTGGTTCGTGACAGAATACGCCATTTTCCTGATGGAGGCACCTTGCGCTCAAAGAGGTTATGAAGTCGGCTTTTGCTAACAAGTCGCCAGCGATCCCGAAGACGCGGCCAGCATAGTCAGTCGAAAGTAGATTGACGATTACAATCTTCCCGTCATTTACCCATTGGTCAACTCTGTCTACAAGCGCTTTGTCATAGAGCATTGCCTCGTCAATCATGATCACACCGGCATCGGGGGAAAGCTGTCTCTGGATGTCGTTGGTTGTTGCAGCATAGAAGATGTCGGACTTGTCAAACTCGATGCCGTCGTGTGTTTTTATGCCTTCACCGTATCTGGTGTCAATGTCTCGTCTGAATACTTGAACTTTGAAGTTGCAGATCTTGAAGACCTTGTATTGTCTCTGCATCTCTCTGGTTTTGCCAGAAAACATCGGGCCACAGATCACCTCCAGATATGGTTGTCCCTTCTTGAGTTTCATTCACTTTCCTTCTCCCAGTCCTCCACTCCGTCCCCTTCCGTCCTTTCCCTCATCGGAATCAGTTCAGAATCTCTGCATGTATGAAAAGACTTCCCCTTTCGCGACAATACGACAGATGATGCCAAACAAGAGTTCGTCGATTCTCCTTTGCAGATTCAAAATGTCCCCTCCAACGCTTCCAGATCGTCAATAATCAGATCCGGATTGCTCTCCGCTATTCTTTTTCGCGAGTGAAAGCCTGTGGTTACTGCAATGGTTTGCATGCCGGCATTTCTGCCTGCCATCACATCTACTGTCGTGTCGCCTACGTATGCAGCTTCATTAGCGTTTGCTCCCAGCCTTTTCAATGCAATGAACAGCTGGTTTGGCGCAGGCTTGACCTCATCTGCGCTCAATGAATCACCATAAACAGCCACGTCAAAGAAGTCTGCCATTCCTTTTCTCTCCAACTCGAAACTTACTCTCTCCTTGCTACCTCCCGTGACCAAGCCCAGTTTGAATCCCTTTGACTTCAAGTATGATAGGATACTGATGGCATGCGAAAACAGCTTTGGGTTCTCCTTGAAGAGATAATGCTCTCTCCATATCCTGTTCGCCTGCGACCAATCCTTTGCTTCTATCCCCATTCGTTCGTAAAGATGACGAAAGTTCGGAGAATACCACTCTTGAAATCGTTCCAGAGTGAGTTCAACTCTGGGACTCAGCCTAACACCCACTTCCTTGAATGAACGAAAGTTAGCGTCGCGTGAATCTATAAGCACTCCGTCAAAATCGAAAATAATGGCCTTCACTGCTGCCATTTTCAACTATTTCTCTTCCTCAGCCAATACACAGTGACGCTTCCTGCGTCTAGGCTCATGAGGTTGAAAGCCTTGCGTTTGGACGTTGCCAAGCATGGGGGAACCCTTATGGGAAACAGAGATTTCGTCGTCGGGTCACTTGGTGCGGGCACTAGGATCTGAACCTCTGATCTTGTACGTGGAGCGGCTCTAGTAGGGCGACTGAATTTGAACCGGTGACTCCTGTGCGCCCACCAGTATACCACGGCGTCTAGCTGAGACCGAAGACGAGTGTTGTTTTCGAAGGTATCGAGTATTCGTGACCGCACCAATCCGAAATTGGCCGTTTGACCGAGTCCCTATGCGGCTCTTGCTTGTTTCTCCATTCGACGCTTTATCCTCTTCAGTCTGAAGAAATCTTCGCGCTCGCGTTCTTCTAGGTGCATCTGGATGTACCTGATCGACTGCAGAACATGAGGAATTATTACGTAGTCAAGTGAGTTGACCCGCCTCTTCGTTGAGGCTATTGCCTGCGCGAGCTTTCTGGTGGCCGCTTCGGCGCTTCCCAGCTCGGCAATTGCCTTCAAGGCTTCCGTCATCTTCGCTGTCGCATCATCAAGTTTCGCGGAAGTTGCGAGCATGTTGTACGGAGCGCCCTTCAAGGGTGCGACTCTCATCTGTAGGCTCGGCAGCGTGACACCGATCACATTTCTTGTCTTCGCGTCAAGGTCAAAGCGGTCTTCGGCTCCAATGGAGAACTGTTCGAGCCTCACCAAGCCGTGCATCATCTGTGCTTCCACGAAGAGCGTGTAGGCTTCTTGCAGGAGACCATGAGAACGCTCTCTGAGCGCGGATATTTGGCGGACGGATTCGAAGAATTCTATCATAAGCGCGTCCAGTTTCTCTCTGAGTAGATCCCGGCCTCGTCCCGCGATATCTCGCCTCTTTCTCAGGGCGAGCAGTTCCATTCTCGTAGGGTGAATGCCCGAAATGATCTCCGACATTATGCGTTGTCCTTGCTCCTGCGACTGGGATGATATTTCGCGATCGTCGACGGGTCGATGCGTTTGAGCTCGACCTCAGGCAGCATGGACAGGAGGTCCCAGCCAAGGTCTAGGGTGTGTTCTATGTCTCTGTTCTCGTATTCGCCCTGCTTCACGAAACGTCTCTCGAAAGCGTCGGCAAAGTTCAGGTAGAGCTTGTCTCTGGTCGAGAGCGCTTCTTCTCCGACCACGGCGACCAAGTCGCGGAAAGCGCGGCCCTCAGCATACGCGTAGTATAGCTGGTCGGAGACTTCCCTGTGGTCTTCACGGGTACGGCCTTTCCCGATTCCTTCTCTCATGAGTCGTGAGAGCGAGGGGGACACGTCTATTGGAGGATAGATGCCGCGTCTGTGGAGGCCCCTATCAACGATCAGCTGACCCTCCGTTATGTAGCCGGTCAAGTCGGCGATTGGGTGAGTGATGTCATCGTGCGGCATTGTGAGGATTGGCATCTGAGTGATCGTGCCCTTGCTCGTATGCGTTCTACCCGCTCGCTCGTATATTGTGGACAGGTCGGTGTACAGGTAACCAGGATAGCCGCGTCTTCCCGGTACCTCTTCACGGGCGGCAGATATCTCCCGAAGCGCTTCCGCGTAGTTCGTCATGTCAGTAAGTATGACGAGCACGTGCATGCCAAGTCTGAACGCAAAGAACTCAGCCGCGGTGAGTGCGACCCGTGGCGTGATTATTCTCTCTATCGCGGGGTCGTCAGCCAAGTTTACGAACATCGTCACATGTTCAAAAGCGCCTTGCTTCTCGAAGTCCTCTCGAAAGAACCTGGCTTCATCGGCCGTGATCCCGATGGCGGCGAATACGGTTGAGAAGGTTTCTCCGGTGCCTCGAACTCGAGCTTGTCGAGCCACTTGTGCGGCTACTGCGTTGTGGGGAAGTCCCGCTCCGGAAAAGAACGGAAGCTTCTGTCCCCTGACGAGCGTGTTCATTCCATCTATTGCTGAGATTCCGGTCTGGATGAACTCCCTCGGGAAGGTTCTCGCATAAGGATTGATTGGGGCGCCATGCACGTCCCAATAGTCCTCAGGAAGGATTCTCGGTCCTCCATCAATCGGCCTGCCGCTGCCGTCGAACACTCTTCCGAGCATGTCGGATGAAACGGCGAGCTTGATGGTTTCCCCTGCAAACCTGACGGCGGTTCCTTCAACGTCCAGGCCCGAGGTTCCTTCGAAGACCTGAACCACAGCCATCTTGTCGCTTACTTCGAGAACTTGTCCTCTACGCTCGGAGCCGTCCGGAACAACGATCCTTACAAGCTCACCAAAACCAACACCCTTCACCGCCTCTACGAACAGAAGGGGGCCTGAGATTCGTGAGATGGTCCTGTACTCTCTCATTATCAGGCTCATGTAGGTCGTCCCTCCGAGCCCAGATACTCGGCAGTAATCTTCCTGAATTGATCATCGAGCCCTTCTTCGAGCCGTTTCGAGACTTCACTGAACTTTTCTGAAGGCTCGATCTTGCTTCTGGCGATATCCTGCCTGACGGGAATGTCCAGTATCCGCTGCAGTGGCACTCCTTGTTCGACGGCCCCCGCCATCTTCTCCTGAAACTTCAGGATCAGACGCATCATCTGAGTTGTCTTCTCGGGCGAGCAGTAGCTGTCGACCGGGTGGAGCGCGCTTTGCATGAGGAAATCCTCCTTTATCATGCGAGCCGCCTCAAGCGTTGCTCTTTGACTCTCGGACAGGGCATCCGGTCCGACGAGCATCACGATCTCTCTCAGCTCCTCGTCCCTCTGCAAGAGCGACATAGCCTCACGCCGCAACTCCTCCCAAGGCTGCTGGGTCTCCTTTCGATACCATTCCTCAACCGAGTCCAAGTAGAGCGAGTAGCTCGTCAGCCAATCAATCGCAGGAAAATGACGACGCTCCGCAAGCGACTTGCTGAGAGCCCAGAAGACTTTCGTGATTCGAAGCGTGTTCTGCGTAACCGGCTCAGAGAAGTCTCCGCCGGACGGTGAGACCGCACCGACCGCGGATATTGAACCGGCTCTTGACTCGCTGCCGAGGACCTCCACTCTCCCCGCGCGCTCATAGAACTCTGCTAGCTTCGAAGCCAGATAAGCGGGATATCCTTCCTCGCCGGGCATCTCCTCCAACCTCCCGGAGATCTCTCTGAGCGCTTCAGCCCACCGGGACGTTGAATCAGCCATCAATGCGACATCGTAACCCATGTCCCTGAAGTATTCTGCCATCGTGATCCCTGTGTAGACGCTTGCTTCTCTCGCGGCTATCGGCATGTTCGACGTATTCGCGACCAGTATCGTCCTAGCCATGAGCGGTTGTCCGCTTCTCGGATCCTTCAACTCGGGAAACGTCTCAAGGACTTCAGTCATCTCATTGCCGCGCTCGCCACACCCCACGTAGACTATGATTTCGGCGTCCGCCCAACGAGCGAGCTGCTGTTGCATCACCGTGTTTGAACCAATTATCCCTCCAAATCCAGCAACAAAATTATGCGTAGTCGGAACAGTGAAGTCATAGACAGGCTGGGGCTGTTCGTCCAGTCTAACGCTTTTCACTTCGTCGAAGACAATGCTTTCCGAAAGTCTGAGAATTTCTCTGATTCGACTCAGATGTCTACAATGTGCTCGCTTATGCTCGATCAGAGTCAACAGTCTCTTCAATCTGAAAGGGGGAATTCGGCCGCTGTTCAGGTATGTCCAGTAGTACACGCCGTCCTTTTTCTGGAGTCTGGCGAGAGGCAGTCCGCTGTCGTCTAACAGCTCTCTGAGTAGCTCCCTCTTTATCGGAATCGAATCAAGATAGTTGGTCTTCCAATGCTTTGTTCTTTTCAACAAGCGGTAGAGCAGGCGCGTTCGCTTTGCACCGGGAAGGGGCCTTATCGCTTTTGTGAACTTCTCGAGCTGCTTCTTTCCTTGGACCCAGACTCGATACCTGACTTTTCCTCGTTGTGTCCTTTCTTCGACCCTGTGAAAGATCCCTAGACGCAGCAGAAGATATGCAAGACCGTTGGCGAATGTTTTGCTGTCCGTGGGAATCATCAGTTCGTCTCTAGTGCCAGGCGAGCCGTCTCCATGGAAAACACCTCTGAGGAACGACCTCACAATCTCTTGGTCGCCAACTTGAACGAGCGTAGGCACTTTCACTGTGCTGTACTTTGGTTCTCCGATTTTGTGCTCTGCGATTGCTGACATCAGTCTGACCGCGGCTATGTTGTGAATCCTGTACTCGCGGCCTTCTGCGCAGAACTGCCCGCGAACCCGGAAGACCACCTCGGCTAGCTTCTTGAAGCGTGTTAGGACCGCCCTATCGTGATTCCTGAAACCTACGTACGTCGGACGGAGAGTTCCGTCAGTTACGAACAACCCTAGGAGCTCTGCCAGCTGCGGACTCATTCTCTCAGGGACGTGAACGCTGTTGTGGGTGCTCTTGCCCTTGATTCTTCTAATCGGAAAGCTGCTCGGCTTGAATGCATTGAATTCGAGCAAGCGCTTCACAAAATCCATCGGCGGAGAATCGCGTTCATGGGCATAGCGAAAGAGCCTGTGCACACTCGCGTCCAGTTTCGCTGCCACTTCGGGGTATCTGCCTCTGTAACGTGCCAGCAGTGATGCCAGCGCCCGTCGCGCCTTTCCGTCTGCCACATGAAGGAATTTCAGATCTTCGTCAGAGAAGAGTTCGAAAATACGGATTCGAGTCCGTGTTCCGCGGATATCGATATGTCTTGGCACAAGAATCCGGTTCCCCGGCGTAAGTTCGGCTGCCGGCTTGACAGCCACGGATAGATCGGAATTCAGAATTCTGAATCTGTGCTCAGGCGTTGTCTTGATGCGTCGCCCCGTCCTCGTCGTGAGTTCGACCATCTTCGGAGAGACAGATGAGTATAGGAGAGATGGAGCTGCAGTCCTGAAGGCTTCCTTCGACAAAGTGACGATCTTTGGCATCGATCCAGAGACAACAGCATGCTCGAGTCCGCCGTCGCCTACGATGACCTTTCCGTTGAGCTGGCACTCGTCGAATAGCTCCTCGATTTCGACTATTCTGCCGTCAGCCAGAAGGATGGGAGTGTCGCCGGAAACACATTTTCCTGTTCCGAATCCGCCCGGAATGGCAGCGGTTCCTCCTTTTGCGATTGGGAAGAGGAAGTCCATGATTCTCTGGCCAGTGACGAGCGGCACGACTGATGGAAGCTTGGACTTGATCGGCCGTGCCTTCCTGACCGGCCATGTGTGCATCAGCTGAAGCTTCACGCGTCCTTTCGGCGTCTCAACTTCGGCGACGTCCTCTGTGACCTTGTAGTCGGCTTCTTTCGCGATTGTCTTGACCGTGCCTGTGACTTCTGGGGGCGCTAGTATGCGCTGGGTTACAAGCACAGTCTCTGGCACTTCGCCGAGGATGTCGCCTCCGACAATCTTCTGGCCGGATTTGACCTTGGGCATGAACTTCCAAGTCTTCTTCCGATCGAGCGCAGGGGAGGTGACGCCGCGTGTGATGAATGTTCCCGCGATCTCTCTCAGTGTGGGAAGAGGCCGCTGGATTCCGTCGTAGATCTGGTTGATCATCCCGGGGCCGAGTTCGACCGAGAGCGGTTTGCCGGTTCTCTCCACGTGTTCGCCCGGTTTGATTCCGACCGTCTCCTCGTAGACCTGAACGGTCGCCCTCTCGCCTTCGACTCTGATTACCTCGCCTATGAGGCCTGATTCGCCGACCTTGACGAGTTCGTACATCTGGGCGCCTAGCATTTCGCGAGCCACGACGACGGGCCCCGTGATTCTCTCAATTATCCCTGGCTTGTACAAGTGCATCGACCGAGCTGAGCGCCGAACCCCATAAGCCGGTGTTGGTACGATTCAGACCGCAATTAAGCATTTAGATTCGGGAGGAACCATGATCATAGCTGTCTCAGTGGTCAACAACGTCCGCCGGCAAGACGTCCTTTCCCGCTCGAGTCATCTTGCGTGCGCGAAGCATTTTCGCAGCCCTGGCCTTGTTGGACTGGGACCAGTTGCCCTTCTTGCGTCGGGGAGTTAGGCGCAGGGCATATCTTTCTGCGTCTATTCGCCTGGTCTGTCCGTCGATCCAGCCGTAGCAGATAGCTTCCTCGACCGCATCATCGTAGGTGATCGATTGTCTTGACGAGGACTTCTTGTAGAAAACTAGCCAGATCTCCTTCTTCTCTCGGTGGTGTTGAGCAAGCCATCGTCTCCAATCATTTCGCGATCTGACTTGAAGCGACTCGCCGATCTTCATGAGAAGACCATCAGAGATTCATTTCACGCTGGGACTCAATAGCGTTTCCTGAGACTTGATTCGCCTCAACAGTCGCAGTACTTTGATTCAGCTCTCTTGCTTATAGTCGCCGTCCGGCGAATCTTCACGTGAATGGAACAATGATATCGCTGAATAAGATCAAGCGAAACAGTGAGCAGCTCGCTCAGTGCACAGCCAGACTCGAAGAGATGCTGACGCGACTGAATGCTGTCGAATGCTGACATGCGTTAGAGAACGAAACGCCCGTTCTCCATCAGTTTCTTGTCGTCAATCCAGACAGTCGCATCCTTGAGAATCGCGTCGACGTGAGTTTTGGATTCCCAGTCGGCCCCGGTTTCATCTGGGTAGGGATTTCCGAAAGCGATGTGAACAGATGGAAACTTCTCGTCCTGAAGCAGGTTTCCGACCAGTTCCGTCAGGAATATGTTTGTCCCGATCGCGAACTCTCCGAATCTGTTGCTGTTCTCGTCCGTTTGCAAGTACTTCACGAATTCCTCTCGCAATTGCGCGTTGGAGCATTCGATGTTTCGCAGGTTTGCTCTCGAATCTTCGACCTTTATCTTGACGGGCGAGTGTTCCAGAACGCCGTACTTGTCGCTAAACCAGTCGCCGAGCTCTTCAGCGATGATCGTTCCGTTCGCTTTCCAAGCCGCCGTGAATACCTCGCCGTCGGGAAGGTTCCCCCACATCCCTTTTGTGCGAAAGATCCCGTCGGATATTTTCCATCGCCATTGGGGATGAAATTCCGCTGTCAGGTCGGATCCGGCAGGACTCGTCACGTGCGCTCTCTTGGCTGTTGCCGCGAAATCGTAGACTCGCTTAGAGATCTCTGAGATCTTGTCGTAGTCGCCCGACATTCCCTCTTCCATCAGGCGCTCGTTTACGGACGGCATGTGTCCGTGGCGTGCGTGTTGCTTGGCGAGTTTGATGAACGGCCCTCTCAGTCCCAGCTCGCCGACGATGCTTCGTGCAGCGTAGAAGGTCACGTTTGCCCATGGGATCATCTCTTCCAGAGCTTTCGGAAGCGAGGTCAGGGGACGCTGACCGAACTCTTCTAAGAACACTATCTTCACGTTCT
>Ga0315314_1001757_pt1 | contig 18790 bp, 17 predicted proteins | sample TDP9_MG_FD_203631 | JGI IMG/M metagenome (GOLD analysis project Ga0315314, IMG submission 203631) | Freshwater sediment microbial communities from Lake Towuti, South Sulawesi, Indonesia - TDP9 | ecosystem: Environmental > Aquatic > Freshwater > Lake > Sediment | place: Indonesia: South Sulawesi...
TCTTACGAATTCTAGACGACTTCTTCAGTCGGAGCTTGGGGAACTGGATGAATACTGCGAAGCCTTCTACTCGATTCGTACAGGGCTCCTTCGCGAGCTTCCTGCCGGCTGGATAAACGAAGGTGAGTGGTTCGGTATGATCGCGCGTATGAGCGGCCTCAGAATAGTCATGGTGCCTGGGGCCGAGTGTAGGATTCAACCTGTCAGGTCTCTCCGCGAATTCTTCACTTACAGGAAGCGGGTCCTTGCGGGCAGTAGGAGAAGCCTTGGTCTGCGCGGCTTGAAGCCGAGGCTCTCCGCGAGAAGCCTCATGCAACACCTTCTCAGGAGGCCGGGCGAAATCCCCGTGGTCAGCTTTATAGCGTTAGTCGACATTCTCGTTCGCTTGTCCCTAGCATTTACGGGTTCACACCCTCAACTCTGGACGCCGATAGCTTCAACGAAGAGATGAGCCGACACTATGCGGTCTGCGCTGGGCTACATCCCTGGCATCCTGACTGGCAAGCTTAGGCATCTGATCTTCTTCGTGACGAACCGTTGCAATGCTAGGTGCTCACACTGTTTCTACTGGACTAGCCTCAACGCGTCGGTTAGGGAACTGAGCTTGGACGAGATAGAGCTGATATCCAACACGATTGACAGTTTCCCAATGCTGTTAGTCTCTGGAGGCGAGCCGACTCTTCGCGCTGACTTGCCTGAGATATGCAGGATCTTCACGGAAAAGAACGGAGTCACAAGGGTAGCTATTCCGACTAATGGTCTTCTTCCCGAAAAAATAATGGAAGTCATCAGGCGCACACTGGTGAGATGCGGTGGCCTTGAGAACCTAGATGTAGGCCTTTCCCTTGACGGCTTCAAGGAGACCCATGACCGCATGAGGGGTGTTCCTGGCAGCTTTGATGGAGTGATGCGGACTTGTGAGCTCCTGCGCGAGCTGGGAGATGAGTTCAGCAACCTCTCAATTTCCATCGTAAGCGTTGTGACTGACAGCAACTATTGCGAGGTAGATCGGCTCCTCGACTATGTCCACGCGAACATGCTCGCGGACCGTCACGTGGTCGAACCAGTTAGGGGCGAGCCGAAGGATTCCTCCCTTCACGCACCGCCCTACACGGATTTCGCCAAGCTGGCTGAGAAGTCTACCCTCTACACATGGGGGTACAGGCGCCGGAGCCTGAAGTTCAGCGACATCGCAGCCCAACGGATGATGCAGTACACGTACCACTTACAAGTCAAGACGCTGGAGGAGAGGAGATGGCTCATCCCGTGCACAGCGGGCCGTTACATAGCGGTTATCGAACCTAACGGGGATCTGAGGCTTTGCGAGCTGACGCGTGCGATCGGCAATTTGCGAGATTACAACTATGACTTCAGGAGGCTCTGGGAGTCCGAGCAAGCCGATGCAATGAGGCAAGCGATAGCAAGCTGCTACTGCACCCACGGCTGCTTCACCTACGCGTCCCTGATGGACCCAACAACGCTCGCGAAAGCAGCTGCTCACGCCATTTAGCTGGTCCAGTCGAACATGCCATCGCTGCGGCTCACGCCACACAGAACGCGTCAGCCAAAGCGTCTTCCACTGCTGGAACTGCGAGCTCATCTACAACGCTGACTTCAACGGGGGCATCAATATCGGGTTGCCTTTCTTGCCAATGGCGACGACCCGACGGGCCCCAGATGATTTGGCCTATGCTCGGAATGAACAGGCAATAGAAATAGTAGCCTGCGAGCCCAGAAGCCCACATCCATTCATGGGTGGGAGCTAATCACTTGACTAGTCCTTGACATCGCAAATCAAAAAGACGCCTTAGCTAGCTCGCAGAACGCGCAGTGAGTGTCGTGAATGGCATCGTGGACATGTTTGGCTCGTGTACGCTTCCGAGACCGTGCGAACCTTCATGCCATACTCTTCCGCGGTCCATCTGAGCCTGTCCGCAACATATTTGTGACTCCAATAGTTGTGAGTCATCGTCTTCCCTTGGCGACCATGCTGACCATAATCGGCGCGAGCGCAAGCTTCCGACTTTAGTCGTGGACTAAGCGAGCCCTCAGTAGTTTTAAGGGAGTAAACGGCGCTTGTCAACGCTTGGCTTCAATTTCTCTTACCTTCGCCTCAAGCAGCGCAACGCGTTGAACGAGGTCAAGCCGCTTTTCCAGGCCGTCGATCTTCGCGTCGAGGGTGGCGAAGCGGGCGTTCATCAGCTCTTTCAGTGCGTCCTCGGACCTAGTCACCCTTTCATCGACTATTCGCATGATCTCCGGCGTAAGGTAGCGGGAGACGGCTGATGCGAACCACGAGGGGATCCTCTCGGCCAAGCCACTCACACCTGCAAGCTCTTCATCTCCATAGATAAAGGGCTCGGAAGCGAAGCCGAAGAGACTCGCCCATGATGCATGTCTCATCTTCCTTCCAATGGTGTAATATCCCCGTCGCCGCGCGCACAGACGAGAACCAGAGACATCCTCCCACGACTAAAGTCGTGGGCTTCTCGCTTCAACGCCTCGACTTACCAACCCACGCAGTGAGGGTAGAGGTTTCGGCTCAGCGGGTGACGATCCCCCGTCCGGGGACGAGCATCTTACAGCGAGGATACCAAGCCTCGCAATTAGTTTGGCAGAGTTCAGGTCTCGGGGCAGGTCGATTTCACAGTTCGGGCATTTGTGCTCCCGCTCTGAAAGCGTCTTGGGAACCCAAGTGAGACAGTTGCATGCCCGTATCATACTGATAGCAGGACATAGTTTCAGTTTGCTCTCACGTCTTTGAGTGCGATAATGGATCGTGAAGGATAGGCGGACGGGTTGAAGCTGACGATTCCCGCGTACGTTCGCGGGTTGCATCCTGAAGTTGAGCAGCTCATGCGTAGGTTCGGTAACTGTCGCCGACGAGCCTACAATATGAAAAGGAAAGATATGGATAGGCTGAGCATTATCAGGCAGCTACGTGAGGAATCAGGTATACCTGCCCGATATGTGAGCGCTGCCTACGACACCATCAAGGCTCTGGCATCACACGTTACCTTCGGTGGACTTGAGCTGCAAAGACTCAGAGAAACCGGAAAGATAACTCGCGAGGAATATCATAGACGCAGGAACCGGCTGCTTGTCTGTCGAGGCGAAGCAAGCCAGAAGGGCAACCTCTGCCTCAGAATTGAAGAAAGCGGAAAGCTCAGGGTTTGATTGTGAGGCGTTTGATGGTTCCTTGTGGTTCTCGATGGAGAAATATTCGTAGCTTCTCAACCTTGGACAAGTGACGCCTTCCATTTTCAAGTTTGAAGCCTGACTGCGGATACGTCATGGACAAGTACCTTCTAGGCTGCTTGTTCTTTGGAAACCTTGCCCTGCCCTCGAAATAGTTTATGAATGCCATGTGTAGTCGATCTGCAACGTTCTGCGCTGCCTGACTATGAACCATCTGAAGTTCTGGACTGCTTCTCCTCCACTGCAGTGCGAGAGCTCTGAGACCTGTCTGACTCAGCGACGTTTGACCATATCACGGCGAGCGCAAGCTCCCGACTCTAGTCGTGGAGTAAGCGAGCCCTCAGTAGTTTTGAAGGAGTACGTGCAGAGGCAGAGCAAGAGATGAACCGTAGCAATCTCTTCAGCCTTGCGCCGACACGGGAACACCACCACATTCTCGAAGAGTTGGCTGTGAACTGCGCGAAACTCTGGAACGAAGTCAACTACTTGCATTGTCAGCAGTACGAGAACTACTTGCGACTAGACTGGAACCCACAAGCCTACAAGAAGTATGTTCCACGCGTCGGCTCCGCTACGGCGCAGCAGATCGTCCGCAAGAACAATGAAGCATGGCGTAGCTTCCTCACATTGAAACGTATCCAGAAGCGCGGTCAGCTTTCACCCACGCTCAAACGAGTGGTGCCTCCAGAGGTTCCGCCACCTCCTAGCGGATTGGTGGTACTGGACCAACCGCATAGCCGCATGTCAAGCTCGACTTGCATGCCTCAACGGAAAGAGGAACTCAAAGCAATTCTCCAGACTCCACAGGATAAGGAAGCGTCGGTTCCGACATGCCGTAGCCACATTCGTTCGTCAACTCGTCAAGGGCCTCTACAGGCAGGGCGTCTCAAGGATCGTTATCGGTGAACTCGCAGGCATCAGAACCAACAACTGGAGCTACAAGCATGTCGCAGACAGGCTCAGATGGACCGCGGAAGAGTATGGCATGAAGGTTCGCACAATCCCTGAAGCGTACACGAGCCAGACATGTCCACGCTGTCGCTCACGACATTCACAGGGCATCTTGCGTGGTTTCCGATGCTTGGATTGTGGTTTGGAAGCGCATAGGGACGCGGTTGGCATCGTGAATATGGCTGCCCGCTGTGGCGGGTATGCTGTCAGGCCAATGGCTTGGCCTATGCTTCTACGATGGGATGGATGCGGGTGGAACCGCAGCAACGGAATGCCCACCCAAGTCGAGAGGATCAGAGTGGAAGCATGAATCTCCCGACTTTAGTCGCAGAGAGTCAATAGGGTTCTCCTGAGGGCTGAGGTGAAGAAGTCGTCCCTCCATGGCTGAGAGAAACGGGGCGAGCGCAAACCCCCGAACTTTATTCGGGGGATAAGCGAGTCTAAAGGAGATGCATTGAGACGTAGAGTAGAAAATGAACCGAACCAACACAGTCCTGCTCACACCAACCTACGAGCAGGAACAACAACTTCACAGCCTCGCTGAAGCATCCGCGTGTCTATGGAGCATGGCAAACTACGAGCGCCGAGAAGCATTCTTCGCAGGAAGGAGAACACCAAACTACGCTCAACAATGGAGAACAATGAAGGACACCGATGTCTTCAAGCGGCTCGGAACATGCAAAGGACAAGTTCTCCTCCTGAAGCTCCGGGAGGCGTGGGGTAGCTTCTTCGCGCTGAAACGCCTCCAAGAGCCTGGTCAACTGCCACCTCACGTCAAGCGTGTTTCCCCGCCGAAATACATGAAGGACCACAAGACACGTCGCCGCAAAGCAGAAGCGGTCTATGTTCGCAACGACGGCTACAGACAAGAGGAGAACACGCTCGTCCTCTCAAAACATCTTCGCGTCCCGTTCAAGGCAGGTGACTTGTGGGTTGGGAAGCAAGGTAGACTCGAACTCCACCACAACCCGCTACGCAGGAAATGGTACGGTCATATTCCAATGAAGGTCAAGTGGCCCAGTAAGGGAATGCCACATTATCTGACGCGGAAACGTGCGTCCATAGACCTTGGAATATGCAACCCAGCCACATGCGTGGTCGAAGGCGGCGACAGAGCCTACGTGTGCTCTGGACGCGCTGTGCTAAGCGACTTGAGATACTGGACCAAGAGGATCGCTGAAATCGAAAGCGAACTGAAGAGGACGAACGGGCGAGACAGTTCGACGCGCCTCAGCGGACTCTATCGGACACGAAAGCGACGACTGAACCATGCAATCAAAGCAATGCTTCGAGACCTACATGGGCGCTTGGAAGCGCATGAAGTCACAGATCTCGTTGTAGGCGACTTGAAGCATATCCGAGACAACGCAAATCACGGCAAGTTTGGTAACCAGAAGCTGCATAACTTCTGGCCCTTCCAGCAGATACGCCAACGCATCCACGAACTCAGCGAAGAGTGCGGCATCAGAGTCCGCTTCAAATCCGAACGGGGCACATCGAAGCGCTGCGCCATGTGCGGTCGAACCCACGCGAACGGTAGAATCCATCGAGGGCTCTACAAGTGCGCGGAGAAAGGCCACACGATGAACGCGGAGGTGAACGGCGCATACAACATACTCTACGGTCGGAAAGTAGCCGCGGTTAGCGGTAGCAGGCCACTGACATGGCCTCTGCTTCTGAAATGGAACACCCAACAGTGGAGGGTGAACGCTGCATGAGGAAGCAAGAATCCAACGATTTCAATCGTTGGAGTGTCAATGGTCTGAAGCAGTGATCAGCCCTCTCAGGATTTCTGCATCGGATTTCACCATCTGGACATTGACACTCTCCACGACTGAAGTCGGGAGATTCTCTAGCCATTCGAGGCGTCTTCATGGCTCACACACGGCTGGAGTTCTGGGCGGTGTCAATACAGCCCCCTGTCTCATGGTGCAACATTCCATGAGCCCGTTCTGCGTTGGCCTTGCATCGCATGGGCTTCCCCCTGCCCTTCGTCGTCTCCGAAGGATTATCCATGCCTTCCCACTCGGAGACCCAAATGAGCGACACGCTCATCATGAGAACCTGTCACGCCCCTACTTGGGCATGAGGGGTGGATGAAAGTACCCTGAACGCAATTCATCCCACGATTGAAATCGTGGGCTTTCTTGCCCTGTCTTCTGTAACACACTTGTCTTTTTCGTGTCGTCAGCCTTCAATATGTTGAACCCCGTAGAAACCGTTAAATATCGTCCGGGTCGGCAGAGGAGATGTTCATGCTCCAAGGATGGAGCATGAAAGAGTATTAGAAGATAGGAGAAATAGGAAAATTGAATGGAAATTCAAAGAATCTATCAGCGATAGCGATAATTGCGATCATGCTTCTTTCAACATTCGCGGTCCTCGCTGTAGCTCCTTCCCCAGTGAAGGCAAGTCCCGCGCTTCCATCCCTATCGAACTGGCCGGGGATGTTCGCCGGTCGGAACGTGCTGCATGTCGTAGGCGACTCGGTTAATCACGGTGCCTACAACATCGGTGCTGCTTCTGCTGACAACTTGGCGCTGACCGACATCGTGACAGCGGCTGGCTATAGTCCTGCCAGCTCGCTGTCTAGGATGGACACCGACATCATGAACTATCCAAGCCTCACCTACAAGACAGGCTACACAACGCAGGACGTGATCTCGGCTGGAGGACCGGTCGTGAACACCCTCATGTTCAAGTACAGCACCGGAACGTACAGCACGCCGTCGTTCCCGACGGCCCCATGCTGGTTCGATCAGGCCACCTGGAACATCGTAACGGCGACAGGCAACAGCTACAACGACCCAGAAGGACGCCACGCAATGATCACGCTCTACCAGGACGGCACTCGCCTGATCCTGTTGGCTGAGGGGTTCAAAGCGTACGGTACGAGGGCTGCAGGCGTCATCCTGAAGAACTATGCGGCACACACCGACCTGCTTCAGGGAGCCTGCGCGGTCTTCATACCTAGCGACTCGGACCTCGACGGAATCTGGGAGCAGGGTGAGGGCATCCAGGTGCTTGAGGTTGTCAAGCGCGCCGAGATGTCGGTCGCGTCGAGCCCATCACCCTTGACCTTGACCATCGTGCAGGGAGGAACCGCCTCCTTCACGATCCTTGTCTCTGAGGTTGGAGGCCAGAATGTGGGCCTCACAGACGGAACTGTCGCGGTCACCAGCGGGGAAGGCTCCCTGTTCAGCTTCCTCCCAACCGCTGGCTGGAACGTAGCTCCAGCTGGAACCACAACGATCACTGGAACCGTCAACGTGCCGCTGACCCGTGCGGTCGGCCCCGTTGTGAGCAATATCAGGATCCAATCCAGGGACGCTAGCACAGGCGACACCTACACGGCAAACATCGCAGCGACCGTGAATGTCCTGCTGAGACGCGCCGCGATGAGTGTTACCAGCACACCGTCACCGCTCTCGTTCGCCACAGCCCAAGGTGTAACCTCAAACTTCAACATCCGCGTGACTGAGACCCTGGGCCTAGGCGTTGCCCTAATCAATGGCGCCGTGACGATTTCCGGAGCCGGAAGCATACCTGCGTCTTGGATCACTGGATTACCATCGTCGGGTTGGAGTGTCGCATCCGGAGGCATCCGTGACATCTCCGGAACGGTGACCCCGCCGATGGGCACCCCGAACGGTGCCTACAGTACCGACCTCACAGTCCAGTCAACCGATCAGGCTCAGGGAGACGTCTACACGCAGACGTTGACCCTCACCGTGACCGTTAACGTCCGTCGAGCAATAATGACGGTCACTACGACGCCGGACCCTGTGACCTTGACGATAACTCAAGGCGCATCCGGCACGTTCAACATCAACGTGGCTGATACTTGGCTCGTCGCAGCGACAGGCCTCCGCGCAGGCGCGGTACAAGTCCTTCCGGGCGGAACCATGCCAGCGGCTTGGTTCGTACCTTCACCGCCTAACGGATGGACCGTCGCGCCAGGCGGCACGACCGTCGTACTCGGAACCATAAACGTGCCACTCACCGCAGCAGCACCCGCCACGTACACGGGAACCATACAGGTCTCAGCGGTAGACGACTACACAGGCGACACATACACAGCCAACATCCTCGTCACAGTGATCGTGGCAGTCAAGGGCGGCTTGGAGATCTTCGACCCCGCGTACGGCATATGGACACCCGTGCAACCACCAACCTGGCCAGCGTGGCCGCCTGGCTCCGTAGCCACTTACGGCCCGAACAGGCTTCTGGTGGGTGTACGCAACACGGGGACCGTTCCGATCTTCAACCTCGCCGCACGTGTTCCGGGAACAGCAAGCCCATGGCGTGAGTTCGCGTACGCAGCGGGCTCCGCAACGGACAACCCATTGGGACTGATCGATCCCGCTACGGGCGTTCCGTATACGGGTTCGATGAGGCTCTTCCCGTTAGCGCCGCCAAGCCAGACTCTTCCCGCGGGCGCTGAGCACCGCTTCGACGTGGTCGCCTCGATACCGAATGACATAGGCTTGGAGACGATGCCTTACTGGATTAGGGCTAGCAGCGACGACCTAGGCGCAGCGACGGGCATGGAGCGTAAGACAGTCTACAACATAGACGACGCCACACCGATAGCCTACCAAGCAAAGGGAGCAACCTCCATCAGGACAGCGATGACATACAGCTTCGACCCAGCCCTTGGCCAGGTGCCGCTCACAGTTGAGGCCGTACCGGCGGTAGCGCCGTTCGTGACATCCATCAACGGCGTGACCGTTCCCAACTGGCTCGCCGATGAGGTAGTGCTCGTCGGCTGGCTCTACGAGGACACGATGGCCGCGATCCTAAGCGGCAACGTCATCGACCAGAGGTTGGCGGTGGTCTTCTATGACAGCGCCCTCCCCGGAGGAGCTGCCGTAGCGCACAACTTCGACACCTACATGATCGATAGGAACGCCTTCAACAGCGTCGCGGGCGAGACGCCCGTACTCTTCCCAGGCTACGACAACAACGCGATAACGATGGTCTCAGGCTTCCCAGCCCCGCTCACCGTGGCCCTCTGGTACTTCGCATACAACGACGCAAACGCAGACGGCTTACCCACCCCAGGTACGGACTTCGGTTTCGCAACATTCATCATCGCCGACGACCTGCCGGCAGGCCCGATCCCGATCGGCGGCCTCTTGAAGGCCGTGAACGTGGAGTTGAGGGCTGTCAACACTGGCCCTGCAGGTCCACCGAACCTCGTCGGTACAGGTGTGCCTGGAGGCGCCCTCAGACGCGCAGTCGACCCCATGGCACCCTACAACTACTACCTCGGATTCCTAACGCTGCAGGGCAACACACACTACCACATAATCACGATCGACCCAACGCTCGCAACCTTCCCAGTCGCTCTGGCAGCCGCACCCTTCTGGCCGTACAATGCGGACTATGCGGACCTAGACGGTGACGGGGAGTTCGAGGCTGGGCCGGCCGGGGGACCAAACGCCCCGACGGCTGCGGTTCCGAACACGAGCAGCCCCGAGACCGTTGAGGACGCACCAGCCGCAGTCCCGCTCCTTCCAGCGGGACCATACGCCTCCGAACCGGGCGTCCCAGCGGGCGCAATACAGCCCATCTTTGGCGACGACCTAGTCTACGGCCTAAGCGGAGCAGGGAACGTGGTTGAGATACTACAGATAGTCCGCGAGCGTGAAGGAGCCGACTGGGCACCGGGCACCGGTGACGACCCAGGCGGAACCGGCACGGCCAACCTCATAGCGCCAACAGGCACTAGCGCACCAGTCTTCGCCCTAGGGCTCGGAGCCGACAACATCGTGGGCACAGCTGACGACGTATCCTTCCCAGCCACACCCGTAGCCTTCCTTGACATAAACGACATACCGCAATACGCGGGCGCAGGAGACCTCAACAACGGCGTCAACAGCGTAGTCTGCAGTTCGCTGTCGCCTCTGCCCTTCGTGTACGCGAAGACGATACCCGAAGACCCCGACGGCATACCAGCGAGCGGCGACGAGGTTAACTGGAACCAGGACGCAGACACTCTGGACGTGTTCTACGCGCTTGTCGTACCACTCCTCAGCGAAGCATCGTACGGTGGAGGCGTGAACCTCAACGGCGACGCTGACATAGTAGACTTCGTGGACTCCGTACTCCTCGACGACCCAACCCTAGCTCCATGGCCAGCCGCACCCGACTGGACGGACGACCTGACGCTATTCGCGGGTGTAGGTAACCAGTTGGCCACAGGCTACTTGGCGGACAACGCGATCCACATCACTGCCTTGGCTTGGTATGAGCTGTTCTACATCAACTACCAAAGGGGAGCAGACGGCGCATTCGGCACATGGGATGATACAGCGGGCTTCGGTGTGATCGGCAACACAAGCCCGGCAGCGGGCTTCAGCGTGGCAGCTCCTGGAAGCGTGGACGTGGCCGTGGCTACACCCTCGGCGATAGGTGCGGTTGACGTGAGCTTCGTCTCCGCGCCCCTACCGGGAGCGGGAGTTCAGAACGCGGTCAGCGTATTCACAACCATCTGGGGAACCGTGACCAGCCTATCCCCACCAACAGGCTTCGACGCGGGCATGACGGCAGCCATCGACACGGCAGCGTCGGACGGACCGAACGGTCAACCCGCACCCATAGGATTCTGGGCGCCTATGTGGACGTACTTCACAGGCGACATAGACGACAACAGCGCATACCCACTAGCCGCGGGAGCAGCAGGCAACATCAAGGCCATAGTCCTGCGTGACTCAGCGACGGACGGCGTGATGGACACGGTTACACTCGACCACGACGACGACCAGTCGATCGTGGACGCAGGCACTATATCGGGCGTGGTAGGCCAGACGATGCAGTACGCACCGCTCGCAGGCGAGACAGGCCTCCTGCAGATCTACCAGATCATCTACCCCGAGGGTGCCTTAACCTTGGGCGGAGCCGTCGGGATAGAGCAGCTCATGCCAGCCGGGGCGACCGGCGGACTGTCTGGTGATCCGAGGGACCTCAACAATGACGGCGACTTGAACGACATATTCGTCCTCCTAAGTAACTACGGACCAACCCTAGGCAACCACATAAGCGAGCGGTACTGGAGCAGCAGCAACGCCTTCGCGGCAGCAGACACCATACTTGACTCACCAATAATCACAGTTAGCCCACCGGGTGTGGACTTCTTCGTGGTCTCCACATTCTGGGGCGGAGTCATCAACGAGGCAACGGCGCAACCTGCGCCTGGAATAGACCTCAACAACGACAACGACCTGACCGACAGGTACGACTTCATCCTGACCTGCCTGCCCGGCACCAACAACGCCGATACAGCTCTGATCAACCCGTCCGTGGACAACTTCAACCGCGCCATCATAGATGAGGACGACGACTACGGCCACGCGCTCAACCCAGCCTTCATACCGCCGCCACCACCGGTGGACGACGGAGTCCTCTCCGACAACGTGCCACGCGCTGAGGGCCAGAGCGTAACCTTCAGCGACACAGGCACGGGAGGCAGCGGAACAACCGGCTCCACATGGCAGATCCCAGCCGTGACCCTGTTTGTCGGCGCGGACGGAACAGGAATTGCCCTAAGCCCACCAGCGCAACTGATCGACCTGGTGCTGATCATACCCAGCGGAACATACACGGTCGTCATAACGATCGAGGGCAACGTTGACACGAACGGCAGCGGCGTCTACGACGCAGGCGACCAGTACATCAGCGTAACTCTAACCGTCAACATAGTCTGGAATCACCCATAGAACCGTAAGCCCCTCTGGAAGGGGCTAACCCTCCTTTTTCTTTAATCCGAACCGGAACGAGCGGAGAGCATCAAGAAACCCCTCTCGACGCCTACCTCGACCTCATTGCCGTTATGCGCTTCCTATCGAGCGCCTCGGGCGACCTCGGTCGCGTATGTGTCGCCTCAAGAGCTCGGGCAGACTGGTGGATGAATTTCAAAACAGATCGGGGCGGGTTCCGTTCGATGATCCCGTGAACTACTACATCGAGGACGAGAACGTCTGGGTGGACCTTGACGAGCGGATGCAGGTGTGGCCTAGGCAAACGCGGCCCATGCATTTTTCACGTGGAGTAGAGGGTTCGAGGATTGAATTCTAAGTTGCAACTATGTCCCTGATGTACTCTCCGACCTTCTCCAGCTCTCCCTTAACGAATTCCGGTTTGACCATGCCGTCGTAGAATCCTTGGATGTGTAGGTGGAAGCCGCGGGCTCCGAGCCTATCGTAGAAGCCTTTTCTTTCGACCTCTAGCTCTTTCGTCGCAAGCTGCCTCAGCCTCTCGCGTCTTTCCTCATGGCTTCTCGCGGGCTCAAGTTGCTTCTTGATGAACAGCGCGTCTGTCGCCTTAACCATGGCGAGCCATCCCTTTTCACACGCGTCCCTAAGCAAGACCTGATCCCCTTTCTCAACGGCGGCTTCGTACTCCCTCAAGGCGTGTTCGTAGACATCTTCAGCCTCTTTGATGTAGGTATCCGCGCTCAAAGCCACCCCTCGGGCGCCCTCTTTCCCGACGAGCAGATCACGTCCCGGACATTTATGGATTGACGCTGCAGGGGGGTGGGAGGGGTTCCCATATATGGGAGAAATGCGGAACCGCCCGCCTACCGCCCGATAGAAGGACCGTTGTATTCCCAAATTCTTTGGCATGAGGAATAGAATCGACTCGGCTTGCTAGTTTGGCCAGTCCCAAGAGCAAATCTTTCTCCCGGTCCTAGCCGGGTGGGTCAATGTAGTACTTCTTCAATTGGATCATCTTGCCGATTATCTTCCTTCCGCGCGATGCAGCTATCCTGCACGCCCATAACCTCGGAAATCTGCACCTCGAAGTGGCGACTGCCGTCCGCGTTCACAGTCACCGCGCGATGGGGATCGCGATCGGAGGTTATCCGAACCCGGAGGCCTTGTGGGGGCAGACTTCCCAGCGCGTCTGCTACTGCTTGAACCATGCGATTCGGCATGGGCCAGAGTGACGTAAGCCTGAACCTCGAACCGTCCTGAGTCACCCTTCCAACTGTCTTCATGCTGTAAAGATGTTTGTAGACGGTTGTTCGTCCGAGCTTCGCAAGCTTTGCCAGCTCGACGACCGTCCGAGATTCATAATCGCGCATGGCCTCCAACAGCTTCCCGCGATTTTCATCCCAGACCTTCTTCTGGTGTTTGTCACGTCTTACCATCTGTGACACACACAGTCTAACAAGGCTCTCTCGAATGAAGTTTGCTCCCTTTCAGAGCCGGAGCCGACGGGCGGACAAGACCTAATGCAGTTGTCCACCCGTCTTTTGAACGCATGATATGGTTCATCAGTTGTCCTATCTGCCGCAGAAGGTTCTTCACGACATATCTACTTCGCAGATTCCATTCAGACTTCAAGGCTATAGACTACCCGGTAAGCTACGGACATAGTCTAGGCAGATACGGAACAACGATAGACCAACGCATAGCTTGGTCAAAGATAACCGAAGTCCCAAGCGAAATCTTTCGGGCCTTGAACATCTTCATCAGAAGACTGCTCAACACCTACGCTATCCTGAACGAGCTCTTCTCTGAGAGATCCTACGTGGACGCTTACGAGAAGAAGATTATTCCCGAATACCTAGACGCTTACGCATCAACTCGATCTCTGCCAGAAATTGTTGAGCCATATCGTGAGCCCAACTATCCCGAAGCTTACCTCCACCCATCCATGAGAGGTGTCTGGAATGAGTGAGTCAGAGCAGAAGAGAAAGCAGGAGGAGAAGAGACCGAACGAAGAGGATGAGAAGCCCAAGGAACCTGTCTACGTCATGAGGGGCATACCTGTCCACGCATACCTCAACGAGACGGGAGAATTCCGTTGGATACCGGCCTTCGAGGCTTGCTGCGACAGCGCGAAGGCTCAGAGAATCGTTGAAGTCTTACGGAAGATGCCTGCGGACAGACGCGCTGTTTGGGCTCAGAGGCTGGACCTTGAGGAGGCTAAGGTAGCGTGCCCTGTGATCAGTAGGGAAGCTGACCTCTGCAAACAGTTCGACGATCTCTGCACAGCCTACACCAAGTCCCTTGGGGACAGGCCTGATGAAAAGCGCAAAGGAGGTGAATCTCTGAATGAGTGAATACGAGCACGCGTACAAGGTGAAGAGCGGTAAGGGGATTCGAGAATTCTCGTCTGGGTGGAGCAGCTGGCGTTGGCTCAGCGCGGTCGGCTCGAAAGAGAGGTCATGGTTTTTGGGAGTGATTCACGGACGCGGCGGATACCAATCTTGGATGGGCCACCTCGTAAAAGGCTTGCAATCTCCAGATTTCCTCTTGAGGTTCGAGGCCGAAACAGACCCATGGGCCAGAAGCAAGCTGGTAGGACAGAAGATCAGTGAACTCAGAAAGTCCTTCATCAAGATGACGGATGAACAACGGGCAGAACTCGCAAGGCAGGGCGAGGTCGAATTGAAGACTGGCTTGGAGCTGATGGGCAGGGACAAGAAGACGATCCAAGAGTTGATAGCCCTAGTCGATCCGCCAACAGCCAAGTCCTAAACTCCCCTATCCTTTAGGTGAAAACCACGCCTCCGTCAACGGCCGCTAGGAGGAAAAGGCGAAGCATCTACTCGAAGGGCGAAATCAATCGCCTAATCGACAGCCTGCTTCATCCACTCTTCGATATCACCCCAGCCTTCAGCTTGGTCGACACAATCCTCCACGGCCTCATCGAGCAGAACCCACCCGAGACAGCCTTGAAGTTCATACGATACAACCTACCAAGGATCATCAGAGAAGTGAGCGAGAAGAAAGGGTAGGGGAGCAGATAGGGGATCGCGCTCCTGCGAAGTGGGACATCGTGACCTTTAATTAGTTGCCATCTGTCAACTTTTGTTGGTAAGGCAATTGCGGACTGTGAAGATCTGGACGACCATAGACTCGGGGCTGAAGAGGGACTTGAAGGCGCTCACTGCGGATCTTGGATTCAGGAGTGAAACCGAATGCCTGCGTGAGGCTTTGAGGCAAGGCATCCAAGCATTGAAGGCCCAGAGGTCCGTTCTCGGAATGCTCGACAAGAGAAAGGACTCCATCCTTCAGAGCGCAGGTCTCCTGGAAGAAGAGTACGAGCGTCTGAGCAGAGGAGAACTCGAACTCAAGATAAGATCACAGTGGAGAAAAGTCGAACAATCCGCGTGAGAAGTTGCCCCTGGCATTCATTGACTCGAACGTACTCTTTCGGATGTTCGCAGCATCGCCTCAGAAGATAAGACAGTACCAAGAAACTGGCAGTTGCGGCAAGAAATCGCTGGACTATGCGATAGGTCTGCTACTCAACCTTGAGCGAGGAGGTTATTCAACCTCAGAGATTGCACTACTTGAAACTGTCAGTGTGGCTTCCCGTATTGGGGGGCCGAGTAAAGCTGAGACCCTCCTTGAGTCCGTCATGATGCAGGAGGGTTTTCGGATTCTCGAAACAAGGGCATTGGCCTATCCGCTCAGTTTCGCATTCGTCTTAACGTATCAACTTGAAGCGAGAGACTCGCTGCACCTTGCCGTGGCCGCGCTCGCCGGCGTGACCGCCATCATTACAAGCGACAGGAACTTCGCTGATGGAACTGAATCAATAACAAAACAGGTTGCTCTACGGGCCTTTCAGCTCCCCAGGTATGTTAGCGCAATCTATGGATTGTCAGATAGAGAAGCAACGCTGATCGAGGAGAAGGTCGCTCGATCCCTTTCACTTCTTTCAGTCGAGAAAGCTCCTGGATGAAGCGTTTCAATCGAGAGACATTTCATTTCCGAACAGAGCAAGCCGAGCTTTCACAATTTCTGCGTCAGCCGGAGAGCTTCATCCTGCGCGGTTCGGCCTCCACGGCCCCATAAAGCTGATTCGCCGAAGAACGAGGATAACCAGGCTTGATCGGGTGGGATGGTACGGGGAGCGGTCAGCCCAGACCCACCAGCGCCTGCGGCAGTAGACCTCGTGCTGACCAGCGGAACATACACGGTCGTCATCACAATCGAGGGCAACGTTGACACGAACGGCAACGGCGTCTAGGACGCAGGTACCGACCAGTACATCAGCGTAACCCTAACCGTCAACATAAGCTGGACACACCCATAGAGAAAACGTAGCCCCTAACCAAAGGGGCTAACCCTCCTTTTTCTTTAATCCGAACCGCAACGAGCGGAGAGCATCAACCTCAACATGATTCGAGTCCGAAATCCAGAAGTACGACGCAAGGACCGAGATCACCATGGACGCCTTCTCCAACCGCGGACGAGCCCTCTCGAACACTAAGCCGACAGACCGTCCCTGATCCTCATGGCCGACGGTTAAACGATGACTCAGATGACCATAATTGGTGCGAGCGCAGGCTCCAGACTCTAGTCGTGGAGCAGTCTGTTATCTTCCTCTCATTCAGCCTAACCATGTAGCGCCTCTTACCTGATGCGAAATTGCTTCGGGAAACGGGGTCCATGAGCCGAGGTCTGAGTAGGTCCCTAAGTTGTTCCAGCTTTGTCCCTGAGTTCCTTGACTTGCGCCTTGAGAACGGCCAACTCCTGGGCTATGCTGAAACGTTCCTTCAGTTCCACCATCTGGGTTTCAACTGATCGGAACTTCGCGTCGATTTGGGTTTCGACTGACTGGAACCTTGCGTTCACGACTTTCTCCAAAGCATCGACCTTACCGTCTACCCTGTCGATCTTTGCTTCGATTGTACTGAGCCTTGGAAGGAGCAGCCTCTCTATCCAACCGGGTATCTTCTCGGCCATTCATTTCACGTTTGAAGATGAAGTTGCGCACGTGATATAAGCTTACACTGTCCGAACGGCAGCGGTGACATGCTCATTTCTTGTCAGCTCACACGTAGGACGGACGACCTGACCGGCAGCGGGAGCCGCTACGAGGAGGGGGGCTTCCACAACCTCAACGATACCCACAGAACTCCAATTGAAACGCTGGCAGCGGAACCGTCCAAACAGCACCACATGCGCGATATCTTCCAAGCCGAACCCGATCGTCTCGCCGAGACCCGCGATCTCCTTCCGCATCTCAGTCATTGCCTCCGTCAATTTGGTGATCGCCGCCTCGGTTCTACCGTGGACATCAACAGCACAGCACTTCCAACATATCTTCAGGCCTTCGTCACAGTACCACTCTAAGCCGGGTGGAGCGCGACCCGTTCTCGCCTTCTTCTTTTCTCTGGCGCGGCCCACACGGATCTGCACTAATCATGGGTATTGTTGGCGGCGGGTGGGAGGGGTTCCCATATATGGGAAAAATGCGGAACCGCCAACCTGCGGACCTCATGCGCCAGAAGGAGCGATGCCTACTACTGTGGTTCCAAGCGCGCGCGTGCGCGTCTCTAACACTCACCCTTGCCTGTAGAAACGGCTGTGCCTAACTTCCACGTGTGGAATCCGTGCAGGGAAAACCGGTGATGCAGCTATCCTTCACGCGCAAACCATCAGAAATCTGCACCTCGAAGTAGCGACTGCCGTCCGCGCTCACAGTCACCGCGGTATTTGCGATCAAGTCCGTTGCTGGCTCGCCTGAACGTAGATCTACCTCGCCCTTCTCAGCAGGTCTGACGGGGTGACGAGATCGAGGCCGGGAATTCTCTTGAAGTGTTCAATATTCCTAGTTAGGAGGGGTAGTCGTGAAGTTCTTGCTACGGCGCCTATGAAGAGGTCACGGACTTCTATTACTTCACCTCTCCTCTCCAACGTAACCGATATTTCAGAGGCCTCGTTCGCGGCAACCTCGTCGAAACGGAGGCAGCTCACAGCCGTGAGGATAGCTTTGACTTCAAGCATCTTCTTGTCAGGTTCTGGCGCGAGCCTCGCCCCGCGGTAGAGCTCGAAAGCCGTTATTGGAGTGGTGTAGGCGATCACCTTTCTTTCACCAATCCGATCGAATAGTCGGCTCGCCGCAGGATCCGGTTTCCTCTTCAAGTAATCGATAATGACATCGGTGTCGAGAATCACTTCAATTTCCAAGTCTTCCAAAGTCCTCTAGCTTCTTCCATGAACGTCTCGGTGCTTTCGATGTGACTCCAAGATCCAGCCAGATTCCCGATCTCTATGAGTCTCTCCATCACGATCTTCTCTTCCGCTTCACTCACTATCAGTTCGTCACCGATCCTCAATCCTGTCTTCCGACGGACCTCTTCTGGGATGGTGACCTGATACTTTCTCGTAACCTTCACCTTTGCCATGTCGGCGACCGTAGTACTATCAGTACTACGGTCGTATAAACTTTGAAGAGATGGTTGCCGATCGAGCGGGCGGAACAGTGTGCAGGTTTGCCAACCATTCGCCTAAAGAACAGCCTACCGGGCGCATTCTACTCATGGGCCGGTGGGAGAAGAATGATTCAACACTAGCTCTCTCTCATCAGCCGGCGACTGGCGGGTATGTTGCGTCGGTGATTATGTAGCCTGTGTAGAACGTCCACGTATGCACGTACTGTGACCCCGTGGACATGGCGAGCGTACCAGGGACAAGTCTTATTGAGGCCACCATAGCTTGCTTTTTGCTATCTTGGGCAAAACTCGATTTTCGGTTCCAAACGCGAATGCGGAGTTGCCGATCATCAGAAACCAGCGCAAAGAGTGGGCTGATCTTATCTGCCTTGACTGCGACAAGTTTCCGTAGAACCATTCTTGGCCTCATGGTGAAAGGCAGAGGGGTGGGAGGGGGGT
>Ga0315314_1001758_pt1 | contig 18784 bp, 17 predicted proteins | sample TDP9_MG_FD_203631 | JGI IMG/M metagenome (GOLD analysis project Ga0315314, IMG submission 203631) | Freshwater sediment microbial communities from Lake Towuti, South Sulawesi, Indonesia - TDP9 | ecosystem: Environmental > Aquatic > Freshwater > Lake > Sediment | place: Indonesia: South Sulawesi...
AGCGCCCGGTAGATCCGACCTGCACCTGCTACACGTGCCGACACTTCTCTCGGGCCTACCTGCGCCACCTGTACGTGGCTGACGAGACCCTCGGTCTTCGCTTGAATACGATCCACAACCTGCACTACTATGCACACCTGATGCGCCAGGCCCGCCAGGCCATCGAGGTCGGCACGTTTTCCACATGGAAGGCCGAGTGCCTGGCTCGGATGTCATCCGATCTCTCAACCTTGAAGCACGCACAGGAGACCCGTAATGATGTTTAATATTGCGTACGCCTTGGGACCCCAGCCGGGCGGCGGCCAGGCGCCCAGTGGATTCTCGGTCTTTGTTCCGTTGATCCTCATGTTCCTGGTTTTCTACTTCCTGCTCATCCGGCCGCAGCAGAAGAAGCAGCGAACGCACCAGGACATGCTGAAGAGTCTGAAGGTCGGCGACCGGGTGATGACCAGCGGCGGGCTGTACGGCACCATCGTGGCCGGCGGGGACCACATCGTCAAGCTGGAGATCGCCGAGAAGGTGCGCGTGGACGTGAGTAGAAGCCACATTGCGGGCAAGGTGGAATCCAAGGAAACCAAAGAAGTCAAGGAAGCCAAGTAGCGCGAGCGCGGCTGCGTGGATCGTGATAACCTGGCGGGGGAGGTCACGTGGTGGAGCGCCTTGGCCGGTATGAGCTTCGCGAGGAATTGGGTCGCGGGGCGATGGGCGTGGTATACAAAGCCCGCGACCCCAAGATCGACAGGCTGGTTGCCATCAAGGTCATTGCCCCGAGCGATGGGTCGGACCCGGCGGAGCTGCAGCAACGCAGGGACCGCTTTCAGCGCGAGGCCCGCGCGGCCGGCCGCCTGACCCATCCCAATATCGTCACAATCCATGACGTCGGCGAAGACAAGGGTCAAGCCTACCTGGTCATGGAACTCATCCAGGGTGAGCCCCTCGATCACCTCCTGCGCACCCGTCGCCCTTTGCCACTGGATCAGGTCTTGAGCGTTGCGGACCAGGTCGCGTCCGCGCTCGATTACGCCCACGCCAACTCCATCATCCACCGTGACATCAAGCCGGCCAACATTCTTCTCACCAAAGACGGCGTCGCCAAGGTCACCGACTTTGGCATTGCCCGCATCGTCGGAACACAGACAACCCAGACCGGCCAGATCTCTGGGACCCCGACCTACATGTCCCCGGAGCACTTCTCGGGCCCGAAGCTGGACGGCCGGTCCGACATCTTCTCGTTTGGGGCCGTTCTATACGAACTCTTGAGCGGCGAACAGGCCTTCCCCGGCGAAACAATCAGCAACGTGATATACCGGATCATCAACGAGGACCCCATCCCTTTGCGGCGGCTGAACCCTGGCCTTCCTCCTGCACTGGATGCGTGCATCCGAAAGGCGTTGGCCAAAGACCCCGCGCGTCGGTATGCCAAAGCGGCGGATCTGGCCCGTGATCTTCGCACAGCCACCCGGGGAGGACCTCTTCCTGCCGATTCCAAGATAGCCGCGACTGTCAAGATGCCGTCCCGACCTGAGGTCCATCCTCGGGTATCCCGGCGTAGGCCTCTTTGGCCCTGGATGTTGCTTGGGGGTGGGATCCTGACCGGCCTGGTAGTCGTGCTCGGTCCGCGGATGCGCGCGCGGGAGGCGCCGCCCGTAGTCTCTTCGCCTCCCCCGGTCTCGCAACCCGCCGAGGACGAAGCGGCAAAGGCCAAGGCCGTCGCCGAGGAGGCCGCCAGGCAGAAAGCTGCCGAAGAGGAGGCACGGCGCAGGGCGGAGTCCGAGCGCTTAGCTGTCGAGCAACGAAAACTGGAAGAGGAGAAAGCTCGCCTGGCGAAGCAACGGGCCGCTCTGGAGGCCGAGCGCAAGAAGGTCGCAGAGCAGACGGCGAGGCGGAGGACAGCCGAGCCGGAGGCTCCACGGATTTCCGCAGGCACCGTTCAGCGTCGCGGAGCAGATAATGCCGAGATGGTCTACACCCCTACAGGAACGTTCACCATGGGAGACACTCATGGTGATGGCCTGCCGAACGAAAAGCCCCCGCACCAGGTAGGCGTCCAGGGTTTCTGGATCGATCGAACTGAAGTCACCTTCGCACAGATCGCTCGCGTTGCTCGGGCTGGCGGTGCCAGGCCCAAGCTGGAAAGGCTGAGAGAGCTGAGAGGGAGAGATGAGTATCCTGCCACCCACATTACCTGGCACGACGCTTTCGCCTACTGTCGCATGGTCGGCAAGCGCCTGCCCACAGAGGCTGAGTGGGAATATGCGGCGCGGGGAACCGATGGCCGAAGGTATCCTTGGGGTGAAACCTGGGATCCCGATCGGGCTCGCCACGAGGGCAGTGGCGGGGGCCAGGGCCCGGGGCCCGTCGGGTCGCATCCGGGCGGTGCCTCTCCATTTGGCGTCCTGGACATGGCGGGCAACGTCTGGGAATGGGTGAGCTCACTCGAAAAGCCATACCCCTACGTCGCCGCTGATGGACGCGAGGACCCGTCGGCTCCGGGACCACGTGTCATTAGAGGCGGCGCCTGGAAATTCAAGCCGCGGGCCCTGCGCACCACGTCCCGCCACAGCGTTGACCCCACCACGCGCGCCCCCATCATCGGCTTCCGTTGCGCCCAGAGCTGAGCGCTTTGACCCGCCAATGTCGGAGAATCCGGGCAGGCAGTCCTTCTGCCCTTTTCCCGCCTTCCCTCCTCCCACCTCTTGGCAAATTGCCAGTCGAGTATGCTTGGGGTCAGACATTTGTAATTTGCTTTTGGCAATATAAAATTATCAATGTCTGACCCCAACTGCAGCACCGGGGTTGCCATCGTCCGGCACACCCTCGAGCACTTGGGGGACCCCCGGCGCCCAGCTTCCGCACGCCGCCCGAGCCGCCCAATGTGTCGGCGGCTATCCGGCCCCGCCAGTAGTCCTGCGAACCCCTCTTTGACGACCTGCCCATCCCCGACCCAGCGCTCGTCAGCCGGGACCGAGGGGCCGGTCTGCCCAGTCTGGTATTCCTCTGCCTCAGGACCCGGAAGATTCCTCGGAATCTCTGGTGCCCAAGCAGGATTCCCCTTGACGCGCCGGAGCGTTGGTGGTAACCATTTGACTAGAGCTGTTCTCCTTGGACGCGACGCTGGTCAGTCCCTCCCGGGGATGGCCGGTGGCGGCTCCGTCCCGGCTGCGGAGTTCCCCCAAGAAATATGTGCCCAAGGAGGCCCTCACGCACAACCAAGCCACAGCGACCGACGATCAGCAGGTCAGCAAAGTCAATAGTCGCTACTTCACAATCATTAAATAAGGAAGGGGATAGCAATGAGCGCGAATAGGCAAGACAGGTCAGTACATGCCACGAGTAAGAATCTGCCGAGGCTCTTGACAGTTACCTTGGTGACTGCACTGCTTCTTGTGACGAGTATCGGACATGCCCAACAGGTGACACTGGTTTTTCGCCAAAACGATCCTCCGGAGACAGCAAAAGGGCTAGAAACAGCTCTCGAAGAGTTCACTACTAACAATCCGAATGTTAAGGTTAAATACGAAATCGTCCCGTGGAAAGACGCACTGCAACAGTTTATTCGGGAAACAGCCGTTGGTGCAGGTCCCGATGTCCTGATGAGCGCCTTCGTCTGGACCAGGGATCTCGCCAAAGCTGGAAGGGTGTTGAACCTTGATCCTTTTCTCAAAAACGATCCATTGCCCAGAGGAATTGAGGATTTTATCGCCGTTGACCTCGGGCTCTATAGCGATAGCGTCTATGGAATACCGTGGACGACTGACACCATTACCATGGTCTACAGGAAAGACCTCTTCGAAGCAGCAGGTATCAAGACCTACCCTGACGATTCCTGGGCGAGCTTTCAAGACGCCGCAAGGAAGCTAACCCGACCAAGAGACAAACAATACGGATTTGCCTTTGCTGCCGGAAGCGGTTTTCAGTGCGGTTCAGATTTTCTCTCCGATTACTACTTATGGAGCAATGGATATACCTATATCGAGCAGGCTCCGGATGGCAGTTGGAGGCCTGGGGTCGACGTCAATACTCTGGCAGAGACGATACGATATTTCAAGCGCTTTTTCGACGAAAAGATCACTCCCGATTCTCTACTCGCCTCTGAAGACCTGCACGACCCACAAATAATATCTGCACTCTCCAATGGTCAATATGCTGTCGCCTTTTTGGCCCCCTATGGGATAGAGGCAGTGCTTAAGGCCAATCCAAAAGCACCTATATGGAGTGCACAGTTACCGGCCGGCAAGGTGCGCAGGATCAGTCACTTGGGAGGTCGGACGTTAGTTATCAATAAGCATACAAAACATCCAGAGTTGGCCTGGAAGCTCCTTAAATGGATGTCTTCTGACTATGTTATGGGCAAGTACTACAGTCAACAATTCTCCGCACAAAAGACCCAATTGAAAATAATCAAGTATCCATCCTACTACGAAGGATATGTAAAAATGATACCGCAGGCGCAAACCTACTATACGTACGTTATGTCGCCGATGAGAGTAGCGACCAAGAGAGAACTCGTTAACCGCGAATTCAATGCCGCCTATACCGGCGTGAAAAGCGTCGAAGAAGCGGCCAGAACCATACTCGAAAAGATAAGGGCGGACCTGAGAAAGTAGAAACAGACAATCTATACGTCACTGTCTTACTCTGCCTTCTTATTCGAGGAGGTGGCTTATCACCGGACGTACAGGTGCTCCCGGAACAGCCGGATAGCATGTCTAGCTGTTAATCCAGAGAGAAGGAGTATCTCGGCCAGGCGAGCTAGATTTCTCGCCACAGAGGCAGGATTTTGTGCCTGTCCATCGGTTGACCGAGAATCGGAAGGCCCACCTGCTTCCAGGTTCCACGGGCGGTATTTTGGCCCCTGCATACCGCAGGCTGCGATCAAGTCTCTTTCGCACATTTGGTTCCCGCTGCTGGGCCCAGCTTTGGCGGAGGCCGGACCTCCTCTGCCATGCCCCTTGATCACCGAGATGACGCCGCTCATGCCGATCTACTGCATCACGGCAATCCTTCACCGATGAGACAGGCGCGCGATCCCTTCCGATTGCTCATCCTCTCAGTGTTGCTTCTTCTTTTTATTTACCTCCTTCCCCCCCTCTACAACCTTTTTCTGAGCCTTCAAGACCTTGATCTGTTTGAGATGACGGCCATAGGTGGGGGAAAATTCGTCGGCCTACGCAACTATACGGAACTCATCAGGGACCCCGCTCTTTATAAGGTATTCTTCAATACATGGGTCTGGCTCACCGCCGTGACCGTTTTGCTGCGGATCATCCTGGGATTCGCCCTGGCCATATTGGTCGACGCCGACGCCCTACGCCGCTGGCATCTAACGGCACTCGCCAGAACCCTCCTGTTTCTTCCCTGGGCCGTCCCGCCGGTAGTCGCTGTTACCATCTGGAAGTGGATGCTTAACTCCCAGTACGGAGTGGCCAACTTGCTCCTCCTCGATGCGGGATTCATCGAGTCCGGAATAAATTTCCTGGCCAATCCAAATCCTTACATTACCTGGTGGTCCGTCATTCTGCCCATCGTGTGGAAAGAGACGCCCTTTGTCGCAATCGTCTACCTTGCGGGTTTGCAGTCTATTCCGCAGGAACTGTACGAGATCGCTCAGGTCGATGGCGCCGGCTGGTTTGCGGTATTTCGCTACATTACAATTCCCCTAATGCGACCCATCACACTCATCTTAACGTTTATGCTAACCATTTGGACGTTCAACAACTTTGTCTATGTCTGGCTCACAACCCGGGGCGGCCCTGCAGATCTCACTCATGTCATGGGGACAATGGTGTATTACCAGAGCTTCGTCGAGTACAAACTGGGCTACGGCGCGACCTTCGGCATGTTCATGGTGGCCCTGATGGCAATATTCGCAGTGATCTATCTCAAGTTTATTTTCAAGAGAGCCTAGATGCGAGTCAGACATCCATCCCGCGTCGTTACCGATATACTATGTATTGCTCTGACGTTTGCAGTTATTGCTCTTTTCTTGTTTCCGGTTCTTTGGTTAGTCGTTAGTTCTTTGAAACCGCTCGGCCTGCTATTCAGCACCCGTATCACGCTTTTTGGTTTTCAGCCGATATTCGAATACTATCGCCAGATTTTCCATGTCGGTTTTCTCAGGTTCGTCTTCAATAGTGTGCTTGTTTCAATTGTGGCGACTGCGTTTTGCATGTTGCTGGCCTTCCCTGCGGCCTATGCGTTTTCGCGCTTTCGTTTTCTGGGAAAGACTTTCGTTTTTGGCTTCTTTGGTCTTACACAGATCTTCCCATGGATCATTCTGGTTACGCCTATTTTTATAATATTTTTCTTTTTGGGTCTTTCCAATTCTTATGGTGGGTTGATAGTGATATACGTTGCTGTTGGTATACCATTCACAACTTACATGCTTTTTGGTTATCTGGAGGCGGTCCCCAAGGAGATTGATGATGCAGCGGTTATTGATGGATGCTCGACAATACGCACCATGTTCTACGTGATAGTCCCAATAGCTGTTCCCGGCCTGGTTGCGGCGGCTACGCATGCATTCATTGTCGCATGGAATGAATTCCTGTTTGCCTTAACCCTGATAACGACGACGGAAAAAAAGACCGCCCCAGTCGCCTTAGCGACTTTCTTTGGAGAGTACGGTGCAAACTGGGGGGAGGTTCTTGCCGCGGCGACGGTGACGACGGTACCAACCTTAATCTTCTTCCTTTTGTTGCAACGACATCTTCTGAAAGGTCTTGCGGCAGGAAGCGTAAAACAATAACCCACACCAGAGCCCGCCTAAGGAGCCGGCGTCGGTGTCGTGGCAAAGACTCTCTGGTGCCCAAGCAGGATCCTCCTTGACGCGCCAGCCCGCTGCCTGGTGGCGTCCCGGTCAACGACGGCTTTCCCGTGCTCGGTGTCCCTGGCTCGGCCGTCTCGGCGGTCATATGCTCCTTGTGGTCCGCCGCGGCTAGTCACGCCTGGTTTCCAACTTCCTATCCGGTTAACCACTAGCGAAAGGGAGGTGCTCTATGTGGTCCAAGATCATCCTGAAGGCATCCCTGACCGCCCTGGTTGCTGCCCTACTCGTCACTGCCGCGACGTCGACTGCCGGCGCCCAAAGGAAGGGGGGCACTCTTCGCATCGGCGTCGTGGGCGAGCCCCCAACCCTCGATCCCCACTGGACGACGGCCGGTATCACGGCCAACCTGGCGAGCCACATCTACGAAGGTCTCTACACCCTGGATGAAAACCGGCGCCCGATTCCGATGCTGGCCGAAAGCCTGCCGGCGGTCTCGAAGGACGGTCTCACGTATACCTTCAAACTCCGCCAAGGCATCAAGTTCCACAACGGCAAGGAGATGACCTCCGAAGACGTCGTAGCTTCTCTTAAGCGGTGGGGCCAGCGATCCATCTACGGACGGGTCTTGTTTGCCCTGCTGGCGAACCTCCGGGCGGTGGACAAGGACACTGTGGAGATGAATTTGAAGGAAAGGTCAGCGGTGGTACTGATTTCCCTCGCCCTTCAGAACAACTTCGGGGCCATTTACCCCAAGGAGATCGCGGAAAGGTTCAAACCGGAGGAGAAGGCCACGGAGTTCGTGGGGACGGGTCCCTTCAAGTTCGCCGAGTGGAAGCCCGACCGGTACATCCGAATGGTTCGTTTCGATGACTACAAGTCTCGGGGGGAGAAGCCAAATGGGTTCGGCGGAAGCAAGACTGCCTACGTGGACGAGCTCCTCTGGATCCCCGTGCCGGACGTGGCAACGCGAGTAGCGCAGATCGAAACGGGCGAGCTCGATGCCGCCGAACAGCTAAACATCGATGCCTATGACCGCCTGGTCAAGAACCCAAACATCCGACCCGTCGTTGTTAAACCGAGCTGGTGGCTTGTGGCAGTTTTCAACAAGAAAGAGGGTCTGATGACGAATCAAAAACTGCGGCAAGCATGGCAGGCGGCGCTCGATATGGAGCCGATCATGCACACCGTGGCTGGTGGCCGCCGCGAGTTCTACCGTCTCGACTCAAGCCTCATCCCGCAGGAGATGGCGGACTGGCATGTGAAGCTGCCCGGGCTTCCCTACAACGAGCGAAACAAGGAGAAGGCCAAACGTCTTCTAAGGGAGGCGGGATACCGGGGCGAACCCATCCGCTTCATGACGACGCAGGAGTACAAGTGGATGTACGACTTCGCCCTCGTGACAAAGCAGCAGCTCGAGGACGTGGGATTCGTGATTGACCTGCAAGCGCTCGATTGGGCGACGGTGGTCAACCGCCGGAATAACCCGAAGGAGTACGAGGCCTTCACGACGGGGACCGGGCTCTTCTACGACCCTACGCATGTGGACTTCCTGACCCCGCACTGGCCGGGATGGACCACGGACAAGGAGATCCTGACCATCCAAGCTGAGCTCGCGCGGGAAACCGACCCGAAAAAGCGGTACGAGCTGTGGGTGGAGCAGCACCGGCTCTTTTACGAGAAGGTGCCGGTCATCCGGTACGGGGACCTCTTCAGGCTCGACGCGATACGGACGACCGTCAAGGGCTTCGACGGGAAGCTCGAATGGACTCGCTTCCACAACGTCTGGCTGGAGAGGTAGGTGTGCCTTCAGCGAGTTCCCACGCTGGATGAATGCCAACGGGACACCTGTGGCCAGGGGGTGATCGTGGGAAAGGTACCGCACACCTTTTGGCAGCTAACTCCTTGATTTGCTTGCGAGGGGATTTGAAATTGGTGAGGGATGTATTTTCCCCTTGCTTCGGTCAGCGGGCAGTGGTAGGTAAGAGCTGGGTGGGTGACCCTCGTGACGAAGTGCGGACCATGGGGAGTTGAGTCCGCCACCCGTTTAGCCCGCCTCTGGCGGGCCACAAAGTGGTTCCCCATTTGAGGCACCCACCCACTTTTTTTCCCGACTGCCATCACAAGGCCGTTGCGTCCCTCATCCTGCCAGGCTGGATTATCCTCGAATTTCATTCGGCGACCTCGTGACGGCCTCCTCACCCCGGCCCTCTCCCCCTTCCCGGGGGCGAGGGTTCCCCCCAGTTGGGCGCCCCCCTGCATCCCCTTATGCACGGACGCAAGTTGATGTTTCTATGCGTTGTCAGTGGTAGTTTCGATATAAGAGGTGCGACCATGACTTCAATCACGATTACCCTCCCGGAGGACCGCCTAGCCAAGTTGCGAGACATAGCCGCTCGGCTGAACGTCACCCCTGAGGGCTTGGCTCGTGTCAGCATCGAGGAACCGCTCACACCGCCTGATGAGGCATTCAAGCAGGCAGCCGAGTACGTTCTCCAGAAGAACTCTGAACTCTATCGGCAACCGGCCGTACATCATTCAGAGAAGCTGAAGATACACCCATCTACCCAATCGTATCCTTGAAATGGGGACATAGGTGCAGAAACAACTTGCGAGACGGGGGCACGGGGTGGATCGGGCACTTGCTTCGTCCCGATCAGCACCCGTGATGGCCCTCGGCGGACCGAGAGGCCGATCCGAGTTGGACTCCTATCCCCTGGAACCATCGGAACGCACTTTAGAACCTACCCTTTTTTCGTCCCCCTTTGTTGAAGCACGTCCCGCCACGGGCGGGATCACCTCGCGGTGCCTCCACATTGCGCTCGCGCTGCCTGCGGGTGGCCACTTTTCTCCTTGACACTGCTTCTGAGCCGCTGGTATTACCACCACAGCATATGGAGCCTTACCCATGTCCTGCCTGGCCACGTCACCGATAATCCAGGAGCGCAAGCTGTTCGAGGACGTGGCCGAGCATCTGCGCCATCTCATCGTGTCCAAGCCAAAGGGCACTGAGGATGCAGGACGCGCGATCACGCGCAAGGAGGATGTCATGCGCACACGAAGTATCGCCCTCGCTATGACACTGCTGGGCGGACTTTTGATGGGACCCCTCGTCGAGGCGGGGACCACGCTCCGCTTCGGCCACACGGATCCGCCCGACGGTCTCCGACACAAGGCCGCGCTGATGTTCGCCGACAAGGTGAAGGAGTACACCCAGGGCCGCTACAGCGTGGACGTACACCACAGCGGGACGTTGGGTAACGACCCGAAGCTTCTCGAGCAGGTGAAGCTGGGCGCCATTGATTTCGCCGTCAGCGGTATCGCCATCTATGCGAACCAGGTGCCGGAACTCGGCCTGCTTGCCTTGCCCTACCTCGTGGAAAGCTACGAGCAGGGCTGGGCGCTCTACGACACTTCCCCCTGGGTCAAGGAGTGGTTCACCACGCTCCAGACGAAGAACATGCGTATCCTGAGCATGTTCGAGGCCGGCTTCCGCCAGCTCACGGCCAAGAAACCGATCCGAGTCCCGGACGATGTGAAGGGGATGAAGATCCGGATCGCCAAGAGCGAGGTATACGTCTGGCTGTGGTCGGCCCTGGGGGCGAACCCGACGGTCATGGGGATGGATGAGGTCTATATTTCGCTCCAGCAGGGCGTGGTGGATGCCCAGGAGAATCCCATCCCGACGATCCACGTCAATAAGTTCTACGAGGTGGCGAAGAACATCTCCCTGACCAACCACATCTACGCCCCCATCCCCCTCAGCATCACGGAAAAGCGCTGGCAGTCCTTCTCCCCGGCCGATCAGGCCGTTGTGCAGAAGGCGGCGGCGGAGGCCTCTGCCTGGCATCGCAAGGCGGTCCTGGAGGAGGATGACAAGATGCTGGCAGACATGAAGGCCAAGGGGGCTACGATCATCAAGCCGGATGTTTCGGCGTTCGCTCGCGCCAGTCGGTCCGTCTATGACAAGGCCGGCGAGAAATTCCCGAAACCGGTGCTGCAATCGCTGCTGAAGGACACCGAGGCCATTAAGGCGAAGTACCCGGGGAAATAGTCGAGCCACCGTTCTTGAGGGCGTCGCATGGCGGCCGCGTGCAGGAGGTCCGCATGACCCCTCTCAGGCCTGCGCCTCCCGGGGGGGTGATGCAGACTTCTCCCCCGACTCGGGTGATCAACCGCCTCCTCGACCACTGGCTGGGGCCGGTCGTGGACTGGCTGGTGGGGGCCATCGTGGCGGGCCTGGTGGCCATGGTCTTCTCCGGGGTCCTCGCCCGCTACGTGTTCAACTACTCCCTGGCGTGGTCGGACGAGCTGGCCGGCCTCCTCTTCGTCTGGCTGACCCTCCTGGGTTCGGTGGCGGCTCTGCGCCGACGCACGCACATGACCATGGGATTCTTCCCCCGCTGCTTCAGCCCCCCGGGCCAGCGGCGGGTGGGCCTGTATGTGATGGGCAGCATCCTGTTCTTCCTCGTGTTCATGGTTGGCGAAGGCATCACCCTGACGCAGGCCACCCTCGGGGACAAGTCGGCGGTGTTGCGGCTGCCCGTGGGCCTCACCTATCTCTCGCTGCCCGTGGCGGGCACGCTCATGCTCCTCTATGCACTGCGCCAGACCTGGACGCTGTGGCGGAGTGGGGGTGGCTGGACGGCCTCCGCCGAGACCGAGGAGGAGGACTGAGCCATGAACTTCGTCCTCATCTGGGGACTGTTCCTGGGGCTTTCGGTCACGGCCATCCCCCTCGCTTTCGCCATCGGGCTCACCCCCTTGCTGTTCTACCTCCTGACGGGGAAATACTCGCTGACGGTGATCTTCCAGTCCATTGTGAGCGTGAACGAGTCGTTCACCCTCCTGGCCCTCCCCTTCTTCGTCCTGGCGGGGGAGCTGATGGGGGCGGGCGGGATGGGCAAGCGCATCACCCAATTCGCCTTCGCCGTGGTGGGCTGGTTCCCCGGAGGCCTGGCTATCATGAGCGTGCTGGCCTCGATGATCTTCGCAGGGGTCTCGGGGTCGGCCGCAGCGGATGCGGCCGCGGTGGGGAGCGTCATGATCCCCGCCATGATCAAGAAGGGCTACGACCGTTCCTACGCCTCGGCCGTCATCGCCTCCGCCGGGACCATCGGCGTGATCATTCCTCCCAGCATCCCCATGGTGCTGTACGCCTTCGTCTCGGGGGTCTCGCTGGGGGACCTCTTCATCGCGGGCGTGATTCCGGGGATCCTGGTTGGCCTGGCCTTGATGCTGTGCGCGTTCATCATCGCGCTGCGGCGCGGCTATCCCACGGAACGCCTGATTAGCCTGCGGGAGCTGTGCCGGACCTTTGTGGACTGCCTCCCGGCGCTGCTCACCCCGGTGATCATTCTGGGCGGGATCTTCACCGGGATCGTCACCCCCACCGAGGCGGCCGTGATTGCCGTCATGTACGCCCTGATCGTCGGCCGTTTCATCTACCGGGACCTGGCCTGGGCGGACATCCCGAAGCTCCTGCTCAAGACGGGAGAGATAACCGCCGTCATGATGTTCATCATCGGGGCGGGGGACGCGCTCTCCTGGGCCCTCACGGTGGAGAACTTCTCGACCATCTTCTCCCAGTGGATCGTCTCCCTTACGCAGAGCCGCCTCATGATCCTGATCCTCATCAACATCTTCCTCCTGATCCTGGGTGGGCCCATGCCGCTGGCCCCGGCGCTCCTGCTCACCACCCCCATCCTGCTTCCCGTGGTCAAGCAGTTCGGGGTGGATCCCCTCCACTTCGGGATGATTGTGGTCTGCAACCTGGCCATCAGCATCTGCAGCCCCCCGGTGGGTAACACCCTTTTCATCGCAGCCAAGCTCGCGCGGGTCACCGTGGAGCGGACCTCCATCGCGCTCGTCCCCTTCATCGCCATCAACATCGTGGTGCTGCTCCTGGTGACGTACTACCCCCCGTTCAGCCTGTGGCTACCAAGCATCTTGAGGCGGTGAGGGGAGGGGTTGAGCGACGGAAAGACAGAGCGTTGCGCGGTGTGTAGTGGACCTGACAATCCCCGCTTTCACCTTGCAAGGGTACTCGGCCCAAAGAGAGAATGCCCTCCGGACTGCCCCGCAGGGGGGCGCGCAGGGCTTCTCGTGTCCGCATCCTCGCCGCCGCGTGGGCATCCGACCGGCTGATTCATCATGGACAAAAACGACCGGACTATAGCGCTGAGATTCCGAACGGGGTTTCTCTACCTCCTGTCCATTCTCATCGGACTCCTGCTCTGGGAGCTGATCGCCGGGCAGTTCTCCAAGGTTGTCCTGTCGCCACCCACGACGGTGGCCCGTCATCTCTATGCGCATACCCGCTCGCTGCTGCTCCCCCGCCTCGTCCTTCAGTCCCTTGGACACGCGATTCTCGGATACGCGCTCGCCACTGCGGTGGCAATGCCTCTGGGCTTCGTCATGGGCCGGAGCGAGAAGGCCTTCCGCATGTTCGACCCCGTCCTCAACGCCATCTACGCCATCCCGACCATCGCCTTCGTGCCCTTCCTGATCATCTGGTTCGGCCTGTTCTTCCAGGGCCGCACGGCCCTCGTCTTTCTCATGTGCGTCTTTGACATGCTGGTGACCGTCTCGGCCGGGGCCCGGAACGTGGACCCGGCGCTCATCGATGTCGGGCGCTCGTTCGGCGCGACCCGCTGGCAGGTCGTCGGCAAGGTGCTGTTCCCCGCAAGCCTGCCGTTTCTTTTCACCGCCCTGCGCATCGGGATGGTGCGCGCGGTAAACGGCATGATCACGGCCGAATTGTTCTTTGCCGCCGTCAACCTCGGGGCATACATGCAGTCAGCACAGAACCGGTTCGACAGCGCCGGGCTGCTGGCGGTGTTGACGATCCTGTGCGTCATGGGGCTGCTGGCCCAGGAGGGGATCAAGACCCTGGAGGCCCGGCTCCTGCCGTGGCACGTGAGGCATTAGCATGACCCGCATGCAACGGTTGCTCCTCCAACTGGCGGGAATCGCGCTGACCCTGATCGTCTGGGAGGTCGTCGGGCGAATCATGGGTGAGGCGCTGCTGGCGGCCCCCTCGCGGGTTCTCAGGGAGTACGGCGCCCTGCTCGGCGAGGGAACGATGCTGGCGGAACTGACGATCTCCCTCCGGCAGATGCTGGTGGGCTTCGGCCTCGCCTGCGCCTTCGGCATGCCCCTCGGGATCGCCATGGGGCGATCGCGGATCTGCGACATGATTTTCCATCCGTGGGTCAGCATGCTGGTGGTGACCTCGGTGGCCGCCCTCGTCCCCCTCTTCATTCTGCTCTTTGGCAGCGGATTCCAGTTTCGCGCCGCTATCGTCTTCATGGCCTCAGCCTGGTACATCGTGCTCACCACCTACCACGGGGCCCGCGGGATCGAGCCCCGCTACCTCGAGGTGGGCCGTTCCTTCGCCGCATCCCGCCTGCAGCTCTTCTGGAAGGTGATGATGCCGGCCCTGTACCCGTACCTCATCACCGGGGCCCGGATCGGTCTGGTGCATGCCATTCGCGCCATGGTGGTCGCCGAGATGTACGTCATCGTGGGATATGGAGGGCTTATCCACAAGACCGGCCTGTTGGTCAGCACGGCGCCGCTCCTCGGATTGCTCTTCACCTTGATGGGAGTGAGCATCCTGGCCAACTGGCTGCTGCGGGTCACGGGAAGGTGGATGGCACCATGGTACGAGGAGCGGATGGCGCCAGCTTGATATCCTCCGAGAGGCGAGCGCAGATGCTCGTGTTCTCGAAGGAGCGTGGACGGTCCTGAGGGATCGAGAGAGGAGGGACAAGCTATGTTTACACGACGCGAGGCATTGAAGCTGCTCACGCTCGGTGCGGGGGTGGGCTTCGTCGATGGAAGGTTGCAGGATGCTTTCGAAGGCGCAACGGCATGGGCGCAAACGGGACGGGTGCTGGATATCCCAATCGTCGGGTTCACCCTAGGGATCCACGTTCCCTCTATCGTCGCGATGAAGGAGATCCTACCGAGCTTGCCCGGGTACGCGCCGGCAAAGACGACCCGCTTCGCCTCCCAGCGGGTGATCACCCAGACCATCGTCTCGGGCCAGGGGGATGTCGGGGCGGGTGATCCCATCATCACGCTGCGGGCCGCCGAGGCGGGGGCCGACGTCAAGATCATCGGGCTGGTGTTCAACAGCACCAGCCTCGTCTTTGTCGTCAACGGCAACAAGATCAAGCAACTCCAAGACCTGCAGAAGCCCGGCATCGTGGTGGCGGTGAACTCGAAAGGCGATTTCACCCACGTGCTTCTGGTCGGCCCACTGCTCAAGCGCGGCGTCGATCTCAGCAAGGTCACGGTGGTGGAGATCGGCGGGTCGGGGGCTCGCACTCGGGCCCTGCTGGCGGGACGGGTGGACGCGGTGCCCGTCCATTTCGACCAGGCCTACGACCTGGCCAAGCAGGGGAATTACCCGGTCCTCCTGGATCCGGCGAAGGAGTATAAGGCCTGGTTCGGCGAGGTCTACCTCACCACCGCCGAGTGGCTCAAGAGGCCTGAGAACAAGCGGGCGGCGGTGGACCTCCTGAAAGCAAACCTCATGGCCTTCCGGCGCGCGACCAAGGATTTCGTCTGGTTCGCCGACCAGTACCGGAAGCACTCGACCGTCCAGGATGCGGCGAAGACGCCGGATGAGACTATCCGCCCGGTCTGGGATGTCCTGCGCGAGCAGGTGAACGCCTGGCCGGGGGCGATGGAGACCTTCACCGTGGAGAACTTCAAAGAACTCATCCCGGTGTACAAGGCGGCCGAGGCGCTGGAGGCAACCGTGAATGTGGACAAAGTGGTGGACCGGACCTACCTCGAGCAGGCCCTGAAGGAGCTCGGCTAGGCCATGCCCGCGCCGAAGCTCGAGGTCCGACATGTCAGCAAGAGCTTCCGCCTGCCCGGCGGGGAACTCCTCCCCGTGGTGCAGGACCTCTCCATGGAGGTTCCCAACCTGGAGTTCCTCGCCCTGCTCGGACCGAGCGGCTGCGGCAAATCCACGCTCCTCCGGATCATCGACGGGCTGATCCCCTGTGACACCGGGTCGATCCATCTGGACGGCAAGGATGTGACGGGAGAGCCGGGGCATGGGCGCGGCATGGTCTTCCAGACGTTCGACCTATTCCCCTGGCGGACGGCCGTGGGCAACGTCGAGTTCGGCCTGGAAGTCCAGGGCGTTCCCGCAGCCGAGCGGCAGGGGATCAGCCAGCGCTACATCAACCTGGTGGGCCTCTCAGGATTCGAGGACGCTTATCCCCACCAGTTAAGCGGCGGGATGCAGCAGCGGGTCGGCCTGGCCCGGGCGTTCGCGATTCGCCCCGAGGTCCTGCTCATGGATGAACCCTTCGGGGCGCTAGATGTCCAGACACGGGACATCCTGCAAGATGAGCTGTTGCGGATCTGGGAACAGGAACAGAAGACCGTGCTCTTCGTCACCCACGGCATCGAGGAGGCCATCTATCTGGCCGATCGGATCGTCGTCTTCACCCCGCGCCCGGCCCGGGTGGAGCGGATCGTCTCGGTGCCCCTGCCGCGCCCGCGGCGGGAAGGGATGAAGACCGAGCCCGCGTTCCTCGAACTCCGGCGCGAGATCTGGGAGGTCCTGAAGAAGGGCGTGCGGATCTGAGGCCGACCAGCGGGGCAACCAAGGCCGTCTTCCCGCTGATCAATCAACGGAGGCGGTCACTGAATGGAAGGAGAGCCATGGCGACAAACGACGTTCGGGTTGTTTGGGACGTGTTGAAAAAGTTCAGCCAAGAGATCTTCGTGCGCGTGGGATTCACCCCCGAGGGGGCCGAGGTCCAGGCGGACGTCCTGGTCTGGGCCAACCTGAGGGGGCTTGACTCTCACGGGGTCCTGCGCATCCCCTGGTATATTGAGCTGGTGGAGGAGGGCCACATGCATGCCCGGCCTAATATCCAGATCCAGAAGGAGACGCTGGCGACGCTGCTGATCGATGCCGACTTTTCGCCCGGGCCGATCGTGACGGTCATGGCCATGCGGCGCGTGATGGAAAAGGCCAGGCAGGTCGGGATCGGCTGGGCCATCATCCGGAACACCATGCACCAGGGGGCCATGGGATACTACTCGCTGATGGCGGCAAAGGAAGGTATGGCGGGGATCAACTGGGTGTGCAACCCGCCGAACATGGCGCCGCACGGTGCCAAGGCCATAGGGGTCCACAACAGCCCCATCTCCATCGCCGCGCCGGGGAAGCGGCATCGTCCACTCATCCTGGATATGGCCACCAGCATCGCGGCGCGCGGGAAGATCGACCTCGCCCTCGACAAAGGAATCTCGATCCCCGAGAGCTGGGCGCTGGATAAGGACGGCAAGCCCACGACCGATCCGAAGCAGGCAGCGATCCTCATCCCCGCGGGGGGTACAAGGGCTCCGGGTTGGCCCTCCTGTTCGAATGCCTCTCCAGCCTTTTCGTCGGAAATCCCTTGCTGATCCCCGCCCTGCAGGGAAAGCCGGGAGCGATGATCCACCGCCAGAACAGCGTCGTGGCCGCCGTGAACATCGGCACGTTCACCGATGTCGAGGCGTACAAGGATCACGTGGATACCCTGATCGATTGCCTGAAGGCCTTGCCGCCGGCGGAGGGAGTGCAAGAGGTCATGGTTCCGGGCGAGCCGGAAGACAAGGTGCACGAGGAGCGTCTGCGCAACGGCATTCCTCTTCCCGAGGGGACCGCTCGGAACCTGCGAACCGTCGCCCAGCGATTCGGCGTGAAGCTGCCCACCGGGATGTGAGACGACAGCGACAGGGATAGCGACAGCGAGCACAATCGCTGTGGGGACCTCGCTCTCGGATTATGGGCCAAGAAGGACACCGATAGGCGTTGGAGCCAACAAGGGAGGACAAAGCAGCCGTGACCAAGAGAATTGTGTTGATCCACGCGGTCACCACGGCGATCCCACCGATGCTACACGCCTTCCGGGAGGGCTGGCCCGAAACCCAGGTGAGCAACCTGCTGGACGATGACGTGGCGAAACGTCTCGTTGCCATCCCCGCGCTGAAGCCGGACGAGGCGATGATAGCCGCCGCCCTGGATACTGGGAAGCGCATCGGCGTGGTGGCCACCAACCCGCCCGCCGGCCCTGCCGCAGAGGCGCAGCTCAGGGCGGCCGCCGCAACCCGAGGGATGGACATCCAGGTGCTCCAGGCCCTGGCGGATGGCGCTTTTGCCGCCGGAAACGCCGGTGATTTCTCCACCCACGATCGCCTGGTCGTCGAGGCGGCCGAACGCATTGCGGGCTCGGTGGACGTGATCTGCCTGGCCCAGGTCTCCATGGCATTGGCCAGGCCAGCCGTCCAGGCCAGGGTGAACATCCCGGTGCTCACCAGCCCCGCGACCGCGGTCGCCCGCCTCAAGGCATTGCTCTCCGGGTCCTGACGAGGTGACGTGGGGGCCGGAGAGGTCAAGGCACGAAAGAGGGAGGAGCCGAGACCATGAACAAACTCGCCATCATTACGGCATTCCTCGGCGAGGTCCAGAACCGATACATGCAGTACCAGGGGAACCGCACCCTGGCGGAGAAGCTGGAGATGGCCGCCCGCGTCAAGGGGCTGGACGGACTCGAGTTGTGTTATCCCGCCGATTTCGAGAAACCGGCGCAATTGCGCGACCTGCTGAAGCGATACCCGTTCGGCATCTCGGGCATCAACTTCCGCTCCCGGCGCACGGGGAAATGGTGGCGGGGCTCCTTCATCTCGGAAAAGGCCAGCGAACGCCAGGAGGTGGTGGACGATTTGAAGCGGGCGATGGACTTCGCCGCAGCGCTTGGATGCAACCGGGTCACCACCTGCCCTCTCAACGAAGGCGCGGACACCATTTTCGAGATGGATTACATCAAGGTCTACGACTATGCGGCCGAGGCGTTTTCGGCGGCGTGCGCCCACAACCGAACGATCCGGGTGTGCATCGAGTACAAGAAGAACGACCCCATGGCCCGCTGCGTCTTCGGCACGGCGGGCGAGACGTTGAGCTTCTGCCAGCTTAGCGGCGCGGACAACCTCGGTGTCGCG